>ENA-USUG01000575-USUG01000575.1-human-gut-metagenome-genome-assembly--contig:-NODE-575-length-62732-cov-9.762605_pt1 | contig 62732 bp, 70 predicted proteins | sample MGYA00250059_ERZ773394 | MGnify/ENA primary metagenome ERZ773394 (study PRJEB29103, sample SAMN06111957) | human gut metagenome | biome: human gut; feature: ankylosing spondylitis patient; material... | reverse complement strand
CCGCAGAGCGTCAGCCAGCTCCTGCGTGTGAGAACGAAGAAGCAGCTGCCATGCACGGGCGTTGTTATACCCGAGCCGTTCCACATCTTCGCGGCGCAAAGAGACAATCATCGTCCACACATTTCCTTCGTGCGTATTGAGATCTGCCGCAACCTCTGAGAGAACAATCTCGCCGTCCTCATCGGAAAAGAGTCCGTGTGAGCCGACTTTTTCCGCACGGGGACGGGTGGCAATGTAGTCGGCATAGGTCTTCTGACGCATGGCGGAGTGTGCGTTGTCCTCAATGGCGCGTGAGATGAATTCCGAAGCATTTCCGACTGTCGGGTGCTGTTTGTAGTCATCGTACTCCAGCATTTCCGCGCTGTCGGGATAGTCCCGCAGGATTTTTGCAATCAGTTGTTTTTGATTATACGATACGGGCGCATACTTTTTGGAATCGTCGCATCGTTCCACACCATCGCGGAGTGCAATATATTTTGCGTACCCGCCGATCTTTTTTCGACCTCCGGGCTTGTAGTAACGGAACTTGGTTACGAGTTTTGCCATCGGACTGCATCGTCAAGACGAATGGTACCGTTGATTCGCTTGACCTGTTCTTCACAGCTCTCGCGCAGTTTCCTTACATCCTCACCCGAGAAACCGTTCGATGCGGCGATGACATTCATCAGCACCGCAAGCTCCACTGCCACACGGTACAGCTGAGCGCATTGGCGATTTTCACTGTCCCGTATGATATTTTTCAGCGTGGAGATGACAATTCTCGGCAGGTAGCTTGGATTATGCTCGCTTGCCACATAGCCGGAATAGAATTCAATCGCCCGCCTGACATACTCGGACACGCTGCCGCAGTTGTCTGCCTCGTGCCACTTTTTTGCCATGTCGATGGTGGCTTCGGGAATGTAGATTGAAAATCGCTTTTTGCCGTTGCCGGCACTTTCGTCGTTTTCCATCGTCGTTGCTCCTTTCTTTGTTTTCTGTCTTTGACACACGGGTATTATGGCGTAAGCATTAGAAGGATTCCGCCGCCTGACACACTGTTTTGCGATCAAATCGCCCTTTTGACACACTGCCGTTCCTTTACCGATAGGCACGGAAAAGTGAGCAAATGCGGTCAAAACGCGAGGAAATGCGGTCGGCTCTGCCGTCCGCTGTGAATCCGGCAGGGCGTTTGACGCACTGCCTTTCTCCCGCTTCAAAATCAACCCTGATTATTTCCCGCTTTTTCTCGCCTATGTTCGTACTTGGGGCATGAAATCACTGTGGATCTGAAACTTTGCTTACACTGATTTACGCATACCGAGCATTTGGGAGTGTACTCGATTTTACCATCTTTGTTAACGAAAAATGCCCATACTTTTTTCTTCGCGCTTGGTTTATTATTGCTCACCCGACACCCCCGATTTTTGGACGGAAAAAGGCGGGTTTTTGCTTCAAAAACGCCCTACAATCGATTTTGTTTGGATGGGTGGGGTGTGTATACCCAGAGGATAATAACCGCCTCAAATCGCCTGAAATACTCGGTTTTGTTATCATTTTTCATCCTCGCTCCTGCTTGCGATATATTCTCGCAAGTCGGCAGAAACATATTGCGAATAGAGCTTGTCTGCAAGGGTGGCAAGTTCCTTATCAATATCCACGCCCTTTTTGTCTGCGAAGTATTTCAATGCTCTGAATTTCTCGGCATCAAATTGAATTTTAAGAGTGACCTGTTTCATACTGACTCCTTACTGCGTAATCTCATGACCGCCGGTATGATCCCATTCTTCCTGGCTGTAGACAGACCCTTCTGTATCAGCACCTTCGATATAGGTCTCGTGGAAGTCGGTATCCGTAAAGTTGCAATCCCTCATGCGAGCATTGTCTACATCGGTATAATCGAAGTGTGCGCCCGAAAAATCACTGCCGGATAGTTCAGCGTATTTGAAACTGCCGGTCAGAATGTCGGCTTGTCGAAAAATTGCACCTTCCAAATATGCATCTTCAAACGAACAGTCATCGAGCTTGCTTCGAGCAAAGGAAGCAAAACAGAACTCACCTTGTTTTGCACGGCAATCATAGAAACGGCAGTCCTCGAAGATCGCACCATTAAAGTCTTTACCTTCAAAGTTCAGCTTGTAAAAATCGCAGTGAGAAAATACAGCTTGCTTGCCCTCATCCTGATCCAGTCTCCACAGCGTGTGCTTAGCAGATGCGATGTCGACCATGTCCTGCGTGATCGTAGCGTATTCCGTCCTGACCTCACCGGACTTCGGGGCGATGAATTTGTGGTAGTCTTCCATGGTGCAATTCTGACAAAGGACATCCGAGAAACGTTTGATGCGTTCCATCGGAACACCTTGAACTGTTATGGTATCGTCTTTCATCAGAATAATTTTTGCTTGCAGAACGTCGGCAAACTCACGCTTGCCGTCCTCGGAGAGAGTAGAGGGTTCCAGTTCGGGGATAAACTGTTTGGAGCCTTTGCCATCATCATTTTGCAGATGTACGTCAAGGAGATTGCATCCCATCAGGGACATCAGGCTCATCGCACCTTCGATGCCACCCTCCTGACATTGCTCACAGTATTCAAGATGGTAATCCATCTCGAACTCATCTTCCGTAGCAATTACCGCATCGACTTCATCTTGCAGTTTGAGTTTGGCAAGGAGCATTTCACCCCAGCCGTTGCTTGGCGTGACTACTGTTCCGAAATGCTCGTAGAGCTCATCGTAGGTGATCGTCCACTTACCGTCCTCCGTGTTGCTGATACCTTCTTCCACACAGTAGTCAGCCAGCTTATTCAAATGGGCTTCAACCACCTGACGCGCATGAGGCATGATGCCACTGTAACGGGCATAGGCAGAGCCTTCGCTGTTGACAAGAATGCCATAGGGATAGCCCTCACCGAGAACGAGAAGGCAGTCGGTAGCTTCCTCACCACCGTGAAGATCTTCCGCAACGTCGGAGATAAAATCGTAATCATTCAGTAGATTTTTTCTGAATTCTTCAAAGCGAGATGCGGGGAGTTCTTTGATATCAACGATACGACAGGCTTCGGGTTTGATCATAGGTTCCTTGCGATTCATTTGTGTATGTGTATACATTAAGCACCTCCATATAAGTGTTCAAGTTGTTCTTTGTCGGCGTCCGAGAAACTAACGCCGAATGCAGAAGAGAGGTTTTGGTATAGGTCTGTTTCCTCGCTTTGGGCAAGGAAACAATCCGCATACCTCTGATAGAAGTTTTCCTCATTCTCCCGTCCGCGTAGGCAGGAGATAAAGATGGTTTTTGCTTTGGAGATATCGGTATCTCCAAGACCGTTGTCTGTGAAAGTCACGGCTATCCTGTCAAGCTCCGCATCGTATTCTCGGATCATTTCCTGATACTCTGCGGGAAGGTTCTGCATGACCATTTGCTCTTGCAGGATGTCATTGGCACCGCCTCCCGCCATCCATCCGAACAGACCGTACACGGCGATAAACGGAAGGAGAGCAATAAAAAGAGCTATGCCAACGACATAGCCGAGAAACTTGCGACCTTTTTTGTCACCAAGGAGTATAGCAAGTATTTTCTTCGCTACCTTGGCTACTGCTGCCCATACTGCGACACACACCTTCCTTCATGGTTTTTTGCTGTTTATCTGCCACCGGCATTTCCGAACAGCTTTGCTTTGTATTCAGGGGCAATGACCTGTAGGAGATACCGTTCGTTGCCGCATTTGAAAAGACAGGTGCCTCGTTCCGGGTACTTTATGAGATCGAATTCAGATCCTTCCAACTGCAGGGTATCCATATACTCACGCGGATTGATATTACCCGCGTTGAACAGAAACTGATGCGTCGGAATGCTGAAGAGGGGCTTGGTCAGTTCCTTCACGTCCGGCATCAAGAAGTCCTCGATATTCTGACTGGCAAGGAGAATGGACGAGTCCTTTTTACGCACTCGCTTCATCGCATTTCGGATGTACTCGATTGCCGTCAGGTTCGTCAGGAATAAGTAAAGTTCATCAATGGAAGCTGCCGTTTTTCCCGCCGTCAAGAGCTTGTGGTTCATGTAGGATAGGATGTTGAACAGCATGGCGTCCTTCAACTTCTTGTTTGCTTCCATCAGTCCCTTGACACCGAAGACAATAAACTTGTCATCGTTGATATTGGTGTGACCATTGAAGAATTTGCTTTCCGCACCGACGCACATGGAGTTCAGACCAAGGCAGAGTTCACGGAGAAGGTCTTCGGTAAAGAGCGATTTGGAACCGTGCTGATATCGCTGATATTCGCTCTCCACGATCTCATAAAGGTCAGCCATAACCGGATAATCCTTTGCGGTCAGCTTATCGTAGTCGGTATTGTCGGTGATGCCGAACTTGGCATACAGACGAGTGAGCAATATCTCCAAGGCGTCAATCTGCGGATCGTCAAAGTCCTTGTAGGTACGGAAGAAGTCCTTGAGGAAGGAGATGTGCTGACTGAGCCTTGTTGCCTTGCGGAAGGCTTCGGGAGCTTCGTCATCACCATCCTCTTTGTTCTCGCTCCATTCCTTCGGTTCCAGCGGATTGATGATGTACTGACCTGACATCAGGTCGATGTAGCACCCGCCGAGGTTATTGCAAAGATCCTCGTATTCCTGTTCTGCGTCCAGCGTGATGATGGACTTACCGGACATACGAAGGTTCGTAAGGATCAGCTTCATCAGGTAGGACTTACCTTGACCGGAGTTGCCGAGGATGAGGATATTGCTGTTGGTTTTGTCATCTGCTCGGCGGTCGAAGTCCACGATGATGTTCGTGCCGAATTTGTCTTTACCGAGATAGAATCCGTGCGGATCTGTCTTGCCGGAGTAGTTGAATGGATAACAGTTGGCGACCGCAGATGCCGGGAGGACACGTTCAAATTGTGTGCCAAAAGCGTTGAAACCACACGGCATACAGGACAGGAATCCTTCCTTCTGACGGAGCGTAAGTCTGTCCACGGACAGCTTCTGCCGTGTCATTTCCATCGACACGTCCGACTGCAGTTCACGGAGCTTGTCCAGGCTGTTGGCGGACAGTTCGATGTAGACAGCGCAATGCAGAAGGGGTTCACGGTTCTTGCGGAGGTCGTTCAGAAGCTCCACCACATCGTTGAGGTTGCCCTCACCGATCACGGAATCGCTGATCTCGTTGGACTGTGCCAACATGGTGTTCTTTCGTCCGGCGTTTTGAATGATCTTTCGCTGTTCCACGCCGTCCACAAAACGGGTGTACATGTGCAGAGTGACTGCTTCCTTATCACCGAAGCGTGACAGGATCGCCTGATCGGTCGTCTGCGGCGGGTATTCCTTGATCGCCCATACACAGCGGAAGCTGTCTCCGCAGATGTAATGGTCAACGTTGAATTTGATGGTCGAGGGAACGACCATGTCGAAGAAGTCTTTCACATAGGCTTCGCTATGGATCACTTCGTCGGGTAATTTTTTCTTTTTGGGCATATTTTTTCCTTTCTGTCGGATTATTTTTTGTTTTCCTCTTGACAAACCATAGTAATGAGAGTATAATTTAACGATTTAGTGGCATATAGAACGCTAAATGGAGGTTTGGGATAAGAGGAGACGATTAATGTACGAATATGTTGATTCACACGAGTTAGATCGCTATCGCCGTGATTGTTCAAACACAATGACCCAACTCCGAGATGAACTAAATCGGAAATATGACATCGTTACGCAGTTCACTCTTGTTGGAAGCGGAAGCCATGCCAGAAAACTGGTTACTCGGAATGGCAATGGACCATTTGATCTTGATTATAATTTGATCATAGTTCGCATGCCAAATGAATACTGGGATAATCTTGGCTTGTTGAAGGAAACCGTTAGGAGAACTTTGAATCAAATTGAAAAGAATGAGTGGTTTTCAGACGGAAAGGATTCAACATCCGTTATCACGGCTCTGCTTCACTTCAAAGACACTCCGCAGATCGAATTCAGTTTTGACATCGCCATTCTCGCTAAAAATAAAAGCGGCAATTTTTGCAGACTGATACATAACAAATGGTATAATCAGTACACTTGGAATGAAGTGCCATCATCCCACAATGTCAGAGACAAAGCAGACTTGCTTAAGAGCGATGGATACTGGGGAGATGTTCGCAAATTATATTTGGATAAGAAAAACATGTACCTGCGTCGAGGAGATTTTAATCATCCATCGTTTGTAGTATATGTTGAAACAATTAACGAACTCTATAGCCGTATCTATAGATGATCAATCGGGAATAATCCACTTTTTGATCATTCTCTCGCCGTCCACGTCGTCGATGCTGTCTTCACACATATGCCCGAAATAGCGGGACAGGAAGCGTTTGATGTCTTCCTTCGTCGCTCGCTTGCAATCAAACCCTTGCTCATTGATCTGCTTTTCCAAGCGGTTCAGCACGGCAAGGGTTTGTTCGTTACTGGTATGCGGAATGCGATAGGCAAACATAAATTCCCGTGCAGTGGACATCTGAAGCTGAATGTCATCCAAAAATTTCATGTCCTTACGGAGCAGGAGTTGAACCTTGAGGTTGTTTTCCTTTTCTGCCAGTCTCGCAAGTGAGAGCTTGTTGAATTCAAAGTTTTCACGGGCATCCGAGCAGATGATCTCTATATCCGGCTGAACCGTCAACAGTTGCATCAAGTGCTGTATCTTCAAAGCCACGTTGGTTTCCGACAGCACCGAGATGTTGGTCGGTTGTACCAAAAAGAACACCACCTCGCCATGCTCATATGTCTGCAATCCGTTTCGGGAGAAATTGCTGATGCCGACAAGCTCAGCTGTGGATAATTTGGTTTTAGCCATTCTTTCTCTCCTTCCATTCAAAGTATTGTTGCGAGCCGACGAAGTATCGCCATGCCCGCTTGATATAGTCGAGGACGGAACTGTCCTCCAATCGTATGGTCAGGAACGCAAAGACAATCGTCGCGGCGGCGGGTAATATAAAGCCAAGCTTTGCCCATGATATGACCGAAATGGTCAGAGCCACACTGATGATAATAAGGTCTTTGAGAGTCCAGAACCACAGTTTTGCTTTTGTCCGCATGTTTTGCGGATAGATATATTGTTTTTTCATGTGAGCTCCTTATTTCTTTGCGATGGCACGTGTCAAATTGATTGCCGTCGTGGTCGTGTGTACCGCGGACATCATATTCATGCGGACACTGGTATCAAGACCGAACTGCTGTGCGATCCTCGGCACTTCATTAGCTGCCAGCATAACGCCAAGACCGATCAGCGCATGAGACTTCATTGTGATAAGTCCCATATACAGAAGCGTAGTCTGCATAAAGGTGGTAAAGCAGATGGCAATCACCTGTTTGCACCAGCTTGTGAAGCCCTCGCTATATCCTCTCGGCAAGCTGAACATATGAAGCGAACCGACTGCAATCTGTGTCAGAAGGATACCACCGCGCTTGATATTTGAGAAAAAGACCTTGATCACGCAGTAACCGAGGCAGATGATGATCAGCAGATTCAAAAGGACATTGTTACCCGACGCCAGTGGATTGTAAAGTCCCAATGCATCCTTTGCTGCCATTTCAAGGCTCAGATTCATACCGATGACCTGACTTGCAAGATCGTTTGCGAACGTGTTTTGCAGGTTGACGCAGAAGCGGAAAAGTGACACGGGTACGGTGGTAAACAGATTGACCGCCAAAAGTCCGTAAAGAAAAGGCAGGACTTGTCTTTTGATATTGAGCCGTCCTTGACTTTGATACTCAATTGCGATATCAAAGATGGCAACCACCAATCCCGCTATAAATAATCCCCATCCGAAGAGGGAGAAAAAGTGCAAGGCGGCATTTACCCACGGTAGATCAAACAGTTGCGCACCAATACCTGTCATCATAGAGAAGAAGTCCGCCAATGCATCATATACCATCGAGTAAAGGAAGGACATGAATTTGCCCCATATGCTATCTGTCACGCTTTCCCATGCAGATGCCAAAGCAGAACTGATGGAGCTACCGATCCCGCTGATCAGGTCTGAGATCCAATCAAAAATAATGTATTCCTCCTTTGCAAAAGAATTGGGTACAACCCCGGAAGGCTGTACCCGTGTAAAGTTTTATATGCCAAGGATATTCCAGATGTAAAGTGGGCAGGTCAGAGAGAAGATGAGCGTTGCCAACAGAATGGCGGGAGCCGTCCACTCAAACTGACCGTGTTTGCGGTAGTCGAGATAGGCGGTTGCCACCTTGATAAAGAACAGAACCGCAAGGATCAAATCAACGATCGGGAAAATGACGTTGTTGACTACGCTTTTGATCTGTCCTCTTGCCGCAACCCATGTATCTTCTACAGCCCCGGCAACGTCTCCCGTACCTGCGGCAAAGCAGGTGACGGAGAGGATGCTCGTCATCAGCAGAATAAGTCCTACAATGGCAAAGATTTTAGAGTATTTCTTCATTTCATCAGTCCTTTCTTACGAAGATCAGTTGCCGTGATAGAAGTCATCGTAGATGGTGCCGTTGATCAGGATCGGAGTGCTGTTTCGCACAGCGGTAATGACACCGGCAGGAGTCCACACCTGCGTGACCGTGACCGACACGGCATAGTCACCATTTTTCAGATATACGGGCAAGAAGTGGATGCGTTCATTTCCGTCTGCATCACTATTTGCGACAAAGCGATAGGCACCGTTTGCGTATTGAAGCGTTCGGTATTCGCCCTCGTTTTGAGAATAGCGATATTCGGGAAGTCTTGCATAAATGCTTTGGATTCCCGTATATGCAGAGCCTTGCGGCATGGCATATCCGGGAATACTTGCCATTACCGGACTGAACGATAAGCTGACACCATATCCGGCCTTCATTGTCCACTTACCAGCTGCATATGTTGCAGAAGTACAGGCATCCGAAGGACGAAGGTTCGGCGTACCTGTACTGATCTGAATACCATAGGTTTTCAGCACAAAGGTTCCGCCCTGATATTCCCACATATTCCAAGTTGCTCTGCCTGTTTGCATACTTGGTGCTGTGGCGTTCGGGTTATAGGTGGCGGGCACCTGATTTTCGTACCTTGTATTGGGCGTTTGCGATTCCTCACTTGTCACCGAATACCTGCTGAATTCCGTGCGATTATTATCTGTGTTGTCTTCCAAAATCGTTTGGTCTTCGTTGAGATATCCACGGCACCAATAATGCGTTCCTGCACTTCCGTCAGGGACTGTCCATTTGAAATAGACGAGATTTGTGGCATTTCCGGGGATGACAACGTCTTCCCAAGTGTCGCTATGAACGATGAATTCTCTTGCTCCTTCCAGCTTGTAGACTTCAAAGGTAAAGTCAACGTTGTCGTTCGGAACGATTGCAGAGGGAGAAGAATTGGCAACATAGAAGGATGTTACGACATCGTTGCCCTCAACAAAAGGCGCATTGGGGTTGACATACGAGGTAGATAATTCCACGACTTTGTTGACCGTGAAGGTGGTCGAAGTGCTGTTGTTGTTTGTGCGTGTCTCATTCAGATAATCCCCACGATTGACGTAGGCAGTGATGTTCTGAAGACCTTCAAGCGCACCGACGTTCAGGTCAAAGTCTACGTAATTGACGCCATAGATCGCAAAGTCTACAAAAGTAGAATAGATCGTAGAACCATTCAGAACAACTTCAACGGGAATGTCGGTGTAGGCGTTCTTCTGATCCCAGGAATCAATGCGGAAATGCACTTGAACGGTATCGTACTGACGGGATTCGTTGGGATCAATGGTCAAACCGGACACCGAAAAGTCGTAATTGATATATTCCCACACGGCAAAAAGCGTTGTATTCCCCTCGTTTGTGTAGGTGTCACCGGGCGCATAGTCGGGTGTGCTTGCGGTCGAACTGATAGACCAACCGAGAAATTTGTAATGGTCACGGTAAGGAATGCCCGTTCGTAGTGTCAAAGCAACATCATATGTTTTAGTCTGCGAAGCCGGCGCACCTGAACCGCCATTGGCATTATACTTTACGGTATAGGTCAAAGGCTTCCAGACGGCATAAAGCGTTGCACTTGCATTCTGCGAATAAGAACCGCCGGGGATATAGCTGATGGTTTCGGAGCTTGCAGAAGTTGCCCAGCCCATAAACATATAACCTGTTCTGCTCGGAGATACGCTGGAAAGCATCAAGGTGACGTTCTCGATTTTTGTTTGCGAAGCCGGCGCTCCCGTGCCACCATTACCATTGAAATACACCGTATACTGTTCGGGGATCTTTGCCCATACCGCGTACAGCGTTCGATCTGCGTTCAGGTTATAATTGCCTCCGGCAGTATAAGTAGCAGATGTAGCACTGGAGTTTGTACTCCAACCGAGAAAGTTATACCCGCTTCTCGTCGGCTTGGTCGTCGGGAGAGCGAGTGATGCCCCGTGGATCTTTGTAAGCGAAGAAGGTGCGCCGGAACCTCCGTTGGCATCGAAAGTCACCGTGTACTTCTTTACATTCCATACGGCATACAGCGTGATACTGGCATCGGTACTGTATCTGTCACCGGAAGAATACGCAAGAGTTTGAGACGAGGCACTTCTTGACCAGCCGATGAAGGTGTATCCACTTCTTGTGGGCTTCACATTCGTAATGCTGATGTCAACGCCATGCGTTTTTGTCTGTGAAGAAGGCGCATTTGAACCGCCATTGGCATTATAGGAGATCGTGTAGGTAAGCGGATAGTAGTAGATCGTCTCGGAGGTGTCGCTGTTTCCGATGGTGACGTTATAGGTCGTTTTCGATGGACTCATGCCCGAAATGCTCGGAGACGTAACGGTTCGCACCGTGCCGGGCTTGCCAGTTATACGTGAACTCGATGCAACCGGAGAATGTGAATCGCCACGCAAATAATTGATGGTATGCGAATATGTTTTCACATAGACAACGGTATAGGTGGCAGAACCATTTCTGATATAATTTGACGCCGGAAACGATTTGTCCAGCATATCATAAGTCACGACCGAGTCGCTGTCATTTTTAAGAGCATAACCCGAAATGGATGGTGAAGTCCAAGTGGGCTTAGTAGTAGCTGCGGTATTGATGCTCGTTGATAAAGCGGCCTTCAGATTATTACCGGCTTCATCCTTGTAGTAAATGGTAACCGACATCGGGTAATTGTATTCCGCAAACGCGGGAACGCACATCACCGACAACAAGGTTACCATGGCAAGTACCAAAGCGATTATTTTAGTTGTTTTCTTCATTGTCATTCTCCTTCAAGCCGGGATGAACGCTCGGTTCTCCAACAATATGAGGCTCGTTGTCCTTTTCGTTTCCAGTGTTTGCATCAATGATGTCCACATGGACGTCACCGGGCTGTTCCTGCTGGTCAGGTTCGTCCGTATCGTCAGGTACTGACGGCGGATCGATAACGGGAATATCAGGTTCGGTTGTGTCATCATCAGGAGGTGTGACAACGGGAGTTTCGGCCTCGCTTCCGTTATTCATCTCATTATTTTTGCTGTTATGCACAGCACAGATGACCACTGCCACGACAATGACGACAGTGAGCAACACGAGAATGACGGTAGTTATAATTTCAGATTTCTTCATAGTTTCCGTCCTTTCATTTGAATTTGTAGTATCCCGTAACGGTTACGGGGATGGTTAGGTTAGCAAATGCCTTTCCGTTCCATTTGACTGCAAAGATCGCATCGTATTCGATCTTTACGCCGAAGCCGTCACCACGCAGGGTGGTAACGGTCGGGCGTGTCATGATGCAATTGCCGTTTTCATAGGCGTACTCGCTATCTCCAGGGGCAAATCCCAAGGCTTCAAAAGCACCTGCACCAAGTGCATCATAGTCAATGTGTGACTCATAACTCTCGCCTTGTTTCAAGGAATTGAATTCTTCGGTGGCGACCTCGGAAAGATAACCATCGAGCTTGTGTTTGACGTCTCTTTTTTGTATTTCTACTTGAGAGCATAACCCCATGTACAGAATCAATACCGACAGAAGCATCGAAAGCACAAGGACGAGAATGCACAGGTAAATGTAAGTCGCTTCGCCCTTATTATTCTTGAGAACGTTGATCATTTCCAATACACCTCCGAAATGCCTGATGCACTTGCCGTTATGGTAGTCAAATGCAGGGCTTCACCAAAGCCGAGAAAGTTCAGGCTATAGGTCAGCGTGCATTCGATCTTGTCCCCAAGCTGCACCTTTTCTGTGCTACCGATGGTCTCTGTTCCGCTAAATGAACAGGAGAAGTTCACGCCGAGCTTTTCCCGCTGTTCTTCCACAAAATCATCGATATCGGTCGTTCCGTTGTAGGAAGCGTATTCGGCAATTTGATCCGCAGCGGTCTTCATGTTCTGATTCAGAGCAACAAGAGAGACCACATTGACCATGAATACCAAAGAGAATGCGATCAGCATAATGGATACGGCGACGTCGATGTAACCCTCGCCGTTTTTTCTTTTCAGTATTGTTCTCATCATCCGAGCATACCTCCCAGACTTGAGAGAAGTGTCTGTCCGATGACCACGATGTAGATCAGCATAAAGCAGATGAGCATGACCATGGAGAGCTTGCGGATACGCTTGGGTGCTTTGTTTGCCTCGTTTTTCAGATTTTCACGTTGGAATTCTGCGAATTTCAAGGACAAAGATCCCCAATAGACGGATGTTTCATCGCCACGGATGACACCGATCAGCCCCCGCGTGATGTCGGACATCATGGAAGAGCCAACGCGGGATTCCAGACGAGTCAGAGCGACTTCATAGTTGCCCGAACGCATATCCGCGACCGTGATATCCAGTTCTCGCTTCAGTTCGGGACCGGCGCTGTCTTTGTAGGTGTCAAGGATAGAGAGAACGTCACGGCTGTGTACCAATGTTTTTTCAATATTGGCAACGAGACGAGGCAGTTCGTATTCGATCTTTCGTCTGCGATCCTTGATCTTATTGCTGACTTTTTTGCTTTCATTGATGTACAGACAGACCGCGCAAATAATGATCAGAACGGATATGATCTTGGAGAAGAACAAGAACGGGATCGCAAACACACCCACGAAGAGTGCTTTCACGATCCCGTTTGCCACGTATTGCTCCGGCGTCATATCCATATCTGCCGTTTTCAGGTCGGCATCCAGTTGAAGCCGCTTATATTCGTTCAAGCGAAGTTTGTCTGCAAGCCAACCGGAAAGGTCTTTGAGCCATATCTCAATGGGGTTGGTCTTCTTGCTTTGCTTTTTGCCAAGGTTATGTGTTGCCTTGGATACCGCATAGGTAGGGACACGGAACACGTCCGCAAGTATCATACCGATCCCGCAAACGGCGGCAAGGGTGATGAGAAGAATCATGATGATCTGTATCATTGTCTCCACCTCACTTCTTATACTCGACCGGCTTTGTAAACTTGAAGGCAAACAGCATGGTAATGAGAATTGCCATACCGCACACGGCAAGCACGATCTTTCCGGCGAATGTGTTCATCAAGGCATTGTACCAGTCCTTGTTCAGCACGAATAACAACGGGACGTTAGCAACTACCAAGCCAGCCATCATGAAATACTCCATTCGTGCCGCCGCCAACATTCCTTTGATCTGATTGTTGACGATACGGACGTCGGTCAGTTTGGCAACGATAGGCATCAAGGTATCCTTGAGCGTTCTGTCGTCCTGACAAGCGATCAGCGTGTCTACCCATTCATGGAAGATTTGATTGTCCACCTTATCCTTGAGGTTTCGGATGGAGCTTTTCAGGTTGGAGGAGATCATGGTCGCCTCGCCTACGAAGCCCGCAAAGATATCCTTGACGGGGGGCTTGAGGTAGTCCAGATTCTCCCTTACAGCCGTGACGATATCGTCCGAACGAACGTAGCTTGTCGTGATGATTGAGAGTGCAGTCTCCAATTCTTCCTTGATGTGGTTGTTATAGTAGTTGATCGTCCGCTTGGCGTAAGCGAACGGAATAGCGGCGAACGCCAGTGCAAAGACGGGGATCATAAAAGGGTTTTCCATTGTGATCGCCGTCACGCATCCCACGATCATCAGAACGAGGGACGCGGCACAGGCAACGGCAAACTGACCGCTTTTGCCGGTAGCGGTCAGTGCATCCCTGATGCGGTCAAGTTCGACCGTCAGTTTTCGGGACTTTTTCTTTCCTTTTGCAGTCATCACCTTGTCTCGGAGCGTCTGCTTGGGGGATACGAATCGCATCAGATCGGCAGATATGCTGTCCGGTGTGATCCCCAACAAGAGAACGATGGCTACGACTGCCAAAAGAAAGCAGATAAGATATACGAATGTCATGCGTCAACCTCCTTTTCTGTAAAACGCTTCAATATCTCCAGCGGAACACCCGAACGAGTCAACTGCGTCCGCAGATGCTCAGACGGCGCGTTCACCTTTTCAAAGTGCCCGTTGATGGTGTACTTTCCGTTCTCGCAGAGGTTTTCCGTGATGTTGTACCGATAGAGACATCTGTATTCCGTTTTTCCTTCGGGGGAGACGAAGCACTCGGACACGTCCATGACTTTTCTTGAATTATCTTCGCACTTATGGGCGAAGGCCACCACAGGAAACGCCTGACGGGATTGGGCGAGAGACACTTCCATGCCAAGCTGAAAACGGCGTTGGCACAGAAGCGATATTCTTCCGTGAGCTGCTTCTGCGGGACCGGAGTGGACGGTTGTCACCACCGTGTGTCCGGTCAGGCTTGCTTCTACTGCGGAGTTTGCTTCTGCGTCTCGGATCTCACCTACTACCACGATATCAGGATCAAATCGCAAAGCGGCAACAACCAGGTTTTCCTGTGTGATGTTGTATGCTTGGTTCTCACTGGGGCGGGATAATGTATGCACCACGTTGTTCTGTACCTCGCCAAAGCGATTCCGTTTGACAAGGAACAACTCCCGCGCACCCGATTCGATGGTATAGATACGCTTATCGTCCGGAATGCTTGAAAGCAGAGCGTTTAGCAATGTTGTCTTACCAGAGCTTGTACGCCCTGCGACTACGACCGAGATGCCGTATCGGATACACATTTCAAGAAACGAGATGATCTCCTCGGTCGCCATTCCGCTGTCGATCAGGCATTGCCGATCGATTCTTTGCGGGTGCAAAAGTCGGATAGAGACGGAGATGCCACAATCTTCATCTACCACGGGATTCTTGATGGCAGTAATACGGGTGTTATTAGGCAGATGTCCCTGTGCGATAGGCGTTGCATTGTCGATGATCATACCGCTATGATGCAGAAGGCGTTTGACAATGTCCACAGCGTGTTGCGGATCGCGGAAATGCTCCGACGTTTTCTCCATTCTGCCGTCCGAGAAGGTCAGTACCACGTCATCCCAGGAGTTGATATTGATCTCGTCAAGGTCGGGAGAACCGAGGTATGGTGTCAGAATAGAATACTCCACCATTTCAGAGTAAAGACGGCTGATCAGTCCGTCGTCATCAAAGCCGTCCACAATGTACCCGCTGTCGAGGATGAATTTCTCAATGTAGTTCTTCAGTTCATCATGCTTGGACTCGTCCGTCAGTGCCGTGGCATAATACTTGGAGATGTGTGCCTGTGTTTCGGACAGTACTTTCCAAAGATCAGTCCTGACCATAGGTGACCACCTTCTCGGCTATCTCTCGCATCCTTGCCGTGTATCTTTTATCCCCGCAAGGCAAGTGCAAACATCCGCGCTGTGCCTGCTCCTTAATGGCACGGCTGAACGGGACGGTGAAGGATACGTCCTTGAGATGAGATTTGGCTTCCTCCAACGGCATATATACGTCCGCATTCGGAGAGTTGATGCCTTGGATCTGCTCATCCCACCTGATCTTGCTGTCTGTAAACAGCGGGGCTTGCGAGATATACCAGGAGATGCATTTGAGATCGGGGGTGGCGAGACGAAGCGTCTGCCAAGAGAGCTCCAGCGCCGTAGATGCAAGCGGATTGTTTTCCACGTTGCTCGGACAATCCACCACAACGTAGTCTGCAAGTTCGCAGAGTTTTTCAAGGAGTGCTTCCGCTTTGGCTCTGCCATACTTGGGATAGGTGTATTTGTTTTCGCTTTCCTTGTATCCGAGAAAGCCGAAGTTCTGCCGTTCCTTGATGGTGACAAGGTTCTGAATGATCACTTCGTTTTCGATATCCGTCTTGGAAAGCGGAACGCCGACAGAACCCAAGTCCTCGCTTTTTTCGTTCGGGAAAATGACGGGCAAGACAGGGGCTTCCAAGTCGGGGTACAGGACGATGACCGTCGCATTGAAGGTGTCGTAGATCGCCGTGGCAAGCGTCGTTGCAAGAGTGGTCTTTCCGCTGTTCGGTGAGCCCCAGACAGCGATGATCTTTCCGGTTGCCATTGTCATTCTCCTTTCTGCACAAAGTATTCGTTCTGTCTCTGCAGATATTTTTGTGCGGTCGCCGCATCGCCTCGGTATTCGAGTGCGAAGTGCATGGAAGCCGCCTTTTCGTACTGTGCCAATAGTTCTGCCTGTGCCTGATTGACCAGCAGGGTCACGGTCACGAGCTGCGTGTTATCTGTGCGGTCGGCCTTGTCCACGCCGGACGAGGTGGTGGCGGTAATGACCTTCACATACTGCAATTCTCCGGGCGTGAAGGCAAATCCATCCTTTTGAGAGTAGACGATGACGGAGATGATATCGCCGGTCTCCAACTTGCCTGACAAGCCTTGTGCAAAGGAACCGATTGTCAGGGACATGGCTTTCTGCTCGCCACCAAGACCTTCGAGAATGTCCGTGGCGGTGTCAACGTCTGCAGTGATCTTCGCCGGCAGGATGTATTCGCCGGGGTACATATCCGTCGTAGCGTATTTGCCGACCACGTCTTCTTTTTTGCCAATGATGCCTTGCGGGAGGTTAAACGCACCGACTTTTACGACTTCAACGTCGCTTTCATTGATCTGCCCGCCTTTGAGGACGACCTGAGATACTCTGACGATCTCGGCTTTTCCGTCGTTCAAGCGGTTCACCAACGGTGCTACGCCGAAGCAAATAGCAAGTGCTGCAATAATACAGATGATGCCGATGATCGTGCGATTGCTAACCGTTTTAGCACCGATGGCTTTGACTTTATTCTTCTTCATTTTGCTTCCTTTCTGCCGTTTAGATCATAAACGCGATCATAGCCCCAATGCAGAGAAACGGCACGAGTGCAAAAGGCTTCTTCTCCCGATCTTTATGTCTGTGGTTGTAGATGCTCATGACGATAACCGCAAGAATGAGACCTACAAAATAGGCACCGACACCACGCCATGCTCCGAGAAGAAAAGCAAGCGCTGTTGAAAGCTTGATATCCGCACCGCCCATAGCCTTTTGGGGATCGACCAGAGCCATGATAAGTTGCGGGAGGAAGACGATAGTTGCTCCAAGTGTCATAAGCCCCAAACCTTGCGTGGGGATGCTCCACAACGCCAGTGCTGCAACGATCAGCCACACCGCATCGCTTACCATATGGTCAGTCAGATCCGACATAGATGCGTAAAGCAGTACGAAGAACAAGAATAACCCTTGAAGCAGGGTGACGGTCAGCCCAAAACGGAGAAACAAAGCAAGTCCAATGACACCTGAAAGGATCAGGTTCAGAGGAAGGTTTGTCACCATTTTCTTACTTACGAGTACCTTGTGGAGAGTCCATCCGAGGAAAACTGCCAGCCCAACCACCAAGAACGCCGTAAGAACGTTAATTGCGATAGCAAGTGGGAGCTTATCCAAGAGTAGCGGTGGGGTGGGGAGAATAGGTGGGATAGGTTTAATAATCATGCTTGTACCTCCGTTCTATTTTTTGTTTGATCGTTCTGCATCAGAATACCATCCACGGGGAGCCGTCTCTTTGCCAAACCAGCCCGTTATCGCTTTTAAATTCGTAAAGCCACCCGCTTGTAGCCGTTTTGGAATCATAAGTCTGAATGGACATACTGTACTTTCCGTCAGCTCGCTGGGAGAGCGAGTATTTTATCGGTTTTGTGCTTGTACTATATTTGCCGGCACTATAAACCTGCTTCCAATTGGCTCCGTTGTCATCGGTCTCAATTAAGTAAACGCTGTAGTTGTCTACGACCATAGCCAGTGTCATATCGCCATCTGCCGAGTTTACGACCTTTTTAATGACTGCGTTATCTGAATATTCGGGAACATTTGCCGACATCCACGTTGAACCGTCATAGGAGTATTGCAAGGAGTTGACAGACATTTCAAATGTGTCATAACGATAAGATACAGCATCTTCCTCGTAGTGCATCATGTCCTGAACGTCGTGGTTCATTTCCGGGATGATCACGGTTGCGAACAATGCATAGATGCCACCAAGAACCACTGCACCGATTACTACGGCGATAATGATTTTGATTCCGGTATCAATATGACCTTCGCCACGATTGTTTTTCAAAATATGCAGCATGACTCACCTCAAAGTAAAATCAAGTCCGACCAAGTGGGCTTTACCCAGGACGTTGCATCTCGTGCGACACCCGTAAAATAGGTCGAACCTCCGGAATGCCAACGAATAACGAAGGCTTCGCCGGAAAAGGATCCTGCACCTCTCGGAAGCTGATCGGAAGTACCATAATAGAAGTGTGTAATGCTATTTCCGGTGAAGGAGAACTGTTCGCTCCAATTCACGCCATCAGAGGAGGCAATCAGATAATAGGTATTATCCTTCTTGACGAGTGCTGCTTGCTGCGTATTACCCTCGGCTCCACCAGAAATCATGTTATAAACGGACGAACCATCCCCATAGTTAGGCATCTGCGCCGGGTTCCAGTGCTTGCCGTCGTAGCTATATTTCAGCACGTAGGTGCCGGACTGTTCATCAAGTACCCTCTGTACTACAGCACCATTCTCACCATGTTCCATCATGGCATCGACTTCATCGCTTAAGTTTGGAAGAATCACCGTTGCGAACAATGCATACAGCCCACCAAGGATCAAAGCTCCGATTACGACTGCTATGATGATCTTGATTCCGGTATCAATATGACCTTCGCCACGTGTGCTTTTCAGAATATTGATTGTTTTCATGAAATCTCCTTTCTGTGATTGATAAAGTGCGGGGAGATCTTTCTCCCCGCACCATGGATTTAGACGATATTAAGCGCCGGTATACGAGAACATTCCGCTGATCTTGGAGGTAAGAGTCGGGATGATGGTCGTGTTGAAGAGGGCGTAGAGGCCTGCGAGAATAACGCCACCGACGACAACGCCGATGATGATCTTGACACCGGTGTCGATGTAGCCCTCACCGGATGCATTGGTGATGGCGGTCTTTGCGGAAATGGCAACCTTGTTGCACTTGTCGGAAACCTTGCGGAAAAGATTCTTAATGAAATTCATGTAATATACCTCGTTCTTTCTTGTTTATTAGTTGTTTGGATTTGGATTAAGCACCGGTGTAAGAGAACATCTCGGTGATCTTAGCGGTGAGGGTCGGGATGATGGTGGTGTTGAAGAGTGCGTAGAGACCTGCAAGGATAACACCGCCGATTACGACACCGATGATGATCTTGACACCGGTGTCGATGTAGCCCTCGCCGGATGCGTTGGCGATGGCGGTCTTAGCGTTGATGGTAGCCTTGGTGAATGCGTTCTTGATGGAGTTGATGAGCTTCTTCATGTAAATTACCTCGTTCTTTCTTTATTTGATGTTAGTGGTTGGTGGTTGGATCAGGCGGTATAGTTAAAGAAACCGGTGATCTTGGTGGTGAGCGTCGGGATGATGGTGGTGTTGAAGAGCGCGTAGAGACCGGCAAGGATAACGCACCCGACCACGACACCGATGATGATCTTGACACCCGTATCGATGTAGCCCTCGCCGGTTACGTTGGCAATGGCGGTCTTGGCGTTGATGGTAGCCTTGGTTAATGCGTTCTTGATGGAATTGATAAACTTCTTCATGTGAAATACCTCTTTCTTTTTATAAAAATTTTGTTGGTTCGTTTGATCAGAGCGTCTGATCACATCTTTTGCACTTGTTCGGGTGCGGACTCGTTGCCTTGCGACTGACTTGCCGTCTGTGCTTCAGCGAGCTTCTGCTCGTATGCATCCATGACTGCATCACTCAGTGCATTGCGGGCTTCCTTTGTTACGGGATGGAAGATATCGTCGTACTGCGTTTCTCCCTTTGCATTCTTGTAAGAATTGGAGGGCATGGAGATAAAGAACTCGCCTTTATCATCCTGATAGAGCCTGATGCCGTGTACTGCGAAATCTCCGATATTCGCACTGGCAACAGCTTTCAGCTTGCCTTTCTCATCGTCAAAAACACGATCGATACGCGCACGGATACCCGTTTCACGCTTTTCCTCGGTTGCCGAAGCTACCGAGGTACCGCCTTTCTTTCCTGCCATTCGGTTCACCTCCTTCCTGTGTTGGAATATCTATATAAAAAGCCGACAGGCACATAATGAGTGACTGCCGACTTGAATTGTCAGATCCCGGTGATATAATAGCCAAAGTCGGATTCGACTTCTTCAGGGCTGATATCTTCGGGATCAGCGAACAATTCTTTATATTTTTCGACCTGTTTATCTGTCAGGTCACAGAATTCTCCCATGCCATTATCTCCGACGATAAACAATGGACCGGCGTAGACTTGTCCACCGATATGCCGATTTCCTTGCATGGGAATGAGCTTTGCTTCTTCATTACCCACAATGACTGCGTTATCGTCAAATGGATACGTGACTTCCATGAGAGATTCCTCGCCATGGTCACTGACGGCATTTTGCCAAGCATCCAATCGGTCGGGAACGTAGATCTCCTCCGGGGCTTTGCCGGGGAGGAGCATCAGGCAGCGGACACCTTCGACGGGCGAAATGTTTGACATATCGGTGTCTATGGCTTTGAATCCGAAACTGTCGCAGAAGAAAAAGCCTTTACGAGTGATCGGGACATACTTGGTCTCGGGGATATATCCGTTTTTGCCGTTATACCAAAGGTCTGCGACCTCGGAGATAACCTCCTTACCGATGTCATTTTCACGGGTGTCCTCACGGGTGTCCTCACCGCTGCCCCTTGGAACGTACTCCGTCAATTCTTTAGGATCAAGGTTCCCGGAGATCACCGCGCATAGGTCGCCTCTCGTCCATCCGTAATTTTTAAGGAAGTCTTCATCGACTTTGGAAGCATAGGCGTTTATCAACGGCGTCAGATAAGGCTTCATTTCTTCGGGAGTGGAAAGATTTCTGCCATTCATAAAGGTATAGAGGTTACGCCTTTCCACATAGTTGGCATCACTCAAAGGATCGATGACCGTGCAAGACATCGCATTCATGTTTCGCGTCAAAGTGTCAGCAAAAGCCTCGGCAACTTTGATCCGAGCAGAAAAGTATGCCTTTCCTTCATCCGTGTTCAGGAACTGCTTCCAATCGGGCGTATCTTCGGTGATTTCTACGATATCCGATACCGACAGCGAATGCCCGAAAAACCTTGCGGGGCGACCGAAGTTGAGCTTTTCATAAACGTCTTCAAGATTGGAGGTATCCACCTCGCCGGAATAAACGCACCGATAAGACATCGGATCCACACCACCATGCTTTTGCGTGAGATCATATCCCATGAATTTCACTTGCTGTTGGTCGCGCTCGGAATCGATCTGATAGACTTTGACTTTCATCCCATCACCATCCCTTCGTCTTCGCCGCCGATGATGTCGTCCAGCTTTTCTCTTGCCCAATCGGGAATACAGTCTTCTCGCATGGCACCGACCACGTCAGATCGTGTGATATAGCACCTCTCACCGTCCCATAGGAATTGACCGAAGATCTTGCGACCACTTGCCGAAGGGCTACAGCCGAATCCGCTTTGTGCATAGAAGAGTTGTTCTTCGGGATGCAAATGAGCTTCGTTCATGCTGCCCGCAGAAAAAATAAGGACTCGTCCTTCATAGTCGAGTCTCTCTCTATCTTCGGGAATACAATGCCTGTTGTCATATAGTCCGATCTGATCCCATTCCTTACGGACAAGGTCTATAAAACCATCCAGCACAGCAGGGTGACTTTCTACGAGAAAATCGAAGCGGTGATCGTCCCAAGGAATATCCTTATCGCAAAGCCAATCCCGATTCCGCTGTGAAAATCTGCCGTCCTCACGCTTGTTCTTCAGCGTATTGGCAAGCACCCATTTGACACGAGCAAAGCCGTGTTTCTCAATTACTGGTTTAACGCAACTTTCATTGAGATGCATCCCGTCAAAATTCTCACGGATTGCGGTTTCGATGTCGTTGGCACAAGCGCAATTCTTCTTGTGGCTTTCCCGCCATTCGGGAAGCTCTCCGAATCGTTTGGCCTCGGTTGCCGAATACCGATATACAGACTTGCTCATCGTCTGTTCTCCATAGAAGTGAGCTTTCTGCCAAGGTAACGGTAGGCTGCTGTTTGCTCACTCAAAGTCAAACCGTTGAGCAGTTCAAGAAGGGATGCTTCCTTGAATTCATTCGCCAGAAAGTCAGAACAGTGGTTACAGACCTTTTCTTTACGGATAACGATAGAGCCATCTCCCTTATCCTCAAAAGAGATCAGGTTGTTGGATGCATACCCATATTTCACGCGATATTCAAGCGGAATAGTGGTTCTTCCACGTTTGCCGAGAGTGATATATTTCTTATTCATGATCTTCTACCTCGCTTTCCGTATCCAGAACGCACTTCTTGCAGTGATGGCAGTAATACTCGCAATAATCGCAGTTATCGCTGCCGCACTCGTCTTCGTCCTCGTCTTCGTCTTCTTCGTCCTCATCATCACTCAGAAGACCGTTTTCCCAGAGGGCTTCGTTATAGCCGTCATCGAACCCTTCATCGTATCCTTCCTCGTAGTCGTCACCATGGAATACGGCTTCCGTTCCACGAAGCGGGCGAATGTGAAGCACTGCATCTTCGCAGTAGGTCTCAAAGGGAGTTTCATTCGTAATGTTGAGGGCTTTGCAGAGTTCTTCGGGTAATTCATAAGTCAGTTTGAAATCGATTTCCATATGATTTTCCTTTCTTTCAGTAATTGTACGGGGTCTTCATCCCAGCCGACGTCAAAGAGCGACAACTGGTGGGACATGACACCGTCTTTGTAAGTATCGTAATTGGAGATCAGCAGTTCGGGGTACTGTTTTCCATTCTCATACCGCTGTGCGATATTTGAGAGTCGAGTGGTGGTCTCGATCATAATGCCGGGCATGGAATACAGTTCTCGTATTTCCGGGCAGTCATTGTAGGACAGGAGAAACTTTCCCTTGATTCCGGCAAGAGCATCCCGAAGCCGAACGTGATCTTTTTCGGTGAATCCGACGTCTTCATAGTAGTCCTCGGTCTCAAAGTACGGGGGATCCAGATAGAAGATGGTGTTCGGTCGGTCGTATTGCGATATGAGCTTCTCAAAATCCTTGTTTTCCACCACAACGGATTGAAGCCTTTCGGATGCCCGATGGATCAGCGGGAAGTTACGCCACATATTGTGTGGTTGTGCGCCGTAACTGTCCAATCCAGAAGCGTAGCTTTCACGGATGATCTGATAGAAATACGCCGCCCGTTTGATATCGGGGATGACCGTTTTGCTGTGTAATACTTCACGGATATGCTCAAAATCCGTGCGGGAGTTCAGTGTGTATGTGAGCGCATCACAGAGTTCTGCGGGATGGTCACGGACACATCTGTAGAGATTGGCGAGGTTCGGATTGAAGTCGTTATATACTTCAAACTTGTGGGGATGTTTGTAAAACAACACCCATCCGCCACCGCCGAATACCTCTACATAGCGATCGCAGTCTTCGGGCAGTCGGGCTACTATGGTATCCCGCAATGCTTTCTTACCGCCTACCCAAGACATAAAGCTGTTCAAGACAAGATTTCACCTCCTATGGAGGACGTCTTGCGTAAAAAAGAGGCGTATTGCGCTCCCTTACGCAATACGACCATAAAAATGTTAGTGTTTATTGATTTGGAACAGGCACATCGTGAAAACGCCTACGATGCCGCCGACAAACAGACCGGCGAAGAATAGAAGAACGTGCATTTACATTCCTCCCATGCCGATGTTCCCGTTTGTCAGAAAGGCTTCCATTTCTTCTTCGGACATGAGTTCGTTTTCGTTGTTCCATTGCCATAGAGATACGTACAGATCACCTTCATCTGTGTGAATCGGTCGCTGTTCAAAGCCTTCTCCGAACCCGTCCGAGTTCTGTCCGACGATCCATTCCTTGAGGCATTCCGTTTCGGCATCGGTCAGTTCTTCTGTGAAGGTGCAATCGATCTTGCCGACGAGGTGACCGTTCATTTCCTCTACACCCCATACGACTGATGAGATCTTGCCCTGTAATTCATCGGGAAGGTATTCAGCCATATTGTCAAACTGCTGCTCTTGCTTCATCCGTTTGCTGATCTCCCAAGCATTTTCAAGGAGGAAGGCATTGGGAACCGCCTCTGTTTCGTCTGCATAATCAAATTGATCCGAAGCGAGTTCCCCTGATAGCGTGCAGAAGAAGGATAGCTTATTTTCGGGAGTGAAACCACCAAGGCGGTTATTCACATAGTCCGATAGCCAAGTTCCGCCGAAGTTTTCGTGTGTACGCAAACGCCATATAGCAAGTTTTCCTACATCGAGTTTGACATCATTGTCAAAGGGGAACAAAAGGCAGGTCAGTCCGTCATGCTCGAAGGTGTCCGCATCTTTGAATTTCGTTCCGTCTTTCAATATTTCGGCTTCCGTAAGCATCTGATTGATACCATCCACCCATTCCTGCAGAGAACCACCGCACCCTTGGAGGATAAGTCCTTCTTGATTCTGCATACGTCGCAAGTCGCTCGTTTTGATATGTTTGATCATTTACATTCCCTCCATTCCTTGATTCTCTGTAAGATCGATCTCATTCCGTAGAAGCATACCGAAAGTGGCTTCCGCAGAGGTAAAATTCGGATAGGTTTCATCCGTAAAGTCAATACGGTCTTTTCCGGCAAAATCGATCGGTTCTTTTGTGACTACCGAGCCACCGTGATTGACCATTACTTTCCGTTCCAAAGATGCGAAGCCGTCTCCGTCATCGGATTCTCGCAAATGGTAAATGTGACATCCTTTCGGAATGTCTGTCATCTGCAATCGTTCTTCGGAGTAGAGTGCCGTTTGCCCGCAGACTTCTATGACCTGATAATCCGGATACTCCGAGCAGATATAATCGGTGTTCGTGGCATTCGGTATCATATCCAATTCTTCGGGCGATGTTCCTTTGATATCACACGCAAATTCGATTGCCTCTTTACCTTCGGGATAATATTCACCCACTCTGACGCCATCGGAATAATCGTATTTTCCGCAGTTATAACCGATGTCTTCATCTGCCCAGCAATGTTCAATACTGACTTCGGGAAACATTTCGGACAGCTTTTCAATGACAGGATGGGGAGCCGACCATGCGGTGTCAAACCAGATGGTATCATCAGATTCTTCGCTATATTCGTACCCATAAGAGTTCCATTTGGTACCCCAATGGGCAACTCTCCAATCATACCATCCATCTCCGATATCTTTGGGCTGCGGGATAATCTTATTGAAGTCGATGGAGTGGACACCACTGGGGATGTCTTGCTCCGAAGAATCGTCATATGCGATCTGTTTTAATAATCGTGCAATGTCATCGGGTTCGCCGGTCAAGCGGATAATATTTGTTACATGGTTAGGCATTGTCTTTCTCCTTTTCTGTCTCTAAACTCTTGATCAAACTACCCACCGCAGAGACCACATGGGTGGTAACCGCATTTCCTGCCATCTTGTATAGCCTTCCGTCCGACAGTCCCGTATCAGCTGCACGGTCAAACTTGTCATCCGCAAAGCCTTGCAAACGCCACGTTTCACGAGGCGTGAGCTTTCGCACACGACCATTTAGATATACGCCATGGCGGTCTTGTGCCGTGATAGTGAACATAGGCTCATCGGGCGCTTTCATGCGTCTGCCTTGCTGTCTGACAGTTTCTTTGTCAGGCGTAATGACTGCGCATGGCTGATCGGTTGATACGAATACACCCGAATGCTCGCCTTTGTGTTTACTGATGCCGGAATCATGGCGAGCTGTGATGCATCTTGCCACTTCGGTCAGATTGGGAGGAGGATTCATGTCAATGAAAAACAGCCCTTGGGTATTGCCGGGCGTGACCGTGTGTGCGATCTGATGTCCGACTCTACCACGACGGGTATTCATATCGGGGTAGGCAAGGTCAATGCTGTCGCCGGGACGAGCGATCTGATATCCCGACTTTGTCAATACCTTGATCGGCAGTTCCATTTCGTAAAGTCCCGTATGGCTTGCGAAACCGCCGCCATTGCTTGTCAGAGTGCAGGAGAGCCCGTCGGCTCGGTAGATACGCTCTCCTTGTTTGCCGGGAAGGATCTCGACAAGAGCTTTTCCATTTGACTCTGTGAAAGATAATATTTGTCCGGCACATTCGCCTCTAAGATATCCGACAATATACACTCTTTGCCGGGATTGGGGAACACCGAAATCCTTGCTGTTAAGCACCTGCCATGTGACATCGTACCCCAGTTCATCCAACGCAGAGAGGATGGTCGCAAACGTCCTGCCGCTGTCATGCGATAGGAGTCCGGGAACGTTTTCAAGGAGCAGATACTTAGGTCTTTTAACGGCGGCAATCCTGGCAATTTCAAAGAACAGCGTTCCTCTTGTGTCATCAAATCCTTTTCGCTTTCCAGCGATTGAAAAACTTTGACAAGGGAATCCTCCGCAAATAAGGTCGATATCCGGCAGGGTGTCGGGATCGATTTTTCTTGCGTCTTCGTAATATAACTCTCCTTTCGGTTGATAAATTGCTTCATACGCCTGATTTGCATATTTGTCGATCTCGCAATGACCGACAAAAGAAAAGCCCCCGATGGCTTCGAGTCCGGAACGGAAGCCACCGATGCCTGAAAACATATCTAACGTTCTGATAGGTTGCATCGGTGCCTCACATTCCAAGTGCCATGCCGCAGGATTCTTTCTTCGGCATTGACTCGTCCTCATCGGGGGCGTTTAAGTATTCAGTTTGTTTGCCATCCGGGATGTCGGGCGTATGACGATCTTCGGGGAAGGCAATGGTTTGTTTCTGTTCGGGCGGATACACCTGAAACTCCATCAGGATGCTTCCGTCTTTGGTTCGCGGATTAAGTACACGGATCGTATCTCCGTCAAACTCATATTCACTCGCTTTTGCAAAGTCGGTACGAAAACCTTTTCCATCGTTGCATCTCGAACGTGGGTGTTCGGGCTGATCTTTGATAAACGAGTAGAAGCAGTTCGTGTGAACTTCGTTGACCACTCGGACGAGTCCGATCATGTTAGGATGATAGGCATGGGAAAGTGTTATCATTTCCGCACCGGGTACGATCTGTCTTTTCAGTTCTGCAAGATTATGAATGGTGCAAGGTACTTTCTGCACGAGATCACCTCACATACTCATACCGCCATCCTGTTCCACCACACTGTTCGTTTCTTCTTCGATCTCAGCAGGGGTGAGACGGCGGAAGGCATCCTCGCCTGGAACAAGACCGAGTCCGCTTCCGTTATCCCATTTCACGTGAATGGTACCGATGTCATCGACGCACATCACCGTGCCACGGGTGCCGGGCGGAATCTTGGAGTAGGGATCATCCATAGAGATGAGTTCCAGTCGGGTGCCGGGTTCATAATTGGATTTCATTCGTTCGGCAAACTGCCGTTCAAATCTGTTGTTCATATGGCAAAATAACTCCTTTCAGTTTTGAATATTTCGATTCGATTTTTTCTTCAAAAGAATCACGTTATTTTCAATTCAATTCCGAAAATAGAATTGATGGGTTCGGAAAGTGGGACTTCGTATATGAATCATCCGAAAACCCAGTAAATTCAAGGCTTTTCGCATTTAGCCTCCTTTCAATCAAGACAAAAAAATTGGTACCAAACATTGGTACCAGCCATCAACATGTTTATGAAAAAAATATAGACATGTTTATGAAGACTTCATATGCATGTCGATAAAAATTATATATGTATGGGAATATGAAAACGCTTGTTTTCATCCGAATGCGAATAAAAATCGCAGACACAGAAATTTAACATATTGTTGAACGCAAAAAGGGGCAGATTCTCACGAAATAATCATGAAAATCTGCCCCCAAATGGCTATGTCAAGGTTCAAATCCTGGTAAACGGTCGATTTCCTCGATTTGCATCTTTTTATTTGCACATAAATTCTATTTTTGAAAAAGTGAGAAAAACGGAGGAAAAACGAGAAAAACCGAGGAAATCCCCGGTTTTTCTCGTTGCATCTTTTTTGGTCTTACAATATGGCTGCGGCACAAGGATTCGAACCTTGGTAATGACGGAGTCAGAGTCCGTTGCCTTACCGCTTGGCGATGCCGCATTGCTCACCAACGCCCCACATTATAGCAGATTCCCGCGCGCTTGTCAAGAGCTTTTGAAAAAAATCACGGAATTTTCTGTGAATTACAGGAATTACCATCACCTGTGGGAATGGGTAGTTGCAGAAATGCCGGAGCAGTGCGCCGGGGCATGGGCTGAAAAGCCCACGCCCCTTCTGCCTGTGTCCCGGATTGGCGCGGAGAAGCGCCGGCGGAGCCGCGCCGACAGCTCTTTCAGGCGGCGGGATGGTGTCCTTATATGGTGATATTTCCATCTGTGCAATAGACGGTATAACAATAGTCACCGATCCCGTTAATCACTTTTATCGCATACCACTGTGCTTTTGTTCCTTGGAATTTGATTGATTTCAGACCGGTGCAACCCGAGAACGCATAATCTCCGATGCTCATTACGCTGTCGGGAATCGTAATAGAGGTCAAGCCAGTGCAGCCCGCGAACGCAAGCCTTCCGATGCTCGTCACGCCGTCAGGAATCACAAGATTCGTTACAAGTTCGCCATTCAAATGCAGATTGCGTGCATAGTTAAGCGGATTTGCAGAGCCATCTTCAAAACAGATACCACACCATTTTCCAATATCGGTGATATAAACATCTTTCAAGCCAGTGCAACCGTAGAACGCACCCCTACCGATGCTTGTCACGCTGTCAGGAATCGTGATAGAGGTCAAGCCTGTGCAACCGTAGAACGCATTCTCGCCGATACTCGTTACGCTGTCGGGAATTGTGATGGATGTCAAGCCTGTGCAACCGTAGAACGCATTCTCGCCGATGCTTGTCACGCTGTCAGGAATCGTGATAGAGGTCAAGCTGGCGCAATCGAGGAACGCACCTGAGCCGATGCTCGTCACACTGCTGGGAATCGTGATAGCGGTCAAGCTGGTACAACCGAAGAACGCAATCCCGCCGATGTTTGTCACGCCGTTGGGAATAACAACATTTGTAATGAGCGTTCCGTTCAAATAAAGATTGTGTGCATAGTTAAGCGGGGTTGCAAACAAATTTTCAAAAGAGATATCACACCATTTTCCAATATCGGTAATATAAACATCTTTCATGCCAGTGCAACCGAAGAACGCCTGCTTGCCGATACTCGTCACGCCGTCGGGGATCGTGATAGAGGTCAAGCTGGCGCAACCCGAGAAAGCGCTCCCACCGATGCTCGTCACGCTGTCGGGGATCGTGATAGAGGTCAAGCTAGTGCAACCCGAGAACGCGCTCTCGCCGATGCTCTCTCCGCTTGTAATCGTGACGACCCTGAGTTGGCTGTTATTGATGTGGTTTGCTGCTAACGCTGGTATCGTTGCCGTTTCAATCGGGCAACCCTCGAACGCTCCTCTATCAATGTCCGTCACGCTATCGGGGATCGTGATAGAGGTCAAGCCAGTGCAACCGTAGAACGCATTCTCGCCGATACTCGTTACGCTGTCGGGAATCGTGATAGAGGTCAAACCGATGCAACCGTAGAATGCACTCCCGCCGATACTCTCTCCGCTTGTAATCGTGACGACTCTGAGTTGTCTGTTATTGATATGGTTTGTTGCTAACGCTGGAATCGTTGCCATTTCAATCGGGCAACCCGAGAACGCACCTCTATCAATGTCCGTTACGCTGTCAGGAATCGTGACAGCGCTCAAACCAGTGCAGCCCGAGAACGCATCATAGCCGATGCTCGTCACACCGGTGGGAATCGTGATGGATGGTAAGTCGGTGCAACCCTTGAACGTAGAATCGCCGATGCTCGTCACGCTGGCAGGGATTGTGATAGAGGTCAAACTGGCGCAATCCGAGAACGCATACCCTCCGATGCTTGTCACGCTGGCGGGGATTATGATAGAGGTCAAGCTGGCGCAACCGGAGAACGCATACCCTCCGATGCTCGTCACGCTGTTGGGGATCGTGATAGAGTTCAAGCTGGCGCAACCGGAGAACGCATACCCTCCGATGCTCGTCACGCTGTTGGGGATCGTGATAGAGGTCAAGCTGGTGCAGCCCGAGAACGCACCCCCGCCGATGTTTGTCACGCCGTCGGGGATCGTGATAGAGGTCAAGCTGGCGCAACCCGAGAATGCACTCTCACCAATGTTCGTCACGCTGTCGGGAATCGTAACAGCGGTTAAGCCCGTGCAACCGGAGAACGCACAATTGCTGATGCTCGTCACGCCGTTGGGAATAACAAGATTTGTAATGAGTGTTCCGTACAAATAAAGATTGTGTGCATAGTTAAGCGGGGTTGCAGACCAATTATCAAAAGAGATACCACACCATTTTCCAATATCTGTAATATAGACATCTTTCAAACCAGCACAATCGAAGAACGCACCTGAACCAATGCTCGTTACGCTGTCAGGAATTGTAATAGCTGTTAAGCTGGCGCAACCCGAGAACGCCCGCTCGTTGATGCGCTCCCCGCTTGTGATTGTAACTGTTTTGAGTTGACTGTTATTGATGTGGTTTGCTGCTAACGCAGGTATCGTTGCCGTTTCAATCGGACAGCCTTTGAACGCAGAATCGCCGATGCTTGTCACGCTGTCGGGAATCGTGACAGAAGTCAAGCCGGTGCAACCCTCAAATGCACTGGCTCCAATGCTCGTCACGCTATCAGGAATCGTGATCGGAGTCAGGCTTGTGCAATCTTTGAACGCATTCTCGCCGATGCTCGTTACCGTGTCAGGAATCGTAATGGTTTGGATGTATGATTGCTGAAAAGCTCCGGGCAGTATTTGTGTTACCGGTTTTCCCTTATATGTTGCAGGAATAGCGATATAGGCAAGGTATCGGTTTGCTTTTGCTCCATACGTTCCGTCAGCCAGAGGATAGAAGTCCAGCCCTTCGGTAACTTCCTGCGTTTCAGCATAAGCATTGGTAATTTCAAACGTTGTGGTTGTGCCGTCCGTAAAAGTGATCGTGTATGTGTCCACATTGCCGTTCGTGGCAGTCTTTACAATGGAAACAATACCGACTCCGGCGTCACCCTTGTCACCCTTGTCACCCTTGTCACCTTTGTCGCCCTTGTCGCCTTTGTCGCCTTTGTCGCCCTTTTCTCCCTTTTCACCTTGGATACCCTGGGATCCTGCCGCACCGCCGCATCCCGACAGAGCAGCCATGCTTACAAGCAGGACTGACGCCAATATGAGCGCTAACATAAAAATCCTTTTCATGATTACCATTCCTCTCTCAACAAACTTCCGTGACGTTCAAATCCGCAACAGCAAACGACCATACAGCAAAAGCGCTGAACCACAAACAACAGTATATCATGGAGACGGCAAAAAGTCAATGCATTTTGCCGATTTGGGCAGGAAGCCGCAGCGCTTTTTCACGCAAATTGCTACTGCGTGCCGCAGATTGCGCCATTTTTCTTCTGTCGGTCGCCGTCGCAGAGGGCGTTTTCCTGTACCGGACGGAATCAAGAAATGCGCTCCTGGCGGTTATCACCTTTGCCGTTCTTCTCTGCTTCCGTCCCCGGAGGAGGAGAGCGGAGGGAAAGGAACTGAATTCGCGGACGGACATATGGGAGCCGGCGTTCCGGCTTGCTTTCCGCATCGCCCGTCGGGAAAAACCGCCTTGACTTTTGCGCTCCGGTCGGGTATAATACGGGTATACCAAAAGCACTACACCCGAAGGAGGCTTTCCATGAGCACTACGGAAGACAGGCAGCTGCGCGCGCGGGTTGACAAACTCCGCGAGGAGCTGAACTACCACGCCAAAAAGTATTACGTGGAGGATGCACCGGAAATATCCGACTACGAGTACGACCGGCTTTTCTATGAGCTGGTGCACATCGAGCAGGAACACCCGGAGCTGGACGATCCCGCGTCCCCGACCCACCGCGTCGGCGGCAAAGCCTCCGACCGCTTTGAAAAGGTCACGCACAGCGTTCGCATGGATTCGCTGACCGATGTGTTTTCCTTTGAAGAGCTTGAAGAATTCCTGTCCCATGTTGCGGAGCGGATCCCGGATGCCGTATACTCGGTCGAGCCGAAGATCGACGGGCTCTCCTGCGCGTTGCGCTATGTGGACGGCGTGCTGGTTCAGGCGGCAACGCGCGGCGACGGAACAGTCGGCGAGGACGTGACGCAGAACGTCCGCACCATCTTCGATGTGCCGCTGACCCTGCCGGAGCCGCTGTCGCTGACCGTCCGGTGCGAGGTATATATGCCCCGCGCGGTCTTTGAGCGACTCAACCGGCGCCGCGCCGAGGCGGGCACCGCCCTGCTTGCCAACCCGCGCAATGCCGCCGCCGGGTCGCTCCGCCAGCTTGACCCCAAGGTCACGGCATCGCGGGCGCTGTCTGTCTTTGTCTTCAATTTTCAAGAGGGGGCGCTCTATGCCGATGGGCACGCGCCTGTCTCGCACACCGAAACGCTGGACCGACTGCACGAGCTGGGCTTCCACACACTGGAGGAACGGATCCGCACCGCCGACCGCGCCGCGATTCTGGCGCATATCCGGCATCTGGGCGAGGCGCGGGACAGTCTTGCCTATGACATCGACGGCGTGGTAATCAAGCTGGACAGGCTTGCCGACCGGGCGACTATGGGCGAGGGAACCGCAACCCCCCGTTGGGCGGTCGCCTACAAGTTCCCGCCGGAGCAGAAAATCACACGGCTGGAGGACATCACCGTCGCTGTCGGGCGCACCGGCGTACTGACTCCTACCGCCGTACTGCGCCCCGTCCGGCTGGCGGGCACCACGGTTTCCCGCGCAACCCTGCACAATCCGGATTTTATCTGCGAGCGTGATATCCGCATCGGCGATTTCGTGACCGTGCAGAAGGCGGGCGACATCATTCCGGAGGTGGTCTGCACGCATCCGGACAGGAGAACAGGTGACGAGCGCCCCTTCCGTATGCCGGCAGTCTGTCCCTCCTGCGGGGAGCCGGTGTTCCGGGAGGAGGACGAGGCAGCGGTGCGCTGTACCAACGCCGCCTGCCCGGCACAGCTCTCGCGCGGCATCGAGCATTTTGCGTCCAAGGACGCCATGGACATTGACGGACTGGGACCGCAGATTGTCGAGTCCCTCATCCGGGAAGGGCTGATCCATGATGCCGCCGACCTGTACCGCCTCCGCGCCGCCGACGTGGCAGGCATGGAGCGCATGGGTGAAAAGTCCGCCGCCAACCTCATTGCCGCGATTGAAAAATCCAAGACGGCTGGTCTGGAACGCCTGCTGTACGCGCTGGGCATCCGCAACATCGGTGCGGTGGCGGCGGCGGCGCTTGCCGGACACTTCGGAACGCTGGACGGCGTCATGGCAGCGACGGCGGAACAACTGTGCGACATTCCGGACTTCGGGGAAATCACGGCGGAATGCGTAGTCAATTTCTTTACGCACCCGCAGAATATCGCGCTCTGCCGCCGGCTGGAGGAGGCAGGCTGCCTAATCTCCGCCACCGCCGCGCCGACCGGCGACAGGCTGGCAGGCATCACCTTCGTGCTGACCGGAACCTTGCCCACGCTCAGCCGGGACGAGGCTTCCGCACTGATCAAGGCGCAGGGCGGCAAGGTATCGGGATCCGTGTCTTCCCGGACAGGCTATGTTGTTGCCGGTGAGGCGGCAGGCTCCAAGCTGACCAAGGCGCAGGCGCTCGGCGTGCCTGTCATCGACGAGGACGGACTGCGGCGGCTGCTGGAAGGAAAGTAACGACTCTGCCGGAGATGTCAACCGACATCTCCGGCTCTGCGAAGGAGGTATCATGGAAATACGGTATGCAACGCTCCGCGATGTTGCCGCGGTCGCCGCAGTGGAGGCGGCGTGCTTTCCGCCTGCGGAAGCGGCGACCGAAGCGCAGTTTGCCGAGCGGATCCGGCATTACGGGAATCATTTCTGGCTGATGTTTGACGGGAAAAAGCTGATCGCCTTTGTGGACGGTTTTGTAACGGACGAGCCGGATCTGACCGACGGGATGTATGAAACTGCGTCCATGCACGACGAAACCGGTGCGTGGCAAATGATTTTCGGCGTCAATACGTTGCCGGCGTATCGCCGGCACGGCTATGCGGGCGCGCTGATCCGCCGCGCCGTTTCCGATGCGAAACGGCAGGGGCGCAGGGGACTTGTACTGACCTGCAAGCAAGCCCTGATCCCGTACTATGCGCGTTTCGGCTTTGCGGACGAGGGTGTTTCGGAGAAATCCACCCACGGAAACGTCGTGTGGCACCAGATGCGGCTGTCCTTCTGACGGCGATCTGAACACAGATCCGCTCCGGATTCCGGGCTATCCCTGCGGAGCCCGGAAACGCCGGCAATTCGTAAATTTTTATTGAACCTCTTGCCAACCGGCAAGAAGCGTGATATAATGGAGGGAACGATAAATTCACCCTGAAAGGCAGGTTTCAGACAATGCATATGCAGGAATCCGGCGAGATGTATCTGGAAACGATCCTCATTCTGTCCCGTACCAAAGGGCAGGTGCGCTCCATAGACATCGTGGATTATATGTCCTTCAGCAAGCCGTCTGTCAGCCGCGCCGTGGGGTTGCTCAAAAGCGGCGGCTACATTCTGGTCGATCCGGAGGGCTACATCACGCTCACAGACGCCGGACGCGAGGTCGCGGAAAAGATATACGAACGCCACACGACCCTGACCGAACTGCTCACGCGGCTGGGCGTTGACCCGGATGTGGCGGCGGAGGACGCCTGCCGGATGGAGCATACCATCAGCGATGAGTCCTTTGAGGCGCTCAAGCGCCACATGAATCAATCCCCGAACGCGAATCCGGACTCGGCACACTGAAAAATCACAAAAGCAGGCACCCCACAGCAAAAAGCGCTGCGGGGTGCCTGCTTTTGCGGAAAGCGGCAGGGTTCCGGGGATCACGGAAGCGCCGCACGGTTCCCGGATGTGCCGGCGGAGTATGCATCCGGAATTATTGCACGGGACGCCAGCCCCGGGGCGTGCGTGTGCAGCTCAAAACGGCAAGACGCCGAGATGCTCCAGCAGAATTTTCAAGCCGATCAGGATCAGGATGGCGCCGCCGACCACAACGGCGCGGCTCCTGTACTTCAGTCCGAAGACGTTGCCGATCTTCAGTCCCACGCCGGACAGCAAAAACGTGACGGCTCCGATAAGTCCCACCGCCCAGCCGATGCCCACAGTCGGGGGTGCCAGCGCAAAGGTCACACCGATCGCCAGTGCATCAATACTGGTCGCCACTGCCAGCAGCAGCATGGTTCTGAACGAGAAGGAATCGTCGCCCTTTTCGCCATCGCCCGCGACGCCCTCCCGGATCATATTCCCGCCGATCAACGCCAGCAGAACAAACGCAATCCAGTGGTCAAACCGGGTGATGTGCTCCGCAAAGGTTGAGCCGAGCAACCATCCCAGCGTGGGCATCAATGCCTGAAATCCGCCGAACCATGCGCCGACAATCAGGTAGTGTCGGGGGCACAGCCGTTGCGTGGACAGTCCCTTACAGACGGCAACGGCAAAAGCGTCCATGGACAGCCCCACGGCGAGCAGAAATAATTCGATAAGGCTCATGATTTCAATATCCTTTCGGCAGAGTTACTTACGGGAAGCGGATCGGGAGCCCCCGCGCGGCAGACGTGTGCGCGGTTGCGTCGGTTCCGCCTTCGCGGGACATTCCGCGGCGTAAAAAAGCGGTTCAGGCACATCGCACCCGAACCACTCTATGCCCAAGTACGGGTATGCCATACCTGAAGCGATACCGCGCAGGTTGATGGAACAGATGCGCGGTATTTTCTTTCGTTTCGCTGTTGCAGGCAAGGCAGACGGGGTATTCCGCCCTGTCTGTTGGCGTTGCCGCCGTGCGTCCTCTGCGGCTACGCGGGTACACGGCTGCCTGCTCTCTCAACGCCGGGCATTATAGCATATTTCCGGCGGATTGTCAAGTGATTTTTCGGAGGAGGGGGTGCCCCCGGTGGCACCGGATCCTTCCGCCCTCGCTGTCCCCGGCGGAGCAGGGGGCAATCCGCAAGGATTCGCCCGTCCCCTCACTGTTTCTCCACGATTTCCGTTCCCTTGCCGCTCTTGAGAATACAGCGGGGAGGCACAGTGCCGCGCACGGAGGACAGCGGATAAATATTGGAATCCGCACCGATGACAGTACCGGGATTCAGAACCGAATTGCAACCGACTTCCACACGGTCGCCCAGAATCGCACCCATTTTCTTCAGGCGGGTCTCAAGAACCTCGTCCCCGGCGCGAACCGAAACAAGCGTCCGGTCGCTCTTGACATTGGAGGTCACGGCACCGGCACCCATGTGCGCCTTGTAGCCAAGCACTGAATCGCCGACATAGTTATAGTGCGGCACCTGCACGCCGTCAAACAGGATGCAGTTCTTCAACTCCACCGAGTTGCCGACCACACAGCCGTCCCCCACCAGCGCCGCGCCGCGGATGAACGCGCCGTGTCGCACCTCCGTGTCCGCCCCGATGATGGCGGGCGCGCCGATATAGGCTGTGGGCGCAATGCGGGCGGATCTGGCGATCCAGATGTCCTCGGCGGGATGATTGTACTCGTCGGGCGGCAGAGTCGCGCCGACTTCACGGATGATGTCCTTGATCTCCGCCAGGATCTCCCAGGGGTACTCATATCCCGACAGATGCGCCCATGCGCGGGTGTGACCGGGAGCGAACAGCTCCTGCGTGGTAAGAATGTGGTTCTGCATAACAATTCTCCTTCTGCAATCTATTGCAATCTACGAAAATCCATGAATCCGCAAAGAGCAGTTCCGACAACAGGAGCCGCTCAGTGCAGGCGCTCCGGAGCCTCCGCTTCCTCTGCCAGCCCGCGTGCGCGGATGAGCGCCAGCATTTCGTCCGCGCAGGCTCCGCACAGCGCAAGGGACGGGGACTCCGCCATCACGCGCACGACCGGCTCGGTGCCGCTCCGGCGCAGGAGGATGCGTCCGGAATTCCCAAGACGGGCAGCGATATCCGCCAGACGCGCTTTCACGACAGGATCGGCAAGTACGGCGTCCTTGTCCGGCACGCGGATGCTCTTCTGCAGTTGCGGGGACAGCACAACGGGCGCGGCAAGACGCGAAAGCGGCATTTTGGCGTCCACCATGCGCTCCGCCAGCATGATGGCAGTCAGCAGTCCGTCGCCGGTCGTGGCATACTTGCGCAGGATCACGTGCCCCGACTGCTCCCCGCCCAGTCCGTAGCCGCCGCGTACCATGCTCTCGTATATGAAGCGGTCGCCGACGGTGGTCTCCACATGGCGGATGCCGGCGGCATCCAGTGCCCGGTACAGCCCCATGTTGGTCATGACCGTTGTCACGACCGTGTCCTGCGGCAACGTTCCGCTCTCCCGCATGGCGCAGGCGAGGATGTACAGGATCCGGTCGCCGTCCACCTCTTCGCCGTTCTCGTCCACCGCGATACAGCGGTCTGCGTCGCCGTCAAAGGCAAAGCCCACGTCCAGATGCTCCGACAGAACCAGCCGCCGCAGTCCTTCGATATGCGTAGAGCCGGCATTCAGGTTGATGTTCAGTCCGTCCGGGTCGGCGTTGATGATGTAGGTGCGCGCGCCGAGCGCCTCAAAAACCGCCTTGGCTATCATCCACGAGGAACCGTTGGCGCAATCCAGCCCGATGCGCAGGGATCGGTAGGAATGTGCCGCCAGCGAGATCAGGTATCCGACGTACCGGTTCCGCCCGGCGGCGTAGTCCACAATCTGCCCGATATCGGCTCCGTACGAGAGCGGCAGTTCATCCGCATCCAGCCCCAGTGCCCGCGCGCCGCCGTCCAGATAGTCCTCGATGACCTGTATCGTCCGGTCGTCGATCTTCTCCCCGTCGCCGTTGACCAGCTTGATGCCGTTATCCGTAAAGGGATTATGCGAGGCGGATATCATAACGCCGCAGTCAAACTCCCCGCGTGCCGCCGCAAAGCAGACGCTGGGTGTGGTGGTGACGTGCAGCATATAGGCATCCGCGCCGCCCGCAATCAGCCCTGCGACCAGCGCATACTCAAACAGGTAGCTGGAGCGGCGGGTGTCCTTGCCGATGACCACGCGCACTTTGTGCGCCGCACCGGAAGCCCCGTCGCGCCCGCCCCCGTAGTACCACGCCAGAAACCGCCCGATCCGCCAGGCATGGTCGCCTGTCAGTGTGGCATTTGCTTCCCCCCGGAAGCCGTCGGTGCCGAAATATTTGCCCATAGCTGCCATCCTTTCCCGTCTGTCGGAACAGAATCGTATTCCCGGTTAGTATACCACGTTCCGAGTCAGAAATAAAGACCAATTTTATGAACAAGTGCAAGGATTTTTTGTGCTTTTCGCAACTGCCGCGTGCAGCAGATGCAAATCCCGGTGGGCAGTCGGAAGAACGGTTGGGCAATCCGCCGAATAATCCCCGTCAGATTTTGGTCAAAGTGCCGAAAATGAACTTTATTTGAAAAAAGAAGGGAAACCCATTGAAAAAAGGTGCCGGATGCGGTACAATGGTACTGTCCCTCTTTGGGCGGTCGATGCCGCCGGGACAAATATAAGTACAACTGAACAAGGAGTATTTTTCTCATGGGAAACGAAAAAACCGTACGCATCGGCATCATCGGATGCGGAGGCATTGCCAACGGTAAGCATATGCCCTCCCTCCGGCAGATCCCGGGCGTCCAGATGGTCGCATTCTGTGACATCATTGAGGAGCGTGCCCGTAAAGCCAAGCAGGACTACGGCACCCCCGATGCGGCGGTATACACCGACTACCGCAAGCTGTTGGAGGACAAGACCATTGACGTGGTACACGTCTGCACCCCCAACCGCGCCCACAGCTTCATCACGGTGGACGCTCTGCACGCGGGCAAGCACGTCATGTGCGAGAAGCCGATGGCAATCAATGCCGCCGAGGCAAAGAAGATGCTGGATGCCGCGAAGGAAACCGGCAAGCTGCTGACCATCGGCTACCAGAGCCGTCAGCGCGCCGATGCGCAGTACATGAAGCAGGAGTGCCTCGCCGGCACGTTCGGTGACATCTACTACGCCAAGGCTACCGCTATCCGCCGGCGCGCCGTGCCGACGTGGGGCGTGTTCCTGAACGAGTATGAGCAGGGCGGCGGTCCGCTGATCGACATCGGCACCCACGCACTGGATCTGACGCTGTGGATGATGGATAACTACAAGCCCAAGTACTGCCTGGGTCAGACCTTCCACAAGCTCAACAAGGACACCAACCAGGGCAACGCCTGGGGCAACTGGGATCCCGAAAAGTTCACGGTCGAGGACAGTGCGTTCGGTATGGTCGTCATGGAGAACGGCGCTGTCATCAATCTGGAGTCCGCGTGGGCACTCAACACGCTGGACGTGCGTGAGGCAGTCACGACCATCTGCGGTACCCGTGCGGGCGCCGATATGGATGACGGACTGCGCATCAACGGCATCCGGCAGAACTGCCAGTACGTATTCAAGCCCAATTTCTCCGCCGCAGGCGCCGCCTTCTTTGATGGTGTGACCAGCGCGGATCCCGCGGTGCTGGAGGCGGCACAGTGGATCAATGCCGTTGTCAACGACGGAACGCCCTGCGTTCTTCCGGAGCAGGCGTTCACCGTGACGCGCATCCTGGAGGGTATCTACACCTCCGCCAAAACGGGAGACATCTTCCGCTTTTAAGGCATTACCGCGCAATTCCGATGGTGCAATTGCGCAGTCGGATTTTTCGTCAGACAATACAAAAATTCACAGGCTGTAGTAGAGCTACTGACAAGAATTTTTGTGAAGTATGACGGAAAAGCCGCAAGCAAGTGTGCCATGCGTGGATTGCGCGGTAATGCCTTAAGCAACCGCTGCTGTATTCGGCGTTCCCCATTTTTACTCCCCCTGCCCCGGCGGGGCAAACCAAACCACCCAGAGAGGATAACCACCAATGAACCGAAATAGGAGACTGACTGTTCTGCTTCTTGCCACGCTGGCACTTCTGATGCTGGCGGGCTGTTCCGTGCTGGATCCGTTACTGCACCCGGATCACGAGGTGACGGGCAACCCGGATGAGCGCGATACGCGCTTTGTGGAGGGCAGTGCCTACCATGGAAAAGACCCGGAAACCCGCGTGGAGCCGGTAACCGATGAGAACGGTGAGCCGGTCACGGACGAAAACGGCGAAATCGTAACGGCAGTCGTCCCGGTCGGGACAGAAACCGCGACGGGGGAAGCGGAAACGCAGGATCCCTACCGCGACCTGACCGAGCAGGAGCGGAACGATCTGCAGTCCCTGTACAATCAGGTCATCCGATCCGGCGGATTGCTTCTGGTCGGCGGATGGGGTACGCCGAACGGCGCACTGCGCGATTCGACCGACGGGCAGACAGGCAATGCGTTCGGCGCGGCGTTTGACTCGCTGAAGGACGCAGGCTTCAACTGCGTTGTGACGGCAGACGAATGGAAATCCCCGGAGGCGCTGGCGGCGTCGCTGTCTGCCGCGCGGAGCCGTCAGATGAAGCTGTGGTACAACTGCGGCGGGCAGGACAGCGACAACACGGTCGCCAAGCTGCGCGATCTGCTCAAGTCCCGCGACTCCGATGCGCTGGGCGCCATCGTCGTCACAATTCCCGACAGCACGGACGATCCGAGCGCGGTTGACCTGCCGGATTTCATCCAGTACGTGGACAATCTGCGGACCGGTCTCAACACCGACAAGCTCAAGATGACGGTTCGGTTGCTGCCGTCCTATGCGAATTTCAAGGGAACGGAGTCCTACGATCTGACATACGGGCAGTATGTGCAGGATTACATGAAGGGGCAGGGGCTGGATTATACCCTGTTTGCCTATGACTCCTTCCCGTCGGACGGCACGAACCGGCTGGCGGGGCTGATCGGATGCATGAAGGCTGCCAAATTCGGCGCACGTCCCGTCTACCCGGTTCTGCAGTGCGCCGGCAGTGATACCCTGCGGGAGCCGACGCTGGAGGAGTTGCGTCTGAGCGTCCATATCAGTCTTGCAATGGGTGCCAAGGGGTACTTCTTCAACGGCATCTGCGGACGCCCGGACAGCACAGACACCGGCATCCTGGATGCGAACGGCAACCGGACTAACCTGTACAACCGGGTCAAAGCCGTCAATGCCGAAATTGACGGTATGCGGGAGATCTTCCTGAGCTCCAACCATATTTCCACATCGGTCTTCAACTTCCCGGATGCCGCCGCCGAGCTCGGCGTCACATCGGATTCCTTCTACGGTGCGCTGACTGCCGTATCCGAGGCACACGACGGCGCAATCCTGGTCGGTAACTTCTCTGACAGAAACAACCGGTACTCCTACTATGTCGTAAACGCCGATCCCACCCAGAATGCCAGCGTCACGCTGACATTCAACGAACGCCGTCTGGTCGTTACGTGGGGCGACAACGGCTGTGAGTACGTCAACCGGACAGATACCGTCACGCTGAATCTGAAGCCGGGGGAGGGGATGTACGTCTTCACCTCCTCGCTGGTCAACGAGTAAAATCTGTCACGGTCAAATCGGTCAAATAATGAAAGGACGGTTCCTATACCATGAAACTGAGTGTTCTGACAAACCTGTACGGTGCCAAATCCCTGGAGGAAACGCTGCAGATCCTGACGTCGATGGACATCCACACGGTGGAGCTCGGCGCGGGCGGCTACCCCGGCAAGGCGCACTGCAACCCCGAAGAGCTGCTGGCTGACCCGGCAAGGTATGACGCCTTCATGGCACTCCTCAAAAAGTATGACGTGGAGGTCTGCGCCCTGTCGGCGCACGGCAACGCCCTGCACCCCAACCGGGAACTGGCGGCACGCTACGACCGGGATTTCCGCAATGCGGTTCTGCTGGCGGAAAAGATGGGTGTCGATACGGTCATCACCTTCTCCGGCTGTCCCGGCGACTGCGAGGAATCCAAGTACCCCAACTGGGTGACCTGCCCGTGGCCGGAGGATTTCCTTGCCATTCTGGATTGGCAGTGGAATCAGAAGCTGATCCCCTACTGGAAGGAAGCCGGCGCCTTCGCGCTGGCGCACCATGTGCCGCACATCGCTTTTGAGATGCACCCCGGCTTCTGCGTGTACAATCCCGCCACACTGCTGCGCCTGCGTGCCGCAGTCGGCGCCGCAGTCGGCGCCGCAGTCGGCGATGTCATCGGGGCTAACTTTGACCCCTCGCACCTGATCTGGCAGGGCATGGATCCCGTTGCGGCAATCCGCGAACTGCAGGGTGCCATTTATCACGTCCACGCCAAGGACACCAGGATCGACGCCATCAATACGGCGAAGAACGGCGTTCTGGATACCAAGCACTACTCGGACGAGCTGAACCGCTCGTGGGTGTTCCGCACGGTGGGCTACGGCAACGGTGAAACCTACTGGCGCGACATGATCTCCACCCTGCGGCTGTGCGGCTACGACCGCGTGCTGTCGATTGAGCATGAGGACAGCGTCATGACCATTGACGAAGGACTGCGCAAGGCAGTTGACTTCCTCAAGGGTGTGTGCATTTTTGATCCCAAGCCGACCGGCATGAGCTGGGCGTAAACGGCAAGCGAACGGCGCTGCCTCAAGCAAATACAGTGCGCTCTGGGGAAGCTTCCTGCGGGAAGTTTCCCCAGAGCTGTTCCGTGACTTTCCGGGTCCGCCGGCGAAAGGAGAACACCGTGGGCGAGAGGGATAGCATAAGCAGAAGCAAAATCGGCAGGAAAAAGGCACCGTGCGCGGCACCGCCGGGAGCGGTCACGGCGGAGGAGGCGGCGCGGTTTGCCGCCGCCGCGGCAGAAGTGGTGCGTCTGCCGGCGGCGCAGGCGCAGGGGTATGCCGGAATCGGGACTCTGCGGGAAAAGCGTCTGCACATGGCAGTCAAGCGCTACCTGTCCCCCGATGCAACCGGGCAGGAGGTGCCTGTCCGGGAGCTGGGCGAGGCAGGCACGGCGCGTGACCGGATCGCCGATGTACGCCTGCCGGACGGGCACATTTTCGAGGTGCAGACCGGCGGATTCTACCCCCTGCGCCGCAAGATCGGGCTGTACATGGCGCATACCGACAGCCCGGTGACCGTGGTGCATCCCCTGCCGTACCGCAAGTACCTGTCGTGGATTGACCCCGCGAGCGGGCAGATTCTCAGCCGCCGCCGGTCACCACGCCACGCGGATGTGCGGAGCGCGGCGAGGGAGCTGTACTGGCTGTCGGATTGGATCGGCGACCCGCGCCTGACCGTCAGCCTGCTGTTTCTTGAGCTGGAGGAGTTCCGCATGCAGGACGGCTGGGGGCGGGACGGCAAGCGCGGCTCCAATCGGTACGAGCGCATCCCGACCGCGCTGTGCGGACGGGTGGATCTGCGCACCCCGGCGGATTACGCCGCGTACTTCCTGCCGCAGGAGCCGACTGCGTTTCCGGACGGATACTTTACCGCCGCCGGGTACGCGCGGCTGACCGGCATCCGGGGACGGACGACCTACGGCATCCTGCATCTGCTGGAAAAGCTGGAGTTGATCCGCGAGGACGGCATGGAAGGACGCAGCAGGCGCTATCGGCTTGAAGCAAAATCGGATGGATGAGGAGATACTGTCATGTATGACTGTCATGTATGAGAACATCGGACTTGTGTCCGTAACCTACCGGCGCCTGCCCGCCGAAGCGGTGGTGCGCCTTGCAAAGGACGCGGGGCTTGCGTGCATCGAATGGGGCAGCGACGTCCACGTGCCGGAAACCGACCCCGCCGGCGCACGCCGGGTAGGTGAATTCACCCGCACCGCCGGGCTTTCGGTCGCTTCCTACGGCACCTACTACCGGCTGGGACAGGGGCAGGACTTCTCGGCTTACCTGACGGCGGCGGAAGCGCTGGGTGCGCCGTCGCTCCGCCTGTGGGCGGGCATGCGGGGCAGCGACGCGGTGGATGCCGCCACGCGGCGCCTGTGGACAGCCGACGGCATCGCGGCGGCGGAAGCTGCGGCGGCGCGGGGTCTGCGCATCGCGTTCGAGTATCATCCCGGCACGCTGACCGATGCGTGTGACTCCGCCGTCCGGCTGATGCGGGAGATCAATCACCCTGCCGCCGGTCTGTACTGGCAGCCGGACTTCCGCAAATCGGAGTACGAATTGCTCCGCGGACTGGAGGCGGCACTGCCGTGGCTCCGGGCAATCCACCTGTTCTCGTGGTTGCCGGACGGCACACGCCTGCCGCTTGCCGACCGGCGCCCCCTGTGGGAACGCCTACTCCGCCACGTGCCGCAGTGCGACCGCATCCGGTTACTGCTGGAGTTTGTCCCCGGCGATGACGCTGACCCGGCAATCCTTGCACGCGAGGCGGAGACGCTGCGCGGGATCGCAGACCAAGCGGGCAGGTAATATCCCGCAGGACGCACAAATTTTACAAAAAGTTCAACGACACTCCACAGAAAGCGGCGGACAACCGGGCAAATATCGGATATAATAGGGACGATAAGTATCAAACAAGGAGGGTCTGAACCATGACCGTTACCAAAAAATCCATCATCGGCGACGTGCTGGACGCCGCGCCGGATACCGCCGCTTTCTTCTTTGAAATCGGGATGCACTGCCTCGGCTGTCCGTCCGCACGCGGGGAGTCCATTGAGGACGCCTGCGCCGTCCACGGAACCGACGCCGATGAGCTGGTCGCCAAAATCAACGCATATCTGGCAGACAAGAAGTAAAGGTCGCCCGGAAGGCAATGCCGCACACCCGGGTGCGTGCGGTGTTACTGTTAAGTGTGACCTGAGCGACCCGGAAAAGCAGGGGCGGGGAAACGCGGTTCAGCCGGATTTCCCTGCCCCTTCTGTAACGCGACCACTGATGCCGGAAGGAGACACATGACATGACGGCTTCCCCCATCAAGCTGACGCCCCGCCTGATGACGGCGGTGCGCTATGTCCGTCCCGGTCACCTGCTCTGCGATGTCGGGACGGATCACGCATACCTGCCCATCTGGCTATGCCAGACGGGTGTGCTGACTCCCGTCCCCCTGCCGGACGGCGTGCAGTCCCCCGGCGGGGCGTTGTGTGCCATCGCGTCCGATGTGCGGGACGGTCCCGTGGAACGTGCGCGCCTGCACGTTGCCGCCGCCGGGCTGACCGACCGTATCCTGACCGTCCGCACCGACGGGCTGTCGGGGCTGGAGAGCTACCGACCGTCGGATATCACGGTATTCGGAATGGGCGGGGAGCTGATCGTGTCCATTCTGGAGCGGGCGGCGTTTGTCCGCTCGCCGGATGTCCGGCTGATCCTCCAGCCCATGACACACCCGGAAATCCTGCGGAAATGGTTGCTGGACAACGGCTTTTCCATACTCGGCGAGTTGCTGTCGGCAGAGGAGCATCGCATTTACCAGACGGTCTGTGCCGCCTATGCGCCGGATGCCTGCGCCGCGCCCTACGATGACGCCGAGCTGCTGACCGGACGCGCCTACCCGCCGGAGCAGACGGATCTGCACCGGGCGCTGATTTGCAAAACCCGGCACACCCTGACCGCCCGGCGGGACGCCCGCGCCGGCTCCGGTCATACGACAGCCGGCGAGGACGCCCTGCTCACCGCTCTGGCGGCGCAGGAGGCACGCATCGCCCGGCAGATACGGTAAACTATCCGGGAAAGGGATCTTACATGACGATACAACAGCTGTACGACGCGCTGGAAGCGCGCATTCCGCGGTCGCTGTCCTGCGGATGGGACAACGACGGACTTTCCTGCTGTCCCGACCCGGCGGCGCCGGTGCGCGGCGTTCTGGTAGCACTGGACGCGACCGAGGACGCCGTCGCCGCGGCGGAACGGCGGGGATGCAACCTGCTGGTGACGCACCATCCCCTGCTCTTCCGGGGTCTGCGCGCCGTGGACGGTGCCGACACATCCTCCCGGAAGGTGCTTCGCCTGATCCGTGCGGGCATCTCCACCGCCGCCTTCCATACCCGGCTGGACGCCCTGCCGGGCGGCGTCAACGATACGCTGGCGGCTGTGCTGGGACTGCACGATGTCCTGCCCTTCGGCAGTGGGGCGGGTGAGGACGGAAACCCGGCGGGTATGCCGCTGGGGCGCATCGGTTCCCTGCCCGCGCCGGAATCCTTTGACGCCTTCTGCGCACGGGTCAGGGCGGCACTGCACCTGCCTGCCCTGCTGGGCGCGGGTTGCGGGCGGGACATCCGTCGGGTCGCCGTGCTGGGCGGCGCGGGGGACGACGACGTGGACGCCGCGCGGGCGGCGGGCGCGGACGTGTTTGTGACCGGCGAGCTGCGCTACCATCAGCTCTGTGATGCGCCCTACGGCGGTATGGCGCTGATCGCCGCCGGGCACTACCACACCGAATTTCCGGTGGTGCCGGTGCTGGCGGACACCGTGCGCGGCATTCTGCGCGCGGCGGGAGATGCAGATGTTCCGGTGTCGCTGTACGGCGGCACGCGGGTGCAAATACGGTAAGGGGGACTATGCCATGAAAATACGGCTCAATGAAGATCCGGAGATCGTCCGGACGGTCAAGGAGGGACTTGCCGCCCGCGGCGGCTACTGCCCCTGCCGCACGGTCAAAAACGAGGACACCAAGTGTATGTGCCGGGAATTCCGCGAGCAGATCAAGGATCCGGATTTCGAGGGCTACTGCCACTGTATGCTGTACTACAAGGAGAAATAATCATGCCGCGACAGGGAAAAGCTCTGCCGGACTGCCTTGCGCAGGCAGTCCGCGTCCTATCGGTGCCGCCCGTGATGGTGGCGGCGCCGCTGTCTGCACCGTTGCCATGGCTGTCTCCCTGCTGATCTTTCACTGATATCCGTCCGGAACCGAAACAGGGCGGCTCTTGCGAGCCGCCCTGTTTCCATATCCCTATACACTGCCGTGGCAGAGAAAGCTCTGCAACAGCGGGCTTTTCGGGTTCTCGAACACCTCATCCGGCGTACCGGCTTCCTCTATTACCCCATTCGCCATGAAGATCACCTGATCCGCCACGCTCCGGGCAAATTCCATCTCGTGCGTTACCACCACCATGGTGCTGTCGTGGGATTTCAGCCCCCGGATAACCGACAGCACCTCGCTTGTCAGCTCCGGGTCAAGCGCCGAGGTCGGCTCGTCAAAGCACAGAATGTCCGGGGCAAGCGCCAGCGCCCGCGCGATGGCAACCCGCTGCTGCTGTCCGCCGGACAGCTGTCCCGGATAACTGTCGAGCTTGTCGGTCAGCCCCACGCGGTCAATGAGCGCCCGTGCGCGGGCGTCGATCTCCTCCGCCGTCCCCAACCGGTTCAGTGTGGGTGCCAGCGTGACATTGCGCAGGACGCTGTACTGCGGAAACAGGTTGAACTGCTGGAACACCAGCCCGAAATGCCGCCGTGCCGCGCGTACCTCCGCTTCCCGGCGACGCCGCCGCACCGACTCCGATGCATCGAAAATGCACGATCCGGCAACGTATATCTGTCCTGCATCGGCTGTTTCGAGAAAATTCAGACACCGGAGCAGGGTTGTTTTACCGCCGCCGGAGGAGCCGATCAGAGCCAGCACCGCGCCGCGCTCCAGTGTGAAGCTGATGCCGCGCAGTACCTCCGTCTTCCCGAAGGATTTGCCGAGATTCCGCACCTCCAGCGCGGGTGGATTCGTGTTGTTCATATCGCCATTCCTTTTACTGCGTATCGAAATCTGCCGTGTACTCACGGTCCTCACAGCGAGAAGCGCGCCATCCGCTTCTCCAGTCTGCCGAACAGAAGCGTCAGCACGCCGTTGAAGATCAGGTAGTAGACCACCGTGAAGAACAGCGGCCACATGACGCCCGAAATGCCGCCCGAGCCCTTCATGAAGGCTTCGCCTGCCCAGATGACCTCCTGCAGCGCAATGATGCGTGCCAGCGACGTGTCCTTAACCAGCGTAATAATCTCGTTGGACAAGGGCGGCACGATGCGCTTAATCATCTGAATCAGCGTCACGCGGAAAAAAATCTGCGACCGCGTCAGTCCCAGCACCTCGCCCGCCTCAGTCTGCCCGTGCGGGACGCCCTGAATGCCCGCGCGGTATATCTCGGAAAAATAGCAGGCGTAGTTGAAAATGAACGCCACCGCCGCCGCCGTGAAGCGTCCCGCCTCGCCCGTCCCCCAGATGTTGTTGCCGAACACCATGCCGGGAAAATAGAAGATAATGATAAGCTGGATCATCAGCGGCGATCCGCGGACGACCCAGATGATGCCCCGCAACAGCCACGAGAGCGGCTTGAAGCGGGACATGGAGCCGATGCAGATGAGAAGCCCCAGCGGGATGGCGCCGAGCAGGGTCACGGCAAACAGCCGGAGCGTTTGCAGAAAGCCCTGATTCAGCGCCTGAAATACCGTGGGAAACTGTTCCAGAAAACGTCCCGGCATATCTCTGTTCCCGCCCGCGTCAGTTTTCGATCAGGTAATCCTGAATGCCGTACTTTTCCGCAATCTTCTTCAGCGTGCCGTCCGCCGTCTTGGCGGCGAGGAACTCGTTGAGCTTTTCGGTCAGGTTGGAGTTCTTGCGGAAGCCGACGCCGTACTCCTCGTCAGCCAGCCGGACGGTATAGGTGAGATCGCTGTAATCCGTCCCTTCCCCGACCATGCTGATCGCCATGAGGAAATCAACCACGGCGGCATCGCTGGTGCCCGCCTTTACCTCGGTCAGCGCGGTTGCCTGATCCTTGACGGCAGTGATCTTAAAGCCGTTGGCGGTTGCCGCCGCCTCGCCGGCAGAGCCCTTCTCCACCGCAAAGGTCAGCCCCTTGCAGTCCGCGGCAGTCTTGATATCCGCCGCGCGGTCGGCACGGACGATCACGACCTGCGCGTTGTTGAAGTAGGGCTTGGAAGTGGACATGGCTGCCTTCACATCATCGGTCAGCGTCATGCCGTTCCAGACGCAGTCGATGGTGCCCGCCTCCAGCTCAAAGGTCTTGCGATCCCAGTCGATGAGGGAAAACTCAACCTCCACGCCGAGGTATGCGGCGAAGGCGCTGGCGGCATCTGCATCAAAGCCTATCCAGTTTTTGTCGGCATCGCGGTAATCCATCGGTGCAAACTCGGTAATGCCGACGACCAGCTTGCCGTTCTTCCGGACGGTTTCCAGATCGTCCGCCTTCTTGCCGCAGGCGGCGAAGCTCAGGGTGCAGGCAGCGACGGTGGCAAGCGCCAGCAGGGTGCATACGATTCTTGCTATTCTTTTCATTGGTGTGTCCTCGTCTTTCTTTGCGTACTTTATCGCTTTATCACGGTAAAGTGTTGAATGGCTGTATTATACACGTTTCGAGCGCGTTTGTCAAGGGGTTTTTCAAATATTTTTTTATTTTTTTCGGATTCCGGTATCCGGCGGAAAAAACGGGCTGTCAGGTCAAATCCGCACCGCACACACGGCAACCGACCGAAAAGCAGCCGTCAACCACGGATTCACAGAAAATTTTAACATTCCCCCTTGTCAGCGGGGCGCAAATGTGGTATACTGAATCAGATAGATATATGTAATTCACTGTGAATGCCGAGGTGTTTGTTTTGATCGTTGAATTAGAGGAAGCCAAACGGGAACTGGTCGGGATGCGTCCCGACATAGAGGAGCTGAGTCAGGCACTGCATATCCAGGCGCTGACAGCCAAGGTTGAAGAATTGGAGCAGACCACGCTTGCCCCCGATTTCTGGGGCGATCAGGCGCGGTCGTCCCGCGTACTGCAAACCATCAAGCAGTCCAAGGACACGATTGAGGAGTACACGGATCTGAAAAGCCGGCTGGAGGACGCTATCGCGCTGGCAGAAATGGCAATCGAGGAAAACGACGAGGACAGCCTGCCCGAGGTCAAATCCGAGCTTGCCGACCTCAAGGCACAGGCGGAACGGATGCGCATCGAGGCGCTGATGGTCGGCGAGTACGACAACAGCACCGCCATTGTCTCCTTCCACCCCGGCGCCGGCGGAACCGAGGCGCAGGACTGGTGTCAGATGCTGTACCGCATGATTACCCGCTGGGCAGAGACCAACAAATTCAAGGTCAAGCTGCTGGACTGGCTGGACGGAGACGCCGCCGGACTGAAATCCGCCACCATCACGGTGGAGGGACCCCATGCCTACGGATTCCTCAAGAGCGAGAACGGCGTTCACCGGCTGGTGCGCGTCTCGCCCTTTGACGCGCAGGGGCGGCGCCAGACCTCCTTCGCATCCATCGAGGTCATGCCGGAATTCCCCGATCTGGACGAGATCCAGCTCCGGGACGAGGACTATGAATTCGTGCCGTTTCACTCCAGCGGCGCGGGCGGACAGAACATCAACAAGGTGTCCTCCGCCGTGCGCATCACGCACAAGGCAACCGGCATCGTCGTGACCTGCCAGACCGAGCGCTCCCAGCTCCAGAACAAGGAAACCGCGCTCCGTATGCTGAAAGCAAAGCTGATGGACATCAAAATCCGTGAACGGCTGGATACCATCGAGCAGATACAGGGCAACAAGAACAACATCGAATGGGGCTCGCAGATACGCTCCTATGTCTTCATGCCCTACACGCTGGTAAAGGATACGCGCACGGGCTACGAGGAGGTGGACGTCGAGGCTGTCATGAACGGCAGGCTGGACGGATTCATCAACGCTTACCTCAAATATATCACCATGGACAAGGCAAAATAAATCCGCTCAAAAAGTGCTGTCAGCTGTCAGCTGTCAGCTGTCAGCTGTCAGCTGTCAACAGCACCGGGACAATACGTCAGGGGTGTTAAAAAACTCATTCCGGGTTTTTTAACACCCCTTTTTTCTGCCTTCTGCTGCCGGAAAATTTTTCCGCGAGCGACAATGCGACACAATCGGACAGAGGGTGTGCGGTATAATAGAGCAAACAGCCGGATACCTGCGCCCGACGCCTTCGGACAGGCTCCGGCGGAAAGGATGGCTGTACATATGCTCTGCGATACCTGCGGCAGGAAGAAGGCTGCCGTTTTCTACCATGAAAACATCGGCGGCAGGGTGCGCACCTTCAATCTGTGCCCCGCGTGCGCCGACGCCATGAAAAAATCCGGCGAACTGGAGGATTTCAGCGACGCCTGCGCGGGGCCGGGAGAGCCGGTACTCTGCCCCGAAGAGCCGGTTCTGCACGAACTGCCGATCCCCGCCGCAGTCGGGACCAACGGTGCGCCGGGATTGCTGTGCCCCCGATGCGGCGGATCGCTGTCCGACCTTGCCGCCTCCGGCGGGGCTGGATGCGCGGTATGCTACACGGTATTTGCCGCGGAGCTTGCGCCGCTCCTGCCGACCTTCGGCGGGCGGCTCTGTCACGCGGGAGCCGTTCCGGCAGGCTATCGTGCCCGGCAGGAGCGGGCAGAACGTGCGGCGGCACTCCGGCAGGAGCTGGCGGCGGCGGTCGAGGCAGAGCGTTTTGAGGATGCGGCGGCTTTGCGCGACCGCATCCGGGAACTGGAACAGGAGGCACGGTGATATGGCATGGTACGAAATACCCGGTGCGGAGCAGGATGTGGCGCTCTGCACCTGCGCACGTCTTTCGCGGAATCTGGAGGCTTTCCCGTTCCCGGCGCGGCTGGAGCCGGCGGGGGCAAAGGAGGTCATATCCGCCGTCGGTGCCGTACTGACCGAAAACGGCTTTACCGCCATTGACTTTGCGGAAATTTCCCGCACCGCCGCCTGCGCGCTGGTCGAAAAATGCTATGCCGGTCCGGAATTTATCCGTGAGAGTCTGCCGCACGCCCTGTACCTGAACGAGCCGTGCGGCATATCCGCCATGCTGTGCGGGCAGGATCACGTCCGGCTGCGCTGCATCCGTCCCGGGCTGGCGGTGCGGGACGCGTATGCGGGGGTGAGCGGCGTAGAGGGGCAGCTGGACGCACGGTTTGACCTTGCCTTCGACGAGCGGCTGGGCTATCTGACACATGACCCCGGTGAATTGGGAACGGGGCTGTGCGTCTCGGTACTGCTGTTCCTCCCGGCACTGGAAGCCGCAGGACAGACCGGACTGCTGGCGGCACGGCTGGAGCGGCAGGGACTGACTCTGCACCGCGCGCTTGCAGGCTCCGCGCGGCAGGAGGAAATCCCGCTCTACCGGCTGTCAAACCGCATTTGCTTCGGACTGTCGGAAGCCGATATTCTGTCGCTGATATCCGGCTGTGCCGGGCGTATTCTGGAATCCGAACGCCACCGGCGCAGTGCCGTCAGCGGTCACGATCTCATCCGCCTGACCGACCGCATACATCGCGCCGCCGGCATTCTGCGACACGCCTGCGTTCTCCCGATGTCCGAATGCCTCCGCTGTCTCGCCGACCTCCGGCTCGGCGCTTCGCTGGGACTGCTCCCCGACATCCGGGTCGAGTCGCTGACCGCTCTGCTGTTCGATACCCTGCCCGCTTCGCTCTCGCTCGCCTCCGATCCGCCCGCTTCCGGCGACTTCAACCGTGATATCAGCCGCGCCCGGCTGGTGCGCGAACGGCTGTCGCAGGAAGCATAGGGCTGCCGATCGGGTTCCGCTATTTCGGGGCGTCCCCGCGCCGTTCTTTCATCCGGTCGCGCGGCTCCGCCCCTGCCGCAGGAGGATCTCCATGACAAACCGTTTCACGGAACGCGCCCAGCGCGCGCTCAATGCTTCGCTGTCCGCCGCCGCCGATCTGGGGCACACCTACATCGGATCGGAGCATATCCTGTTAGGACTAATGGCGGATGACGCCTCCATCGCCGCCAAGATGCTCCGCGCGCACGGCGCCGACCGGACGCGGGTGCGGGAGGCTGTGGTGAATATGGCAGGCGAGGGAGTGCCGAGTCAGGTCTCCCCCGCCGACATGACGCCGCGCACGCAAAAAATCATTCAGGAATCCGCCACGCTGTCGGTACACGCCGGGCAGAGCTACATCGGGACGGAGCATCTGCTGCTGGCACTGCTCGGGGAGGGCGACTGCGTGGCGGTGCGCCTTCTGGACGATCTGAACATTCCCGTGGACGAGCTGAAGCGGGACGTGCAGAATTTTCTGGGCGCATCGCCGGGGGCAGAGAACATCGGGCAGAGCCGGAGTGCGGGGAACGAAAACCAAGCCGAGCAGTCCGGCGGTCGGTCGCGGAGCGGCAAGGAGAACCGCCGCACGGAGAAGGCGCTTGCCGGCACGCCGACGCTGGCACAGTACGGGCGCGATCTGACCGCCATGGCGCGGGAGGGCAGGCTGGATCCCATCATCGGGCGGGAGACCGAGACCGAACGGGTGATTCAGATTCTGTCCCGGCGCACCAAGAACAATCCCTGTCTGGTAGGGGAGCCGGGCGTGGGCAAAACCGCCGTGGTGGAGGGGCTTGCCCAGCGCGTGAGCGACGGCAGTGTGCCGGATACCATTCGCGGCAAGGTCATCGTGACGCTGGATATCGCATCCATGATCGCCGGGGCGAAATACCGCGGCGAGTTTGAGGAGCGCTTCAAGAACGTTATGGAGGAGGTGCGCCGCAACCCACAGATCATCCTGTTCATCGACGAGATCCACACCATCATCGGGGCGGGCGCGGCGGAAGGGGCGGTGGACGCCGCCAACATCATCAAGCCGGCGCTGGCACGGGGCGAGATGCAGGTCATCGGCGCCACGACCGTGACCGAGTATCGGCGGCACATCGAGAAGGACGCGGCACTGGAGCGGCGCTTTCAGTCCGTGACGGTGGGCGAGCCGAGCGGAGAGGAAACGGTGCGCATCCTGGAGGGACTGCGTCCCAAATACGAGGCGCATCATCGACTCCGCATATCGGACGGGGCGCTGACGGCGGCGGTCGCACTGTCGGTGCGCTACATCCCCGACCGCTTCCTGCCGGACAAGGCGATTGACCTGGTGGATGAGGCGGCGTCCCGCCTGCGTATCCGGTCACGGACATCGCCGCCGGGGGTCAAGCAGCTGGAGGTTCGCCTGACGGCGGTCAGCCGCGAGAAAGCGGAAGCCATCAAGGCGCAGGATTTTGAGCGGGCGGCAGGTCTGCGGGACGAGGAGGCAGGTCTGCGCGGTCAGCTGGAGGCGGCACGCGCGAGCTGGCGCCGCGAGCAGGACACAGGCGCGCTGACCGTGGAGCCGGACGATATCGCCGAGGTAGTGACGCAGTGGACAGGCATCCCGGTCAGCCGCCTGCTGGAGGGCGAGGGGGAACGGCTCCTGCGGCTGGAGGATACGCTCCGGGCGCGCGTAATCGGGCAGGACGAGGCTGTCACGGCGCTGTGCCGCGCCATCCGGCGGGGGCGCATGGGGCTGAAGGATCCCCGCCGCCCCATCGGTTCCTTCATCTTTCTCGGGCAGAGCGGCGTCGGCAAGACCGAGTTGTCCCGCGCGCTGGCAGGGGCTTTGTTCGGCAGTGAAAACGCGCTCATTCGGCTGGATATGTCGGAGTATATGGAAAAGCAGAGCGTATCCCGGCTCATCGGCTCGCCGCCCGGCTATGTCGGCTTTGAGGAAGGCGGGCAGCTGACCGAAAAAATACGGCGGCATCCGTATGCCGTGGTGCTGTTCGACGAAATGGAGAAGGCGCACCCGGACGTATTCAATCTGCTCCTGCAGGTGCTGGACGACGGCAGTCTGACCGACGCGCAGGGGCGGCGGGCGGATTTCCGCAACACGGTGGTCATCATGACCTCCAATCTGGGCGCGGCAGGCGGCAGGCAGACGCTGGGCTTTTCGGGCGGCGGCGCCGACGGCAGTGCGGAGCGTGACCGGATGCTGTCCGCGCTCCGCGCCGCGTTCCCGCCGGAATTTCTCAACCGGGTGGACGAGATACTGGTTTTCCGTCCGCTGGGGCGGGAGGAGCTTGTCCGCATCGCGCACCTGATGCTGGAGGAAGTCTGCCGCCGTGCGTTGGAGCTGGACATCGGGCTGTCCTTCGATCAATCCGCCGCGGAACTTATCGCAACTGCCGCACAGAGCGGGCACGGCGGAGCGCGTCCTATCCGGCGTGCCGTGGTGCGGCTGGTTGAGGATGCCTTCTCCACCGAGTTACTGGAAGGGCGTCTCAGCACCGGCGACCGTGTGCGGGCAAGCGCACGCGACGGGAAAATTGTATTTGAAAGCGAGTAAGGCAGCTGTCAGGGCTCATCCCCTCCGCAGTCCTTTTGGGTAGTGGTTCTTCATAACACCCCGATCCGCCTTGCCCCAGCCAAGCGGGAAACCGTCCACTGTCACGGTGTACCATCCAGCCAGCTCAGACGGGCAGGAAACCGTCTCGCCACGCAGGTAGGCGGCGGGCTGACCGCCCGCAGAATCCAACGCGCAGCGTCTGGCGCCGTCCGGAACCGGCAACGCCGCCATAGCCAGCGCGTGTGCCGGGGTAAAACGACCGCCCGCCACACTGCCCAGCTCCAGCCCCGCGCGCAGGACACGCAGACCGTTCAGACTTTCCGCCGTCAGGTCGCACCCGGCGGGCAGAAGGGACAGCGTCTCCCCGAACAGGCAGGGGATGCCGTCCGGGATATACCCCAGCACGCTGCCGGCAAAATCCCGGAACAGACGCAGCGCGTCCGGAAGCGATATACCCCGCCCCGGGCGGGTGTCGCGTCGACCGGGGCGCTCCGCGCGGCGCGACACGGCACCGCCCGACACGGCATCGCCAGACGCCGCATCCGCCCGGCGGCGCAGCAGGACGGCAAAGTGTCCCTCCCCGTCCGCATGATGCGGAAAGAGCCGCACCGCCCGGCGCAGACTTCCGGCATATTCCGTCCCGCCGGGCACCCAGTCGGGTCTGCCGGCATCCAGTCGCCCGTCCGCAAGGCAGGCGAGAATGGCGGAAGCATCGGTCATGACGGTATCAAAATCCGGGTGTTCCCGCAAAAAGGTCAGAACGCTGCCTTCGTCCTCCTCCGGCGCGAAGGTGCAGGTGGAATAGACGATTGTACCGCCGGGTGCCAGCATCCGGGCGGCGGCGCGCAGGATCTCCGCCTGCCGCGCGGCGCACAGCGCGATATTCTCCGGCGACCACATCTGCACCGCCTGCGGCTCCTTGCGGAACATTCCCTCGCCGGAGCAGGGCGCATCCACGACGATGCGGTCAAAAAAGCCGGGAAAACGTTCCGCCAGCGCCTGCGGCTCCATGTTCAGCACCAGCGCATTCGGGATGCCCATGCGCTCGATGTTGCCGGACAGCACGGCGGCTCGCCCCGGATGAATCTCGTTGGCAACCAGCAGTCCCTGCCCGCGCAGGGCACCCGCCAGCTGAGTCGCCTTACCGCCCGGTGCGGCACACAGGTCAAGCACCCGCTCGCCGGGACGCGGCGGGCACAGTGCCGCCGGGATCATGGCGCTTGCCTCCTGAATATAGTACAGCCCCGCCTCATGGTACGGGTGTCTGCCGGGACGCAGGGCGGGGTCGTCGGGATAGTACCAGCCGTCCGCCGTGAAGGGTACGCGCTCCGCAAGGAAGGGGAGCAGTTCCCGCACGCCGTCCGGGATGCCGTCCAACCGGAGCGGATTGACGCGCAGGGCGGGGCGGCGCGGCTTGTCGTAGGACGCAAGGAACGCGGGGTATTCCGCCCCCAGCAGGCGGCGCATCCGGTCGGTAAAGCCGAGCGGGAGTGCGCAGGTCTCCGGCTCACTCATGCGTTCGCATCCTCCTTCAGCATAACCTGATACACATCGTTTTTGGGCACGCCGCGATCCTTTGCCGCCGCCTTGACCGCGTCCTTGCGGGACAGCCCCTGCCCTTCATAGTGCGCGACATGATCGGGAATACTCATGTCCGCCCAGAAAACAGGTGCATCGGCGGGATCGGCTCCTGCCACGACCAGCACGTACTCCCCGCGCGGGTCGTGGTCGGCGTAGTACGCAATCGCCTCCCCGACCGTCAGGCGGAGGATTTCCTCGTTGCGCTTTGTCAGCTCCCGGCAGAGCGCGATACGCCGCTCCCCCCCGAAGACAGCGGCAAAATCCGCCAGCGTTTCGCACAGGCGGTGGGGGGCTTCATGGAACAGCATGGTGCGCGTCTCGCGCGAAAGCTCGTTCAGTCGGGCGGCACGCTGGCGGTTATCGGTCGGCAGAAAGCCCTCGAAGGTGAAACGTCCGGTGGGCAGTCCCGACAGCGTCAGCGCCGTCACGCCGGCACAGCAACCGGGCACCGACGTCACGGGGATACCGCGCGCGGCACACAGCCGCACAAGATCCTCGCCGGGATCGGATACGGCTGGCGTTCCGGCATCGGTGACAAGCGCGCAGGACTCGCCCGCCGCCAGCCTGTCGCAGATCTGTCCGCCGCGCTCCCGCTTGTTATGCTCAAAGTAGGATACCATCGGCTTGCGGATGCCGAGACCGGCAAGCAGTCTGCCGGAGTTGCGCGTATCCTCGGCGGCAATAAAGTCCACACCCGCCAGGACAGCCTCCGCCCGATGGGACAGGTCGGCGAGATTGCCGATGGGCGTCGCCACCAGGTACAGCGTACCGGGAACGATGCGGTTCTTTTCCCCGACGGGGGGCACGGATTGTTCGGTGAGCATACAGAGAGGCACCTCTTTTCACAGGGCGGCAGACCGGAAACGGTCTGCGCAGAATGCGCCGCTCCCCCATATACTGGCGTATATCCGGAAACATACGGAGGAGGGCAGGATAACATGGCTATCAAAATCTATATCGACCAGGGGCACAACCCGGTCAATCCCAACGCAGGCTCCGAAGGGAACGGACTGCGCGAGCAGGACATCGTCTACCGCATCGGGCAGCTGCTGGCGGAACGTTTGCGTGCGGACGGGCGCTTTGCGGTGCGTCTGTCGCGTCCCACCGCCTCGACTCAGCTGGGAACCAGCAACGCCACCAGTCTGGCGGCTCGCGTAAACGACGCCAACAGCTGGGGGGCGGATTACTTTGTCAGCCTGCACACCAACGCCTCGGACAATTCCGCCGTCAGCGGAACCGAGACGCTCGCCTATTCCCGCGACACGCGTGGCTACGGCTTGGCGCAGGCGATCCAGAAGAACGTGGTCGCTGTCACCGGACTGCCCGACCGGGGAGTCAAGCTCCGTCCGGGGCTGTATGTCCTGCGCAAGACGCGGATGCCGGCGGTTCTTGCCGAGCTTGGCTTCATCACCAATCCCGGCGATGCCGCGTTGCTGTCCGGTTCGCCCGGGCTGTTTGCGGACGGCTTATTCCGCGGTATCACGTCCTACGCGCTCTGACCCCATTATATCACGCAGGCGGGCGGCTGTCAACAGCCGCCCGCCGATTTCAGCCGTGTCACGCATACCCGGCTCCGCCGCGGCATACATTTCAGGGAACCCCCGATCGTTCGGGGAACATCCGCAGGCAAGGAGCGCTTCTTATGACGCAACGCAAGACCGCAGACACACGCATGGACTCCCGGATCAGCCCCGCCGTCTGGGCAGGCGGAGGCATCGCCCTCGCGGCGGCACTGTTCACCCGATTGCGGGTCGGCAGTCCCCTGCCGCTCCTGCATCTGCTGAACGCAGACAGCATTCTGCCGCCCCTGTGGCTGACAGGTCTTTGCTGGCTCAGCAGCTTTTTCCTGTCGGGCTGTGCCGCAGGCTTTATTTTCAACTGCCGCACGGGCGGATGCGCCGCCGCATGGCGCCTGCGCGGTGCCGTGTACGGTCTGCTCTGCCTGTTCGCCGGGCTGGGATGGTACCCGCTCCTGTTTGCGGCGCAGGCACTCTGGCTTTCGTGGCTGTGCCTGCTCGCCGCCGCTTTGTCCGGTATCCTGTGCCTCGCGTGCTGGGTGCGCGTCCGGCGACGCGTCCTTCTGTTCCTGCTCCCGGCGGCGGTGTGGATGTGCTGCCTGACCGTACTGCAGCTGGTCGTCCTGCTGCGCCGGTAGCGCCGATTGGCAGTTCTGCACAAATGCGTGGCAAAATTTTGGTCAAAAAGGAAAAAGTCGTGCAGTCCTGTTGACAAATTCCGCCCGATGTTGTATAATGACGGTATCATAAATTCTGTTTGGAGGTCTGTTATGAAATTTGCAAAGATTCTGGCTACTGTTCTGGCGGTCTGCCTGTTGAGTTGTGCCTTTGTTGCGTGTGACACCGGAAGCGGGAACGGAACGGAATCCGCGACCGAAACGGCGACCAAGTTCAAGGCGAGTGTTACGCTGGTGATCAAGGAAGGCGACAAGCAGGTTGACAAGGAAACGCTTGCGTTTGAGGGCAATGATGCCACGCTGAAGAGCGTGATTGAATTCTACTGTGCCATCAAGGGCTATGCCTCCGAGGGATGCTTTGCTTCCACCGGTCTGCTGCAGAAGATCGGCGATCTGGAAGGCAGCTGGAACGGCTACGACGAGGGCAAGGGCAGTCAGGCAGGCAAGATCGAGTCCCTCCAGAACTTTGAGGTCTCGGACGGCATGACTGTTGTGCTGGTCTGCACGAAGTAAATCCGGAAACAGAAAGCGGCGATCCGTGTACGGACGCCGCTTTTTCTGTCGGCGTTGCGGGTGGGGATAATCCCCCCGGCGACGCGGCAAGCCGGCAACACCCTTGACAACACGCCGACCGGATGGTATAATACGGACGAGCGCCGACCGAAACGGCATATGACCTGCGCCCCGCAACGCAGGTACAACATCGCAAAATTAAGGAGATTCTGTCATGACAGAACTGCAGCGTCTGCGGAACCTGGAGGTTCCCACCGGCAACATCGACTGCGTACTGGATACCGACACATACAACGAAATCGACGACCAGTACGCGCTTTCCCTGATGATCAAAAGTCCCAAGCTCAACCTGCGGGCAATCTACGCCGCCCCGTTCTTCAACACGCACTCCACATCGCCGGAGGACGGCATGGAGCGCAGCTACGACGAGATTCTGAAGCTGCTCACCCTGATGGGCAAAGAGGACAGAAAAGCCGACGTGTTCAAAGGCTCCCGCACCTACCTGCCGGATGAAAAAACGCCGGTGGACAGTCCTGCCGCCCGCCATCTGTGCGAGCTGGCAATGACGTACAGCGTGGAGAAACCCCTCTATGTCGTCGCCATCGGTGCCATCACCAATGTTGCCTCCGCGTTGCTTCTGGAGCCGCGCATCGCCGACCGCATCGTGCTGGTCTGGCTGGGCGGTCACTTCGACACGTGGCCGGACACGCGGGAATTCAACCTTTTCCAGGATGTCGCCGGCGCGCGTGTCGTGTTCGGGTGCGGATGCCCGCTGGTTCAGCTGCCCTGCATGGGGGTTGTGTCCTCCTTCTACGTAACAGGTCCCGAACTGCGCACCTGGCTTTCCGGCAAAAACGCCCTCTGCGACTATCTTGTCAGCCACACGGTCGAGGAGGCAGAATCCTATGCGGCGGGGCAGGTCTGGAGCCGCGTGATCTGGGATGTGACGGCAGCCGCGTGGCTGCTGAACGACGGCGGGCGGTTCATGCTCTCCCGGCTGATCCCTGCGCCTGTTCCGGAGTATGACGGGCACTGGGGGCAGGCTCCCTACAATCATTTCATCCGGCAGGTGACGTTTATCCACCGCGATGCTCTGATAGGAGAGCTGTTCCGCGTTCTGGCGGAATAAGAATATCCGCGTTGCTGTTTTTTCGCAGGGGCTTGCGGCGCGGTCTTCCGTCCCGCTCCCCCGCGATGCCGGATGCCGGAGGGCAGAGTCCCCGCCGCGCCGTCCCTTTTGGGCATCAAGCCCCCTTGCCGGTCGTCTTTCCCTTTCGGTTTTTGCCGTGATCCTTACGGACACGGACAAAGAGTGAGCGCAGAGCGCGTCCGTTGAAGGGCAGAAGCGGATAGAGGTAGCTGCGGGTTCCGTTGACAGTGGCGTTGGTCAAAAGCAGGATCAGGATACAGATACTGCCAAGCGCAAATCCCCAGACGTTGAACAGAGCCGTCAGCAGGAGCAGTCCCATGCGCAGAAACTTGAACGCATAGCCAAGCTCATAGCTCCGTTGGGTGAAATTTGCAATGGCGACGAACGCCATATACAGGATGACCTCCGGGATCAGCCAGCCGATGCTGACGGCAAAATCGCCCAGAATCAGTCCGCCCACAACCGAAAGGGAATTGGACAGCATATCCGGCGTGTTGAGTGACGCCATGCGCAGTCCGTCTATGATAAACTCTACCAGAAACAGCTGTGCGATAATGGGAATGCGCCCGATCTCCGTGGGTAAAATGAAGGAGAGCCAGCCGGGGATAGCCGACGGATTCTTCAGAAGCAGGTACCACAGCGGGGTCAGGAACAGCGTCAGCCAGAAGATAATCTGCCGCAGGATACGGATATAGGTGCCGGTCAGCGGGGGAAAGTAAAAGTCGTTGGTCTCCTGCATGAAATCAAAGATGGAAGTCGGCAGGATCATGGCGTCGGGCGAATTGTCGCAAAGGATCAGCACGCTCCCCTCCAACAGCTGCGCCGCCGCCGCGTCGGGGCGCTCGGTGTAGCGGATCTTCGGGAACGGGTTGTACCAGCGGTTCCGGATCAGCGATTCCGCCAGTGACTCATGCCCCATGGACAGAGAGTCCGTGCGGATGCTGTTCAGTCTGGTTTTTATCTTATCCACGTAAGCAAGATCCGCACGGTCCGCCATATAGCAGACAACCACGTCCGTTCCGGAGCTGCGCCCCACCGACAGGTAGGACATGGTCAGCTGGGGGTCACGGATGCGCCGCCGGATCAGCGCGGTGTTGAAGACCAGCGTCTCCACAAAGCCGTCCCGTGCGCCGCGCATGACCTTGTCGCCCTCCGGCTCGCCGGTCTCCCGCGCCGGATAGGAACGCGCATCCACAATGACGCCCGCGTCACCGAACTCGCTGCCCAGGATCAGCGTTGCGCCTGCCAGCACCATCCGCACCATGCTGTCCACCGACCGGGACACATCGGTTTCCACGTACGGCAGTGCCGCGTCCACGAAGCGTTGTACCGGCAGGGGCGACTCGCCCGGCGCGCCACTCTCCTCCGGAACAAGCCGTTTCAGGGACAGAAAAAATATCATCAGCTTTTCCATCACGCTGTCCTTGACGAAGCCGTCAATATAGTAGAGCGTGATCCGGTCACGCCCGATCTGCATATCCTTTCGGATCACGTCGAAGTTATCCCTCACGCGCAGGATGTCATCCATCATGCGCACATTGGCGGCATAATCGGGACTCAGCCGCTCCTGCCGCCCGCCTTTTTCTGCCATGCGATTGCCTCCTTTTTGAAAGCAGCATTGATTCATGTATAGTGTGCGGCACCCGGCACGGCGATATGACAGGGAATATATTGCATATCCCATATCCGTGTTTTCGCTTTGCGTTGCAGGCTTGATCTGCCGCTGTGGTTCCGGAGGGAGACATGGCGGTTTTTGCTTTTTTAGCTTTCCTGCCGTATCAATGATTTCTCGCCCCCATCCCCCCGCCCCCCTTCCCGTCGGGAAGGGGGCTTTTAGTTTTCTTATGCAAGGGGCTTCGCCCCTTGCATCCCCGGGGGCTGAATCCATGGTTTGCTGCAAACCCGACAGGAAGCAATTCCCTGCGAGTGGTGCCGCCCGGGTTCAGCCTCCGGGCACCACAGCGGCAAAGTCTATAAGTGCCGCAAACGGTTTAATGCCGGGGTGCCGGGGGCGAAGCCCCCGGCGAAATAAACTTATAGTCTCCCCCTTCCCCGCCGGGGAAGGGGGTCGGGGGG
>ENA-USUG01000550-USUG01000550.1-human-gut-metagenome-genome-assembly--contig:-NODE-550-length-63674-cov-30.310219_pt1 | contig 63674 bp, 60 predicted proteins | sample MGYA00250059_ERZ773394 | MGnify/ENA primary metagenome ERZ773394 (study PRJEB29103, sample SAMN06111957) | human gut metagenome | biome: human gut; feature: ankylosing spondylitis patient; material... | reverse complement strand
GAATCATGTTGCTGGCATCGGCATGGACGACGATCAGGTCGGCCCGTTTACCGACTTCCAGAGAACCCGTCAGGTGGTGAATGCCGAGGGCTTTTGCCCCGTTGATCGTGGCCATGCGTAATGCCGTGCGGGCATTGACGGCCTCCGGGTTGTAACGGGTGCCTTTAGGGAGGAGGGCGGCAAAGCGCATCTCTTCCACCATGTCGAGGGTGTTGTTGCTTGCCGTGCCGTCAGTTCCAATGCCGACGTTGATGCCGGCTTTCAGGTAAGCGTCAGTGTCAGCGATTCCGCTGGCAAGTTTTAGATTGCTTTTCGGGCAATGGGCTACCGAGGTTCGGGTGCGGGCGTATAATTCGATCTCTTTCGGGGTCAGCCAAACGGAATGGGCGGCCACGACATTCTTGTCCAACAGCCCGATTGAGTAAAGGTATTCAGCCGGAGCCATACCGGTTTGAGCCGTGAGGTCTTCCACTTCTTTACGGGTTTCGGCCACGTGGATGTGGAGTGGAATATTGTATTTTTCGGAGAGGACTTTGGCTTTTTGAAGCGTCTCTTTGGAACAGGTATAGGGTGAATGGGCGCAGATGGCAGGGTGAATCAAGCTGTCACCGTACCATTGTTGGGCGAGCGATTCGCCGCGAGCAATTCCTTCATCCACCGAGTGGAAACTGGGTGTCGGGAAGTCAATCAGGGATTCTCCCACGACGGCTCGGATTCCCGCTTTTTTAGCTTCGGAGGCGATGATGTCTTCAAAGAAATACATGTCGTTGAAACACGTGGTCCCCGATTTGATCATTTCGATAAAAGCGAACCGGGAGGCAACGGCCACGTTCTCCGGGGTCACCATGCGTGCCTCTGCCGGGAAAATATGTTCGTTCAGCCACGTGTGGAGTGGAAGGTCATCGGCATACCCGCGTAGCATGGTCATCGGCACGTGGGTATGCGTGTTGATAAACCCGGGCATCACGATCATGCCTTCTGCATCAAAATATTCGGCATCGGGGATTTGAATTTTACCTTCACCGATCTCTTTGATTTGATTATCTTCTATCCGGATAGAACCGTTTTTGATCAACTCCATGCGTTCGTTCATGGTGATGATGCAAGCGTTAAATATAATTGTCGTTGCCATATTCTTGTTTTTGTGCCAAAGTTAGTGATATTTCCGGTTTCAAGGGACGATTGACTGTTTTATCCCGATGGATATTTTCTAATAATAAAACGAATAAATCATTGGTTGTATGTAATTCTATAAATCACTTTGTTCCCAAACGAAGAGAGTAGTTTATTACTTCATCATATATTTCCGTAAAATAACAATCGCCTCCCGGCGTTTGTTGTAGACTGTTTGGAGGGCGAGGCCCAGCTTCGTGGCGATCTCTTCGGGTTTCCAACCTTCGAGGTACATGCGGATGACCGTGGCGTAATCGACGGGTAGGAATTTGAGCGATTCGTACAAGGTATGGTATAGTTCCACTTGCTCGATGTCGTCTGTAAATTCTTTTTCGACTTTACACTCCAATTCGAAGCGTTGTTGATATCCTTGATGCTTGATTTTGTTCTTGTAGGCATTTTTCAGGGCGATAAAGCAGAATGTTTTGATGTAAAGGATGGATGGGAATTGGACGGATTCCCGAAGCCATATATCGGTGAAAATGTCTTGGATAACGTCTTCTGCCGGAAGATTCAGAGGGTCGAAGAGACGGGTGGCATATAGGTATAATTCTCTATATATCATTCGATAAACGATACTGAATGCGTTCGGGTTACGGCGGTTAAAAGATTTCAAAAGGATCGTATCGTTCTGTTTTGACATACATCCAATATCGGTTTGTTTTATGCAAATGTAAGTCTTTTTTTATAAAAAGCGGTATAAATGACAAATTTTCTCCTGTCGCATCAACGTGCCACAGGAGAAAACTTTTACTATCTGTTATGTTCCATACGGTTTTACCGCCCGCCGGGTCTTCCCGGGCCACCGCCTCCCGGCATGCCGCCTCCTCCCGGGCCACTGCTGCTACCGATGGTGGTCACGACACTGTTTGACGTGAAAGTTCCCACTTGTGAACCGCCCGACCATGTTCCGCCTCCGTACCATCCGTTCCATGCGTCTGTATTGTCGCTGAGTGAACCGCCAGAGGAAAGGGTATAAGAGGCTCCCGAAGCGATGTCGGGTGTGCTGAAGAAGAATGCCGCACCGTTCATTGTACGGGGAAATTCGAATGTCAGGACCGGTGTTCCCGAACTGTTCAGTACGCAAATCTTCGTTCCCTTGGTTGCGGACACGCCGTTATAGACCACCGACCGTTGCGTGCTGGAGGTAGAAGGATTGGACTGCAAGGTTCCGCCCATGCTGATTACCGTTCCGCCGTTAATCTTGAAACTGTTACTGTCGTCACAGTCTATGCCGCTCTCCGGTGCGGATGTTCCCACGCCGATGACCAGTCCCCCGGAAATGACTAGCGAACCGTTGGAGTCGATACCGTCGTTATTGCTTGCGTAGGCATAAACCTTTCCGCCGGTGATGTTGATGGCCGAAGCGGCGTTAATGGCATCGTCATAGGCATACGAGTAGATCTCTCCACCACTGATGGTAAGTGTCGCCTTGCTCTCCAGTCCTTCGGAACCATCGCTTGCTCCTGTCACGGAGATATTCAGTTTGCCACCGCTTATGGTAATGTTGCCGTCGGCTTTCACGCCCTTGGGCGAGGAGGTCAGGTTTGACGAGTAGGTGTACTTGCCGCCCGTGGTCGTCACGGTGGTCTCGCCGCCCGATACGCGGATCTCTCCATCGGCATTGATTCCCTTGCCGCCCGTACCGGTACTTTTTAGGGTGTGTGTGCCCCCGGAAATGATGACACTACCATCTGTCTTGATGCAGGCAGACGAGGAGGTGTCTTTTTCGTCTTCATCGTAAGTGGCGTTACCGGAGGTATTTAGCAGGAGTTTTCCTCCGACAATTTCTGCATCGAGATCCGTCTTGATGCCTTTACCTGCCGTGGACGATACGTTGGCATAAATCAGACCTCCGGCGATGTACACGCCGATGCCGTCATCCTGGTCGCCCTTGACGTGGATGGCGTTCTTGGCGGCTCCCGTCACGGCGATTGTCACTCCGGGACGCGTGTAGAAGTAACCGTCGGTGACGATGCCGTGCTTGTAGTTGCCTTTTACCTCCAGCACGCCCGTACCGCTGAAAATCAGGTTACCCTCGCTAAAGAAACACCCCTTGCGATCCTCGCTTGCCGAACTTCCCCCGTTGAGATAACGGGGCTCCTCCGAATAGGTCGCCGCGTCAGTCAGGCGGTTGGTCGTGCCTTCCGTCAGATGTACGAACGCACGCTTCTTGCATTGGTCATTGATGGCGGGACCCTTGCTCGAAGTCAGTTCCACGCCCGAAAGCGTGAGCTTAAACTTCTTCTCCCCGTAGATTTTCAACTGTCCGTCATCGCTCTTTCCGGAAACCACGATCTCCACGTTCTTCACCGAATGGGTTAGCATGTCGATGGTGACATAGGCGCCATCCGTGTAGTATTCCACGGAGGTATCGGAAGTAGTCACCGTGGCCGAACTTCCTGAATAGGTGACCGTGACGGTCACGGCTTTGCTGCCCCCGAACCCGTTCGCTTCCCAATAAATATCTTCATTTGTGCCGACAATATCCATTGCCGCATCATCGGCTTTCTGCCCGTCCCATCCTGTTATGATGGGGTCGAAATCCGGAGCATCGCCGTCGTCGCTGCCATTACCGCCACCCGGTAATTCTTCGGGTGTCATCTCCTGTTCTTCGAATCCGTTGTCTCCCGTGCAGGACAGTATTCCCGTCCCGAGGGCAAGCGTGAGGACTACCGTCACAAGTACGCTCATTCTTTTCATACAATATCTCATAATCATATGTATTTAACTAGACACAAAGATAAAGAGCTTCGATATACACGATAAAATATTTTCTGCCAACGGGGCTTTATTGTCGACAAAACGCCACGGAATGCTCTCCGTCTTATCCTGTCCCGTGCGTTTGGCAGAGAAAAACGGACGTTTGGTAGATTTGTTTTGGGTCTTCAGCAATTTCATTCTACCTTCGTATCAGAAAATTTAAATATAAATGTAAGGAGCATGAAAGTTTTCAATACCCGTTCATACGTGTGGCTCATCTATGCCATTCTATGGGGAATGGTGTGGGCATATCCCGTGCTCACGACCCTGGTGATTGCCGTGAGAGGAGGAACGACCCTTTCTTGGAACAGCGTTCTTCACGGCTGGGCGGGCATACTTCCCTTCTTCCTGCTCTTTCTGCTCCATCGCTTGCCGGTACACTTCTTGTTCATGCGCCACCGTGTACGAGTTTATATACTTTCTGTAGTCGGGGGGCTCTGTCTCTTCGGCTTTTTCCGCTACTATTCGGGCGAGGAGAAGTCTCGTGTATTGCATATGCAGGAACCTTGTATGTTACCCCGTGAACAACCACTTGGACGAGAGCCCGTTCCGGGTAAGAACGACATGGCGTACGAGGAGGGCTTAGTAGGTGGAAGGCCGGAACTCTCCGGTCCGCGACCTCCCCGTTCTGTCGGATACGGACCGGTTCCCGAAGGACTGCCCAAGCCCCTGTTGTTGGATCTCGTGATTGCCGTACTGATGCTGGGGTTCGATTTGGCCATCGCTCTCCTTTTCCGTTATCAAAAAGAACAGGAGAAGGCTCATAGACTGGAAACCGAACACCTGCGGTACGAATTGGAACACCTTAAGGCGCAACTCAACCCGCATTTCTTCATGAATATGCTTAACAACATACACGGAATGGTGGAGTTGGATCCAGCCAAGGCGCAGGTGATGATCATGGAGTTGTCGAAACTCATGCGTTACGTGCTCTACGAAGGGGCGAAACCCCGCACCACGCTATCCGAGGAGACGGGGTTCATTGCCAACTACGTGGAACTGATGCGGAAACGCTATCCGAGCCGGAAGGTACACATCAGCCTCGAACTGCCCGAGGAGAACCGGGAGCGTGTGCTTCTTCCACCCTTGCTGTTCATCAGCATTATCGAGAATGCTTTCAAGCACGGCATAAGCTACCAGAACCCCTCTTTCGTGGAGATACGCCTCTTCATGGAGGAGAAGATGCTCCACCTCCACTGCACGAACAGCATCCACAAGCATCCGCCAAAAGAAGGTTGTGCGGGAGGCGTGGGGCTTGTCAACCTCCGGCAGCGGTTGCAGTTGCTCTATGGCGATCGTTTCACGTTGGACATCACTGAAAAGGACGGAAAAACTTATCAAGTAAAACTGATTATCCCTTGCGAATATGATACAGATACGATGTATGGCTGTTGATGACGAGCCGATAGCACTCGAAAAGTTGGAGAACTATATCCGTAGAATACCGTTTCTTGAACTCGTGGCTTTGTGCGAAAGTCCCGTGGAGGCGGTGCAAATTATGATGGAACAACGGGTGGATGCCCTATTCGTGGACATCAATATGCCCGACCTGAACGGCATGGAGATGGTTTCCTCCCTGCCTGACCCTCCGATGGTGGTCTTTACCACCGCCTACGCGGAATACGCAGCGGAGAGCTACCGGATTCCTGCCGTGGACTACCTGCTGAAACCCTTTGATTTCACCGATTTCCAGCGTGCGGCAGGCAGATTGCTGAAACAGGCGAAGCTTTTCAACGACACGGCAACCGCGTCTGACGAAGACTACTTGTTGGTCAAAGATGGATACAAGTATGTCAATATTTGCATAGCCGACATTCTCTACATACAAGGTATGAGGGATTACGTGAAGATATACACCGAGGGAAAGAAGTCGGTCATCGTCAATACTTCAATGACCCAGATAAAAGAGAAACTCCCGGCCTGTTTCCTGCAGGTGCATCGCTCTTGGATTGTCAACATCAAAAAGGTAAAGGAGATAGAACGCATGCGCATTGTTATCGGAGAGGAGAGAATACCGGTAGGCGATAGTTACAGGCAGCAGTTTATGGAGTTTCTGCGACTGCATTCCTTAGACAAGTAGATCATAGGAGGTGCGTGTATATTTGTTATTTTTCAAAAAATAAATCACTTTTCTACGGTAGTTTTTCCTATTTCGGTTTATATATGTATAAAAGCATAGCAATGAAAATGGAAAAAGATATAGAAAAGTTATTGGATGGGGTAAAGATTCCCTCGGATGAAGAAGTGGAGGCCGCGGGGATGCGCTTTGATCGTCGGATACGTCGCCTGAGAATGCGTCGTCGCGTGATACGGGTAACGGGTTCTGTGGCAGCAGTGTTGTGTTGCGGGTTCGTGTTTGCCTTCTTGTGGATGAATAGAGGGACAAAAGAAAATATCGGCGTGGCGGAAATGCCCCGTGTTCTCAAAGCGGATCATCAGATTGTTGTGCCTACATTGATTTTGGCAGATGGCAATAAGTTGAACTTGAAAGAGAGGAAAGCGGATTCTACCGTGGGGAAATCGAATATCCGGATTACAGACAATCGGGTGATCTACGATACCATGCCTGCCGTGCGGGAGATCGTGTACAACAGGTTGATCATCCCTACCGGGTTTACCTATAACATCACCCTTGCCGATGGGACGGAGGTGACGCTGAATGCCGGGAGTAGCTTGAAATACCCGGAAACATTTGTCGGCAAACGTCGGGAAGTGGAATTGTCGGGTGAAGCCTATTTTAACGTGGCCCGTTCAGATGTTCCTTTCGAAATCAGTGTTGGCGGTTCGAAAATCCGGGTGTATGGCACCCGTTTCAACGTGAAAGAACGAGCACGAAAAGCCATTGAAACCGTACTGGTCGAAGGGAAGATCGGTTTTAAATCCCCTGGTCACAAGGAAGTCCGGGTCAGTCCCGGGGAATTAGTCTCTTATGATATGACATCGGCAGACGTCAAGGTAAAGCCCGTGGATGTGCTGTATGCCACGGCGTGGCTGGACGGTGTGTTCCGCTATCGCGACAAGCCTTTGGACCTGGTGTTGGAGGATATTTCCACCTGGTACGGTGTCTCTTTTGAATCCCGGAAAGGGCTGGACAGAATAGAAGTTACGATGAATCTAAATAGAACGACACCGATAGACGAAGTGGTGTCGTTCCTTGAAAAAATAACAAAATGCAAATTCATAAAAGAAAGGGGGTATTACATCGTGAAGTAAACATCCTGAATCAAAAAAAATTATCCCGCCAGGCAGGATAATTTTACGCGCAATCGCTATCGAATAAAATTGAGCCTTTATCATAGCGACCATCAAACAGTAAACTAAATTTACTATTTAATAATTAGTACGACAAATTTATGCAAAAAAATCACATCGGCGGTATTCATATCGCCAAAAAAGTTGCGTTGTGCATATTCTTGGTATCCGCGACGCTAAGTGCTTTGCCAGAGAGTACTTTCGGGGCCACATCCAGTGTGTTTCAGGTCATCTCGAAGAGAGTAACGATTTCGATGAAAAATGCCACGCTGGAAACAATCCTTGCCGAAATGAATCGGCAAGCGGGTCTTGATTACGGTTTCCAAAGTAACGGGTCGGTAGATAAAAACCGGAGATTCACCCTGGAAGTAACGAATGTTACGGTGGAAGAAGCCCTCACGACATTGTTAAAAGACAGTCCTTATACTTATGTTCTGGAGAAAAATCGGGTTGTTATAATTATGCGGGAAAAGAAACCCGTGGAATTGGTCACCGTAACCGGACGGGTGGTGGATGAAAAAGGAAATCCCATTCCCGGGGCAACAGTCCTTATCCAAGGAACTACCCAAGGGGTAGCCACGGATACGGATGGAAATTACACGATCAGTATGCAGCCGACGGATGCCTTACGGGTCTCTTTTGTCGGTTATAAGACGGAAGTTATCGAATTGAAAGGGAAGAAGAAAATAAATATCCGTTTGAATCCCACGGCTGAGAACATCGAGGAGGTAACCGTGGTGGCTTTCGGTGAGCAGAAGAAGGAGAGCGTGGTATCAGCGATTACTACCGTGGATGCAAGAACATTGAAATCCTCAAGTAGCGACTTGACCACTCAATTCGCCGGAAAGATTGCCGGAATGATTGGGTGGCAGACGGGAGGTCTTCCCGGTGCTTTGACGGAAGATGAAATGAACACGAAGTTCTATATCCGGGGTATTACCTCTTTCCAGACGAATGCTAACATTGACCCGCTTATTTTGATTGATGGGGTGGAATCTTCCAAATTGGATCTTTCCCGTATGGTACCGGAGGACATCGAGACGTTCAGCGTCATGAAAGACGCTTCGGCAACAGCCATGTACGGAGCCCGCGGGGCAAACGGGGTAATTCTTATAACGACTAAAAAAGGAGAAGAGGGTAATGTTTACACCTCTGTTCGTTACGAGGCGGTAATGAGCCGACCGACTAGGGAGATTGAGGTGGTTGATCCGATTACTTACATGAAAATGTATAACCGGGCATTGCTCGCTCGCGATCCGAGTGCAACACCTCAATACAGCGTGGAGCGCATTGATCGTACCGGTTCCGATCTTTATCCTTCTTGGTTATATCCTGCCAATGATTGGTACGATATCTTGTTTAAGGATTACTCGATCAACCACCGGGCGGGTTTGAATATTCGGGGTGGTTCGCGTGTGGTACAATACTATGCGTCCGTGAATTATACGCGGGATGAGGGTATGTTGAAAACCGACCGTTTGAACCAGTTCAAAGTGAACATTGAGAATAATTCCTTCTCTTTCCGTACCAACTTAAATATCGACTTGAGTGCCGGGATTCGTTTGAACATCAATACTTCCGCGAATTTTGATAAATACAGGGGCCCCAAGGCCGATGTTTCACAGGCATATTATATGGCTTTCAACGTGTCGCCGGTAGATTTTGCCGCTACTTATCCGGCTGACGATACCTATAATTGGCCGCACATTCGTTTCGGAGCCACCAATGCGGCACCGGATGCGAATCCTTACATGGAGATTCACAAGGGATATAACGATCGTCGCCGTTATTCTGCGGTAACGCGGGCGGAGTATATCCACAACCTGTCACCTATCCTCAAGGGATTGGAAATGCGGGCTTCCGTATCTTTGAATTATGTAGGATACTATTATAACGTCTATAACACCAAACCCTATAAGTATAACATAAAAGATTATAACTTCGAGACCGGCAAGCACCAATTGTTAGCGATAAGTCCGGACGGATCATCCAGAACATTGGATTTTGACGTTGGTGGAAGTAGTCAAACTTCGCAATTGAGTTACGAATTGAGGGGATTGCACGTGGCTGCCTGGGGTGAGCACCAGACCAGTTTGACGGTCGTGTTTAGCGGGCAAGAGACCACGGCATCGGACGTAAATAATTCGATTTTGAACGGTATACCCCAACGAAACTTGGGCTTGGCGATGCGCGGGACCTATGGGTTCAGGGATAAATATTTTTTAGAGGCAAGTTTCGGTTACAACGGTTCAGAGCGTTTTGCCAAGAAACATCGTTTCGGTTTTTTCCCTGCCGTGGGAGGTGCTTGGATTGCTTCGAAAGAACCTTTCCTTGCTAATAATACCGCTCATTGGCTTTCGTACTTGAAGTTCCGTCTTTCTTGGGGAGAAGTCGGGAATGACGGGATTGTTAAAAATCCGCGTTTTGTCCATCTGCCCGTCGTGTCAACAGTAAGTGTGCCGCATCCGGGAACTGCAACAAGTGCTACGGTGGAGAGAGCTGTCATAGAATCTTACCCGAATGACAAGATCACGTGGGAGATTGCCGAGCAGGTAAATTTGGGCGTGGAGACAAAATTCTTCAATGGAATCGTGGAACTCAATGCTGATATTTATCAGGAAATTCGTCACAATATCATTGACTATCGCTACACGATGCCCGAAACAACCGGGTTAGAGAAGCTGCAAATCGGTAACGTGGGTAAAACCCGTTCTCGGGGGTTTGACCTTTCCGGTAAAATCCAACACGCTTTCAGTCCTGATTTTTGGATGATTTTGAATGGTACGTTTACTTACAACAAAGCGATTTATTTAGAGATTGAACAAGCAACCAACACGCCGGAATGGCAACGGAAAAAAGGCAAAGAGATCTCCCAACAAATCGGGTACATCGCCGAAGGGCTTTTCCGCGGGCAGGCGGAAATCGACAACTCGCCCAGCCAGGGAGGTACCGGAATGACGATGCCGGGAGATATCCGGTACCGCGACTTGAATGATGACGGAAAAATCGACGTGAATGATGCCGCGTATATCGGGTACCCGACCACACCCCGTGTCGTTTACGGTTTTAGCGGTTCATTCCAGTATAAAAACGTTGAGTTCAATTTTGCCTTCCAAGGATCGGGGAAACGGGCATTTTTTATGGACCCGATGCAGATCGGTCCGTTTGTGAATAATCGGTCCATGCTGAAAGCCATTTATGACGATCATTGGAGTGAGGACAATATGAAAGAACGTCCCTTCTGGCCGCGTCTCTCAACCCAAGCCATTAATATGCATAATCCGCAAGAGGGTGAATATTCTAACGCCGGCAATCCCCGGTATTCGACCTATTTTATGCGGAAATGCAGCTTCTTGCGTTGCACCGCCATTGAAGTGGGGTATAACCTCCCGAAGAATGTGCTGGATAAATTGAAAATGAAAAACGTGAAATTTTATGCCCGCGTCAATAATCCCTTCCTGATTACTAATTTTAAAGTATGGGATGTAGAGTTAGGTAGTAGTGGATTCAATTACCCCATACAACGTACTTGGTCGGCGGGGTTGAATGTCAGTTTCTAAATTTAAATACACGTAATGATGAAAAAATATTTAGTATCTATACTTTGCGGTCTTTTCCTGTTGCCCGGGTGTGATTACCTGAACATGGTGCCGGAGAAAGACATCGAAACCATCGAATCGGTTTTTGAGCAACGGACAAAAGTGGAAGGCTGGTGGATAGGGGTTTACGCAGATTTGATTTCTTTGCTCCAAAGCTCGGATAAAAACCTTGCTTTTTCTGCCTCCGACGAGTATACGCCCAGTCCTGTTTTATACACTTCCATCAATCTGCTCCCCGGCTTCCTCGTGGCAAACGGCCAGCAGATGTCACAAGATCCTTACGGGAATATATGGGCGAAAATGTATCAGTTGATTCGAAGAGCCAATGTTTTTATTGATAATGTCGACAAAACGTACAACATGACTCAAGAGGATAAGACTTGGTGGAAGGCGGACATGAAGGCCTTGAAGGCATACATCTACTTTGAATTGCTTCGTACTTACGGTCCCATTTGCTTGATTCCGCAAAATATGCCCGTGGATTTGGAGATGGAGGATTATCAATTGCCGCGGCAACCCGTGGACACCTGTTTTAAGGAGATCATTCGTCTGTTGGACGAGGCTGAACCTGATATACCGAGACATTCCCAACGTTCGGCAATCTATGGATTCACGTTTACCAAAGAGGCTCTTTATGCCTTGAAGGCCAGAGTGCTGGTTTATGCCGCCTCTCCGCTTTTCAACGGAAATATATTTTATGCCGATTTCAAGAATAAGAACGGGGAGTTGCTTTTTAATCCGACCTACGATCGGGAAAAATGGCGGATAGCGGCTGAAGCTGCCGACAAGGCGGCTGAAATTTGTGCGCAGGGAGACCGGGAGTTTCCGGCGAAAGGAAGCAGTAAGAAAACCACGCTTTTGAACCACATGGATGATATCGAGCAAAGCACCTATTCGATGTTTAGTAATAAGGAGTACCTCTTGGAGTGGAAAGGTGGAATGACAACGATATACATATATTTACTCCCGCGTTTGGTGGGTGATAATAACCATTTTGAAGCACTTGCGTTCGGTTGCCTTTCTCCTTCGATGAAGATGGTGGAGATGTATTACACGGAAAACGGGTTGCCGATAACTGCCGATGTTTATTGGAACTATGGCAACCGCTATAAATTAGGCTCGGAGAGTGCCCTTGCCTACGAGAATGTCGTTCCGTTGAATACGGACGTGGTCAGACTTCACTTGCGTCGGGAACCCCGTTTCTATGCTTCTATTGCAGGAGACCGGATGTATTGGCAGCGCGGAGTAAGCACGCAGAGTCTGGACAATAACCTACTCGTGCAAGCCCGCAAGGGAGAAGGGCCTTGGAGCTCGCAGCAGGATGTGATTGTCAGCAACGATTACCAGAACATTTGTGGCTATTGGGTGAAAAAATGGATTTATTCGTGGATTCCTACCAAGAATTACTATCAAGGCATAACGAACGAGACCATGGCGGTTATTCGTTTGGCAGAGGTATATATGATGCAGGCGGAGGCTTGGAACGAATATTTGGATGCGCCGGACGAAGAGCACGTGTACAAACCGTTGAATAAAGTACGTGTACGGGCAGGGATTCCGACGGTCGAGGATGCTTGGACGAATTACTCTTCAAATCCCGGAAAAATCAAGACAAAAGAGGGTATGCGGGAGATCATACGCCAAGAGTATAACATCGAGTTCGCTTTTGAAGGGCATCGTTATTGGAATGTTCGTCGTTGGATGATCGCCCAAACGGAGATGAACGGGAAATCATACGGCTGGAATGTTCTCGGCTCAACGGCAACGACATTCTATAATGACGAAAACGGACCGATCGAGATCGGACGTAGTTTCAAATTCGTTGCCCCTCGGGATTATTTTACTCCATTCAAAGCGGAGGAAATTTTGATCTCCGGAATGAAACAAAATCCGGGATGGTAAAGGAATTTACGATTTATGATTTACGATTTATGATTGTAGATTTTGGATGTACGATTGTAAGAATTTAATTCTAAAAATAAGATGATGAAGAATTCGATATGGATTTTATTATTGATACTCGGTTTTCTGGCTTGCAACGATGATGACGTTGTTTTTAATCCGGTGACCGAGGGGTTGGAAATCAAATTTGAACCCGTGGCAGGAGGTGCGATGATGCGTTATTCGCTGCCGAATGATAGGAATATTTTTGCCATGAATGTGCGCTACAAGAACTGGCAAGGAAATGATGTGTTGAAAGTTGGCGATTACGGGGGCGATTCGCTTCTATTGGATGGTTTTACGGGGACTATGGACGTGGTGGCCCAAGTCTCTTTTGTCAATCATCGCAATGAGGAATCCGCAAAACGGGAGTATAGCTTCTCAACCCTGCCCAGTGCGCCGTGGGTATTTTTTGAGGACTTGGAGGTGAGTTCTACTTGGAATGGCTTTCAGGTCATTTATCAAACTCCCAAGGTGACAACCGGTATGGCCCATGTTTTCTATTTGGGCGAAAATCCGTTGACACACCAACCGGATACGATTCCTTTAAAGAGTTTCCCGATTCGTCAGGGAGGCGATACGCTCAAATTCGAGATGGAACGGAAAATGGATAATTACACGGTGGTTGTCCGCACGGAAGATTTTCAAGGTTTCCGGGTGAGACAGGAGATTTATCCTGATATTGATGCCTTCTTGACGGAACAATGGCCGGTGACGGCAGATGACTTTAATACGAGCAAGCTTACGGTGGTTAAAAATGCGAAAGCGAAAACCGGGGTGGAGTATTTGTTTGACGGAGATCTGAAAGGAAAAGAGCGGATGGAATTCTTCCTGTCAGAAAGAAATCCGAATCTAGGATATACCGGTCATGAAGTGTATGGAACTTTTCTGGCAGGACCCAATGCTTTTGAAAAACCGATGGTGCTTGACTTGGGAGAGCAGAAAACGCCGGCTTGGATTCGTTTGTACGCTCTTATCCCCACGCAGGCGAAGGACGCTCAGGGGGCAGCTGCTTTAGGAGATGTTTGGCTCGGATGGTACGACGATAAACTTCCTTGTAAATTGTCGGTGTATGGCAATAGCACAACGGGCAATCCGGATGCCGACGGATGGGTGTACTTGGGCAATTTGAATCAAAACCCGAAAGCCGAAACGGAAAGTGAGAAGTGGAGTTTTCCTCATATAAATAAAAATGCCTCCGGTATAGGTCTTCCGAAGACTTTAGCGGAATTTGAGGATGCAGATCCGATATATGTGGACGTTTTGTTCCCCGTGGAGGATAACGAGTACCGTTACCTGAAGATCATCGTACATGAAACATTTAGATCAAAACTCAATTCTGCGGCAAAGCCGAATCCAGACAATTATTTTACATTGCATGAGTTGGAGGTTTATATAAAAAAGAATTAAGCTATGAATATGAGAAAACATATAATTAATTTATTATTCGCGGTGGTAGCTTTCATGACGGGGTGTAGCGAGAGTTTGGAAGATACTTATAGCGATTTTGCCGGTGACGGGAAAATCCGTTACGTGGCGAAATGTTCCGATCTGGACATTACTGCGGGGTGGGAACGTTTGATTGTCACTTGGGTGAACGGTACGGATGCCACGATCGACAAGATAAAGGTGGCTTGGTTGTTCGAGGGGCAAAGAGATTCGGTGTATCTTCCCGGTACGGCAACCTCTTTCGAGTTGACGGATTTGGCGGATGGTACGTACCAGTTTTACGTGAGTGCCGTGGATAAATTCGGGAATGAGTCTTTGATAGAGGCTTATTCCGGTCGGCCTTACACGCGGGAGCACGAGTTGATGCGCTCGTTTTCGCAAGGAGTCCTCAAGTCCTATTTTTTGAAAGAGAAGATGATATTTTTCTCCGACCAGTATAACGATAACATCGTGGAGATGAAGTTGCAATACAAGAACACGGCGGGAGAAACCAAGTACTATGAATTTAAGAATCCGGACAGTTACAATACGTTGGTCACGATCGATGATGTGAGCATGAACCCGGAGGATACAGTCTATGTACTTCGAACGGGAATTTTGGAAAACTCTCCGGATCAGGTTGTCATTGACCCGACGGCGATTAGTCGGAAGAAAAATTTCAGTGCGGGATTCGTTCACGCCATCACGGCACGTTACGGCTATTCAACGGACACGCAAGAAAAAGAAGATGAGTTCTTGGAATTTATCGAAAATGCGGAGGAGTTGGAGTTTGATTATTCCGTTGAATCTTTGGAAGATATACTTTTTTGTACCAATTTGAAAAGACTTGTGGTGGGCAAGAATCGCTATTTTACCGAACAGGCGACTAGGGATAACAGGAGTCAGATACTCAAGAATGATAAAAATAGTTATGCCGCTTTGTCAAAAGCAGCAGAAGATGATATATTGGGTTTGGAGGTGGAGTACTACGGAAATCAATCGGGCGTTGGAATGCATTATTTCGATAAAGTATATTCATTTATGACGTATCGTAATTTTTCTGCAGCTCCTAATGATTTGGAGATTATACCCGCGTCAGCTTTCAAGGAATATGAGGATGGCAATAAGATTTATTGCGAGACGGAGGATATTTTTGCAGATTGGGATGTTTTGTTGGATAACAATAAAAATACTTTTTTACAAACGAGTACACAACCGTCGATGCGTACCTATGAAATGTACATGGAATTGGAGGAGAGAACCGCGATAAGTGGGATTAAGGTAACGCAAATTGTAATCCCTAGAAATGATAGAAGTGCTCCCTATTTCTTGCCGGACATGATGGTTGCTCAGACCTCTCTTGACGGGGTTGTTTGGGAAGATGTAACCTTTTTGCCCAGTAACGATCTGGGACGTGTGTCGGGAGAAGTAACCTTGTTGAAGATTGCCGAGGGCTCCCGAGAGGTGAAGCATATCAAAATAACCATACGGGACGGTTCCGATCCGAGTGGAAACTGGTCATGCCGCTTGGCAGGTATCGATCTCTATAAATAATTATGAATTTAACGACCGCAAAAGCGGTCGTTAATCAAACACAATAAAGAAACTATGTTGAAAATAAGTCATTTAACCAGACTCTTTTTTAGCGGGATACTGCTATTAAGTTTCTCCGGCGTATTCGGTCAGGAGCAAGAGGATAAACTTTTGCAACTGATGAAACAGGAATTGCAATACAGCATGGAGGAGTTGAAGAAACAGGAAAATATCCCCTATTACATGAACATGCGGGCGATGGACGATTATAACATGACGATTATAAGTTCGTTCGGGGCTGCGTCAACTGCCGAAGAAAGTCGCATGAGAACACTGGTGCCGCAAATCCGATTGGGAAGTCCGGAACTGGACAATTTCAAGTATAACGGACAGGGAGGTGCGGCCGGTCCTAATGCACAGGGAGCGCGGGGAGTTGTTTTACCTTTGGATGACGATACCCCGGATGCCATTCGGGAGGCGATTTGGAGGGAGACACTGCGGCGTTACGAGTATGCCCGTACCATGTACGACCAAACAAAGACCCGGGCCGCGGTAAGCGTGGAGGATGAAGATAAAGCTCCGTGTTTTTCGGCAGTGCCGGTGGAACATTATTACGAGGCCCCCGTGGTGGTCGGCAATCGGAATACGGAGATGCTGCGATCTTGGAAAAAACGGATGAACGAGGTTTCTGCCGTGTTCAAAAGTTGTCCTGAATTGCGTCAAGGATCAGCCAGTTTTAGTTATCAAGTATTACGTACCTATTTCGTGAATAGCGAGGGGAGCGTGGTCGTGCAGAATAAAGTGGCCGTTCGGGTGATGTTGTCTGCCTCGTTGAAGGCGGCAGACGGGATGGAGTTGACGTTGAACAAGGATTACTTCGCATATACGCCCGATGATTTGCCCGGAACAAACCGGATGACGGATGATGTGCAGGATATGATCAACCGTTTGTTGGCTTTACGCGAAGCCCCGGTGGCCGATCCCTACACGGGACCCGCTATGCTTTCGGGACCCGCTAGCGGCGTGTTCTTTCACGAGATTTTCGGACATCGCTTGGAAGGCCACCGTTTGAAATCGGGCGGTCAGACCTTCAAGAAAATGGTCGGGGAACAAGTGTTGCCCGCGGAGTTTCAAGTGTATTGCGATCCGTTGCAAAAGCGTTATGCCAATACGGATTTGTACGGTCATTACGTGTACGATGACGAAGGTGTGAAAGCGCGTCGGGTGGATAACGTGGTGAACGGCGTGTTGAAAGAGTTCCTTATGAGCCGGGTGCCGTTGGACGGTTTTCCCGTGAGTAACGGTCACGGACGTACCTCCGGGGGAGGAGACCCCGTTTCGCGGCAATCCAACCTGATCATCGAAACCGATCATCCCTACACGGAAGACGAATTGCGTGCCATGCTGGTGAAAGAAGCCAAAAAGCAAGGAAAAGAGTACGGTTACTATTTCCGCACCGTGACCAGCGGTTTCACGTACACGGGCGAGGGAGGAAGCCTGAACTCGTTCAACGTGACCCCTTTGGAGGTCTACCGGGTATTCGTGGACGGTCGGCCGGATCAACTGGTGCGGGGTGTGGATTTGATCGGGACCCCTCTGTCGATGTTCTCGAACATCTCGGCTGCCGGCAACGATCCGAGCGTATTCACGGGTTCTTGCGGGGCCGAGTCGGGTTGGGTGCCCGTAACAGCAATATCCCCCACGATATTCGTGAGCCAGATAGAGACTCAACGTCGGGAACAGGCCCGGGATATTCCCCCGGTTTTACCTTCACCGAAACCGGAAAATAGAGTCACCGAAAATACGGATGAAGTGATTTTTGCTGCCCTGCGTTCCGAGTTGGACCGCAACCATGCCGCGCTGATTTTGCCGAATAGTCCCAAACCCTACTATATCTCGTACACGATATCCCGTTTCCGACATTTCTCGGTGGCCGGTTCGTTAGGAGGAATCCTGTTTTCAAATGTTTCCCCGTGGCAAATGAATGGGGGTACGCGAATGATGCTGGGAAATTATCAGCGCAACAATGATGTGCAATACATGGAACAAATCGTTCCCGTTCAATTACCGGCGGAAGTAGACTATGACGTGATTCGTCGCGGGTTCTGGGAATCATCGGATATGATGTACAAGTACTCGCTGGGGATGATGGCGCAGAAGGCAAATTTCTTACAACAAAATCCGCAATCGCCCGAGATGGCTGCTTTGCCGGAAATGCAGCAGTTGCCCGCGGTGACCCGCGTACGGGAACGGGAAACGACATTCGAGATCGATCAGGCTGCCTTGGAGCGACTGGTTGCGGAAGTTTCGGCTGTATTCACGGAGTACAAAGATATTTATAACTCCAGCGTGGCAATCAGTGGGGCGGAAATAGACCTTTACCGGTTGACTTCGGAGGGAGTGCAATTGAAAGAACCCGGCGGGCAGGTAACCCTGTCGGTTGCCGCGGAAACTCGTGCTGATGACGGTTCAACCGTGGGCGATTCATTCACGCTTTCGTTATTGAATCCGGCAGAAATCCCCTCTATCGAAAAAATGAAAGAGCGGGTGAGGGCCTTTGCCGAAGGCTTGATGCAATTAAAATCAGCTCCTCTAGTGGAAGAGTACTACAACGGACCGGTTATGTTTGAAGGAGGGGCTGTGGCAACGATTTTGTCCGGTAATCTTCTGTATCGCGGCGGATTGATTGCCAATCGTTCGCTTGGGCCGTCCCGCGGCGGATTGGAAGACCAGTTCGGAGGAAAGATTATAGATAATCGTTTGACGATTAAGAACTATACGACGATGAAAGAGTATAACGGTACTCCGTTATACGGGTATTACGAGATGGACGGAGACGGTGTTACTCCGGTGGCAGAGATGACGCTGGTCGAGAAAGGCGTGTTCAAGAAGATGCTGAACGGACGAATCCCGACATTGAAGGCTCCGGAATCGACAGGCAGTGCCCGCTTTATGTTTTCACCGCAAAGCCCGACTGTCACGGTAGGCATCGGTACGATTCATATACAGGTGGACAAAGGCGTTGCCCATGCGAAGATGAAAAAGATGCTCATAAAAGCGGCGAAGGATGCCGGGCAATCGTGTGCTTATATCGCGAGAGGGATTGCCGGGTCGGCACCCGTGGTCTATCGTGTTGACCTCAAGGACGGAAAAGAAACCCGTGTCCGCACAGCCGGATTCCGTATGCCCGATTTAACGAAATTACAGAAAATAACGGCAATATCTTCGAAAGAAGAGGTGATGAATACTCTTTCGAATTACTATCCCGCTTCAATGATCTATCCCGCCGGGATGATCGTGGACGGATTGGTGATCGAGAAAACCACCCCGAAAACGGAGAAAGAACCGGCGTTGAAGGTCCCGAGACAACGGGAGATGTAATTTAGAATTTAAAATTTAGAATTTAGAATTAAAAATGATGAGATGAAAAGGATTTTAATTACGATATGCACGTTGTTTGCTTGTGTCATGTTATCCGTGGCACAAGGAGATAGTTACAAAATTACGGGTCAGGTGGGTAACTCCGTCAACGGGAAATTACTGTTGGTGGCTCTCACGGAGAAGGGTTTGATTGATATCGGAGAGGCCGAGGTCACGAATGGAGTTTTCGAGTTCACGGGCCGGATGTCGGAAACAACGTTGGCTTACTTGATGCCGGTTCAGAGAAATGCGGCATTGGCAACCATTATGTTGGAGAACGCGAACTACACGATTACCGCGGGAGCGAATGAATTGATCGTGGATGGCGGCGGGGAGTCTCAACGAATATTGAAAGAGTTCAACGATTTGGACAAATATCTGGCACAAAGCGGGCAGCAACTGCAAGCGCAAGCTAAGGCGAATCCCATGCAAATGCAGAAATTGCAAGAGAATTTCAAAAAGATAATGGCTCAAGTGGAGACTGAAGAACTGGCTTTGCTGAACAAGTACAACGACACGTACGTGGCCGCTTATGTCGTTTATGCCAAATTGGCTCAAGCTTTTGACGAAACAAAGTTGGAGGAACGCTACAATATCCTGGGAGAAAAAGCGAAAGCTACTATTTATGGCAAACATATTGCTAAAGAGTTGGAAAAGATACAGAAATTAGCGATAGGAGCCATTGCTCCCGACTTTGCGGCTCCGTTGTCCGATGGAGGCGTGCTTTCTTTGCATGAGACGAAAGCTAAAGTAAAAGTTGTCGACTTCTGGGCGTCATGGTGTCAACCTTGCCGTGCAGAGAATGTAAACCTGATAAAGATTTACAAGCGCTTCCGCCCGAAGGGATTGGAAATCATCAGCGTTTCACTCGATGACAACAAACACGCTTGGTTGGCTGCCATCGGTCAGGACGGTTGCAATTGGAAGTGTGTGTCTGATTTGAAAGGACAAAAATCAGAAATCGCTGCTGAATACCAAGTAAAAGGTATTCCTTGCACCTTTATCCTCGACGAGGAAAACCGCATCGTGGCTAAAAATCTCCGGGGGAGAGAACTGGAGAAAAAGATTGAAGAATTGTTGAAAAAGAAGAAGGATAAGGAGTAGATTAAACTCCTTCCCGGTTTTACGGCTCTCCACAGAGGTATTTCAGATTTAGTGATTTTAGATTTATGATTCTTGTATTCATGGTCCTTTGTCATTTTAAAACCTAAATTCTAAATGGCCTTTGGGGAGAGCTAAATTACTTTAAAACAACTTCTAAAATCAAGATTATGGACAGGAGGTTTAAACTAATTTTTGGAAGTGTCGCCTTTTTTGTGGGCGTTTTGTTGATTGTTTTCAGTCTATCGAATTTTATTTCAACATTACTGATGCTTATCGGTGTAATTTTTATCCTTAATGTATTGATTGAGAGAAAGATTGTTTTTTAATAACATCCATAATACTGACAGTGCTGACGATATTAGTATATATTAATATACATGGTTTTAGGGGTATCGAACGTGTCGAACAGCGAGTAAACAAAATAGAGTGTATTGAAAATGAATAGTTAATAAACAAAATTCAATTTGCTCATGTAAAGTTATTGTCTATGGAATGATTAATCTTAAAAACATAAAGACATGAAAAAAATAATTTTGACATTATTCGTATGCTTATCCTGCATTATGGTAGCAAACGCAGAGTATCCACACGTTGTGGATACCTTACCCAAGAGAATAGTTAACGGTTTGGAAATAATTCCGGTAAAAAAAACTTATGAATGGGGAGGCGTTTTTTGGGATTTTAGAGTCTCTGATTTTGAAAAGTGCTTTCAGCGCTTTAAAAATAAATGCCGAGGAGAAATAAATTACGCTCTGAACTCTAGTGAAGTGGACAAGGCTATTTATGATTGGCAGGATAAATTTTGGGAAATATATCCTCCGGAAATGAAAGCTTTAAAAGACTTTAATCTTAAACTTTTTATTGATAACGATGGACGTGTTTTTGCCGTGGAGTTTTCTATGCCTGATGAAGCGTTTCAGAAACTGGAAGGACTCCCGGAGAATATGTTGAAAAACTTTTACCAGAATTTAATAAAACAGGAGTGTACAGTTTTCAAAGAATTGGATTTCCATGTTTTGAATTCTAATAAAGATTTCGATAGTCCGAAATATACAACCATCTGGTTGAAAAAGGATGTTTATGATATGTTCGGCACATTTAACCCGTTTAAAGAACAAATGATTAAGGAGAAGGAAGCAAGAATGAAAAGCCAAGAGGAAGAACAATAATTTTTCCTTCTTGTAATACCCTTATTCCTTCATAATTACTGTGATGAGGAGTAATTATGATGAATAAGTGGGTGAAAGATACGTGTAAAATGAGGACCGTTTTAAGGCTTGTCAAAAAACGGTCCTTTTTTAAACTTTTGATATAACGTTTATGGGAAAGAATTTACTCTTATTTTTTGTCGTAAGTACGCTGGTCAGTTTATCGTCATGTGTCTTGGTACATATTAATTCTGATTCATTATAAATTAGAATTCGGGAAAACACTCAAAGTGCAAATTCTTCAAAATGAGTTTCCGATGTTGGGAACGTTGGCATTATGAAGGAGGTATGGTGAATTTATTATTAATCAATAATTTATAAATTATGAAAAAGATAATTTTGACCTTGTCATTATGCTTATCTTGTATCATGGTAGCAAACGCTAGATGGAATCCTCATGTAATAGACACTTTACCTAAGAGAGTCGTTAACGGTTTGGAAGTGATTCCGGTAAGAACAACCTATAATAATTCGGGAGAGATATATTGGAAATTGAGAATCTCTGATTTTGAGAAATGTTTTCAGCAGTTCGAGAGTAAATACCCGGGAGGAATGAATTACAATCTGAACTCCGATGAAGTGAACCAGGCTATTTATAATTGGCAGGATAAACTTTGGGAAATCTATCCTCCGGAGATGAAAGCTTTAGAAGGCGTTGATCTTAAACTATTTGTTGATAAGGATGGACATGTTTTTGCCGTGGAGTTTTCTATGTCCGATGAAACGTTTCAGAAATTGGAAGGTCTTCCGAAGAATACGTTGAAAAACTTTTACCGGAATTTAATAAAACAGCAGTGTACTGCTTTTAAAGAAGTGGATTTCCATGTTTTGAATCCCGATTATGAATTTCATAGTTACGAACTTTTAAGTGTGTGGGGGTCGAACGGGAGTGGGAATGAATATATAACCCTCTTATTAAAAAAGTTTTGTTATGACGTGTTCGGTACGTTTAATCCGTCGAATTTACCGAAAGAAGAGTTTAGAAGATTACTTGAAAAGGAAGAAGCAAGAATGAAGAGCCAGGAGAAAGAACAATAAATCTTCCTCCTTGTAATACCCTTATTCCTTCATAATTACTATGATGAGAAGTAATGATGAAGAATAAGTAGACGAAAGATACGTGTAAAATGAGGACCGTTTTAAAGTTTGTCAAAAAACGGTCCTTTTTTAAACTTTTTGCCTGCTTGCAGGAGAATGTTTGGCCTTTTGTTTTCCAGTTTTGTTAGCAAATGTCAATAATCACTATAACCGCCGAGGCTGATTTTACGAGGTGTAAAATCAATAATCTATGGAAAACAAAAAGACCGGTGCTTCGGCATGTTTAAACAAACCTCGTTACGGGGAGGGACATATTTTTATTTGGTGTGAAAATTACTGCCGTCGAATTTTATATATTGATATTCTTTACGTGGAAGCGTCACGTAGTTACTGCGAGTTCCACTTGATAGACGGGAGCCGGGTGACTCTCTCTTGGCGGATGAGAATAGTGGAGCAAATTTTGCCGACTGACACGTTCATCCGGGTACACCAGAGTTTTATCCTGAATTGGCATTACGTCGATTCCTACGTGGGGAATAGCGCGAGGATCGGTGAACAATGGTTCCCGCTTGGGCGGGTTTATCGTTCCCGCCTGCTGGATGTATTGCATTTTCCGCAAATTTCTCGGCTAAATAGTAAAATGAAATTATAATCATCCTAATTTAATTAATTATCAATCTGCCTGGTGAATTGGCCACGGCGGCTTTTCCCGGGTGGTTGGTATGTGGTATTGCGATAGTATAAATCAAATTGCCCATTCTCTCATATCATGTATCAAAAATGTGTATATTTGCACAAATCATGTTGGTAAAATGTGATTAATGGACAAAAATGCGAAGATAAAATGGAGATAAAAAGAGATATAATGACTGCTCTGCTTAAATGGAAGCAACGGTTGGAGCGCAAACCACTTATTATTCAAGGAGCGCGCCAGACAGGTAAGACGTGGATTATGCGAAAGTTCGGGGAAGAATATTTTGACCATGTCGCTTATTTTAACTTCGACGCGTCGGAGGAGTTATGTCGGGAGTTCGAAAATACGAAAAGTCCTGAACGGTTGATCGATATTCTCCGACTCTATACGGAATGTCCTATCGAACCGGGACGAACGTTGATTATTTTCGATGAGATTCAGCAGAGTAACAAGGCTCTTAACAGCTTGAAATATTTTTGCGAGGATGCTCCCGGATATCATATTCTTGCAGCGGGATCGCTATTAGGAGTGTCTCTCTCGCGGGGAGATTCGTTTCCTGTCGGTAAAGTAGAATTTTTACGAATGTATCCGGTTACGTTCCGGGAATTTTTGCGTGCTGATACGCCACAAATGTATGAATATCTTGAAAACCTGACTGAGATCGCACCATTACCGGAAATTGTTATGGGGCGTGTTGGGGAGGCGTATCGTCGCTATCAAGTTTGTGGTGGAATGCCGGCTGCCGTTACTGCCATGCTTGAAAAAGGTGGTGTGCGGGAGATTGAGGAGATTCAAAAATCGATACTGACGGCCTACTCGCTGGACTTTGCTAAGCACGCTCCGGGCAAAGATATCCCGCGTATCGCCGCTATTTGGAATTCTATACCGTCCCAATTGGCAAAAGGAAATAGAAAGTTTGTCTACAAGCTAGTCAAAACCGGGGCACGGGCACGGGAATATGAAGACGGGCTTTTGTGGTTGGAACATGCGGGAATGATCTATCGCATTTTTTGTTCTTCCAAACCCGGCTTACCATTGAGAGCATACGACGATCTTTCGGCATTCAAAATCTATTTGTGTGACGGGGGTTTACTTCGTGTTATGGCGCAGCTTCCGGCAGATTTGCTTTGGACGGAAAATTCGCTTTATACCGAATTCAAAGGTGCAATGGCAGAAAATATGGTGCTACAATCCCTCGTGGCCCATTTTGACGTGATGCCGCGATACTGGACTTCCGAGGCTACAGCAGAGGTGGATTTCCTGTTACAGAACAATACCTCGTTACTTCCTGTAGAGGTAAAATCCGGCACTCGTCTGGGCGGTAAAAGTCTCGGAATATACATCGATCGTTTCTCTGTTGAATTGGCATTGCGTTTTTCTATGAATAACCTAAGGCAAGATGGTGCAATTCTCAATATCCCGATTTTCCTTGCAGATTGGACAAAAGAATGGCTTAAGAAAATGCAGCAAGGATTATGAAAGCATGGGAAAATTGTAATGTTATTATATAGACACCCGTACATCTTTCATTGCATACAGGGTGTTCTTAGGGATTAAACACGTATCACTTTCGTATCAAAGACGTATCAAAGACGTTCAGGGGTGTCCTTGATTCGGGAGAGAGGGGCTGTTGTTGTCTGTTTGTTGAAGATGCTTTTCGGTGGTGCTTCGCTTTATTACACGAATAGTTTGGAGGGGCTTTTGTTTGAGAGGGGGACGTGTTTTATGAATGAGGGGGTATGGAATTTATGTCGAATATGTAGTGAAAAGTACCGTTTGTGAAAAGATTCGGTTGTTTGTGAATCAGAATTTTATATGGAGGATTCATACCCTACCTTTGTCTCAGAAAACAAAGAAAACCTAAAATACAAACGAGCGATGGCAATAGTAGATGAAAATATTCGAGGAAGGATCGGGAATTCGGTTTTTTACCGGGTGGGGCCAGCAACACGGGTAAGGAGTGTGACGTCGAGCTACACGGATGCAAATACGACAAGGCAACAGGAAAGCCGTTCCCGTTTGAGGGTAGCGGTACGTTTCTACCAACGTTTGGTGGAGGTGGAGTTACAAAAGCCGTGGTTTCTGGTAGCCCAAGGAAGCGGGAAAAGCGGGTATAATCTCTTTATGAAATTGAATATGATGGTTTTTAAACCGAACGGGCGGATTGGAGATTTTGCCCGGTTGCAATTGACAATCGGTAGGTTGCAAAAGGCGAATCATCTTGTGGCGTGTGTTGGTGAGCAGGACATGGTTTCTTTGACATGGGAGAGGGGGGAGAGTCTTCCTTCCGCGGGGGAGGGAGATGAGTTGGTGGTTGTCGTGCTTTATGCCGATCGTTCTTTTTCTCCGGAATATATTAAGACGGGTGGGGAGACACGAGGGACCGGGGGAGCAACTTTTCGTTTGCAGCGTAAACGAGGCACGACGGCTCATTTGTATTGCTTCTTCCGGGAGAAAAACGGGAAAGCTTATTCCCCGAGTCAATACGTTGAGATTGTATGATTTTAGATTAAAAAATTCAGGAATTAGGTGATTTAAACTTTATGAATTGAATGAAGACGAGGCGTTTAGCTGTTCCTGGCGTGTCGTTTCGGGGGAGTCGTGTGCAAGGAGGAAAGGGAACGGATAACTTTAATAATAAAAATATGGCAAAAAGAGAGACAAGTAAAGGAGAAGAAACGGCGAACGCGGTTGCGCAAGTGCTTGAGGAATTGAGGGAACTGAGGCAAGAGGTGCGCTTGGCTATAGAAACGGCGACCAATGCCCCGTACAAGGTGTTGAGCGCGGCGGAACTTCGTCAAACGATGGGTATTTCAGAGAACACGTTACGTCGTTACGAGAAATGGTTCGGGATCCCGGTGCGTAAAATCGGGAAGAAGAAGTTTTACTTGGAGGCGGAGGTGAAGAATTGTATCCTTACAGCTTTGCAGTTTTGGAAGGATTGAAGAACGTGGTCGGGGCGGTTGGCAAGGTGATTGACGGCCTGACACTCCCGGCGAGGGAGAAGCGACAACTGGAAGCGGATTTGTTGACATTGTTGGCCGAATACGAGAAGGAGATGGTGCGATCTCGCTCGGCGGCGGTGGTGGAAGAGGCCCGGGGAAACTGGCTGCAACGATCGTGGCGACCGTTGGTGATGCTGGTGTTTGCTTTGATTGTCCTCGCGGGGACGTTTACGACACTCCCCATTCTTTCGGACACGTCTCGTTTCTGGGATTTACTGGAAATCGGTCTGGGAGGGTATGTTATCGGACGTGGCGGGGAGAAGATGGCCGCGGCGATTTTTAAACTAAAAGCTAAAAAGTAAAAGTTAAAAACTTGGTTAACTAAATTTCTTATTCATGGTATGTTCAAAATTTAATTCTTCGTTTTCAATTGTGAACCATCGGTTGATGGGTGACGGGGTGGTTCATTTGGCGTGCGTGAAGAATACACGAAAGTTGGAGGGGCCGGATATGATCGTGCTACATTACACGGCCGGGACGAGTGCTGAAAGTTCATCTATTTTCTTGACCCGGCCGGACGTGTCGGCCTCGGCTCATCTGGTGATCGGGCGGAAAGGGGAGGTGTTTCAGCTGGTGCCTTTCCATATTGAGGCATGGCACGCCGGGAAAAGTTGGTATGCCGGACGTGGAGGACTGAATCGTTACTCGATCGGGATTGAGTTGGATAATCTGGGGAAACTCCGTTTTTCGGGTGATCTATTTGTCGCGGAGTGTGGGCGTGTGGTGTTGCCTGACGAGGTGTACACGGATTGTTCCGGTGATCATCCGACTTACTGGCACCGCTACACGGAGAGGCAAATCCGGGTGTTGCAGGAGATCTGTTCCTTGTTGGAAGAGACTTACCCGATCCGTGACGTGGTGGGACATTCAGTGATCACGCCAAGAAAAATTGATCCGGGTCCGGCGTTGGAGTTCGCGTTTAGCGAATTGCAAGTTAAAAACTAAAAGTGAGAAACTAGAAAATATACCTTTTTGGGGCAGGGCCCGTCCCGGGTGTGTAAACTTCATGTTTAATTTTAATTCTTAATTTCAAATTATGGCAGAATTTAATTCGTATTTGTTAGGAAAAGTGAGAAAATCAGTGGGTAACATTACGTTGTGTTACACGAGGGGGAAGAACATCGTCAGGGCAAAGGTGTTTTCCCGGAAGGATAACCCGACGCCGGAGATTCTGGCTCAACGGGCGAAAATGAAAACTCTCGTGCAATTATCCCGACAGTTGCTGCCGGTGATTCGGAAAGGTTTTGGCGGTATCGGTAAGGGATCGGCGGTGAATGCTTTTACCTCGCTTAACATGTCTCGCGTGTCGGTGGACGAGAATAACGTGGCAACGGTGGATTTCGAACGGTTGCTTTGTGCCTCCGGGATGTTGTACCCGCCGAAGGTGGAAGTGACGTACGCGGAAGAGGGTAAGCTTTATTCTTTCGTGCAAGAGATGCAGGTGGAGGAAAACGGTTACGCTTTCAGTGACGATTTGGTGTATGTCATGTTGTACGAAACGGTACTTGGACGTGCCCGCTTGGTGGCGTTGCGAACCCGTGGTGAGAATAGTAACACGAATTACGCGCTGCCGGAGGAGTGGAGTCACGAGAACGTGAAACTGTATTGTTTCGCCACGTTGAAGAACGGGAAAAGAGCCTCGGACAGTCGATTGGTGGAATGCTAGATGAATGACCCTTGCGCTTCCGGTATAGGATCCGTGCCGGAGGCGTGAGGGGTATTCTGAATTCTAAACTTTAAATTTTAAATGAGTAAAATGGGTAGTTATTTTATAATAGGAATGTTTTCGACATTGAGTTTTAATGCCGTGTTGTCGCAGATGGCGGATAACTTGCTGGCAGGAGTTTTGAGTATTATCGGGGGTGTGATCAGTTCCCTTGCCGTGGCTTGGGTGAAACGACGATGGGAGAGGTGATAGCCCAACGATGAGACTGTCTAACAAGTCTGTTTTTACGACTACCTCCCCTAACCTTCCCTTACACAAGGGGAGTTGGAGGGGGTAGTTTGTTCATATTGGATAATACTTTGTTTGACAGTTTCATCGTTTCAAAATAACTTGTGGATATGGGGTGGGATGTTGTAAAAAATGCCTACCTTTGAGATAGATAAATCATTTTTAATCATGAAGAAAGATAAATACATTCGGTTTGACTGGGCTGTAAAACGGTTATTGCGGGACAAGGCGAATTTCGACGTGCTGGAGGGGTTGTTGACCGTGTTGCTTGATCGGCAGATTCACATCATCGATATTCTGGAAAGCGAGAGTAATCAACAGGATTACGATGACAAGTTTAACCGGGTGGATATTAAGGCTCGGGATAGCGAGAACGAGATTATCATCGTGGAAGTGCAGGTTACCCGGGAATTATATTTTTTAGAACGAATTCTCTATGGCGTGGCCAAGGCGATCACGGAACACATGGCGTTAGGAGAACTTTATTCGGAAGTGAAGAAAGTGTACTCGATCAGTATCCTTTATTTTGATATCGGGAAAGGGAATGATTACTTGTATCACGGGCAAAATACGTTCACGGGAGTGCACACGGGTGATCACCTGCAGGTGACGGTGAAAGAACGGGATGCTTTGGTTCAACGTTTACCATCGGAAATTTTCCCGGAGTATTTCTTGATCCGGGTCAACGAGTTCGACAAGGTGGCAACAACCCCGCTTGAAGAGTGGCTAGATTACCTGAAGAACGATTATATTCGTCCCGATACCACCACCCCGGGGTTGAAAGAGGCCCGGGAGAAGTTGGTTTATTATAACATGACCCCAACGGAGCGTGCGGCTTATGATCGTCATGTGGATGCGATTATGATTCAAAATGATGTATTGGGAACCGCAAAGCTAGAAGGGCGAATAGAAGGTAGGGTAGAAGGGAAGGCAGAGGGGTTAATCGAGGGAGAAGAAAAAGGAGTTGTTAAAGTTGCTCGGAATATGAAAAAGTTGGGAATACCCTTGGATTCAATTGTTTTAAGTACAGGACTAACAATCGAGGAGATAGAACGGTTGTAAAATTAATGTATATAGTTGGAAGAGTATTTGCTAATAAATATAAGAGTTATATTGATTGAACTTACGTTAAAATAGAGGGTTTAAAAGGGTAAATCGTCTGTTTCAATACTGAAAGTTCTTTTTTGTTGTAATTGATGTTCAATGAATTTGGAAATAGAATTGCTTCCTTTATTGTGGTATTTTTGCATGTATTCGTTAATAGTAACCTTTGAAGCTGCAGAAGAAAAATTACGTCTGTGTGTATCATCAACTTCTGAATGGCATTTGATACATAAACATTCAAGATTACTTTCCCGGTTGTCGGTTTTTATACCATTCTTATGATGGGTCTGCATGTAGAAATGGTCAAAGCCATCTTCAACATGAGTATTGCAACGTTCGCATGTGAAGTTCTTTTTTGTACGGTAAGCGAGAGATATTTCTTCCCAATTTTTGACGTAACCAAATATATCTACATCGTATTCGGTAGGATCTTCTATATTACCAGTTTTTTTGAGAATTTCAACAAAGTCTGTAGAATCGTTCACACGCACTGCTTCTTCGTTCATAAGCATACGCTTACAATATCCACATAATTCCATACCTTCTACTTCTACTTCTTTACGTGCATTTCGAGAATATACTTTTATAGGCTCAGCGTTGGCAAATCGATAAGCATCACGACCGAAGTTTTTAATTGCAGTACAGCGGAAAACATGGAATTTAGGTTGATTTGCTTGTCCCTGCCATTCAAAATAGAATTGAGTTTTATACATAAAGCCTCGGCGTTTTACTCCTTCGTCATCAATATAAAATATTCCTTCGTCCTCAAAAAAGATACGTTCTCCAATGTCTGCGGGGAGCACGTCAACAGTGCCAACAGAACGCCATGCTCCAGCTATACCGATATTGACACCCATCAATGAGAGTTTTTCTTTTAATTTAGGGAAAACATATATAGGTTCTGTGTCATTGAGTCTATCTTCTTTTGTGTCTATATTGAAATCGGAACTCATTTTTTATTATTTTGTTTTACGAAGTTTTCAAGAATTTCGTCTCCAGAAGTAACGATACGAAATTCAACGCGACGAGAATAATCACGGTTTATTAGCTTGCCAGAAGTAATAATGTAGTTTCCATCTGAATCAAGAGCTTTACCGTAGGAAAGTCCACTTGCAGTAAACCAATATTCAAGTAGTTGTTTTTGTTTATTGGTATAGGCATTAAAAATTGACATTGTACGGAAGTATTTGACAACGGATAGGGCCCGTTCCTGTGAAAGTATTGCATTGGCGATATAAGGGTCAGAATGGTAACTTGGCATTGGAATATCGTCTGTGTGTCCCTCTATGCGGATTTCTTGGATGTTATTTCGTAAACTGTCATTTAATAAAATATTAAAATAGCGTGGAAGAAATTCATCAAGAATTTCTTTAAAACGAGGTGTAAGTTGCGATGAACCCGACGAAAATAATACAGTTGGTTCTTTGAATTTCATCGTGAGATCTTTCCCGATAGACATTTGCCATTTAAGGGTATCACTTGCAAATTCCTTAACGAGTTTATTGTGCAATTCGTTTTTGGTTTCAATATAGTCGGTAAGCACTGACTGATTCTTTTGCACACGACTAATATAGGCAATGGCAACAAATAAAAATATCACCATCAGTCCTGTCATTAAATCTGAAACAGAAAGCCAGACATTGTTTTTTGTCATAACTATTTATGTTTTCCAACTTGTTCAACCATTTTTGTAATACAGTTATCAAGTTCTGCAAGGGTTGCACTCAAGCGACCATAGAACTGGCGGTCAAGAGAGGTCAGTTGCGAGTTGAGCGTCTGTGACCCTTTCGATATGATACCTATCCCCTCTTCCATCTTTTCTTTCGTACCTTGCCAAAATTGCTCGCCGTAATCACGGAATTTATTAAGTTCCTCAAGTTTGGCAATAAGAAGTTGAATGCCATCAACAAAATTACGTTGTTTGCGAACCCATTCATTGAGTGTTTTGGTAGATTCGTTGAACGATTCCATATTGGATTTTGAAAGGTTAGCGGTTTCATGAAGTTCTTTAGTAATTTCTATAAAACGTTTATCTTCAATAATAACTTGGTTAAGGGAATCAATAAGTTGACGTAGTTTGCCTCCTTCGCTGACAAGAGTGGTGGTATCATCCTTGACACGTGCAAGTGAAGAAGATGTAGCTTCGAAATTGTTGGACATTTCTTTGTACTGACGAGTGAGTGAAATTATCATTTCCTTGTTTTCCTGCTGCCACTGGTTTAATTTTTCAACAGATTTATTAAGTTGGTCGAAATTCTCTTGGATAAGCTTGTTGATTAGTGAGTTCATTTGTTTTTGAAATTCCTCGGTAACTTTCTTCATGACTTCAACGAGAGCCTCGGTGTTACTCTTTTTGAGTAATTCGGTAAATTCATCGAATTTTCGTTCGAGTAGCTCGTTGGTCTTATTTATATTATCTTCAATTTCAATAACTTCTCCGTGAATGATATCTTTCATTCTGCTAACGGTAGCGTTGATTTCATCTTCCGTACCACTTATACCAGAAAGTACATCAAGTATTTCATCAAGATGGTGAGTGTACGTACATATTTCCTGCGAATACTTATCCACAGATTTAATCGAAGAAGTCTGTTGTACTGTTATTTCTTCAAGTTTTCCCAAGGAAAGAGCCATAAAAGAACAGGTTTCTTTAATGTTTGAAAGAGAATTCTCTTGACTACGTTGTAGAACTGCTAGAGAGTCAAGAGTAGATGTAATAGTTTTTTGGGTATCCGAGATTTTAGACATCACCTCTCCGACAGTACGATAGAAAGCTTTGCGATCAGCTTCTTGATAGATCAATTGTTGTTGAATAGACTTAATTGTTTCGGCATTGGCGTCACTCATGGCTTTCACTGATTGGGTGATTTCACTTGCGGCTTGGTTGATATCAGAGATACCACCATCTTTCTCGTCTTGTTTCCGACTTATAAATGCTGATAGAATCATAGAGCCTATCATACCTGCAAGTGATGTGAAAAAGGCTGTTTTTAAGCCATTGAGTAGACCGGGTATGGACTGATCGAGGTTAGTTGCCTCAAAAGCCATTAAGCCTTTTGTAATACCCCAAAAAGTACCTAATACCCCAAGGGTTGAAATGAAAGTGGGAAAGTATTCAATAATACGGCGGTTTGCCACAAGTTTGTCTCTATTTTTGAATTTGAAAACACAAATAAAGCAAATAGTAAAAGCAATTGCAATAATACTTAAACAAAGCCAAGTGTCTGTTGGGATCTTAATTTCTATGTTATTCATAGTAAAATATTATTTTTGTAAAAAATAAGGTATTAAAGATTATAATCTAATAATGTACTTTTGAGAACATGATCTATACATCATGATTTACGAGATACATTATTCCTTGATCTCCTTTTCTAAGTTTTGGTTTTATTGGACATTGTTTCCTATTGATTAATTCGATAATAATATTTATTGATAATTTTGATATGGTAATTGTATTTTAGAATTAAGTGTGACTTTTAATTGTACAAAGATATAATTTTTTTAAAAAGCTAATGTAAAACACTTGCCTGTAGTTTATTGGAATTTGTAAAATTAATGAATATGTTTAATTAATAACTTTCTATCTATTTTGGTAAATACTTGTAAAGTATCAGCAGAATAGGTTAAATATAGATTGAAAACAAATCTGAGAATGTCTCTTTATTCAAGATGAGTTGCTTGATTTTGATAAAAATGGTTTCATAAGTTATAATTGTACTTGAAAAGGTTCGACTTGTTATTTTTGTAATAGGGATGTTTGCGACATTGAATTTTAATGTCGTGTTATTGCGGATGGAGGATAACTTGTTAGAAAGAATTTTGAGTATTGTCGAAAGGGTAATCTATTCTGTTTCACAAAATTGAATAAAATAGTAATGAAAGAGTTGATCGTCAAGTGATTTCCTCCTTGTAAAGGGGGAGTCGTTTCAAAATAACTTGTGGATATGGGTGGGATGTTGTAAAAAATGCCTACCTTTGAGATAGATAAATCATTTTTAATCATGAAGAAAGATAAATACATTCGGTTTGACTGGGCTGTAAAACGGTTATTGCGGGACAAGGCGAATTTCGACGTGCTGGAGGGGTTGTTGACCGTGTTGCTTGATCGGCAGATTCACATCATCGATATTCTGGAAAGCGAGAGTAATCAACAGGATTACGATGACAAGTTTAACCGGGTGGATATTAAGGCTCGGGATAGCGAGAACGAGATTATCATCGTGGAAGTGCAGGTTACCCGGGAATTATATTTTTTAGAACGAATTCTCTATGGCGTGGCCAAGGCGATCACGGAACACATGGCGTTAGGAGAACTTTATTCGGAAGTGAAGAAAGTGTACTCGATCAGTATCCTTTATTTTGATATCGGGAAAGGGAATGATTACTTGTATCACGGGCAAAATACGTTCACGGGAGTGCACACGGGTGATCACCTGCAGGTGACGGTGAAAGAACGGGATGCTTTGGTTCAACGTTTACCATCGGAAATTTTCCCGGAGTATTTCTTGATCCGGGTCAACGAGTTCGACAAGGTGGCAACAACCCCGCTTGAAGAGTGGCTAGATTACCTGAAGAACGATTATATTCGTCCCGATACCACCACCCCGGGGTTGAAAGAGGCCCGGGAGAAGTTGGTTTATTATAACATGACCCCAACGGAGCGTGCGGCTTATGATCGTCATGTGGATGCGATTATGATTCAAAATGATGTATTGGGAACCGCAAAGCTAGAAGGGTTAATTGAGGGAGAAGAAAAAGGAGTTGTTAAAGTTGCTCGGAATATGAAAAAGTTGGGAATATCCTTGGATTCAATTGTTTTAAGTACAGGACTAACAATCGAGGAGATAGAACGGTTGTAACATCAATTTCCTGTATCTCCATAGTTGATGTGGCGGAGGTTCTGACGGAAAGTCCTAATCCTCGAAATTATTGGAGTGTGCTGAAAACTCGGTTAAAAAAGGAGGAAAGTGAGTTGACTACAAATTGTAGTCAACTGAAAATGCCCTCGTCAGATGGCAAGTATTACAGACGGATTTGCCGATACCGAGCAATTCCAAGCGGTTCCCCCTCCTGTGCGACCTTAGTTTTTACAAATTAATCTAATGCTTTTTTGTGCAGCCATTGTGAAAGGTGGTTTGCGACTTCGATATTATTTAGGTCGGACATTGGAAAGTGTGTATTGCCATGCAAACCGACTTCGGGTAGATGAATGACCGTTACATCACCACCCAAGTCATTGAGCATTTTTGCCCATTTGCGCATGAGATGCAAACGGCGGGTCCATTCGTAGAGTTCCGGTCTTTCATCGGTTTCGGGCAGATTATCACCGTAATAGATGATAATGGGGATTTTTGTGAATTTCATAAAATCGGACATAGGTACTTCTATTCCTTCTGTTTTTTTCGATAAGGTCAGTATCTTACCTTCTTCGGGGACCTGTCCTTCTGGAAATGGAATACCTCCGCCCGGTTCGTAGGAGACAATAGCCTTGATATGATCGGTTTTAAGTAACGTGCGCCAGCCTACCGGACCGCCTTGCGAGTGGGTGACGAATATTGCAGGGCCGATTTTGTCGAACAATGCGGCATAAGCATCGGAATAAACCTCGAAGTCCACGGAACCGATATTGGGTGTCATTTGACGGAAATATTGATTAAGGGTTTCTTTGTTGCGACTGAATTGTACTCCCTCGAAATAGTCGGGATATATGCCTACACGGAAACAGTTAAACCATTCTTCTTCATCGAAAACCGGTGATATGGTGACGGCCTCAGTGCCACGTCCCGCGTTGCCGCGTCTGGGCTGGTCTGCCACATAAGTGGAAAAACCACGTCGCAGGAAGATATTTTGAAATCCTTCTCGTCCGTCAGGCGTGGTTTCCCAAGTCTTGGAGAACTGACCGACGCCGTGTGCAAATACGAGAGGGTATTTGCGTGCATTGACAGGTTTCTGATAAAACACGTAGGCATGGTCTCCATGGTAATTTCGTCCCAGCGAATCGGTTAAGATCGTGCCGCCTACGGCAAAGCTGCCTTGTTCTTCGATATGCAAGATATTCCCATCGCGTGTATTGCAACTTGACAACAAGGCGATAACTACCAAATAAAAGATAAGCTTTTTCATGTATTATTTATTTCTGAATTTTAGACTCTTGTAAAGCATCGTAGCGACTGCCCATGACCGGAATGGCAGTTACCGCTTTTTCCAATTCATTCATTTCCTCTGCCGTGAACACGATGTCGCAAGCTCTCAGATTTTCTTCCAAATGCGAGAGTTTGGTTGTGCCGGGGATGGGAACAATAAACGTTTTTTTGTTCATCAGCCAAGCTAATGCCACTTGTGCGGGAGTGATACCTCTTGTTCGGCCAAAAGCGTTCAGCACCTCGACGATCCGGTAGTTGGCACGAATGGCTTCGGGCTGGAAACGGGGTAGGGTTTGCCGGTTGTCGTTGGTAGGGTCGAATCGCGTGTATTCGTTAATCATGCCACCGAGAAAACCTCTGTTCAGGGGGCTGTAGGGTACGAAACCGATGCCCAATTCATCACAAAGGGCCAGCACTCCGTTTTCTTCCACTGTATGGTGCATGAAGTGATATTCACTTTGAATGGCTGTAACGGGGCAGATTTTGTGCGCACGACGAATGGTTTCGACATTTACCTCGCACATTCCCCAATGCAGGATTTTACCTTCTTTGATAAGTTCGCCGACCGTTTCGGCAACAACCTCGATAGGTGTATTCGGGTCGATGCGGTGTTGATAGAACATACCAAGTGTCTCCACGCCAAGGTTACGCAGGGAGTTCTCGCATACGCGGCGAATGTTTGCCGGAGTGCTGTCCTCTTCCGTCTTTACCTGCACGCCGTTCACGAACTTGTGTCCGAATTTGGAAGAAATGAATACCCGGTCGGTGTATCCTTTCAAGGCTTCGCCTACCAATTTTTCATTGACATGGTAGCCATAGCTTTCTGCGGTGTCAAAAAGGGTAACACCACGTTCGACGGCTTCACGTACTAGTGCTATTTCATTTTCCTTGCTTGGATACTGGCTGCGGTTGTGGTTTAACCCCATACAACCGTAGCCCATAGAGGAAACGGTAAACGCTGCTTTTCCACTGCCCAATGTTCTTTGCGTGCGGACTGCGGCGATACCTGCCGGAATGGCTGTGTGGGGTACTACGGATTTGCCGTCAATGACTCTTTCCGCTGCCGTTACTTTCTCCAATGTCGGTGCAATACAGATGGCTGCACCTGCCAATACCGTCCGTTTCAGAAAATTCCGACGGCTCATGTCTGCATTATTTACAATGTTTTGCTCCTCTTTCATGTTCGTCTGTTTTGTTATCTATTTTTATGTCTACAAAAATATGGAACTGCTTTTATCAAGCTCGTATCAATTCCACGGATTAAAAGACCAATTTTATCTTCCATGTAGGGTATCTGTGAAATTGGTAATAAGCGCTATGATTTTGATACATTTAGTATTATATTTATACCTTACTTTTGCTAATAAATAAGTAGTTTTACAATATCAATAGAAAGAAGCGATGAGTGAAATAATGAAAATAGATACGGTCCAGCAATACAATGACTATTTTGGAATAGAAACTTGTCATCCGTTGGTCAGTGTGATTGAGGGGAAGAAAGCAAAACCGTTACGGTTTTGCAAAAAACTATATAATATTTATGCCATATTGCTGAAAGATACGAATTGCGGCAATTTGAAATATGGTCAAAGTATCTATGATTATCAGAAAGGTACAATGCTTTTTCTTGCACCCGGCCAGGTAATGGGGTCGGAAGATGACGGGGTGTTGCATCAACCCGAAGGGTGGGTACTGGCTCTTCATCCTGAACTTTTAAGGGGTACACCATTGGCAAGTCTTATACGGGAATATTCTTATTTTTCATATAACGCCAATGAAGCGTTGCATTTGTCGGAACAGGAGCGAAAGACTATTATTGATTGCATGGAAAAAATTCGTATCGAGTTACAATATCCGATAGATAAGCACAGTAAATCATTGATAATAGATAATATTAAGCTCTTGCTTGACTATTGCATACGCTTTTATGACAGGCAGTTTATAACTCGCGAGAATGTCAATAAAGATATTCTGACACGTTTTGAAAATCTTTTAGAAGATTATTTTTCATCCGATGCTCCGGCAGAGAAAGGTATGCCATCGGTACAATATTGTGCCGATAAGTTGTGTCTCTCTGCTAATTATTTCAGTGATTTGTGTCGAAAGGAAACAGGGATGTCCGCTTTGAAGCATATTCAGCAGAAGATGTTCGATGTGGCGAAAGAACGGGTATTTAATGTTTCTAAATCAATCAGTGAGATATCATACGAATTGGGATTTCCTTATCCGCAGCATTTCAGTCGTTGGTTTAAGAAAATGGTAGGGAGTACACCGAATGAATACAGGCAAAACACCCTCAATTGACTTGAGGGTGCATTTAGGTGCTTTTTAGAGGCCCTCGGGTTTATAATAGAATTTTGTATCCCGCTATGCATCGCTATATGAATTCTTGGTAATTATCTCGATTTATTACGTGATATTTTGCATGAGGGTACGCTTCCTGAAAGATTTTGGGTAGGGTTGGGATTTTGTTTCCCCATTTGATTTCTAGAGCTGTTAAGTTTTCCGAGTATTCTTCGATCAAATCTATTTCTTGTTTGTCATAAGTGCGCCAAAAATAAAATTCTTTGTGTTGCCCTTCGTTAAAATTCGCTTTGCGTCGTTCTCCGATTAAATAATTTTCCCAAAGAGCTCCAGTATCTTGCCGGATAGCTAACGGAGAAAAGTTTCCAATGATGGCGTTACGAATGCCATTGTCATAAAAATACCATTTACCGACCTTGGTAACTTCTTTGCGTAAATTGCGGGCAAATGCACCTAGGCGGAATACGACAAAAACCTTTTCTAATAGATCAAGATATTTTTCTACTGTAGTTTTACTCATCCCCAATTGTCGTCCTAATTCTTCGTATGAAACTTCGCTACCTAATTGGAAGGCAATAAGCCGGAGTAGTTCCAGCATTTTACTTGAATTTTTTAAGCCGTCAATGGCTAAGATGTCTTTTAGTAAATAAGCTCTGACAATATCGCGTAAATAGTCTGTTTTCTGTTCGAAACTATCAATTGTAACGACTTCTGGATAAGAACCGTAGATGAGACGTGCCTCAAGATTTTGACGGGTTTGGAAAGGTGTTTCTATTTGGTTGATTTCTTGCTGGGAGAAAGGAGTAAGTATAAATTGAGTGCTCCGTCCAACGAGAGGTTCCCCTGTCTTGTTAAGCAAATCGAAGGATGAAGACCCACTGGCAAGCACCTTAATCCCTTTTATTTCGTCAACAATTAGTTTTAATATGCTGCCGATGTGTGGAATACTTTGTGCCTCGTCAATGACTAATAAGTCAATCCCTTCAAGTAAATGTCGGTAATTGGCAATAGTACGATTTGTTAACAACGCCTGTGTGTCGTAGTCTTCTCCGTTGAGCATCATCGTTTTTCCGGGATATTCGTCTACGATTCTACGCATGAGGACTGTTTTCCCTACGCGGCGAGCCCCGAAAATTAGAATTGCTTTACCGGGAGTGATTCGATCTGTGATTTTATTTTGGAGAATTCTTTTGATGGTTTCCATAATGGTCTTTCTTTCCCTACAAATATAATGATTATTTTTCCTATTGGCGATTTTTATAGAAAAAACGTACTCTTAACTGGCGATTTTTAGATTTCTGATTTGTAAAGAGAGTGTCTAACAAGTCAGTCTTTTATGACTACCTCCCCAAACCACTCCTTATACAGGAGGGGAAGCCGCTTGGTAATTAGCTCTTCCCCTGTGCAAGGGTGAGTTGGAGGGGAAGTTTGTTGATACGGAATAAGACTTGTTAGACAGTTTTTGACTTAATCCAATTTCAGTACCGCGAGGAATGCTTTTTGTGGCACCTCGACGTTACCGATTTGTTTCATTCGTTTCTTTCCTTTTTTCTGTTTCTCCAACAATTTACGTTTACGGGAGATATCACCTCCGTAACATTTTGCGGTTACATCCTTGCGAACGGCTTTAATCGTTTCGCGGGAGATAATTTTTGCACCGATGGCAGCCTGAATGGCAATATCGAATTGCTGGCGGGGAATGAGTTCTTTTAGTTTCTCGCAAATGCGTTTCCCGAAAGAATAAGCATTGTCAAAGTGAATTAAAGCGGACAGGGCATCCACGGATTCACCGTTTAGCAATATATCCAGTTTTACGAGGTTGGCCCGACGATAACCGATCTGGAAGTAGTCGAAAGAGGCGTAACCTTTCGTGATGCTTTTCAGTTTGTCGTAGAAGTCAAACACGATTTCTGCCAATGGCATCTCGTAGTTCAACTCGATCCGGTTTCCTGTCAGGTAGTGTTGCTTTATCAATACGCCTCGTTTGCCGAGACAAAGGGTCATGATTTGGCCGATGTAGTCGGTGGGCGTGATGATTTGTGCTTTTATATAAGGCTCTTCGATATAGTCTAGTACCGTGGGCGAGGGCATATCGGAGGGATTGTGCATTTCAAAGACTTCGCCTTTGGTGGTGTGGGCGATGTACATAACGTTGGGAACCGTGGTAATCACGTTCATGTCGAATTCTCGGTCCAGACGTTCCTGTACAATTTCCATGTGGAGCATTCCGAGGAATCCACAGCGGAAACCAAATCCAAGAGCAGCTGAGGATTCAGGCTCGAAGGTTAGGGAAGCATCGTTTAGTTGTAGTTTTTCGATAGAGGCACGCAGGTCTTCGTAATCCTCCGAATCAATCGGGTAGATCCCGGCGAAGACCATGGGTTTTACTTCCTTGAAGCCCTCGATGGCGGCGGAGCATGGACGTTCCACGTGTGTGATGGTATCCCCGACTTTTACTTCGGATGAAGTTTTTATTCCGGAAATAATGTATCCCACATCTCCTGTTTTCAATTCATTACGGGGTTCTTGTTCCAGGCGTAATACTCCGATTTCGTCGGCAGCGTATTCTTTGCCCGTGCTCACGAATTTTACGATGTCCCCCTTTCTCAAGCTACCGTTCATGATGCGGCAATAGGTGATGATTCCGCGGAAAGAGTTGAATTCCGAGTCAAACACCAAAGCTTGAAGAGGTGCATCCGGATCTCCCGTGGGAGCAGGAATCCGTTCTACAACTGCTTCCAGTATTCTGTCCACGCCCAGTCCGGTTTTTCCGCTGGCTTCGATAATATCATCCCGGTCGCATCCGATCAGTTCTTCAATTTGGTCTTTCACTTCTTCCGGCATGGCGTTGGGCATATCCATCTTGTTCAAGACGGGTATAATTTCCAAGTTATTGTCAATAGCGAGATAAAGATTCGAAATGGTTTGTGCTTGAATTCCTTGCGTGGCATCGACAATCAGTAGCGCACCCTCGCAGGCTGCAATAGAGCGTGATACTTCGTACGAGAAGTCCACGTGTCCCGGGGTGTCTATCAAGTTTAGAACATATTTCTCTCCCTTGTAATGATAATCCATCTGTATGGCATGGCTCTTGATGGTGATGCCTCGCTCTCGTTCCAGATCCATATCGTCAAGCACCTGTGCTTGCAAATCTTTCCCTACTACAGTTCCGGTTGTTTCCAATAAACGGTCGGCAAGTGTACTCTTACCGTGGTCAATATGTGCGATTATACAGAAATTCCTAATGTTCTTCATCTACGAAATTTTAGATTGAGTTGCAAAAATATGGATAAAGCGGAAAATTTCAAACGAAAAGGAACTGTTTGTTTAATAATACAGTGCAATTTAGAGTTGGTATTACGCTTTGGATTCTTTTGTTGGTAAAACTAAGTTTAGAATGACGCCTAGTAAAGCGGCAAGGCCAATGCCGGACATGGAGAAATTATTCCATTCGAATGCGGCTCCGCCAATACCGAAAGTTAGGATTAAAGAGACGATAATCATGTTGCGGGTGTTGGAGAGGTCAACTTTGTTTTGGATTAAATTACTCATTCCCAAAGAAGCAATCGTTCCGAACAAGAGTAGCATGATTCCGCCTAAAACAGATGCAGGGATGGATTTTAACAAGGCACTGATTTTACCGAAAACAGAAAAGACGATCCCCGTTACTGCTGCAATTCGAATCACGGCAGGGCTAGTGACTTTTGTTAAAGATACGGCTCCGGTAACTTCGGAATACGTGGTTACGGGAGGTCCTCCTACTAATCCGGCAAAAGCGCAAGCAAGGCCATCGCCCAATAGCGTACGGTGTAATCCGGGATTTTTCACGAAATCTTTGTCGGTAACGCTGTTCACCGCGTATACATCTCCGATGTGTTCAATTACCGGAGCGATGGCCACGGGTGTCATGTAAATGATGGCTTCCCAAGAGAAATCGGGGGTAACGAACTGGGGAAGGGCAAACCAAGCAGCTTCTTTAATCGGGGTAGTATCCACGTTATAGAAGAAAAGCGCCACGAGGTATCCGACAATGATCCCACAGAATATGGGGATCAATTTTAATAATCCCCGACCTTTCAGAGAGACGATGACAGCCGTGATAAGAGAGATTAGAGCCAAAACCCAATTCTCGCTCGCCATTTTTACCCCGGAGCCTGCCAAGGAAAGGCCGATTAATATGATTACTGGTCCAATCACGATCGGGGGAAATAGTTTCTTGATGAAGTCGGTCCCCCGTAATTTTACCAACAGGCTCATGAGCCCGTAGACCGCACCCACGGCGACCATCCCGGAGAGAGCCCCGGCCATCCCGTACAATTCACTGGCTTTGATGATTGGAGCAATGAATGCGAAACTACTTCCGAGGAAGATGGGAACCATGCCTTTCGTGACAAGATGGAAAATTAATGTTCCGATTCCTGCTGTCAGGAGTGCTGTTGATGGATCAAGCCCTACGAGCAAAGGAACAAGTACTGTCGAACCAAAAGCAACGAAAAGAAATTGTACCCCGATAACTCCTTTTTGAAAGGCTGAAAGGTGATTCGCATCCATGATTATGTATATTCTGATGATTTAACAAACGGAACAAAGGTAGTTATTTGGCGGTGATTTTCAAAAAAAGCTTTACTTTTGTGGTTAAATGTTTGTATTTAAAACAAGAGTTATGATAAAATCAATGACCGGCTTTGGTAAAGCAACCGTGGACTGCGGGACAAAGAAAGTGATCGTGGAGGTGAAAAGTCTGAATTCAAAACAATTGGATATTAACCTGAGGACCCCGAGTATTTATAAAGAGAAAGATATAGAGATCCGGAATATGATAAAGAACGTTCTGGAACGCGGGAAAGTGGACGTGTATATCTATTTTGATAATGCAGAGGATGAAAAGGATGTTGCCGTGAACCAGTCGGTTGTGAGACAGTATTACAATCAGATGTTGGAAGTCGCCGATTCGCTGGGTGTAGAAATCAACAAGAGTGAATTGTTGCAGACCATCATGCGTTTCCCCGATACGATGCAAGCTAAGGTGGAAGAGTTGGATGAAGAAGGTTGGAATTGCTTGAAGAGTGCTATCGAGAAAGCCTTGTCGGACGTTGATGCTTTCCGTATTCAAGAGGGTAAAGTTTTGATTGCAGATATTTTGAAACGAATCGAGTTGATCAAAAGCTTGTCAGGTGAAGTGCCCCAATTCGAGAAACAACGAGTGGTTACCATCAAGCAACGCTTGCAGGATAAGATGAAAGAATGGGGAGAGATCAAGAATATCGATGAAAACAGATTGGAGCAGGAAATTATCTATTACTTGGAGAAATTGGATATCACGGAAGAGAAAGTTCGTTTGGCAAATCATTGTAAATATTTTGTCGAAACCGTGGAGAAAGAAGAAGCCCCGGGACGTAAACTCGGATTTATCGCCCAAGAGATCGGTCGCGAAATCAATACCATGGGTTCCAAAGCCAATGATCATGACATCCAGAAGCTGGTTGTTCGCATGAAAGATGAACTGGAAAAAATAAAAGAACAAAGCCTCAATGTTTTGTAATGCAATTGTTATGGGTAAGGTAATCATATTTTCAGCTCCTAGCGGATCGGGGAAAAGTACGATCGTGAATTACTTGTTGTCGAAGAATTTGGGGTTGGAGTTTTCGGTGTCGGCAACGTGTAGAGCTCCCCGAGGAGAGGAGAAACATGGGAAAGAGTATTATTTCTTTTCGACGGATGAGTTTAAAAAGAGAATAGAAACGGAGGAATTTTTGGAGTGGGAAGAGGTTTATCCGGGATGTTTCTATGGAACGTTGAAGAGTGAACTGGAGCGTATTTGGAAGGCCGGCCATGCCGTGGTATTTGACGTGGATGTTGTTGGAGGGGTGAATATCAAGAAAATATTTGGGAATCAGGCGCTATCTATCTTTATTAAGGCACCTTCTGTCGAGACTTTGCGGCAGCGGTTGATTGGACGGGGAACAGATTCCATGGAGAAGATTGAACAAAGGGTGGCCAAAGCGGAGTATGAAATGACATTTGCCGATAAATTTGACGTGGTCATTGTGAATGACAATTTGGATACGGCCTTAGCCGAGGCAGAAAAGGCCGTAAGAGATTTTTTGAAATAATCGTATGGTGCAGGGCAAAGAAGAGCATAGAAAACCTGTCGGGCTTTTTTTCGGATCGTTTAACCCGATTCATAATGGGCACGTGGGCATTGCTCGCTACTTGCTGGAAAAAGAACTATGCGAAGAAGTGTGGTTTGTGGTCAGCCCCTGTAATCCGTTTAAAGTTGATCGTTTCCTTTTACCGGAAATAGATCGTTTGGCGATCGTGAATGCTGCTATTCGGGGAATCCCCGGGATGAAAGCTTGTGATGTAGAGTTTTCTATGCCTAAACCTTCTTACACGGTTGATACCTTGCGAGTGTTGTTTGATCGGTATCCCGACCGGCAGTTTGCTTTGATCATCGGGGGAGATAACGTACCGGATTTCCCGAAGTGGAAGGAGTATCGTTGGATCGAGTCACATTGTTCCATCTTTGTTTATCCCCGTCCAGGAATGATCACTCCTGTTGAAGGATCTACGGGTATGACATTCATTGATGCGCCTTTATTTCCCTTGTCTGCTACCGAGATCCGGGAAATGATTCAAAAAGGGGATGATATTTCAGGTTTAGTTCCAAGTGAGGCGTTAACATTGATCTGGGAGTCGTATTCAAAATAAGTGAGCTTGTTATGTGATGTAAAACAAAATTGGCAGAGATATTCTACATCTCGTAACGTGCTCACTTATTTCACAGAACAATGCTTGTTGGAAAATTGGGGTAGAAGAAAATCATGTTACCATGATAAACATCTTGCCAGCTTCACTTCCCGAAAGCTACATAAACAGTTACGTCTTGGCAGGTTTTCTGACTTGCTTCCTTTTCGTCGCCTTCCCATCTATGTACAGACAGTGGCAGTAGAGACTAAAGTTTCGAAGCTTACAGCTGCGGGTACAGTTCCCGACTCTCACGGGATTCCCTCGTAATGTCACGAAGAACATTACCTTTCCAATACGTTTACAAACATAGGGAAAATAATTGGAAATTGAAAATGGAGAATTGAAAATTATTCTTTTTCATGAGGGTTATGCTTTTTCGAATAATTATGAGATGTGTTGTATAATTATGCATGAAAAGCAAAACGTAAAATACAGATTTTTAATGCATTATGCTTAAATTTGAGAGGCCGTAAACGTTGTAAAAAGTCGAAAACAAGTTGTACTTTTGTGCGGCTAAAAATGAGCGAAATTAATAACTAAAATAAATAAATTGTAGTATGGGATTTGTAACTAAGGAGAAATTATTCTCCAAGGATTTCTTTATCACCTACGGATGGTTGTTGGGTGGTTGTTTCGTGTTTGCATTAGGGGCTGTGTTATTTGCCGAGCCTTACGGTTTTGCTCCCGGGGGAACATACGGTCTGTCCATGGTATTTCATCATTTGTGGGGTTGGGAGACTGAAATTGCAGCCCTTTGTATGGATGTGCCTTTGTTATTATTGGGTATCTATTTCTTGGGAGGGATGTTTGGTGTGAAAACCATCATCTGTACGTTTGCCATTCCGGCGTTTATGCGGTTGATTCACTATCTTTACGGTTATGATGCTTTGTTGGAACCGGGAATTACCGATCGGACGATGTTGAATGAACAGCTATTATCAGCTATTTTCGGTGGTATTGTTTACGGTATCGGTATCGGTATGATTTTTAAGGCGCGGGCAACATCCGGGGGATCGGATATCATTTCCATGATTTTGAACAAGTACACGCATATTTCTTTGGGAACATTGGTGATTATCGTGGATTGTACGATTACCTTGTCAACGGTTGTTGCTTTCGGAGACTGGCGTTTGCCCATGTATTCTTGGATTATCGTGTTCATCGAAGGTAAGGTGATTGACTTGATTGTGGAAGGTGCTTCTGTCCACAAGACGTTGATGATTGTGACCAAAGAGATCGATGCCGTGAAGAATATTATCTTGAATGATATTAAGCGCGGAGCCACAATCTTACCGGCAATCGGGGCTTATAAAGGAGAGCCGCGTGAGGTGATTTATACAATTTTAACCCGTCGTGAGATGATGGTTTTACGTCACAAGATACGTGAAATTGATCCGGAGGCTTTTATAAATGTCATTGATTCTAGGGAAATATTAGGAAAAGGATTCAAGCCACTTGATGCAGAATAAAAAAGAGCCACATGGCTCTTTTTTTAATACATATCCGTGATATCCCAGACAAATGCCCGTATACCGTTTTCTTTATTCACCTCGTCTAGATTCTTGACATATTTTAAGATCAGGGGAACCATTTCGTCTTCCACGATTGTCATGGTGGCGGAGTTCATCTCCGGCCAAGTATGAGTTCCCATTCTGGGTTCTCCATCCACGGTACCGGCTCCGTTGACCAAAGGCCATTGCGTGAATCCTCGTATTTGCAATTGATCAAGGATAAAAGCAACCCGTTCCGTCAAGGCTTGGTTATATGATATAAATACTGCTTTCATAATGTTTTAGGTTTTAGATTTTAGATTTACGATTCAACATCGTAAATCTAAAATCAAATATTACTTATTTCTTTTTTGGAAGATCTCTTTCCGCGTTAAAGTCTGCCATGAATTTGAACTGTTTACTAAGAATCTTTTTCTTGTCACGGCTACCGCTCTTGTCCATTGCGGCGTAAACGGCCGGGACAATCAACATGGTGATGATCGTGGAGAATACCATACCACCGATAACAGCGACACCCATCGGTCGCCAAGTTTCAGAACCCTCTCCAGCACTAATTGCCATCGGAACCATACCTAAGATGGTTGTTAACGAGGTCATTAATACCGGACGCAGACGAGAACGACAAGCCATTGCGATTGCATCGTACAGGCGGATGCCCCGTTCACGCATCAAGTTGATGAAGTCGATCAACACGATACCGTTCTTCGTAACGATACCTACCAACATGATAGCTCCCAATGCGGCAACGATACTCAAGGTCGTGTTCGTCAGCAACAAGGCCAAAACCACACCCGTGAAGGCGAACGGGATAGCCAACATGATGATGAACGGCATCTTGAATGACTCGAACTGTGCGGCCATCACGATGTAAACCAACATCAAAGAGAGCAACAACAATAAGAACAAAGAGCTGAATGATTCTTGTTGGTCCTCGTAGCTACCACCGATGTACACGGATACTTCCTGTGGTATTTCTGTGTTGTTGATGACTTCCTGAGCTACGGCAGCAATATCTCCTAGGGCAACTCCTGCTGCCGGGGTGATAGACACTTTCAATAAACGTTGTTTACTCTTACGCTCGATATTTGGTGGAGAGAAGAACTCTTGTATTTCTCCCAGTTCTTTTAACCGCACCTTCTGGCCCTTGCCGTCAGGGATGATGATATTTTCAATCTCGGTGATCGAAGAACGGTATTTCTCGTCGAAACGTACGATAATATCATATTCCTCTCCGTTTTCCTTGTATTTACTGTTCCGGTATCCATAGATACGGTTACGCATGTATGAACCGACTTCAGAAGTTGTCAGTCCGTGACGAGCCAATTTATCTTGATCCAACATGATACGCAACTCGGATTTATCCTCGTCACGGCTGATCTTGATGTCCTCTGCTCCCGGAATCTGGCGGGCCTTTTCGGCAATCTGGTGAGCCAAGTTTGTAGTTGTGTTGAAATCGTGTCCCATGATTTCAATGTCCACGTTATTACCACCCATGGAACCACCGCTTGATGTGGTTACCGTGTATTGTAAAATGTCAGGGAATTTTTTCAAAATACCACGCACTTGGTCAGCGATTTGGAACACGCTACGTTGACGCTCTTTGATATCTGTCGTTCTCAAACGCATGTTCAAGATATTGTTACCCGTGCTGTTCATCATGGATGCAAAAGAAGCTTCCTCCTCACTACCGTAAGAAAGGTTGATCAACTTGATTTCCGGAATATCATTGCGGATGATGGAATCGATTTCCAAAGCGACCTTTTTCGTCACTTCTACACGTTGTCCGGATTGCATCTTGGCATACACGTTCAAGTAGTTCTGGTCATTCTGGGGCATAAAGTCCGTCTTGATCAATTTAGCCATAAACATGGAGGCAAAGAATAAGGCGAACATACTAACGATAGTCACCGTCTTGTGAACAAGTACCCAACGGATTAATTTCTCGTAAGCGCTATCCAGTTTTTCCAACATTCTGGAAACAAAGTTATAGAAACTGAATTTACCCGAGTTCGTCTTCTCTTGGATCCTCATCAATTGAGAACACAACATGGGAGTCAAGGAGATAGCAGTTACGGTTGACGTACATACCGTGATACAAACGATCCATCCCAACTGTTTGAACAAAATACCGGTCATACCACTCACCAAGGTTAACGGGAAGAACACGGCCACGGTTACCAATGTCGTAACGATTACGGACAGCCAAACCTCATTCGTACCGTATTTTGCCGCTTCTCGCGGACGGCTACCTCGGTCGATGTGTTTCGTGATGTTCTCCAATACCACGATGGCATCATCCACAACCATACCGATTGCGATAGAGAGGGACGATAGTGATATGATGTTAAGTGATTCCCCGGTTGCAAACAAGTAGATAAAAGCAACAATCAAGGAGATCGGGATAGTCAGTGCGATGATGAAAGTCGCTCTCCAACGCCCTAAGAATAGGAACACGATCAAAACCACGAAGATCAAAGCGTACATCAAAGACTCCTGCAAGTTGTTGATAGACTTAATAATGAAGTCCGAGTTGTCCGAAATGATTTGGAAGTGGATATCTGTTGGTAATTCTTTTTGTGCTTTTTCAATTTCACTTTTTGCCTCTTTGGCAACGGCAACGGCATTAGCATCGGTTTGTTTGGTTACCATCAATACACCACCCCGACCTCTGTTAATCGTTTGTTCCAGGGTGATATCTTTCAGGGTATCCCGTACGTTTGCAACATCCCGCAAGTAAATGATTTTATCATTCTTGGTACCCAGCACGATGTTTTTAATCTGGTCACTCTCTTCGAATTCTCCTTCCACGCGCAGAGTATAGTCCATCTGTCCCATCTTCACGTTACCGGAAGAAATATCTTTATTCTCTGCCAGAATCTTGTTACCGATTTGCTCTAACGTCAAGTTATAGGCGTCAAGCTTGTTGGGATCCAAGTCCACGTAAACCACACGTTCCGGGGCTCCGGCCACGATAACAGAGGCAACTCCGTCCACCCGATTTAATCGGGTAACCAGTTTGTCATCCAAAATCTTATCAATACCGGGATATGATTCCTTTGCAGTTACGGCGTAGATCAAAATAGGCATCATGGAGGTGTTAAAACGCATGATGGTAGGCCGATCTATATCATCCGGAAGGCTTGACATGGCTTTATCCACAGCATCACGCACGTCGTTCGAAGCCTCGTCAAGATTTACTTCCCACTCAAATTCCAAGGAGATAACGGATAAGTTATCGTAAGAAGTTGAGGTCAATTCCTTCAAGTCATCCACCGAATTTAACTGGTTTTCGAGGATCTTGGTCACGTTCTCTTCAATATCTGCAGCGTTAGCTCCCGGATAGGTTGCCATTACCGTGATATAAGGCGGGTCCATCTTGGGATACTGGTCCACCGGTAGTTGTATATAGGAGGCAACACCCAATACAATGATGGCGAGGAAAACCATCAAGGTTGAAATGGGTTTGTTGACCGCTGTATTGTATATACTCATATGCTGAATTTTAAATTTTAAGTTTTAAATTTTAAGTTGCGGGTTCTCCTATTTTGTAATAGAAAGTGGTGATCCGTCAACTAACCGACCCTGACCGACAACAATCAATTCGTCTCCTTCGTGGATCTCATCACTGATCAACTCTACTTGATCCTCGAAACGTCTGCCGAGTTTTACTGCCGTACGTTTTGCTTTTCCATCTTTATTCAAGAACACGTAACGATCGTTTGAGCCCTGTAATTTCAACACGGCAATAGCAGGAACAACCATGGTTTGGGTGTTACCGATGAAGAAGTCAATGGTTCCGTACATACCCGGTCTTAATGCTTCATCGTTATTCGGGATTTTTACTTCTACAGTGAACGTTCTTGAGGCTGGGTCAATCGTTGGGTAAACGATGCTAACCGTACCGTCAAATGTTCTGTCAGGATAGATATTGCTCTTTAGCTGAACTTTAGTCCCCTTTTGCACGGACAAATAATATTGTTCGGCTAGATTCACGTAAGCTTTCAACGGGTTGATCTTCTCGATTGCGATGATAGAAGGTTTGCTGGCACCACCGAAAGCGGCTCCCGTGTAAAGTTCTCCGTTCTCGAAATATTTCCCGGTTACGATACCGTCAAAAGGAGCGAGCATCTTCGTGTTTTCTTTCAAGAAATCTACGTTTGCCTTGGCCACCTCGTATTGGGTTACGGCAGCATCGTAAGCCTGTTTGGAAATACTTCCGGTTTTATTTAATTGAACGGCACGGTTATATTCCGTTTCCAGGTTCTTTAATTGAACTTCTGCCTGAACTAACTGGGTTCTATCCATTTCAACGAGTAACTGCCCCTTCTTGATGCGATCGCCCACTTCCACGTAGATCTTCTCGATTCTTCCCGTGGCAGCGGGGGCATAGTACACTTGTTTGTCAGCTTGTAAGTTGGCGGCATAGTCCAATGTTTTGGCAATATCCGTTTTCTCTAGTTTTTGTACCTTAACAGGAACCGCTTCCACGGTTTTCTCTGTAGTCTTATCTTTTTTGCCCGAGCAACCGGCAAGGATAGCTAATGCTATAATCGATAAAATGAGATTCTTTACCATTGTATTTCTTTTTTGTTTTTATTATTCAAGTTGTTTTATCGAGGAAGTTGATTATACAATTTTTCCAAGCTTACTTGTGCCTGTAGTAATGTAAGAATGGCTTCCGTGTAATTTGTTTCTGCTTGCAGGTAGTTATTGTTTGCTTGCGTCAAGTCCAGACTGGAAACAGCTCCCAATTCATATTTTCTTTGGTAATTCTTTAATACCCGCGTGGCAACATCGATGTTTTCTTTTTGCAGGTTGTAATTCTCCATGGCATTTTTCAAGTTGAATTTCAACTGCTCATCTTGCACATTCAACTGATCTTGCAATAAACTTTTTTGCAAATAGGATTGTTCCAGGGTGATTTTGGCTTGTTTCACTTTCGAATCCCGTTGTAAACCGGAGAAGACAGGAATGTTCATCGTGAGTCCGGCCGTGTGTTTCGGACTCATATCCAATGCCGGTTTCAAAATCTTGTAGTTGAAGTTGTAATTGCCGGAGATCGTGGGAGCGTAACTCCATTTTTCCAATCCCAGCATCTTCTTGTTCAACTCGGTTTGCGTGGTGACCAATTGGTAACTCAAGTTATTATTGATATCAAATTTCTCGACATACAAACGAGTGGATTTATCGTTTTCCAGGAACACATCCAGTGCATCCGTGAGTTTGATCGGGGTTCCTGCTTCCAGTCCCAGTTGAAGACGCAATAAATTGTAATTTACAGCAACCGTTCTCTCCATGGATAACAAACTGTTTTTCAGTTGCCCCACGTTGATGCGAATTTGATCCACATCCGTAACTTCAACCGTTCCGGCCTTGTACATGTTATCGGTGTGCTTGTAAATTTCATTCATGTTCTCCAAATTCTGACGTAGAATATCGAGCATTCTTTCAGACACCAATACCGTGTAGTATGAATTATAGATATTCTCAATGATATCCAATTCCGTGGATTCAACTTCTTGCTCGGTCAAACGCACCGCGATCTTGCTGGTTTGCATTCCTAGGATCCATTGACCGCTGAACAATAATTGTTGCAAACCTACCGTTAGGTTGGATTGGTCTTTCATTTTTATTGCCTGCTCGCCGAAATTCATCTTGTAGCCGAAATTTGTGGAATACGTTACGGTACCATTAACTTGTGGTAACCCCTGTGATACGGATTCCCGTACCTTCTGGCGATACAAATCAATATTCATCTGCGAAGATTGCAGTTCTTTGTTGTGCTTGATGGCAAACTCCACTGCTTGCTGCAGCGATATTGTTTGCGGTGCTTCCTGGGCACAAAGCATCCATGGCACGAAAAACATCAAGAGGAAAAGAGTCATTCCTTGTTTCATAGATTATAGATTTAATTATTTATTTTTTCCGGGAAATTTCAAATGTTTTTTCTTTTGTTGCAAAACTCATACCAAAAAACTTGATCATCCATCTTCTGGGCGATTTGCAGTGTTTTTTAAGCGTTCAAATTCTTTCAAACCTTTTTCTGTGGATATAGCGTAAATAAAATTGACAAAGATCGTTGAAATAATTACTGAAATCGGGTATTCAAGCTTACTGGTAATTTCAGGGTTTTTCAGAAAGTGCATTTGTTTGCCTAGCAGGTACAATTGTAATTCTTTGTCAATATCCTTTCGGAAAAGTTCTTGTTTTATACCGTTATCCAGTAATGCCACGAGAAACTTCTTCGTTGACTCCTCTTCTTGCTTGGCTACTCTTTCGTACACGGCCGGGTGGTATTTCTTTAAATCAAAATGATTGGCAGGTAATCGGCTACCCAAGTCACTCACCATGAAATCCCGAATTTCGCTCATGACCACGATCGGATTTTTCTTGGCGAGTTGATCAACATCCGTGTTTTTTATTTTTTCATCTCTTCTGTACAACATCACTTGTTCCACCACGTCGTCTTTATTGGCAAACTGTTGGTAAAGTGTTTTTTTGGAAATTTTCAAGTGATTCGCTATATCATCCATGGAGGTACTTCTCAATCCGAATCTCAAGAAAAGATCCGAAATAGCAGCTATAAGTTCCCTTTTTTGTTTTATGTTTTCTTCCATAGTTGACATTTTAGTATTTGCATTTGGAAACGAAATGTATTTAAAACGTTTCCTCGTGCAAAAGTATACAAATATCATTCCACTAATATGACTCGCGTGTTAAAGTATTGTTAAAACTCTTTTGGGTACACTTTTCAATGATTTTAATCTTATTACATCATTTTCAATTTTCAATTCTCACTTTTCAATTCCATTATCCTATCTTTGTGTCATGATTGATCAGGCAACTATACAGAAAATTTTTGATGCGGCGGATATATACGAAGTGGTGTCCGATTTCGTGAGTTTAAAAAAGCGAGGCGTGAACTATCTTGGCCTATGTCCGTTTCATAACGAGAAGACAGGTTCATTCACCGTTTCCCCGGCAAAGGGCATATACAAATGTTTCGGTTGTGGAAAAGGGGGGAATGCCGTGAATTTTATCATGGAACACGAGCAAATGTCTTACGTGGAAGCATTGAAATATCTGGCCGAAAAATACCATATCCCGATTGAGGAAAAGGAATTAACGGAGGAACAGAAGAAAGAGAAAACCGAGCGGGAGAGTATGCTGATCGTCTCTTCGTATGCCAATGAATATTTCCAGTATCAACTGTGGAACACGGATGAGGGACGTTCCGTGGGACTGGGTTATTTGCGCCAACGAGGTATCAGTGACGAGATGATTCGTAAATTCGGTTTGGGGTATAATCCGGAAGGTTGGGGGGCTTTTGCGAAAGCAGCTCAAGAGAAGGGCTACAAGAAAGAGTTTCTCGTGAAGACAGGATTAACCATCGAGAACGAGAAAGGACTTTTCGATCGATTCCGCGCCCGTGTGATGTTTCCTGTACTTGATCTGGCAGGGAAGGTGATCGCTTTCGGTGGGCGGACGATGACAGCCGATAAAAAGATTTCAAAATACTTGAATTCTCCGGAATCCGAGATCTATCATAAAAGTAAAACCCTGTACGGGATTTTCTTTGCCAAAAAATCGATCGTGCAACAGGATCGCTGTATCTTGGTGGAAGGCTACACGGATGTGATCTCTTTTCACGCGAAAGGAATTGAGAATGTAGTGGCCTCCTCGGGGACCTCTTTAACGATTGAACAAATCCGCTTGATTCGTCGTTTGACTCCGAACGTTACGATTATTTATGACGGGGATGCAGCCGGAATCAAGGCCTCTTTACGGGGAATCGACCTCGTCTTGGAAGAAGGATTGAACGTGAGAGTACTTTTACTGCCGGACGGGGAGGATCCGGATTCTTTTGCTCGAAGTCACACATCGCAAGACTTGGCGGACTTTATTGCGAATAACGAGACTGATTTTATAAATTTCAAGACTAAATTGTTATTGGGTGCGGCAGGTGATGATCCGGTTGAGCGGGCTCGCTTGATCACGGATATCGTGCGAAGTATCGCCAAGATCCCGGATAACATCGTGCGTTCAGTCTATGTGCGCGAAACGGCTCACCAGTTGGATGTCGAGGAACGGATTTTATATACCGAGATTGCCAAGGTTCGATTGAAAAACGAAGAACAACCTTCTAAAGTTCCTGCCACAACATCGAAACCGCAAATAACACCCCCGACACGAGGTGCAACTCCTTGTGACATCGAGGAGAGCGTGTTGATCCGTTACCTGCTTTTATTCGGGGATAACGAGTTGTACGAGGAGGAGCATAACGGGTATATGCGAAGCGTGAGTGTCGGGGAATTCATTATCCGGGAACTCGGGGAAGATGACTTGGAGTTACTAAATCCCGTGTTTCGTACAATGCAACAGGAATATCAGCGTCAGTATGAATCGCCGTCGTTCATCCCGGCCCGTTACTTTATTTCTTACCCGGATATAAAAGTTAGTACGATGGCAGCCAATATCTTGAGCGAACCTTACGAATTAAGTAAGATTTGGTACAAGATGGACAATTTTGTCGAGACTGAACAGATGAAACTTGCTGAACTTCTTCCTAAAATACTGGACAATTACAAGATGCGGAGAGTGGAAATGCTTTCTCGAGACATAGATAATCGCATCCTTGAATCGCAGAACAGTAAAGATCCTTCGCAAATCGTAGAACTCCTCAAGCGCAAAAATGCCATCAACGTCATTCGTCGTAAGTTAAACGAGAAATTGGGACGTACGGGAATCCATTGAATGATATTTCTCCCCATCTCCTCTCATACATCTTCGGGCTTACCGCACGTTGTGGTGTATAGTATATATCCTTCTTCGTAATCATTCCCGATGTACTCGATTCTGATAGACAAATCCTTTTTTAATGGTTGCCTGATTCGGCACACGTATTCCTTTATTCTCTTTCTTTTGCCAAGGGTGGCCCCCTTCCAAATTCCCAGCGTGAGATAATCCATGTTAGCAATTTGATTGTTTTTAGCGCATAGTAATTGTAGAAGGCGTGCTTCACTGGAACTTAGTAGGGTCACTTCTCCTTGGATGGTTATCGTGCGTGCAACAACATTAAATGTTGTGATGGAAGAAAGTTCATATATGTGTGGGGCATTTAAGCGTGTAACTATTTTTTGGCGAAGGGCTTTCAAATGGGCAATCAAAACATTTGGAGGACGGTCTTTAGAAATGAATCTATCCGCTCCGGCATCCAGTGCGGCAATTTCTCTTTCAGGTTCTCCGTGGGAGGTATAGATGATAATACATGTTAGCGGGTCTTTCTTTCGAATCAATCGGATAACTTCTATCCCGTCTTTTAGGGGCATATACAGGTCGAGTAATAAAATATCAGGCTTTTGACGGTTATAAGCATCCCAGGCTTCTTCCCCGTTAACAGCAATGTCAACTATGAATTCGTGTTCTTCCAGGATCATTTTTGTCAATTCGGAATCGACTTTATTGTCTTCCGCGTAAAGGATTCTCATCTTGTTTGTCATCTTGTTTCTTTATTTTATAGGTAATGTCACGATAAAGGTTGTACCTGTTCCGACTACGCTTTCCGCTGCGATCGAGCCCCTGTGTGCCTGAACAACCATGCGTGCGAAATACAGGCCTTGTCCATGTCCATTGATCTTCATGTCGTTTTGGTGATCACCCCTGTGGTAACGTTTGAAAATATGTTTTAGAGCTTCGGGAGTAATACCCATACCGTTGTCTTTCACTTCAATGCGGATAGTGTTTGGGTTGATTTCTTTACACGTGATTCGGATATGCACCTTTTCTCCGCCATACTTTAAAGCGTTTTCGATTAAGTTTTGGAAAACCGGTTGTAAAAAATTAGGGTCTCCGGCAATCACGTGTCGATCGGAAAGGTATTGGAGTTGAATGTCTGCTTGTTTCTCTTTTCCGATATTCCATGAGTCCGGACGACTTAATTTATCCAACATTTCATACAGGTTAAAATCTTTAATTTTCAACCGTAAACCATGGGCATCCGTGGATTGAAGTAATATCCGATTAATGGTTTGTAATACATTATTTAATTCGATTGTACTTTTTTCCAGTAAGATTTTTTGTTGAGAAGAAAGAGTTTTATAAAGTACATAGTGAAGTTTGAGCTCAGTTTCAATGGGGTGTCTCAAGTCATGCACGATGCTATGCACAAAAATCTCTCGGTATTTCCCGGTTCTTTTCTCCCAGCGGAGCATGTGGAGAAGCGAAATGATACAGAAAATAAGTAGTAAGGAGATGAAAAAAACTAGCGAGATATGTCCGGATGCCAAGTTTAAAAATCGTTCGAAAGGGTAATTTTATTGCTTGCTGCTGCGATGTGTCCGGTCCGTTTTGTCCCATTGTACGAATTAATGAATTTGCACCTACGAATCAAAGATTTTACAGAAGCTAAACGTTATGCGAGAATAATTATTGACAAACCAGTAAAAATTAACTCTTCTCGAATAAGGAAAATAAAGAAGGCTGCCAAAGTTTTACTTGAATAGTATTTCGATATATTTATGGACAGTGGAAGATTAGACCGTTGATATGGTCATGTTATGTTTCAATTTTTTGAATAAAATGATGCGGGATCAACTTATGCTATTTGGTAATTCTGTGGGATATTTGGGCTTGGCACTTAGTGGATATCAAACATATATTGCTTTTACAGATGGTGATATTACGGGAAATGATATTTTGGGAGCTGTTTCTACGGCTCTCAGTGCTGCTAGTTATCTTTTTGCTTCAGCTGGATTCTTCCCTGTTGCTGGAGTGGTTGGCATTGCTGGATGTGTTGTTGGTCTTGTTTCTACAATGATAAATTTGGCAGGACAATCTTTGTTAATTCAAGTTCCTTTAGAAGATGGTCATAATGTTTATGTATACATATCACCGAATATGACATCATTTGCTTAATTTTGTTGTGAACTAATGTTTTGTTAATAGCGTTATTCTGAGTAGTTTGATGTTTTTTATATTAGGCTACTTGGAATAATGTAAAATATTATAGGTAATGAAAAAATATCGTCGTTCTTTTTGGGCAGCATCCTGTGTAAATTCAATGATAATACCATGGATAGTAGCGTTTGTATTCAGTTATTTATCAGTTAAAGATAGAATAGATATTTCGAGAGTACTTTCTTTTTATGGATTGATATTTGGGGGGATTCCAACATTGGTAATTTTGACTTATTTCTTCGTGTCCGAGTTTTATGTTGTCTTGTCAGATGACGCGTTGATCTTGAAGAACGCAATTTGTCCGTTTTGGAAGAAGAAAGTGTATTATAATGACATGGTGAAAGTAAAGATAATCTACTATGGAGGTGGTCCTTCAATTCCTTTCATGAAAATAGCTACCACCAAGGCACAACGTTCGGGGCGTTATTATCTGGATCGTGTTCGTCTTAAAGATTTTCCAGAGATAATAGATGTTTTGAGAGAGAAAGGGATTGAAGTCTATGTAAATGGAATGGAATGTTTTAGATGAGACGTGGGTAGAGAATAAGAAATATTCCTAATTTTGTAAAAACAATAACGATGAAAATATATCGAGGTTCTTTTTGGTCGGGAGATAGCGTACATTCCTTTTTTATGTCTTATATTTTGGGATTAGTATTTGTTGCCCTATTGGTTAGAGTTGAAATTGATTTTTCATGTTTAAAGATCATGGGGATGTTACTTGTTTTGTTTGCTTTCCCGGTTTGTTTATTGTTATTTTCTGAGTTTTATGTTATAGAACTTGATGATGCATTGGTCGTGAGAAATGCAATTTGTCCATTTTGGAAGAAGAAAATATATTTTAAGGATGTTGTGAAAATAAGTGTCGTATATCTTGGCGGATATGCAGTACCTTATATGCGAATAATAATCGACAAAAAACGAGCTTGCCGCTATTACATAAATCGAGTTAAACGCAAGCAGTTACCGGAGTTGGTGGATTCTTTGAGAAAAAAGGGGATAGACGAGGATGCAAGGGGAATGGATATGTTGAAGTAAAAAACTAAAAGAGAAAATTTAATATCGTAATAACTAATGAAAGAATTTCGTCAATCATTTGGAAAAACACGTACAGCATTTGATGTTAAAGTTTTGGTGATACTTTTTGTTTTATTATTTTTACCTGCAATTTGGATAGTCAAATCTAGTATTCCCGCAATTTTAGGTGTGATTGTATTTTTGTTAATGATATTCCATTTGTTGGTCATGCAGTTATTCTATGTAATTTTGACTGATGATAAATTGATTATAAAAAATGGCATTTATCCGTTTTAGAAAAAAGAAGTGCGATATATAGATATAGTTAAGTTAAGGTTCATTTGGTATGGCGGACGGTCTTATCCAAGTATGAAGGTTATTACTAAAAAGTCTTCTAAAATGTCATGGCGTTATACGATTGATCACGTGGATCCACAAGATTATTCTATTATTGTCGAGGAGTTGAAAAAGAAAGAGGTTCCAGTCGAAACGAAAGATCTTGATATGTTTGTTGATATGTTCAAGGAGAAATAATTCTCGGATTAATAACCAATGTTATAATTTTATCATGAAATAATATGAAAACATTCCGTCGTTCTTTTTGGAAGACATGTACATTTAAATTTGGTCTTTTACCAGGATATGTATTTCTCTTGTTACTAGGGGGATATTATCTTCATGATGTGCAAGTACCTGTTGTGGTATGGATCTATTTGATTGCTATTTGTATTGTTGGATTTGTCGGGATTATTATTCGATGTTTTTACCTTATCTTGATGGATGGCAGATTAATTATAAAGAATCGGTTTTGTCCTTTCTGGTGTAATAAATTTTATTACAGTGATATTGAAAAGATATATATAGAACAACCGGGAGTGCTTGGTGTTTGTTATATACAAGTGATTACCCGAAAAAATAGAAAACATAACTGGAAATATATTCTTGATTTTGTTAGTCCCAAAGATTACACGGAATTGGTACCTATGCTGAAAGAAAAAGGTATTGATGTTAAAACGAAAAATCTTACATATCTATTATGAAAAAATATCGTCGTTCTTTTTGGGCAGCTTGCAATGTAAATTCAATGATAATACCATGGGTAGTAGGGTCGATATTCTGTTATTTTTTGATGATTGAAGACGGAATTGATCCTTCAAGACTACTTTCTTTTTATGGATTCCTATTTTTAGGAACACCAACATTGGGTGTTTTGACTTATTTCTTCGTGTCCGAGTTTTATGTTATCTTGTCAGATGATGCGTTGATTTTAAAGAATGCTATTTGTCCGTTTTGGAAGAAAAAGGTTTTTTATGGAGATCCGGTAAAAATAAAGATTATTTATCTTAGTGGCTATACAATACCTTACATACAAATCATAAGAAGTGCAAGAAGATTTGCTTGGCGTTATTATCTAGATCGTGTTCGTCTTAAAGATTTTCCCGCAATAATAGATTATTTGAGAGAGAAAGGGATTGAAGTTCATGTCAAGGGAATGGAATATTTTAAATGAAACATAGTAGAACCCAAGAATTATAGATAATTTTGTAAAAACAATAACAAATGAAAAAATTCCGTCGTTCTTTTGGGAAAACAACAACGTTTAAACATATGTTCATGCCGTTTTTAATACCCTTATTATTGTTTTTTATTTTTTACGATTATAATCTTAATTTAGTAGCATGGTGTTATTTACTTTTAGTAGTATTAATATTTTTAATCGCTCTTATTTTTCAATTATTTTATATAGTATTGGAAGATAATTTTTTTGTTATAAAGAATGGGATTTGTCCATTTTTGTATGAAAAGCATTTTTATAAGGATGTAGAAAAAGTAAATATCAAACGTCTTGGAGGAATGGCCCCTCCCTATATTCAAGTTATTACGAAGAAAAATAGAAAACATGCGTGGAAATATATTATAGATTTAGTAGCTCCAAAAGAATATGACAAATTAGTTGAGGTTATTAAGTCAAAAGGTGTTGTTGTTGATAATGAGAATCTTGTTAATTGGAATTAATGTATAAGATTGAATTAGAAAATGTGAATTCTTGATAGGTAAGAGCATTAGAGAAATTGATAATGAATATTATATTTTATGAAAACATTCCGTAATTCTTTTTGGTCGGGTCGATGGGTACAATCAATATTTATACCATGGACGGTAGTGAATATATTATGTGTTTTGATTGTAATGAATAATGTTGATTTTACGAAATTATTCCCATGGTATGGATTGATAATGCTTTTACCGAACTTGTTATTTTATGGCATAGTATTCTTATCAGAATTTTATATTATATTCTCGAATGACGCTTTAATCCTAAAAAATGCCATTTGTCCGTTTTGGAGGAAAAAGTTTTTTTATCAAGATCCGGTAAAAATAAAGATTATTTATCTTAGTGGTTATACGATACCTTACATGCAAATCATGAGAGGTACGAGGAAACTTGCTTGGCGTTATTATCTGGATCGTGTTCGACTAAAAGATTTTCCCGAGGTGATAGACCTTTTAAGAGCGAAAGGGATGCAGGTTGATGTAGAGGGAATGGAATATTTTTAGAAAGCAGAATGAGTCAATAAGATTTGAAAATGAATTTATAGATAATGAAAATATATCGAGGGTCTTTTTTGTTGACAACTATCGCTCCTTGCGTTTTTGCACTTTCTTGTAAATATGGTAAGTGGGGAGTAGGAGAGGAGGAATCAGAAGAATATAATAATCTGTCCTTAGATGAAAAAATAGAATTGACAAATATTTATGGGATAATAATTTAAGAAGATGAGAATGAAATTAATAGTTTTATTAGCCTTGGGTTGGGCTTTATCAAGTATGGTTGTGCCAGTTTCAAACGAAGGACAACCTGAAATGAAAATAGATAGTATCATCAAATCGGATAGTGTAAAGTATATTATTTTTACTTCAAGTGATAATTATGGTGATGGTAGTGCCGTGAATCGGATGTGGAGTGATAAATGGAGATGTTACTCATACTATTTTAAGGATATTAAACATAATGAGATAACGTTTTATGTCCTAAATAATGCAGTTCCTATCGTTAAGCCAAAGTCGTTTTTACAGACTATTCAATACGTGGATTGGAATGTTTTATTTCCCCGGTTGAGTCCATCAGATGCAGCCAAGATGTATTCTTTTTTTATTCATGAATGCCATCAGTGGAAACGGAAAGATGGTAAAGAGACCAAGCTATATTTTATAGACCGTCAAGATTTTTCTAGAGACTCGATAAAAATGTACCGGGTTTATTGCCATAATTCACGGTATTATATGAATGAATTAATAGACGAACTGGAGTATTAGTACCGGTGAAAATATAACGATGAGGGTGTGTCCTAAAGACTTCAGAATGACATGCTCTCTTATTTTTTTAATCAGTACGATAAAACGATGATTCATGATTGTATTATTTAAGCATCGTGAGTCAAGATTAAAAAGCGAGTAGCAACCGGTATATAGGCTTAGTGGATTGTGGAGAGGAGATGTTATGAGGGGAAAATCCTTATTTAACGGCCTAAAGATTTTAATGCAATGTTGTACATTGATATATAAATCATATATTTACGTGAAGAAAATGCAGACATTATTATATTAATATTAAGAAAAGATAATATGGGAAAAAGCATGTATAAATTGTTCGTCTTGTTCATAAGTCTATTTTTAACTAGTCTTATCTCTTCGGCTCAAGAAAAGAGGTGTATAACAGAAATATATTCAGTCGAAAAATCACAGAGCAAATCGTATGTGCGAGAATTGGAATTGTATTTGAAATCAAAAGGTTTGTATGATAATAAAAAAAGCCGAGAAACGATCACTAGTTCAATAAAGGAAATCAAGAAAAAATTACAAATAGGGAATATTGATTTCACACGAGGTAATATTTTTATTGTAGAACTTTTAGGAGGTAAAATATATGAAGATCCTGAAGAATGGTGTGAAGGGTTTGGCATCATTGAAATAGGATTTTCTACAGAGCAACAAGCTGTAGATATATTCAAAAAAGCAAAAATGGCATCTCAAAAATACACGATGAACATTCCTATCTACCGTCCCCCTTTCCGGTGTGTTCGTGTGGGGAAAAGTGTTCTTTTCGTGTATTCTATTAATGTAAATATGGATAAATACCTTGATCTGGTTGAAAGTTGGCAGCCTTTAAAATGTGAATCGCCATTCTAGAGGATATATTATCCTTTAAGATGTACTTTAAATTTACGATTATGAAGAAGTGGTACGTGTTAATAATTTTAATGTTCTTGGCTTATGCGATCATGTTGAACTTGGATTTGAGTACCCAAGGGAATCGTAATTTGGGATCAGTTTGTGAAGGGATTGAGATCGATTGGACATTTTAGAATAGATTGTTATGAAGAATATTCGAGCATATTATTTATTTTTGAGGAAAGGAATCATTAGTTCAGTTATATTGTTTTTATTAGGAACTTGGCAACAAATTCCTTTATATTATATGGGTTTATATGGGGCAATTTTAATTGTCACGATTTTTTTAGTCTATTATTTTTTAAGATTCTTGTACAAGAAACAAACAGGTTTTACCACGTGTTTTAGATTTGGATTTATTCCCAAAAGAGGTTTTGGGAATTTGTTGAAAAAATATGGATTGTTTTTATTTTTAGTGTTAATGCTGGGGCTTGGATTATTATGTATTCCTTGGAAATATCTATGGCAAATGGTATTCGTTTCATCTTTTTCTTTTTATTTAAATTATATCGGGGCAGTAGCATATTGTAATTTATTTCTCACATGTAAAAACAGGAAAAATGAAGATGCAGGTAAATAGGTTTATGAGAAACGGTATGTTAGAGTTACCAAAAACGTATAATTCCATTCATGACCGAGAATATCCTTTCCTCACAAAATGAAAGATAGAAATAAATCGAGATGATATCTGTAAATTTCCTTTTAATCAAGGAATTTCCTAACTTTGTATAATGAATGATCAAAATATCGTGTTTATGGAAAGTACTCAAGAAATTCTCAACATACTGAAGTTCTACAAACAGCAGTTCGCAGCCAAGTATGGAATCGAACGGTTAGGATTGTTTGGTAGTGTGGCACGTGGTGAGCAGGATGATAACAGCGATATTGATGTTGTTATCAAAATGCAACGACCTAGTTTGTTCCGAAGTTATCGTATCCGCGAAGAATTGGAAACATTATTCCGCCGTAAAGTTGATTTAATTACCTTACACGAAAATCAATTTTTTGATTTTCGTAAAAATGTAGAACATGATGCAATCTATGTCTGAAATGGGCGTGTTGGATCGTCTTCGATTCCTCACTATAAAAGCGGAACAGGCTATTTTAAATTATTAGGGATATTCAGTAAATGTCTCTAAAAAATAAGATGGCATATGAAGATGATAGGGCATGACCACTTCATATGCCATTCTTATTGCCATTTTTCCGTGCTTTCTCACATAATTCTATCCGACAGGACATGACGTTCCGGAAGAAGTCTGATGACCTCTTCTGATTCTGTGAGTAAAATCATATCATGCTGCTTTAGCTGTTTTGTTTCTGATTTTTTCTATCATCAGTATGGCATTTGCCGTATGTATTCCAAAGAAAATCCACAGTATTTCCGTCTTCCTGTTTCCGGCCTTTATCCTTGAGAGCGAGTAATGTTGCTTTTGAGTGCCGAAGCTTCCTTCAAGCCGTGTTGCCCTTTCTTTTGAGAGTTCGCTTCTAAGCACCTTCCTCAAAGGCTCATCTTTGGCCGCCCTTCCCTTGCGCACAAA
>ENA-USUG01000549-USUG01000549.1-human-gut-metagenome-genome-assembly--contig:-NODE-549-length-63789-cov-9.865881_pt1 | contig 63789 bp, 57 predicted proteins | sample MGYA00250059_ERZ773394 | MGnify/ENA primary metagenome ERZ773394 (study PRJEB29103, sample SAMN06111957) | human gut metagenome | biome: human gut; feature: ankylosing spondylitis patient; material... | reverse complement strand
GTCTAAGGCGCACGACTGGAAATCGTGTAGGGCCCCTAAAGCCCTCAAGGGTTCGAATCCCTTTCTTTCCGCCATAAAGAACGCTGATGGTTTTACGCTGTCAGCGTTTTTTATTTGTCGTGGGAGGGGCATGATGAAAAAAGGAATTGTTATCGCGTTTCCGGGAATACGGTATACCTGCCAACAGCAGTTGATGCAGGATTGTTTGGCGTTTTATACGACGCGCGGGTACGAGACACTGTGCCTGGATTTCGCCGGTGTGCCTTTTGACGGCACGGCCGATATGGGCCGCGCAGCGGAGCTGGCTCTGCCGTCGATTCTGGGACGGCTTTCCGGCGTTCGTTTTGCAGACTATACCGATGTGGCTTTCCTTGCAAAAAGCCTGGGGACGCTCTGCGCGGTGCGTACGGCGAAGGCGCTGGGGCTGCGGCCGCGGTTCTTTCTGCTGACGCCGCTGGAGGAAACTTTGCAGGAACTGCCGCAGGGTGCTGATGTGTTCGGCGCGGTGGTGGGCACCAAGGATGCCCACTTGGCGGCGGACCAGCTTGAGCAGTTCTGCAAGGCACGGGCTATCCCCTGCCTGATCGTGCCGGATGCCGGACACCGGCTGCAGTTTGAAGATGCCGACAAAACGCAGGCAGTAAACCGCAGCATCACGGCCATGCTGCGCTGAGAAACGGAACAAAATAGAAAAAGTGCAATAAAAAAGAGCCTGAACGATTGCTTTACACAAGCTGTTCAGGCTCTTTGAGATTATTGAGCTTTTATAATAAGGAAAATCACTCGACCATATACTCAAAGTCGATACGGCCCAAGGCAACATCTGCGGCGGCCACGCGGATCTTCATCGAGGTGCCCAGCATCCAGGTGCGGCCGGTCAACGGGTCGACCATGCTGACGCCGTCCACGACCTGCGGCTCACCCTTGCAAAGCTCGGCGGCGGGGACAAAGCCCTCAACGGTGTTCTCCAGCTCCACAAAGACGCCGCGCGGCGTGATACCAGCCACGGTACCCATATAGACCTCGCCCAGGTGGTTGTGCATATATTCGGCTTTGTACAGGTCCTCGACGTCGCGCTCGATGCGGACGGCGGTGACTTCCTGCTTGCTGGATTGCTCGCTGGCGCGGGCGGCAAAGTCGGTGAAGTCCTTGGTCATCTGGGCGTTGTTGGCGCCCAGCAGCATCTCGCTGAGGATGCGATGGATGGCCAGATCAGGATAACGGCGGATGGGGCTGGTAAAGTGGGCGTAGTCCGCCAGCACCAGGCCGTAGTGGCCCAAGGGCTGCGGGGCGTAACGGGCCTTCTGCATGCTGCGCAGGATGCCGGTGTGTACGGGGGTCTGGATGGGCTGACCGCGGGTCTCGTCCAGCAGGGCAGCCAGTTCCAGCTGCGTGGGGATGGGGTTCTTGAATTTGGCGTTCAGGCCGCAGGCCAGCAGCGTGGCAGACAGCTTTTCCATCTTCTCGGCATCGGGGGCTTCGTGCACACGGTAGACAAAGGGCACCTTGTTGGTGCGGCCAGCGTTGGCGGCGCACTGGTTAGCCAGCAGCATGAACTCCTCGATCATGCACTCGGAAGTTCCGCGACCGCGCTTGACGATGTCCACGCAGCGGCCGTTTTCATCGATGATGAGCTTGGCTTCGTCGGACTCGATCTCCATGCCGCCGCGCTGCTTGCGCAGCACCAGGCGCTTGCGGTACAGCTCGTCCATGATGGGCAGCTGCTCCAGTACCTCGGCGTACTTCTCTTTCAGGGCGTTCAGCATCTCCGGATCGATCGGTCCGGCGGCCTCGTCGGCTTCAACAGGTTCGGTGGTTTCAGCGGCCATGGATTCCAGCAGGGCGTTGATCTCTTTGTACACGCCCTTGACGCGGCTGCGGATGACGGACTTGACGAAGTTGTAGCCCAGGATGTTGCCCTGCTCGTCCAGGCGCATCAGGCAGGAGAAGGCAAAGCGGTCCTCCTGCGGATTCAGCGAGCAGATGCCGTTGGACAGCTGGGTGGGCAGCATGGGGATGACCTTGTCGGCGTAGTAAATGCTGGTGGCACGCTCGTAGGCCTCGTTGTCCAGCGCAGAGCCGGGGCGGACGTAATGGCTGACGTCTGCAATGTGGACGCCCAGCTCATAGCCGCCGTTTTCCAGCTTTTGCAGGCTGATGGCGTCGTCGATGTCCTTCGTCTCGGCAGAGTCGATGGTGAAGATGGGGATGGCGCGCAGGTCCATGCGGTGGGCGGCTTCGGCCTGGTCGATGGTGGCGTTGTCGTAGGCACGGGCTTCCTCCAGGACCTCCGGCGGGAACTCCAGGCGGACGTTGCGGCCGTACAGGATGGCCTTGGCGCACTCGGAGGCGTAGTCGGAGGAACCGAACTTCTCGACGACAGCAGCGCGGTGGGCGTTATGACGCTCGCCGCGGTGGGTAATCAGGAAGCCGACCTTATCACCCAGGTGCACGCCCTCGCTGCCCTGCTTGGCCAGCAGGAACTTGACATCGCGGCAACCGTCTGGCTCGACGGCCAGACGGCCATCCTCGGACAGGCAGACAGTGCCGGCAAAGCGGTTGTTAGGCACGGTGACTTCCAGAACTTCGCCCTCAGAGGAACCTTCCACGCGGGGATGGTCAAACAGTTTGACGAGAATCTTATCGTTGGGCATGGCACCGTGCAGGGCGCGGCCGGGGATGAAAATGTCGCCCTCGCCGTCATCACGGCTGGCAAAGCCGAAGCGGGCGGCCAGCTTGACCAGCGTGCAAGGAATGCTGCCGCCGGGAGCGGTGGGGTTCTCGTAGGTGGCAAAACCGGGCACGTAGGTGCCGTTTTTCATGGCCAGTTCACCGGTGGCGACCATGGCGGAGACAGAGGTACGCAGGCGGGAATTATCCACCTGCAGGTTGTTCTGCAGCTCGCGTAGCGTCATGGGGCGGCGCTTGACGGCAGCAAGGATGTTTTTTTGTAAGGGTGTCATAGTTACTCCTTTGATTTACGTCGCCCTGTCGTCCGGCAGGGCCCTTCCTGTTTGGGCACAAATGCCCCGAAACTTTCCCATAAAAAACGGCCCGCCTTACACCACCAATGTGCGCAGGAGCGGACCGGTTTTTATTGCATTGTAAACTACCTTACAGACGTGCGCTGAGAACGCAAGCGACCAGCGTGACGACAAAGAAAATGATGCCGCAGATCTTGGTCAGCTTAGCCAGCTTTGCATCGACGCCACGCTCACGGCCGGCAGCCATAGCGGTGTTATCACCCATGATGGCGGCAGACAGGCCCTGGCCCTTCTGCTCCTGTGCAAGGGTAAAAACGATGATCAGAAGCGAAACGGCGATCAGAACAACGCCGAGAGCAATCTCATACCAGTTCATAGTTAGCACTCCTTTGAAATCTCATGCGAGTTTAAGTATAGCATAGTTGTCTCGCCGACGCAAGTGTTTTTTGAAAAAAAGACTACACAACAAAAGGAAACCCCGCCCTTGAGGGAGGGGCGGGGTTTAAGAAAGGAGGAGAAGAACACATGAAAAATGTGGTAAAGTTATTTAACTTGGGGTGTTATCTAACTTGCAACTAAATTGTAACCTTTTTGTCACCAGATGTCAATAGGGTTACAAGCATTTTTTGTAATTTTTTTGTCATTTTTCAAAATGTTCACATTTGGGGCTGTGCCGTGCAGATCCGTGGGGGAAAATGGCATGGTGCGGCCCGCAGAGGTCAATCCCCCGTTAGTCTTGTTTTACCTGATTTTACCACACGGCAGGGGCAATTACAATGTGTCTGCGAAAGTCCCCTGCCGCCTTGCAGGATTTGGGCGTATCCCCTATAATAAATATTGGATGTGAGACATAATGCTTATCATAAACGAGGTTTTACTTTGAAATATAACACGATCATCAGCGGTCAGTTTGTGAGCAGGCCCAACCGCTTCATTGCGCAGGTGCAAGTAGACGGTGCGATGCAGACCGTCCACGTAAAAAACACCGGGCGCTGCAAAGAATTGCTGCTGCCCGGTGCGGATGTGCGGCTGGAAGTTTGCGATAACCCGAACCGCAAAACCAAATATGATCTGGTGGCAGTGTACAAGCCCAGCCTGGGGTGGGTCAACATCGACAGCCAGGCCCCCAACAAGGTGGTGCAGGAGTGGCTGCAAACGGAAGGGTATGACCTGGTGCGGCCGGAGTATACCTACGGCGGCTCCCGCATTGACTTCTACATGGAAAAAGGCGAAGAAAAGTACCTGCTGGAAGTGAAAGGCTGTACGCTGGAAGTGGACGGCATCGGCTATTTCCCGGATGCCCCTACCCTACGCGGCGTCAAGCACCTGCACGAGTTGGCAAAGGCGGCGCAGCAGGGTTACCACTGTGCGGTAGCATTTGTCATCCAGATGGAAGGCGTGGCCGAAGTACGTCCCAACACCGCGACCCACCCGCAATTTGCCGAAGCACTGGCACAGGCCCGGACGGCTGGGGTCAAGGTGCTGTTTCTGCTGTGCCGCGTGGAACCGGACGGATTGGCCATCACGCAGGCACGGGAATGGAAAAACTGAAATTTTACAGGAAAACGCTCGCTTCGGCGGGCCTTTATCTTTTATTGCATGGGCAGGCAAAGCTGCACCTGCGCCCCAGTGCCGGTGTTGGCAAGCACCAGCTTGCCAACATGGGCCTGGGCGACGCTGCGGGCGAGATACAGCCCCAGCCCCTGGTGGCCGTTGCAGGGGCGGGCGGCGTCAGTGTAGAGGAACTGCCCAGCCTTGTGCAGGGCTTCGGGCGTGAAGCCTGGGCCGGTATCGGTGACAGTGAAAACCAGCGTGTCCTCTGTCTTGCTGACATCCAGCGTGACGGTGCCACCGGCGGGAGTATAGCGCACGGCGTTGTCCAGCATGTTTTCAAGTGCACGGCTGAGTTCCGGGGCGGCGCAGAGAAACTGGCCCTGCCATTGCTCCTGCAAAACAAAGTGGAGCTTCGCCGGGCGGCAGAGGGCGTTGGCCGTATCCGCCAGCGCGGCAACAAAGGCATGGCTGTCAGTATGCTGGCGGGCGGCGGGCACCGTGCCCACACTGCGCAGGGCGGCAAGGTACTGCTGGGCGCGGTCCCCTGCCCGCAGGATGGCGTCCAGTTCGGGAGCGGTGGTGTCGGCGCTTTCGGCCAGTAGTTCAGCGTTGCCCTGGATGATGGTGAGCGGCGTTTTTAAATCGTGCGCCAGTGCGGCCACCTGCTCGGTGCGCTGCTGCTCCAGCTGCCACTGGCGCTGCAGGCTGTCGGTAAGCTGCTGGCCCATAGTCTGCAGGGCTTGCAGCGTGGCCGAAAATTCCCGGATGCGCGCGTGGTCTACGTCAACAGCTTCGGGGTGCTGGGCGGCGATTTGGCGCGTCGCCTCGTCGATGCGGGAGGTCTCTGCCGTAAAGGTACGCACGGTACGGTGGGTGGTTACGGCCAGCCACGCCAACATCAAAACGACCAGCAAGATAATGTAACAGGTTTGAAAATCCGGCAGGCGTTCCCGCAGGGCCGGGTCGGCATAGGGTACGGCGTAGTCGTACTGCAAAAGGCAGGTGGCGCCGTCAGCCATGGTGACGATGTACTGATACTGCATCATCCCCAGGTTGCCGCTGCCGCCGTGCAGGTCGTTGAGCGCGGTTTTCAGCTGGTGGGCGCTCATATTGGTGGTGGTTACGCGCTCTGCATCTGTGTTGGCATCACAGACGACGGCATAGCGGCAAAGAGAACTGATTGCGGATGGGTCAAAGGTATCTGCCGTCACGGAAGCGACCGTTTCACGCGCCTCGGCACAGGCTTGTGCCGAGGCTGTGGCAGACAGCAGAAAGCCGTTATCGATCAGCTGCATAAAAATGCCCCACCAAAGGACCAGAATCAGTGCGCATCCCCCGCCGCACAGGCAGAGGTAGCGCAGCAGCACGCTGCGCAAAGAAGTCAGGCGTCGGCGGCGTTCCATAAATATCCAACTCCCCATACGGTTTTCAGCACGTTTTCCGGGCTGGCCAGCCCGGCGGCGCGCAGCTTGGCGCGGATGTTTTTGATGTGCTGGGTAATGGCGGTGTCATCGGCCGTGCCATCGTAGCCGAACACAGCCTCGTAGATCTGCTCTTTGCCAAATGTCTGCCCGGCGTGCAGGGCAAGAAACTCGCAGATGGCATACTCGGACTTGGTAAAAGGCAGTGCTGTGCAGCCGACTGCCGCAGATTTGGCCGCCAGATCAAAGCAGATGCCGCCGCGCACCAGCCGATGCTGCGGGGCACGGTTTTGCCGCCGCAGGTGGGCATTGACACGGGCGCGCAGTTCGGCAAGGCGGAACGGTTTGACGAGGTAGTCATCGGCCCCGATGCCGAGCCCGGTCAGGACGGATGGCTCGTCGGTGCGGGCGGTCAGGAACAAAATGGGTGCTTCTGTCTGGGCGCGGATGCGGCGGCAGACGGCAAAGCCATCCTCGCCGGGCATCATGATGTCCAGCAGAATGCAGTCTGCCCAGCGGCAGAGCGAGCTGGTGACATCGGCACCCGTGCAGCGGGTCTCAACCGTATGGCCGTCCCGCTCAAGTGCTGTTTTCAATAAGGTACACAGGTCGCGGTCATCATCGACCGCCAGAATGTTGGCCATAAGAACCCCTCACTGTGTGAGCGTGTAGACAAGACAGGATGCTGCGTACAAAAGGTAGATGTGCGCGGGATAAAACCAGTAAAACAGCAGTTTGTGCCCGCTGCCGCGCTGGCCGTTGTACAGCGCCATGGGCAGCACGGCAAAGACGCCGAACCACTCGTAATAAGTGGTGAACATCTGCGAAAAGGCGAAATCCGGCGTGCCGCGCAGCTGCAAATAGACCATGCCAAACTCAAAACAAAATGTTACAGCCGCCCAGACCACAAGGCGCAGCCGCTTGTGAAAATACAGCGCATACAGCACAATGCCGCCCAGCAGGTAGGACAAGCCGCCATCGGTGATGGATGTCCACAAAGGCAGCGGCGCGGTGATGACCCACGCCAACACGGCAGAGCCAATCGGTGCGTCCTGAATTTTGGGAAAAAGCGTCAGTAGCGCTACGATGCAAAACGGCCAGAGGATCGGCGCGGCAGCAGCCAGTACGCCCCGTACAAATCGGCGCTGCCGCAGCCAGTCAATGCCCTGCCATATGATACAGAGGATAACGAAATTCTGCATGATGGCGTTCAGCGGGTAAAAGCCGTCGCCGCGACGCAGCACACCGGCGTACATCATAAAAAATTCGACCGTGCCCATCGCCGTGGCAATGGCCCAGATGCGCAGGAAATATCGTTTGCGGTCATGCGTGTGGCCGAACCCCTCCACCGTGCAGAACAAAAACAGCGGTGCGGATAGCCGTGCCACCATGCTGAACCATTCCGGTACAAGGCCGGTGAACTCGAAAAAATAATGGATGTGGTCGAGCACCATCAGCACCAGGGCGATGGTCTTGAGCGCGGTGCCGGACAGCCCGGCGCGTTTTGCGGTAAGCATACTAAGAAAACCCCTTTCACGTTTTACTGCAAACAGTGTAACAGGGGTTTATGTAGAGATTCTAAGTTTTCGGCTTAAAAATCAGGCAAAAGTGATGCTGGCCTCAAAGGCGGACTTGCCCTCGCGCTCGCCGTTGAAATAATACTGCTTTTCGCCGGTCCGGGCACGGCTCAGGGTAAAGGACTCACCCCGCGGGACCTCGCGGTGGTAGAAGAGCAGCAGATCCTGCACGGTGCCCTGCTCCCACACGGACCAGGGCAGCGCGTCGCACAGAATATCGGCATAGCGCGTATTATTGAGATGGCCGTTCATATCGCAGCGAGAATAGCTGGCGACCGGCTCCCCTGCCAGTTCGCAGGCTTCGGGCGCGGCCTTGGTCATCTTCATCGGCAGTGCAAAGGGCACATCCTCGGCCCAATGGTCGGCAAACTGCTCAGGGTGTTTGCGCAGAATGATGCGCTTGTCAATGTCGATGAGAACCCAACGGCTGTCGATGACGGCAACCTCCTCTCCGGAGGCATCATAAAAATGGGTGATGCGCTTGTTGACGGCCCGCTTGCAGCACTCCGGCTGGGTGACAAGGGTCAGTTCTTCGTCCACGCGGGGTGTGCGGTCAATATGCAAAGCCAGTTTGGCCAACACAAAGGCTGTGCGGGTGGCGGTGTAGACTTCATCGGTCAGCCCGGCGGCTTCGGCGTGGGTGGTGGCGATCTGCTGGGCATAGCGCAGCAACGCACCGGGCTTTACATTGCCGAGATGGTCGCCATCGTGGCGGTAGACGGTGAATTTTTGCGTGTAGGTTTTGGGTGCAGCGGACATAGGGTGCTCTCCTTATGGTCAATAGCAAAGTCAACTTATCCAACAGTATAGCACGAAAATGCACAAAAAGCAAAACGCCCTGCCAAAAAGGCAGAGCGTTTTGAGAAATCAGTAATTATCGCGGGACTTTTTGCGCAGCTTGCGCCAAATGTTGAACGCCGAGATAGCGATAGCCACCAGCAGCATGACAACGACCATCCAGCCGCTGCCGCCCTCCTCGTAGCTCTTCATCTCGCTCCACTGGGCGTCCATGGCAGCGTTGATGTCATCCGGCAGGGTGTTGAAAACCTCGGCTTTGTCCAGCACTTCCTGGCTGGGATAGGCAATCTCGCTGTACTTGAGATCATCGTCCAGTTCCTCCCACACGGCGGTCAGCGGGGTGGAATAGCCGATGAAATCGCAGTTGGCCAGGCCGACAGAGGTCTCGCACATGTAGTTGATGAACATCTCGGCAGCCTCTTTATGCTTGGCGTTGGCCGGGACACACATGTTATCGATGAAGAAGTTGACGCCTTCCTCCGGGTGGACAAAGGCAAGGTCGGGATTCTCGTCGATCATCGTGATGGCATCGCCTGCGTAGTACGGGGCCATGGCGGCTTCGCCGCCCTCCATCTTGTCAAAGACTTCGTCCATGACGTAAGCCTGCACGATGTTCTTCTGCTCTTTCAGCTTTTCGGTGATGGCGGTAATCTCGTCCACAGACTGCGGGTTCATCGACAGGCCGGCTACCTTGGCGGCGATGGCATAAGCATCGCGGGAATTGTTGAACATCAGCACATTGTTGGTGTACTCCACATCCCACATGTCGGCCCATTTCGTGGGAGGTTCTTCGACCATCGTCGTGTTGTAGATAAGACCCGTGGTGCCCCACATGTAAGGCACGCTGTACTTGTTGCCGGGGTCAAAGCTGCGGTCGAGATAGGTTTCGCCCACGCCGGCAATGTTGGGAATGTTATCCATATCCAGCTCGGCCAGCATGCCCTCGTTGATCATCTTACCTACCATGTAGTCCGACGGGAAGATGACATCGTAGGACACGCCGCCGGATTTCAGCTTGGCGTACAGGCTCTCGTTGGAATCGTAGGTGGTGTAGTTGACCTTGATGCCGGTGAGATCCTCAAAGGCAGAGACGACATTCACGCTGTCGTCGGAGCCATCGGAGATATATAGGCCGTTATTGTAGACATTCAGGGTGATGTGGTCGTTGGCAAAACGGGTCCAGTCGTAGTCGCCGGAGACGGAGATGTCATCGTTGACTTCGATCTCGTCAGCAGCCAGCGCAGGTGCGGCGGTAAAAACAGCCAGCATCAGGGCAGCGGAAACTGCTGCAGCAAACTTTTTCAGTTTCATCTTCAGCGCCCCCCTTCGTCCTGCATCGCCTTGCGGATGGCGTTCTGGTTGCGGCGGTATGCGCGGGAATCCATCGCGTTGGAGATGAGGATAATGGCCAGAATGACGCAGAAGATGATTGCAGACAAGGCGTTGATCTCGGGGCTGACCTTTTTGCGGGTCATCGAGTAGATTGCGATGGGCAATGTCTGCATCGTGCCGGAGTTGAAGTAGGAAATCATGAAGTCATCAATGGAGTAGGTCAGGCAAATTAGGAATGCCGACAGGATGGCCGGGGACAGCTGCGGCATGATGACCTTGAAGAAGGCTTGCCGCGGCGTGCAGCCCAGATCCATCGCTGCGTTGTACAGGCTGGGGTCCAGCTGGCGCAGCTTGGGGCCTACGTTGAAGATGACATACGGAATATTAAAGGTAATATGGGCAATCAACAGCGTGAACCAGCCGAAGATGCCGCTCTCGCCGCCGATGCCGAAATTCTGCGCCATGACGAAGAGCAGCATCAGCGAAACGCCGGTGATGATCTCGGGGTTGACGACAGGCACATAGCTGATGTTGTTGATGATGAGCTGGCTTTTGCGGGACATCGAGTTGATGCCGATGGTAGCCAGTGTACCCAGTACGGTAGCTACCACGCTGGATACCAGCGCCAGCACCAGGCTGAGGCCCAGCGCCGAGAGGATCATTTCGTTGTGGAACAGGCTCTTGTACCAGTCCAGGGTAAAGCCGGTGAAGTTGGAACGGGACTTGCTCTCGTTAAAGCTAAAGGCAATCATGACCGCGATGGGCAGGTACATGAAGCAGAACACCAGGATGATATAGGTGCGCTGCAAGAGAACAGATTGCTTTTTGTTCATCTTACATCACCCCTTCCATCTCGGACTCATCAAAGCTGGAGGTGAAGCTCATGCACAGCAGGACGATGACCATCAACACCAGGCTCATGGAAGAGCCAAGGTTCAGGTTGTAGGAATTGCCCAGGAACTGCAGCTCAATCAAATCGCCGATCAGCAGGTTGGAGCCGCCGCCCAGCATACGGCTGATGATAAAGGTAGAGACTGCAGGCACGAACACCTGGGTGATGCCGGTGGCAATGCCGGGGCCGGTCAAAGGAACCAGCACGCGGAACAAGATCTGCCAGACGTTGCAGCCCAGGTCCTGTGCAGCCTCGATGACCGAGTTGTCGATCTTCGTCATGGCCGTGTAGATGGGCAGAATCATAAACGGCAGGTAGTTGTACACCATGCCCAGCACCACTGCGCCGGAGGTGTTGATCATGTTAAAGGGTCCGAGGCCGAACAGGCCAAAAAACTTGTTGATGAGGCCGTTCTTCTCCAGCAAAGTCATCCACGCATAGGTGCGCAGCAGAAAGTTCATCCACATGGGCAGCATGACCAGCATGAGCATGATATGCTGCTTGTTGGCACGCAGGCGGGAGAGAAAATAGCCAACGGGAAACGCCATGACCAGGCAGATGGCCGTGGACACGGCAGCCAGAATCAAACTGCGCATGAAAACGCTGGAGTAGCGGCCAATCTGGGTCAGGTTATCCAGCGTGAACCGGCCATCTGCGTTGGTCAGTGCATACCAGATGACGATGAACAGCGGAACGATGATGAAAGCGGCCATCCAGAGCAGATACGGCCCGGCCAGCCAGCGGGAGGTCTTGGATTTAAGCATCGCTTACACCTCCGAACGCTTCATGATATGAATTTCGTCGGGGCCGATGTTCATGCCGATCAGTTCGCCGGGCTGGCTTGCCTGGGTGGAATGGATCAGCCACTCATAGCCTTCCACATCCACGTGCATTTCAAAATGTACGCCCTTGAAGATGACCTCGCGCACCAGGCCGGTCAGCATGCCGACAGACGGCGGCACGATCTGCACGTCCTCGGGACGGATGACGACCTGCACCGGCTCGTTGGGCTTGAAGCCGCGGTCAACACAGGTAAAGTCATGACCGCCGAAGTTGACGAAAAAGTCACGCAGCATCACGCCGTCCACGATGTTGGAATCACCGATAAAGCGGGCGACAAAGGCGTTCTTGGGCTCGTTGTAAATATCCTGCGGCGAACCGATCTGCTGGATCTTGCCGCCGGACATGACCACGACTGTGTCCGACATGGTCAGGGCTTCTTCCTGGTCGTGGGTGACATAAACGAAGGTGATATTCATCTCGCGCTGCAGGCGCTTAAGCTCCAGCTGCATCTCTTTGCGCAGCTTCAGGTCCAGGGCACCCAGGGGCTCGTCGAGCAGCAGCACGCGAGGTTGGTTGACCAGGCTGCGGGCGATGGCCACACGCTGCTGCTGGCCGCCAGACAACTGATGGATGCTGCGCCGCTCAAAGCCTTTCAGACCGACGGTCTCCAGCATTTCCAGAACTTTCGGGCGGATCTCTTCCTCCGGCAACTTTTTCAGGCGCAGGCCGAACGCCACATTTTCAAAGACGTTCAGATGCGGGAAAAGCGCATACTTCTGGAACACCGTGTTGACCTGGCGCTTATAGGGTGGCAGGTCGGCGATGTCTTTGCCATCAAAAAAGACATTGCCGGATTTTGGGGTAATAAACCCGGCAATCACGCGCAGAGTGGTCGTTTTGCCGCAGCCGGAAGGGCCAAGGAACGTAACGAACTCTTTGTCGTGAATGTCGAGGGAAAGCCCGTCCAGGACCTTCTGCCCGTCAAAATCAACAACAATGTCTTTCAGCGATACGATGAGATTCTCATTCATTATTATTGCATCCCCCTTTGCGGAATTTCCCGTTACAGTACTTTCTTTTCGCACCGTTTCTTCCTTAGGCCGGCACAAAGCGCTTAACGAGTCAGCGCCAATTATGCCGCCCCGCAAAGGTTTGTTACACGGTCCCGGTGGACAGGTCCGCTACAAGCAGCACATACAACGCCAATGTGTCAGGGCATAAAAGATTTACCCTATAGATGCACACACAAGATACATTATACGGCATGGAGAGTGTTTGTCAACTAAAACTTATAATAAATCTGTAAAGAAATGTTCATGAATCATTAAAAAATGCGTAAATGGGGAGGATTACGGCAAAAGTGCGGTGTGGCACGGCGCTTGAGATGGAGAGGCAGATATGCTATAATGGCAAAAAACTGCGAAAAGAGGCGCTCTGCCATGAAAATTTTAATTACCGGCTTCGATCCCTTCGGCGGCGAGACCGTCAACCCGGCTTATGAGGCAGTCAAACTGCTGCCTGACACCATTGCCGGGGCCGAGATCATCAAGCTGGAAGTCCCAACCCGGTTCCACCGCGCCGGTGCGGTTCTGGAGGACGCTATGCAGCGGCATAAACCTGATGCGGTCATCTGCGTGGGACAGGCGGGCGGCCGCGCGGCTATCACTCCGGAGAAAGTGGCCATCAACCTTATGGACGGCCGCATCCCGGACAATGCCGGGTATCAGCCTGTGGATGTGCCCATCCGGGAGGACGGTGAGACCGCTTACTTCACCTCCCTGCCCGTAAAAGCCATGGTGCAGCGGATGCGGGATGCCGGAATACCGGCCGCGGTCTCCTACACGGCGGGCACCTATGTGTGCAACTATTTGCTGTATACCCTGCTGTATCTCATCGATAAAAAGTACCCCAATGTGCGCGGTGGGTTCATCCATGTGCCCTATGCGATGGAGCAGGTCATCAATAAGCCGCTGGGCACCCCCAGCATGGACCTGCGCCAAATTGCCCGCGGACTGGAAACGGCGGTGGAAGCTGTGGCGGCGTGCGGTTAAAATAGCTATGCCCTAAAAGGACAAAATTTCGGGCATCTGCGCCAGATTGTATGATACTTTGCGCGTGTGACAGGTGTATAATTTGTTGCATGAGAGGTGGAAGCAACAAATGGCAAAAATTGGCGTGATCGACGTAGGCGGCGGCCTGCGCGGCATTTATGCGGCGGGCGTGTTTGACTGGTGTATGGAAAACGATGTACAGTTTGATTATGGCATCGGCATTTCGGCTGGCAGTGCAAACCTCGCATCCTATATAAGCGGCCAGCACGGGCGAAACTACCCGTTTTACGAGGAATACTCGATGCGCAAGCAGTACATGGGCGCGGGCAACATGCTGCACGGCGGCTCGTTTTTGAACCTGCAATATATCTATGGGACGCTCAGCAATGCGGGCGGCGAAAACCCACTGAACTTTGCAAAAATGAACACAAACCCGGCGGAATGGTACATGATTGCCACCAATGCAACCACTGGCAAGCCAAAATACTTTACACGCAGTGATCTGCACCAGGACGACTACCGCGTGCTGATGGCCTCCTGCTGTATCCCGGTGGCCTGCAAGCCCATTGTGATTGATGGTGTCCCCTACTATGACGGCGCTTTGGGCGATACCATCCCCCTGGACAAGGCCTTTGCCGATGGCTGCGATAAGGTGGTGCTGATTTTGACAAAGCCCGCCGGGATCATTCGCGACGGCGGCACCGACCGCAAGCTGGCACGCGTCATCCGCCGACGCTACCCGAAAGCTGCCGAACAGCTGGCCCTGCGCGCCCAACATTATAATGAAGGCATCCAGAAAGCACAGCAGTTGGCTGCCGAGGGCAAAGTGCTCATCATTGCACCTGACGACACCTGCGGTGTCAAAACGCTGACCCGCGACCAGGAGGCCTTGAAAAAGCTGTACACCAAAGGCCTGCACGATGCCGAAGCAATACGGGATTTTGTTGTGTAATTAAGTAATTAATAAGGGAAGAAACCCCAGGCAGGAGCCTGCACCCCCCTTTTATGGGGGCCGGTTCCTGCCTGGGGTTTCTTATTATGTTTAGGGGGCTTTGGAATGTTTGTAAATAAGGAACGCAATAACAGCATAGCCGATAGCCGACCCCGGTAACTACATGGGCGCCAGCGCCAGCACCGAGCCGCCGTGTACCCCTGATCCACTGCTGATAATGCAGCTGTACAAAAACAGACAGGGCATCACGGTACAGATGAAAAAATTGAAAGCCTCGTTTTAGAAGATGCAGGAAACAACATACGGGATTGCATGAAAAAAATAGGCTCTTTTCTTTATTAATCGAAACAGAGAACGGAAAAATCAAGCCAGATTGAGGCGGCTGCTCATGAGCCACTGAGTCAGCACCCAAAGCAGGGCGTCCACCAACAGGGTGAGCAGGAAGATGACGCAGATGGAAAGGAGTATGCCGTTTTGCAGTTCGACCATGCTGCCGATGTTATCGAGGAACGGATATACTTTAATGGCAAAAACAATGGTGCCGACAAGGCTCAGCATTTGTCCGATAAAGCCAATTACAAAGTAGCTGATGATGCTGATGGTCAGCCGATGCTGGGTAAACATCCCCGCATAGGCGCAGGCCAGGTAAGCGTGCAGCTGGGCACCGGCAATCAGTGCAAGGATCAGGAGGAAGAATAACAGCAGGAGCGGAACATCTTGGATGTTTACGCCGGTAAGGGAAAAGCTGTCGCCGTCCAGTGCCGAGAGGGTGAGCGTACCGCAGATTCCAAAGTAGAAAAAGCCGAACAGCGTCCACACGACGCCGCAGATGAGCTTGGCGGCAATGTGCTGCCAGGCGTGTACCGGCAGGGCCAGCATCAGGTAGCCCTGTTCCCCCAACAGTTTGTAGTAGCGCTGCACGCTGGCAAAAAAGCAGATGGCCAGCACCGCCAGCATGCCCAAAAACGTGGCAAGGGTGAGCAGCCCCATAAAAAAGCCGACCCAGGGCATCGTATGGCCGGTGTTGTTGACATAATGCCCCAGCAGGTCCGAGACAAAGTTTAATAACAGCACGCCGCCCGCGATGGGCAGGATGATGCGGCCGGTGGCCTTGAAATCATATTTTAAAAGTTTCGTCAGCATTTGTATGCCTCCCTAAAATAAGCGTCCACGCTGGTGCCGGTCTCCTCACGCAGCTCGTCCACGCCGACCTGGCGCATGACAGAACCGTCTTTGAGGAAGATAACCTCATCCAGTACTTTTTCAATATCGCCGATCAGATGGGTGGAGAGCACGAGCGCGGCGTCCTCGCTGTAGTTATGCAGGATGGTGTTTAAAATGTATTCCCGTGCGGCGGGGTCAACACCGCCCAAAGGTTCGTCCAGCAGGTACAGCTTGGCGGCACGGCTCATCGTTAAGCAAAGCTGCATTTTCTCCTGCGTGCCCTTGCTCATAGCGCCGATGCGATCGTGCTGATTCAGATGCAGGTCGGCCAGCATGGCGTTGGCTTTGGTACGGTCGAAATCGGCAAAGAAATCAGTGTACAGGCTTACGGCGTCAGCGGCGGTGAACTCGGTAGGCAGGGCCATGCGGTCCGGCAGGTAGCTGGTGATGGCCTTGGTGTAGACACCTACCGGTGCTTTATCAATGCAGACGGTGCCGCTGTCGGCCGTGAGCAGCCCGGCGGAAATTTTAATAAGGGTCGTTTTGCCGCTGCCATTGGGGCCCAGCAGGCCCACCAATTTGCCCGGCTCTACGGTAAAATCCACGCCATCCAGCGCGGCCTTTTTGCCGTAGTATTTGCACAGGCCGTGGACTTCATATACAGGTTCCATTGTGTTACTCCTTTTCTGATGTTTCGGTTTCCCGCAGCAGGGTCTCGACCTCTGCTGCGGTCATGCCCAGGGCGTGCATTTGCTGCAGAAAATCCCGGGCCAGGGTGGCAGCGCGTTTGCGGCGCAGAGCTTGCAATACGGTATCGTTGGCTGTGACGGTACGCCCGGCGGTGCGCTGCGCCTGCAGCAGGCCGCGGCTTTCCAAATCCTGCAGGGCACGCTGCATGGTATTGGGGTTGACGCCCGCATCGGCGGCCAGCTCCCGCACGGGCGGGATACGGCTGCCGGGCGGAAATTCCCCCGCCACCAGCGCCAGCTCCAGCTGTTCGATCAGCTGGACATACACTGGCCGCCCGGCGGTTATGTTCCAATTCATGGTGGTTGCCTCCTGTGTACTTGTGTTAAGCATCTAATACAATAATACACGCAAAAACCGATTTGTCAATAGAATGTTTTTGAAAAACTCGAAAAGTGTGAAAAAATTGTCTGAAAATAAGGGGTGACGATTAGAAATGCAAATCTTTACAGACTGGATAATAACATATATAATATTCTTGGCATAATATTTGCCGGGAGGTATAACGCATGACTTTTAGAAGGATTGGAAAAGGAAAATCAAGAGAAGAAAAATGCCTTTGGCTTTGCCTGTGCGCAGCCTTACTTATTTCTATTTGTTTTATAGCGTTAAAAGGGCGCAAATACTTGGACAGTGATATGGCAAGTGAAATGATTCTTGCAAATTTACTGAATCAAGAAGGAGGAGTTCTGTCAAAGAACTGGTTCTATTCGACAGAACTTCGGGTGTTTTGCTTGCAACCGTTTTATCGTATAGGTTTGTTGATTCAACCGCATGATTGGTATATGGCGCGTGTAATTGGTCAGACGCTATGCCTTATTGCGACGATTGCTTCCTATCTATATATGGGGCATCAACTTGGTCTGCGCTATAATGGTCTTTTGTCAGCAATTGCATTTGCATGCCCGTTTGGAACATGGTATTTACTTTATGGCATCTATGGGGGCTACTATTTGCCGCATATGATGTTGCTGATGCTGTGCTTTGGATTGTTTCTTGCGCTTCGCAAAGAAAATAAGCATGGCAGGAAAATCTTACAAGAGAGTCTTTTTGTTATGCTGTGCCTTGTTTCCGGTTTGAACGGAGTGAAAAGCATCATGGCATTGTTTGCTCCGCTTTTGATGGCAAGTGCCGTGCTCTTTGTACAGCAACTCCATGTGGAGGGATACAAAAGGAGCGAGTTGCAATGCCTTATAAATTCTGGTATCGGTTTTCTTGCAGGTGCGGCCGGTTATATTGTAAACAGCAAAATCTTTACTACACAGTATCACTTTCCGGACTATACAACATACGCTTGGGGAACGATCAGCCTAGCATCGATTTTTGATTCTTGGTCGAGTTTACTGGGCCTATTTGGATTTCAGACAGACTCTTCATGGCAGACACTGCCAGAAGTGTTTTCCATTCGCGGTTTACTGGGACTATTTGGTCTGGTAATGGCGGCAGTACTTATTTTTTCTGCAATCCGCTTATTTACGAAGTGGAAAAATTTGCAGTATGCCACAAAAAATCTTGTTCTTACGTTTACTATGGACGTAGTGCTGCAAGGATTCATGTTTGAAACATTTGGCGGAGGGCTGTTTAAGGGACCGCGCTATTGGCTGACATGTATTCCGCTGGCATTTGCGGTTATTCATTCAGAAATCGAAAATGAAAAATATCGTTATCCTGTTGCAAGAGTTGTTGCGTCGGCAGGCTTTTTATTTTGTATCGCATGTACAAGTGCCGCGTCAATTTTGACTTTTATGAAATGTCCTCTTCTGGCTAAAACAGAATTGAAACCGCTTTGCGATTGGGTGGTTGAGCATGGATATACGCAGGGATATGCTACTTTCTGGAATGGAAATGTGCTTACTGAATGGAGCAACAATCAGCTGGAAATGTGGGTTGTAGATAATTTGAAGGACTTGGAACTGAAACAATGGCTCCAGTATACAAGCCATGAAGAACCACCCACAGGAGAAATTGTACTTGTGACAGACAAGGGTGAGTTGGAAAATGCTGGATTGCAAGCTTTGTATGGTGCAGAAAATATGGTATATGAAAATCACAGCGGCTTCTTGGTTTTTACTTACGACAATTATGAACAGATGAAAGAGCAGCTTCAGACAGCAGAAAGTATGGCGCAATAAGAATGAAAAAAGTCCGAAAACCGTGTAAATGCGGTTTTCGGACTTTTTTCAGATATGATCTTCTATCCAGGTCAGGACGTAATCGAATACCTCCTGACGGTTGGTTTCGTTGTGTAGTTCGTGGCGGGCACCCTCGTAAATCTGGCAGGTCAGGTCCTGTACACCGGCGTCGCCCAGCATGGCCCAGACGGTGCGTACACCGGCGCCATAGTTGCCTACGGGGTCAGCGTCACCGGCGATGAGCAGGATGGGCAGGTCCTTGGCGATTCCCTCAGCCCAACTTTTGCGGCTGACGTGGTTGAGGGTGGCCAGCATCTCCCGGTAGGTGCCCGCGGTGAACGAGAAGGTGCAGAGCTTGTCGACGTCATAATCCCGTACGACCTGGGTGTCGCGGCTGAGCCAGGCGTTGGGCGAGGCGGCATCCGGGATGCGCTTGCAATAGCTGCCGAAATTCAGATTGACCATCAAGGGCGAGACGGCGTCGTTGCCCTTGACGGCGGCAATCAGAGCAGCCAGACGCTGGCCGATGGCGTTCATCACGCTGGGACCAGCTGTGCCGGAAATGATAAGTGCCGTGATACTCTCCGGCCACTTTTCAGCGTACCATCGGGCATAAAAGCTGCCCATGCTGTGGCCGTACAGGATGATGGGCAGGCCGGGAAAACGCTCGTGCAGCAGGCTGTTCATTGTATGCAGGTCATCCAGCAGATGAAAGCGGCCGTCCTTTTCGCCGTAGTGGCCGTGCTCCCCTGCCTGGGCGGTGTCGCCGTGGCCCAGGTGGTCGTTGCCTGCCAGGGCAATGCCATGGGCGGCGTAGAAATCCGCCATCGGTGCATAGCGGCGGACGTACTCGCACATGCCGTGGCTGAGCTGGATGACTGCCCGCACGGGCACGTCCGGGCAGGTATAAATGACGGCCGAGGAGGTATGTTTCCTGTCAGAGGAAGGAAACGTAATGTTTTCGCAGTGGAGGGTGGACATGGTTATTCTCCTTTGATCATCTTCCAGTATTGGGCAAAAGCCTGCTCGTTTTTGTTGTCGCCGGGTTCGTAGTAGCGGCGGTCCTTGATGGCATCGGGCAGGTATTGCTGGGCGGTCCAGTGGTTGGGAAAATCGTGAGGGTAGAGGTAATGCTGGCCCTTGACCTTGGAGTCGGCGCCGTCATAGTGTTTGTTTTGCAGCTGACGCGGGATGGGGCCGGTGCGGCCTGCCTGGACATCCGCGACGGCGGCGTTGATGGCATTGTGGGCAGAGTTGGATTTGGGTGCCGTGGCGACCAATACCACAGCATCGGCCAGCGGAAGCCGAGCTTCCGGCAGGCCGACAGCGTTGGCAATATCCACGGCAGCCTTTACAATGGGGATGATCTGCGGCCAGGCCAGGCCAACATCCTCACAGGCGCAGACCATCAGGCGGCGGCAGGCGCTGGGCAGGTCACCGGCTTCCAGAAGACGGGCCAGATAATGCAGGGCGGCGTCCGGATCGGAGCCGCGCATCGACTTTTGGTAAGCCGAGACAATATCATAATGGTCGTCGCCCAGCTTGTCGTACCGCATGGCAGTGCGCACGGCTACCTGCTGCACCATGGAAAGGTCGATGGTGCGGGTGCCGTTCTCGACCGGCGCAGCGGTGACGGCAAACTCCAGGTTGCCCAGGGCTTTGCGCATATCGCCGCCCGCACTTTGGGCCAGGTAGTCCAGCGCGTCGTCCGGGATCAAAATCGGCGTCTGGTCGTCGGCCCCCAGGCGGGCTACGGCGTTTTGCAAGCCCTGGCGGATGTCGGCGGCGGTCAGTGCCTTGAACTCAAACACCGTGCAGCGGGAAAGCAGCGCGTTGTATACATAAAAGTATGGGTTCTCGGTGGTGGAGGCAATCAGGGTGACGGTGCCCTGCTCTACACATTCCAGCAGGCTTTGCTGCTGGCGCTTGTTGAAGTACTGGATCTCGTCCAGATACAGCAGGATGCCGCCGTCGGTACCCAAGGTGCCGATGTCGTTCAGCACCGACTTGATGTCGCTGGTGGAGGCGGTGGTGCCGTTAAGTTTGTGCAGTTTCATGCCGCTGCCTGCAGCGATGATGCTGGCCACAGTGGTTTTGCCTACGCCGGAGGGACCGTAGAAGATCATGTTGGGGATATGGCCGCTTTCGACCGTGCGGCGGAAAACCTGATTCTTGCCTAAAAGATGCTGCTGTCCGCAGACTTCATCCAAAGTGCGGGGGCGCAGACGCTGTGCCAATGGCTCCATGGTGGATTTCCTTTACTTACTATAAATTTAGCTAAAATTGCTGCGGCGTGTATGCCGCATAAAATAGAAATTCTTATCATTAAATTATAGGTGATTTTGGCGGTGAAATCAAGGCAGCACCGATAAAAGGCCGATGCAAACTGTGTTTTTGCGGGAAAATTTTGCCCTATCGGCGATTCAGGAAAACACATGGGGGGATATGTACCAAAACATCATACTTCTGCGCTTGATTAAAAAGGCACATCGTGGTAAAATCAAGAGAAGAAAACGAAACGGAGCGAATCCTGTGACTAAAAAAGAACTCGCACGGATCTGTATTGATAGGCTGAAAAAAGAATACCCCCGCTCAGAATGTACGCTGGATTATGACCACGCCTGGCAACTGTTGGTGTCGGTACGGCTGGCGGCACAGTGCACCGACGCCCGTGTAAACGTGGTGGTGCAGGACCTGTTTGCCAGATATCCCAGTGTGGAAGCGTTGGCAGCGGCCGAACCGGAAGAAATCGAAGCCATTGTAAAACCCTGCGGCCTGGGGCGCAGCAAGGCACGGGATATTTCTGCCTGTATGCGCAAGCTGCAGGATGAATACGGCGGCAAAGTGCCCAGCGACTTTGACGCGCTGCTGAGCCTGCCCGGTGTGGGCCGCAAAAGCGCCAACCTGATTATGGGGGATGTGTTCGGCAAGCCGGCCATCGTGACTGACACCCACTGCATCCGGCTGTGCAACCGCATCGGCCTGGTGGACGGTATTAAGGAACCGGCAAAAGTCGAAAAGGAACTGTGGAAGATCATTCCGCCGGAAGAAGGCGGTGATTTCTGCCACCGGCTGGTAGACCATGGCCGCGCGGTGTGCACGGCGCGCACCACCCCCTACTGCGATAAATGCTGCCTGGCAGACGTATGTCGGGCCCGAAAGGAATTTGATCGATGAACAAACAGACCGAAAACCGGCTGGGCGGTGAGCTGCGCAGCCAGCATACGGCTGCCCGCCTGCTGGAGGAACTGGAAAATGGCCGCTATAGCGGTGCTGCCCAGCTGCCCAGTGAATTGGAGCTGGCTTCCGATCTGGGGGTTAGCCGCACGGTAGTGCGCGACGCCCTGAGCGAGCTGGAGCGCGACGGCTACCTGGAACGTGTGCGCGGCATTGGCACCTTGGTAAACCGGGATGTGGTGCAGCTGAAAAACCGCATGGATCAGAAGTTAGAATTCTATAAAATGATCCGCGCCATTGGCAAGGAACCCCGCAGCGATAACTTGAGCGTAACGCGGGAAATCGCCTCCCCTGCTTTGGCCGAAAAGCTGCAGCTGCCCACCGACGCCCCGCAGACGTTGGTGTTTGTGCGCCGCCGCGTGATGGCGGATGATACGCCGGTGCTGTTTTCCACCGATATTCTGCCGCTTTCTTTATTTGACAATAAGCGGCTGGAAGGCATTGATTTCAGCCAGCCCATTTTTGATATTGCCGCCCGCCACTGCCATACTGAAGTGACGGAGACTGTGGCCCACCTGCATGCAGTGTCCGGCCCGGCAGGCATCCGCCGCCAGCTGGCCCTGCGCCCCGAACAGGCGCTTTTGCAGCTGGAGGAAATCTGCTACTCCCGCCTGTGCAAACCGGTGCTGTGCTGCCAAACTTATTATACTGATTTCTTTGATTTTGCGATGGTGCGCAAGCTTTTGTAATGGTGTTCAGGCGGGCGACCGCTTTGACATACAGCAGTGCTGCACAATGCAAGGTGCGGCGCTGCCGAGAAGATCATAGACCGTTGAATAAAGGGGAATGTGTATGAGACATTTGATCGACCCGGCGGACTTTACGCTGGAAGAAACGCTCAGTCTGATGGACCTTGCCGACCGTATCCATGAGGACCCGGCCGCTTACCGCGACGTAGCAGCCCGCAAACGCCTGGCCACTTTGTTCTATGAACCCAGCACCCGTACCCGCCTTTCCTTTGAGGCTGCTATGCTGAACCTGGGCGGCCAGGTGCTTGGCTTCCCCGATGCCGGTGTTTCCAGCGCCAGCAAGGGAGAGACCGTGGCTGATACCATCCGCGTGGTCAGCTGCGTAGCCGACATTGCCGCCATGCGCCACCCCAAAGAGGGCGCCCCGCTGCGTGCCTCCCGCTACAGCCGCATCCCGGTCATCAATGCCGGTGATGGCGGCCACAGCCACCCCACCCAGACGCTGCTGGATATGATGACCATCCGCCAGCGCAAGGGCCGCCTGGACCACCTGACCATCGGTTTCTGCGGCGATTTGAAGTTTGGCCGCACCGTGCACAGCCTGATCAAGAGTCTGTCCCGCCTGCCGGGCATGAGGTTTGTGCTGGTCTCGCCCGAAGAACTGCGTGTGCCGGACTACATCATCAGCGAAATTCTGGAACCCAACGGCATTGAGTATGTCGAGACCCGCAGCCTGGAAGAAGCCCTGCCCCAGCTTGACATCCTGTACATGACTCGCGTGCAGCGCGAACGTTTCTTCAACGAGGAAGATTACATCCGCCTGAAGAACAGCTATGTGCTGACCAAGACAAAGCTGGATCTGGCCCCGGCCGACATGGCGGTGCTGCATCCCCTGCCCCGTGTGAATGAGATCACGCTGGATGTGGATGATGACCCGCGTGCCGCTTACTTTGATCAGGTGCAGAACGGCGTGCATATGCGCATGGCCCTGATCATGACGCTGCTTGGCTTGAAAGATCCTAAAACTGGGGAGGTAGCTTTCGATGTTGAAGGTTGATGAAATTCAGAACGGTGTGGTCATTGACCATATCACCGCAGGCACCGGCCTGGCCCTGTACCACCTGATGGAGCTGGAAAAGCTGGGCGACGCCAGCGTGGCCTTGCTGCAGAATGTTCGTAGCCAGAAAAGTGGCAAGAAGGACATTATCAAAATCGAGGGTGACGTGAGCGGCCTGAGCTTTGATATTTTGGGCTATGTGGACCCGAAGATCAGTATTACGTTCATCGAGAATGGCCACGTGGCGAAAAAGAGCCGCCCCGAGCAGCCAAAGCGCTTGGTCAATGTCATCAAGTGCAAGAACCCGCGATGCATTACCTCGATTGAGGAAGGCTGTGACCATATTTTTGCGCTGACCCCCAGCGGAAAGTACCGCTGCGTGTACTGCGAGCAGGAATTTAGCGTGAAGCCGTAAGATTAAAAGGGTATTAAAAATAAAGGCTCCCCTTGAGGGGAGCCTTTATTTTTATATTTATACGCACAAAGCCGAATCGCTTTCGGTCAGGATGATATGACCGTCGGCGTCGGCATCGGCGGTGTACAATGTGCCGGGGTGGGCGGTGCCGGCGGCGATACGGTCGGCGAGGGCCTGCTCGACGGCGCGGCTGACCTTGCGGCGCAGTTCGCGGGCACCGTAGGGCGGCACAGTGTCCCCTGCCAGCACTTTGGCGGCGGACGCAGTATGGGTAAGCAGATACCCTTGCCCGGCAGCGCGGACTTCCAGTTCACGCAACAGGCGGTCGGCAATACCAGCCAGTTGTTCGGGACCGAGTGGATCAAAGACGACGACTTCATCCAGGCGGCCCATCAGTTCGGGCCGGAAATAATCCTTGGCTTCCTGTATCGCCTGTTTGCTGCGGCGGGAGCGCTCGGTCTGCGCAGTGCCAAAACCCAGCGGGGCTGTCTGCCCGGACAGGCAGCGGGCACCCAGGTTGGAAGTGAGCAGGATAATGGTGTTGGAAAAATCCGCCCGCCGCCCCTGGGCATCGGTCAAAGAGCCACCCTCCAAGATTTGCAGCAACAGATTTTGAATGTCGCTGTGCGCTTTTTCAATCTCGTCAAACAGCACCACGCTGTAGGGGCGGCGGCGCACGGCCTCGGTCAATTGGCCGCCTTCCTCGTGGCCGACATAGCCGGGCGGCGCGCCCAGCAGGCGGGCGACAGTGTGCTTCTCCATATATTCGGACATGTCAAAGCGCAGCAGGGATTTCTCACTGCCGAACCAGCATTTGGCCAGTGTGCGGGCCAGCTGCGTTTTGCCCACGCCGGTGGGACCTAAAAACAGCATGGCACCGATGGGACGTCCGTTCTCCCGCAGGCCGGTGCGGCTGCGGCGGATGGCAGCGGCCACAGCAGAAACAGCAGCGGGCTGGCCGATGACCTCGGCACTGAGGCGGGTTTCCAGCTGGTTCAGCCGCTCCCGCTCGGCTTCCCCTACCCGCTCGGCCGGGACGCCGCTGGCCTTGCTGACGACCCGGGCAATATGACGCGGCGTCAGCACCCTGCGGCCGGAGGATTCCTTGTCGGTTATGCGAAGCGCGGCGGCTGCTTCGTCCAGCAGGTCGATGGCCTTATCCGGCAAAAAACGCCCCGGCAGGTAGCGCACGCTTAACTCCACGGCGGCGTGAATCGTCTCGGGCGGGATGGCGACACAGTGGTAACGCTCGTAACGGGGCATCAGGCCCAGCAAAATCTTTTCAGCGTTTTCGGGGGTGGGCTCTTCTACCATTACTTTTCCAAAGCGGCGCTCCAGCGCGGAATCTTTCTGGATGGTCTTGCGGTATTCCTCCGGCGTGGTGGCACCGATGAGCTGGATCTCGCCCCGGGCCAGCATCGGCTTCAGGATGCTGGCGGCGTCGATGGCCCCCTCGGCCGCACCGGCCCCGGCGATAAGATGGATCTCATCAATAAAAAGGATGGTGCTGCGGTCGCGGTAGAGTTCTTCCAGCAGGTTCTTGAACCGCTCCTCAAAATCGCCGCGGTACTTGGTGCCCGCTACCATCGAGGCCATGTCCAGTGCCAGCACCCGCTTGCCGCGCAGTGCCGGGGTGATTTGGCCGGATGCAATCGCCTGGGCCAGCGCTTCAGCCAGGGCACTTTTGCCAACGCCTGGCTCGCCCAGCAGGCAGGGATTGTTCTTCTGGCGTCGGCACAGAATTTCTACCATGCGTTCCAGCTCTTCCTCCCGGCACAGCACCGGGTCCAGGCGGCCCTCCTGCGCCAGGCGGGTCAGATCGCGGCCGTACTTTTCACTGGGGCGGCCGCTGCGGGCGGTGCTCATCCGGGGCTGTACGGGCAGTGTCATCTGGCCGGAAAGCTGGCGGCACTCCCGCGCGGCCTGGGGCACCTCGATGCCTGCGGCCGCCAGCCAGATGCTGGCCGTGCAGGCAGTGTCCTCAAGCATGGCGCAGAGCAGGTGCTCGTTTTCGGCTTTGGCGGCGCTGGATGCATGGGCACCCAAAATGGCAAACTCGATGGCCTTGCGGCTGTCCGAGGAAAGGTCGTTTTTGCGCAGGCGGTGGGGCTGGCCGGTGCCGCTGCGCTTGGGGGCGGCCTCTGTCAAGGAGGCAGTGGTAACGCGCTTGCGGCGTAGAAAATCCGCTGCAGGGCCCTGGGCTGTCTGCAGCATGGCCAGTAGCAGGTGCCCGGTATCAGCCGTGGCGCAGCCCTGCTGCCCGGCTAGGCGCAGCGCCGTGCGCACCGTGCGCGAGGCCCCGCGGGACAGCCCTTTATAAGAACGAAATAGCATTCTGGCGCCTCCTAAATTTTTCCTATAGTCAGTATAGACGTTCGACGCATAAATAATCCTCGAAACAAGGGAAAACATGGAATGACAAACGCTTCACGATGTGTTATAATAAAAAAGTCTGCAAAATCCGAGTATGAGGTGATACCAACATGCACAAACTGATGCGCTACATCAAGGGCTACGAAAAGCAGGCTGTTCTGGCACCCCTGTTTAAAATGCTGGAAGCTACCTTTGAACTTTTTGTGCCGCTGGTGGTGGCAAGCATTATCGACACCGGTATCAAAAATGGCGATGCCGTGTTCATCTGGCAACGCTGCGGTCTGCTGATTCTGCTGGCAGCTATCGGCCTGACCTGCAGCCTGACGGCCCAGTACTTCTCCGCTAAAGCGGCGCTGGGCTTCGGTACCGCGCTGCGCAGGGACCTGTTCCGCCATATCAACACGCTGAGCTACAGCGAGCTGGACGGCATCGGCACCCCGACATTGGTCACCCGCATGACCAGCGACATCAACCAGGTGCAGAACGGCGTAAACCTGATGCTGCGCCTGCTGCTGCGCAGCCCGTTCATTGTCATTGGCGCGCTGATCATGGCCTACACCATCAGCTCGCGGCTGACCCTGCTGTTTATTGCGGCAACGGTCGTTATTTCGCTGATTATTTATCTCATTATGCGCGCCACGGTGCCCATCTATCATGAGGCCCAGAACGGCTTGGACAAGGTCACCCTGCTGACCCGTGAAAACTACGTGGGTGCCCGTGTGGTGCGTGCCTTCTCACGCCAGGCGGACGAATTGGCCGCCTTTGTAGAGACCAACGACCACCTGCGCAGCATCCAGACGATGGCAGGCCGCATCTCGGCCCTGATGAACCCGCTGACCTACCTGGTCATCAACCTGGCCATCATTGCCCTGCTGATGCGCGGCAGCCACGAGGTCAATAATGGCGCACTGACCCAGGGCGAGATCATCGCGCTCATCAATTATATGAACCAAATTCTGGTCAGCCTGCTGCGCCTGGCTGATTTGGTTATCTCGGTGACCCGCGCCCTGGCCAGCGGTATGCGCGTGAACGAGATCTTGAACACGCACACCACGATGCCTGATCCTGCCGCCGCAGAGCTGGATGCAGAACCCGCTGCCCCGGCTGTGGCGTTTGACGACGTGACTTTCACCTACAACGGCGCCGGTGCGCCCAGCCTGACCAATGTAAGCTTTACGGCTAAGCCTGGCGAGACCATTGGCGTTATCGGCGGTACCGGCAGCGGTAAATCGACCTTGATCGACCTGGTGTGCCGCTTCTATGATGCAACGACCGGCACGGTGTCGCTGTTTGGCCACAATGTAAAAGAGTACGGCTTTACCCAGCTGCGCCGCATGGTGGGCATTGTGCCCCAGCAGGCCGTGCTGTTTACCGGTACCATCCGCGATAACATGCGCTGGGCTGCCCCCGATGCCACCGATGAAGAAATTTGGCAGGCACTGGAAATTGCCCAGGCAGCAGACTTTGTGCGCACCAAGCCCGGTATGCTGGATGCGCCCGTGGAGACTGCAGGCCGCAACTTTTCCGGCGGCCAGCGCCAGCGTTTGACGATTGCCCGCGCGCTGGTGCCGAAGCCAAAGGTTTTGATTCTGGACGACAGTGCCTCGGCACTGGACTTTGCCACCGACGCTGCCCTGCGCAAGGCTATTAAAGAAAAGACCGAAGGAATGACGGTATTCATCGTCTCCCAACGTGCAGCCGGCGTGCAGCACGCCGACCACATTTTAGTGCTGGATGACGGCGTGCTGACCGGCGACGCCACGCACAGCCATTTGCTGAAGACTTGCGAGGTCTACAAAGAAATCTGCCTGAGCCAGCTGAGCAAAGAGGAGGTGGAGAAGACCTTATGAGTAAGCGGAAACAGAAAGTGAATAAGGGCACGCTCCGCCGTGTGCTGGAACTGATCCGCCCCTATGCCGGGCTGGTGGTACTGACGCTGGTGCTGGCCGTGGTTACTGTGGTCACTACCCTGCTGGCTCCGGTCATCTCCGGCAAGGCGGTAGACCATATTATCGGCCCCGGCCAGGTAGACTTTGGCGGCGTGGGCAAGCTGGCCATTGCCATGGCGGGCACAGTAGCCTGCACGGCTGTCTCGCAGTGGTTGATGAACGTGGTCAATAACCGTATTACCTTCCACGTCGTGCGCGATATGCGTGTGCGCGCCTTTGAGCAGCTGGAACAGCTGCCACTGAAATATATGGACGCCCACCGACCCGGCGATGCCATTAGCCGCATCACCACCGACGTGGAGCAGTTCAGCGACGGCCTGCTGCTGGGCTTCACCCAGCTGTTTACCGGCATCCTGACCATCTGCGGTACGCTGGGCGTGATGCTGTTCATTGAATGGCGCATCGCGCTGGTGGTCGTGGCGCTGACGCCGCTGTCGATTTTTGTGGCGCGCTTTATTGCGACCCACACCTACTCGATGTTTAAGGTGCAGAGCGAGACCCGCGCCGAGCTGACAAGCCTGGTGGATGAGCTGGTCGGCAACGAGCATTTGGTGCGTGCCTTTGGCTACGAGAGCCGCGCCGAAGAACGCTTTGATAAGATCAACCTGGACCTGCAAAGCTGCGGCGTGCGGGCGGTGTTCTTCTCATCGATGACCAACCCCTGCACCCGCTTTGTCAATGCGCTGGTATATGCCGCGGTCGGTGTGCTGGGCGCGTTTGCGGCCATCGCAGGTGGCATCACGGTCGGCGATTTGTCCGTGTTTTTGAACTACGCCAACCAGTACACCAAGCCGTTCAACGATATTTCGGATGTCATGACCGAGTTCCAGAACGCTTTGGCCTGCGCCCAGCGTGTGTTTGACTTTATCGATGAAACGCCCATCCTGCCAGATGCCCCGGATGCGGTGGAACTGCCCCACGGTGCCGGTGCGGTCGAGTTTGAGCATGTGAAGTTCCGCTATGTGCCGGATGTGCCCTTGATCGAGGATATGAACCTGAAAGTGGAGCCCGGCCAGCGTATTGCTCTGGTTGGCCCCACCGGCTGCGGAAAGACCACGTTGGTCAACCTGCTGATGCGGTTCTACGAGATCAACGGCGGTACCCTGCGGTTGGACGGCCATCCCATCGACACCGTGACGCGGGACAGCCTGCGCGGCAACCTAGGCATGGTGCTGCAGGAAACCTGGCTGAAAGCCGGGACCATTGCCGAGAATATCGCCTACGGCAAGCCCGATGCCACGCGGGAAGAAATCATCGCAGCAGCCAAAAAGGCACGTGCCCACAGCTTTATCTGCCGCCTGCCCAACGGCTATGATACCGAGGTGGCTGAGGACGGAGGCAATATCAGCCAGGGCCAGCGCCAGCTGCTTTGTATTGCCCGCGTGATGCTGCGCCGCCCGCCAATCCTGATTTTGGACGAAGCAACGTCCAGCATCGATACCCGTACCGAGGTATTGGTGCAGGATGCTTTTGAGGAACTAATGAAGGGCCGCACGAGTTTTATCGTGGCCCACCGCCTGTCCACCATTAAAAATGCCGACCAGATTTTGGTGATGAAGGACGGCAATATCATTGAGCGCGGCACCCACGACGAACTGCTAGACTGCGGAGGCTTCTACGCCAAGCTGTACGAAAGCCAGTTTGCCAAGGCTTAAGTTATAGGGAAAGTAAATACGCTAAAGGAGAAATGAACTATGAGCAAGATCACTCTGCCGGAAAACTACCAAAGCCTGTTGGGCCTGTATGACACACAGAAAGCCATCGGCCTGATCAAGACCATCTTTCAGGAAAAGATCTGCATGGCCCTGCACCTGAAGCGCGTGACCGCTCCCCTGTTCGTCATGCAGGGCAGCGGCCTGAACGACGACCTGAACGGTGTGGAGCGCCCAGTCGCCTTTGATGTCCCATGCCTGAACCAGGAGGCTGAGGTGGTGCACAGCCTGGCTAAATGGAAACGTTACGCCCTGTACAAGTACGGCTTCCGCCCCGGCCAGGGCCTGGTGACTGACATGAACGCCATCCGCCGCGACGAGGAACTGGACAACCTGCACAGCATCTATGTCGACCAGTGGGACTGGGAGAAGGTCATCAACGCCGACCAGCGCACGCTGGACTTTTTGCAGGACACTGTGCGGGATATTGTGGATGCTGTCTGCGCGACCTCGGATGAGCTGCGCTGGAAGTTCCCAGAGCTGAAAAATATCCACCTGGACCGCGATGTGACCTTTATCACCACCCAGGAACTGGAGGACATGTACCCGGATTACACCCCCAAACAGCGCGAGAACGCCTTTGCCAAGGAGCATGGCACCATCTGCATCATGAAGATCGGCGGCAAACTCAAGAGCGGCAAGCCCCACGACGGCCGCGCCCCGGACTACGATGATTGGGCGCTGAACTGCGACATCCTCTTCTGGCATGTGCCCTTGGGCTGTGCGCTGGAGCTTTCCAGCATGGGTATCCGTGTCAATGCGGAATCTCTGCGCCGCCAGCTGGAAGAAGCCGGCTGCCCGCAGCGTGCGGAACTGCCCTTCCACAAGATGCTGATGGACGGCACCCTGCCCCTGACCATGGGCGGCGGCATCGGCCAAAGCCGCCTGTGCATGCTGCTGTTGGGTAAGGCACACGTAGGCGAGGTGCAGGTCAGCCTGTGGGACGACGACACCGTAGCCGCCTGCGAGAAGGCGGGCATCGCGCTGCTGTAAGTTTAGCATTGACAAACAACAGCCAATTGTGTTATTATTATCTAGTACCCGCTAGTATAGCACAATTGGCAGTGCAGCTGATTTGTAATCAGCAGGTTGCAGGTTCGATTCCTGTTACTAGCTCCAAACGCCCCGGAACACGGTTTGTGTTCCGGGGCGTTTTGTTTGTGATTTTTTGGAAAAGTAGATTATTTCCCAGCCTGAAGAGCAGCTTGCAGGGCGCAGTAGTCTTGTAGAGTCAGCTGTTCCGGGCGGGAGCGGGGGTCCAGGTGAGCAGCTTCCAGGGCGGAGAGGACGGTGGCTTTTGGCAGCTGCAGACCGTTGGAGATGGCGTTGGCGGCGGTCTTGCGGCGCTGAGAGAAGGCGGCGCGGATCAGGGAGAAGAAAGCTTTCTCATCTCCGCCCGGCACTTCAACCGCAGGTGTTTTGCGGACGTTCAAGCGGATGACCGCGCTAGTGACCTTGGGGGCCGGGTAAAAACTGCCGGGCTGTACGGTAAAAAGCAACTTTGGCTCGGCATAATAAGCCACCGCATAGCTGATGGCACCAGCGTCACGGGTACCAGGAGCAGCGCAAAGGCGCTGTGCGGCCTCTTTCTGGACCATGACGGTAATATTCTCGATGGGGAGTTTCTCTTCTAACAGGCGCATCAGAATCGGGCTGGTGATGTAGTACGGCAGGTTGGCGCAGACAGCCACCGGTTTATCGCCGAATTCCTCGGCCAGCAGGGCTTTGAGGTTGACCTTGAGGACATCGTTCAGCACCAGCTTGAAATTGTCATAATCGGCCATCGTTTCTTCCAACAGCGGCGGCAGGCGCTTGTCCACCTCGATGGAAACGACCTTATCGGCGCGTTTGCAAAGCTGCTCGGTCAGCACGCCGATGCCGGGGCCGACTTCCAGCGCACCCCAGCCGGGGCCGATACCGGCCTCATCGGCAATGCGAGGGCAGATGCCGGGGTTGATGATAAAATTCTGGCCAAAGCCTTTGGACAGGGCAAAATCATACCGTGCGCAAAGGTCGCGGATGGTAGACAAATCGGTCAGGGTAGGCAAAGCGGGCTCCTCTCAGCACAGGAAAATTCGGGAAAATCAGTTCTGGCCAGACAGCATCTTGGCGGTGTTCAGGGCCTTGCTGATCTGGGGGTCGGTGTCGACGGTGTAATCGTAATAGGCATTCTGTTCGTCGGAGGACAGCGCAGCGTCCACATCAGGGGTCAGGCCCAGGTCGTTCCAGGATTGGCCCTCGTTGTCCAGCAGCAGACCGATAGTGATGTAGGCGGCGGAGCCATCGGAAAAGCTCTGGGCGTCGCTCATCACAACACCCTTACCGGCGGTGCGGGTGCCTACGATGGTGGCGCTGTTCATCTTGCGCAGGGCATTGGCAAACAGCTCGGCACCATCGGAGGTGCTGCCGTTGACGAGGACGACCATGGGCACGGTGACCTCGTTTTCATCGGACATGCGCAGCAAGGTGATGTTGCCGTCCTTGTCCTCCTGTTGGGCGATGACGCCGGAAGGCACACAGTAGTCGGCGCAGACCAGCGCGGCGTTCAGGTTCTCACCGATATTGTCGCGCACGTCGAAGATGAAGCTGGCAGCGCCCTGGTTCAGCAGATTGTCCACAGCAGAGCGGAACTCGCTGGCCGTGCCGGAGGAGAAGGCGTCGATGCGGACATAGCCGCAGGTGTCGCCAATCATCTGGCTGGAAACGGTGGTGGTGCGGTAGTTGCTGTGCACCAGGTCGACGGTCTGCTCCTGTCGGTCGGGCGTCAGGTAGGTGATGGTGGTGGTGGTCCCCTCTTCGCCCAGCAGGGCCGAGGTCAGGGAGGCAGTGTCGGTCATGGACTTGGTGGACATATCGCCGATGGCAGTGATGTAACCGCCGACCTGCAGACCGGCCTCGCTGGCGGGCGAGTTGCCGTAGACGCGGGTGATGCGGCCGTAGCCGGAGGACGGGTCGTTGACGACGGCCACGCCGATGCCGGTCAGCTTGCCGGACTCAACGGCCAGGCGCTCGCTGTAAGCTTTGGCGGTGTAGTAGCGGGCGTATTTATCGTTGATGCCCAGCATGTAACCAGCGGCCAAGGTGTCGTTCAGCGTGTCCTCGTTGATAGTGAAATACTCGTTGGAGCGGACAAAACGGTCGATTTCGGCCAGCTTGTTGTACTGGCGCTCCTTGCTTTTGACGCTGGACACGGTGGAGTTGAACATATTCATCGAGACAACCATCGTCAGAGAAAAAGTGACCGCCATGGCGATCAAGGCAATGGTGATGGTAACGCCGAGACTAATTTTTTTGCTCATGGGTTCAGATGGCTCCTTACAAAATAGTGCGGTCTTTTACAGAGTATAGGCCAGACTGAAAAGAACGCTGGAGAAAAGGCTGATAATCATAACGACCGCAATAACAAGACAGAAAATGCGCACGGCTGGCTTATGTTTCTGGGGTTTCATCAGGACTTCCCTCCCCTTACGAGATGTAGTTGGTGACGCTGGTCAACACACCGTTGACCTTCATTTCCAGGTGCAGATGGTTGCCGGTAGAATTGCCTGTGGTACCGACATAGCCCAGCAGCTGGCCCTTGGAGACAGGTTGGCCTACGCTGACCACGGGGGCGCTGTTCATGTGAGCATACAGGGTCGAATAGGTATTGCCGTTGGAATCGGTACCATGGTAGACCTGCACATAGTAGCCCCAGCTGTAATGGTAGGTGGCGGCGGTGACGACGCCATCAGCGATGGTGTAGATCTCGGTGCCGCCGGGGGCTGCATAGTCAGTGCCGCGGTGACCGCCGCCGCCGAAGTAGCAGGAAATGTACTTAAAGGTGGCCAGCGGGCGGCCGAAGTCCAGTGAGCAGGTAATGGAGGCGTTGCCATACTTCTTGTTCTGGGCTTCCAGATAGGAGTCCAGGGCGGCGGTGGCTTCGTCCAGCTTTTTGCGGGCTTCGGCTGCGGCCGCTTCGGCGGCCTCCTGCTGGGCAGAGGCTTCGTCCAGATCCTCGTTGGCCTGGGCAATATTGACGGCCAGTTCATCCTGTTTGCTGTTCAGCTGGGTGGTCTGCTCCTTCAGGCTGGCCTGGGTGGCTTCCATCTCGGCCTTGGCATTTTCCAGCTCGGTGCGCTGGTTCTCCAAATCGGCGCGCTGGTTCTCCAAATCCTGGCAGATGGATTGATCCTTGCTGCTGATCTGTTCCAGCGTCTGAGCAAAGGTTAGCAGCTGGTACAGGTTGGTGGCGCTGGACAGCAGTGCGATGGAACCACCGTCGTTGAGCATCTGCATAGCGCCCATGCGTTGTTTGAAATCGGACCAGCGCTGGTCATACTCGGCCTGTTTGTTGTCGACCTCGATCTGCTTATCGTCGATCTCGGTCTGCTTGAGGTAGATCTGCTCCTGCAGGTCGGTGATCTGGTCGCTGAGCAGCGAGATCTGGCTTAAAATCAGGTTCTTCTGTTCTTCCAGCTGGCTCTTGATGGCCTCGGCGTTTTCCTTGTTGTTCTGCGCTTCTTTCAGCGCGGCGTTGACCTTGTCCAGCTCAGCCTGCTTGGCGGAGACCTCAGCCTTCAGCTGGTCCTGCTTGGAGTCAGCCAGCGGCATGACATCAGTGGAGAAGGTCATGGTAAAGGCCAGGGCGGTGGCCAGCATAGCGGAAACGATCCGTTTGAAACGACGGGAAATTCTCATTGGTTTTTCTGTTCCTCTGTTTTCTCTTTCAGTAAATCGTAAATCAGACGTTCAGATGTTTACGGATGCTGGTGGCGGTACCGATGCCGCAGAGCACGAATCCCAGCAGAGCAAAGCCGCCGACAAGGTAGTACCAGACGTCAGCCAGCGGCACCAGTTGGCCGCCAAACATCTGGGACAGATTGGAAGGGTTCTCAGCATACCAGCGGGTCAGGGCATAGTAAGCGCCGCAGATGATGCCGGAGGCCAGTGCCGCGGAAATCAGGCCGGAGGTGACGCCTTCGACAAAGAACGGGAAGCGGATGAAGCCGTTGGTAGCACCGACCAGCTTCATGATGTTGATCTCCTTGCGGCGGTTAAAGACGGTGATCTTGATGGTGTTGTTGATGACCACGATGCTGACAATGGCCAGCACCAGCACGATGCCGTAGCAGGCGTAGGAAACGATCTTTTGCAGCGAGACGAAGACCTTGGACATCTCCAGCGGGGCGTTGACCTGGTAAACACCATCGATCTGGCGCAGCTGCTGGGAAACGGCCTCGATGTTATCAGGGCTGTCCACCACAACGCGGTAGTTGGGGTAGAACGGGTTATCGTTAGCGAAAGCATCCTGCAGGTTGGTGTAGGAGGACAGCATGTCGCTGTAAACTGCCAGCACGTCCTGGGGCGACATGTAGGTGACGCCCACCACGTGCTCAGTGCTGCGGATGGCGGTGTCAGCGGCGGCAATCTGGTCATCGCTGGCCCCCTGGTCCATGTAGACAACGGTCTCGTTCTGGTCGCCGATATACTCGACCATGGCGTCGATGTTGACACCCAGCAGGTAGGCGGCGCCGATCAGCAGCATGCAGACGGTCAGCACGCCCATGGAAGCAAAGGTCATAAGCCGGTTGGCCCGCAGGTTGTGCAGGCCCTGGCCGACCAGATAAGTAAAGCTGGAAAAACGCATGGTATCCCCTCTTATTTATTCCTCATCATCGTAATCTTCGTACTCATCGTAGCCGTTCTCACGCTCGGCCATGTGGGCAGCGTAGCGGCGGGCAACTTCGGGGTGCGAAGTGTCCGAGGCGACCATGCCGTTGGCCAGCTCGATGACGCGGTTGTTGTATTTGCGGGCCAGCTTATGTACCAGCTCGTGCTCGTGGGTGACAACCACCACCGTGATGTTGACCTTGTTGATGGCCTCAAACAGCTGCATGATGTCCATGGACATCTCGGGGTCGATGTTGCCGGTGGGCTCATCGGCAATGATGAGCTTGGGGCCGTGGGCCAGGGCGCGGGCTACCGCCACACGCTGTTGTTCACCGCCGGAAAGTTCGTCCGGTAGGCGGTCCATCTTATCCTCCAGACCGACCAGGGACAGAACATATGGGATGCGGGATTTGATCTTTTTGGTAGGAATGTTGGTTACGCGCATGGCGAAAGCCACATTCTCGTACACTGTCATGGTGGGGATCAGGCGGAAATCCTGAAAGACGACACCCATCTGGCGGCGCAGATACGGCACCTTGCGGCGCTTCATCTTGGTAAGGTCCTGACCGTTGATGATGACGCGGCCCTCGGTGGGCTTTTCTTCCATCTGGATCAGTTTGAGGAAGGTGGATTTGCCCGCACCGGAATGGCCAAGGATAAAGACGAACTCGCCGTCCTCGATTTGGATATTGATGTCATCGAGCGCTACGTTTTCGTCGTTGTGCGTCTCGTAAGTTTTTGAAACGTGTTCAAATTCGATCATTGGTTTTAACTCCCATGCCCTTGTGACTTCTTGTGGATGGTTACAGTCATACATATAATAGAATACCATGCCGGGGTGTTACGGTCAAGCACTTTTCTGTAGGCAAAATGCGAAAAAGTCCTGCTGTTGTGCGTAGCAGCAGGACTTCTTGAAATCTTTGTGAATTTATGGAAATCAATACTTGGCCGGGTTGGCGGAGAGGTACTTTTTGACCATCAGCGCTACCTTAAAGACGATGGCGTCATCGAAGTTGCGCAGATCCAGGCCGGTCAGCTTGCGGATCTTCTCCAGGCGGTAGACCAGCGTGTTACGGTGTACGAACAGGCCGCGGCTCGTTTCGGAAACGTTCAGGTTGTTCTCGAAGAAGCGCTGGATGGTGAACAGCGTCTCAGCGTCGAGAGAGTCGATGCTCTCCTGCTTGAAGACCTCGCGCAGGAAGGCCTCGCACAAGGTAGTGGGCAGCTGGTAGATCAGGCGGGCGATGCCCAGGTGATCGTAGCTGATGACCTGACGCTCGGTGTCGAACACCTTGCCGACTTCCATAGCGATCTGGGCCTCTTTGAAGCTGGAGGCCAGATCTTTGATGTTGCCGATGGGGGTGCCGATGCCGACGACCGCTTTGATGTAGTGGTCGCCCTGCAGGGTGTCCACGATGGATGCGGCCAGCTTTTCCATATCGCGGGTGTTGTTGTCGGGCTTGATCTCCTTGACCAGCACGGTATCCGTCTCGCTGATGTTAAAGACGAAGTCCTTCTGCTTGTCCGGGAACAGACCACTGACAACATCGTAAGCGGAAATATCGTTGCCGGAGGTCACGCGGACCAGCAGGACAACACGCTGCACGTCGGAGACGAAGTGCAGCTCCCGCGCTTTGGCGTAGATGTCGCCGGGCAGGATGTTGTCCAGAACGACGTTTTTGATAAAGTTTGTCTTGTCAAATTTTTCGTCGTGATACTGTTTGATGCACTGCAGGCTGATCGACAGCATGGCAGAAAACTGCTCGGCCGTTTCATCGGTGCCCTCCACAAATGCAGCATAATCGTTATGCTTGGCATTGGAGAACTGATGGTAGGAGTAGCCGTCGCGCACAAAAGCATCACCGGCGGTCTGGTGGGCAGCAGCTACGCCTTCTCGCACCTCACCGATCTGCCCCAGCTCTGAGCAGGAAATCACGGTGCCCGTTTCATCAACAACGCCGACCACGCGGTCGACGGCGTCCTTCATCTGGTACACCACGTTCTGGAAGACCCTGTTCGCCATAGTATGTGCTCCCCTTCAGATATTTGTGGGCAAATTGTCGTTGGCCATCTTGCCCGAAAATCAAAAGCTCTTGATGTATATTTTACACAATTAGCTTGACTTTTGCAACATATTTTAACGAAAAAAGCGAGATTTTCTTGTATATTTTTTAAATTTGAGCAAAATAAACCCCACTGCCCAGTAAAACAGTGGGGAATTCATCCGTCAATTTGACGGTTTCTGTTCATTTGGCTCTTGTATAGAACCAGTTCCACCCTCGACGACACCGCGGCGCTGGAACACGTAGGAAAAGCTGTGGAAGAAGATCTTCAGGTCCATGCCGAAGGTCAGGTGAGCGGCGTATTCCCCGTCATATTTGGCCTTTACATCGATGGGCAGCTCGTCGCGGCCGTTGATCTGCGCCAAGCCGGTCAGGCCTGGACGAATGTCGTTGGCATGTGCTTTATCGCGCGCATCGATCAGGTCGTACTGGTTATACAGCGCGGGGCGCGGGCCGATGATGCTCATCTGCCCTGCCAGGATGTTGTAGATCTGGGGCAGTTCGTCCAGGCTGGTCTTGCGCAGGAACGCGCCGCTTTTGGTGATGTAGCTGTCGGCATTTTTTAAAAGATGCGTGGGCACATCGTGGGGAGTATCGCCGCGCATGGTGCGGAACTTTAAAATGTTAAAGTGGGTCTTGCCCTTGCCGACGCGCCGCTGCTTGAAAAATACCGGGCCGGGAGAATCAGCTTTGATCCACAGGGCAATAATACCCATGGGAATGGCCAGCACGATGGTGGCGGCCAGGGACAGGATAAAATCCAGGATGCGTTTTACATAGCGTTGGTACATGGCATCATTCCCCCTTTGCGCCATGCAGTTTGCGGGCTTTGTCCAGCTCCTCGCGGGAAAGGATCATAGTGTTGCCGCTGGCAGCAACGACGGTGTGGTCGGCGCGCACGCGGCGGTTGGGATGGTAGCTGGGCACCATCTCCTGCAGGCATTCGACTACGGCGTCATCGTTGTGGTGGGCCGAAACTTTCAGCTCCTGCAGCTGGGTGTAGAATTTTTCCAGGTCGATATCCATGGGCGGTGCGATGAAGATCTTGTTGTGGGCGGTCTTGAGCATCTTGTCCTGCTCAGCGTCCATCAGCAGCTCCTCGTACAGCTTTTCGCCGGGACGCAGGCCGGTGATCTTGACCTGCATGTTTACACCCGGCTCGTAGCCGTAGAAGCGGATCAGCCGGGTGGCCAGGTCCATGATCTTGACGGGCTCGCCCATATCCAGCACGTAGATGCTGCCGCCCTTGGCCAGGCCGCCGGCCTGCAGCACCAGCTGCGCGGCCTCGGTGATGGTCATAAAGTAGCGCACAATATCCGGGTGTGTGATGGTGACGGGGCCACCGCGCTTGATCTGCTCCTCAAACAACGGAATAACGCTGCCGTGGCTGCCCAGCACGTTGCCAAAGCGCACGGCCACGCACTTCATGTCGGTGCCGCTGGCAAAGGATTGAATCAGCATCTCGCAGAGGCGTTTGGTGCAGCCCATAACGTTTGTGGGGTTGACAGCCTTGTCGGTAGAAAGCTGGACAAAGCGCTCGACACCATGCTCGGCGGCGGAAGTCAGCAGATTCTTGGTGCCGAATACGTTGTTTTTGACGGCTTCGGCGGGGCTGATCTCCATTAGCGGCACATGCTTGTGGGCGGCCGCATGGAAGACGACCGATGGATGATAGGTCTCGAACACCTCATCCAGGCGGGCTTTATCGCGGATGGAGCCGATGAGCGTGATGACGGGAGCCTCGGCACCGTACTTGTTGCGCAGCTCGGTCTCCAGCTCGTAGGCGCAGTTCTCGTAAATGTCAAAGATGAGCAGACGGCGGGGCTGGTAGCGCATGATCTGGCGGCACAGCTCGCTGCCGATGGAACCGCCGCCGCCGGTAACCAGCACGACCTTATCGTGCAGGTACTCGGAGATCTGGGCGTTGTTCAGCTGGATCTCGTCGCGGGAAAGGAAGTCGGCGGTGTTCAGCTCACGGAAACCGGCGGCTACGGGGTTGCCGTTCTCGTCCACGGCCTGGGGGTCAGACAGCATGCGCACCCGGCAGTGGGTGGAGTTGCAGAGGTTGATGATCTCGGTGAGGCGGTCACCTTTTAACGTGGTGATGGCAATAACGATCTCGACGATGTGGTACTTGCGCACCAATTCGGGAATATCGGAAATGGTGCCGCGCACCGGCACGCCCTGCACGCGCAGGCCTTTTTTGGTTAGGTCGTCGTCCACCAGGCAGACCGGGTTGCCGAAGCTCTGGTTCTTGTTTTTGCAGAGGTTGACGGCCCAGGCGCCGGCATTGCCCGCACCTACGATCAATAGCGGCGTGTCGTCCTCGGGTTTATTAACACAGGCATCGTGCAGCGTCCTGCTGAACCGCCATAGGAAGCGCACGCCCGCTATGGCCGCCGTGTTGAACACTGCACCAAAGATCAGCACAGCGCCGGAAATGGGGCGGCTGTGATAGAACAGGTCGAACAGCATGATGATGCCGGTGGCCAGGCCCGACAGACAAGTCAGGCGGGCCAGGTCACGCATGCCGGCGTATTCCCACATGATCTCGTACAGGCCGCCGAACCAGAACACGATCATATAGATCGGCAGCACGTAGGCCAGCATGGGGGCCATAGCGCGGATGGTCAGCACCCGCTTGTAGGCATCGCCGCTGTCAAACCGCAGCATGACGGCCAGCCAGTAGCACAGCACGATCAGCCCGCAGTCCAGCAGCATCAGCGCAATGCGCCGCGGCAGACCCTTGATGATTTGTTTTGAATCCTGTTGCATGTTGTTTCCTTTTGGTTTGGATTTATAAAAAATCTTAATAGGATGGAAATATTGTGCGGAACTATGGGAAAGCAACTGCTATGCCAAACGGGCACGGGCGAACAATGTTCGCCCCTACAGAGTACTTCCTTGACAGCTCGACATTTTTGTATGACTATTTAGGCTTACACTCATTATAGCACAAAAATGCTCCGTCGTGTTGCATGCTGCGCACAAACGGAGCGGGCAGTTTCTATAAAGATAGGCTTTGCTTTTTGGTGAAAATTACTCAACCGTGACAGATTTTGCCAGGTTGCGCGGTTTGTCGACATCCAGGCCCTTGGCACAGCTGACGTAATAGGCCAGCAGCTGCAGCGGAATGACCGACAGGCTGGTGGCAAAGTGGGGATCGGTCTTGGGCACGTAGACGGTGAAACCGGCGGTGTCCTCGATGTTGTAGTTGCCGTAGGTGGTCAGGCCCATCAGGAAAGCGCCGCGGCTCTTGACCTCGACCATGTTGGAGATGCTCTTTTCGAACAGATCCGGCTGGGTCAGGATACCCACGACCAGTGTCCCCTTCTCCACCAGAGAGATGGGGCCGTGTTTCATCTCGCCTGCGGCGAAGGCCTCGGAGTGGATGTAGCTGATCTCCTTGAATTTCAGACTGCCTTCCAGTGCTACGGCGTAATCCAGCCCGCGGCCGATGAAGAAGGCGTCTTTGGCGTTGGCGTACTTGCTGGCAAACCACTGGATGCGCTCCTTGTCGGCCAGCGTCTTTTCAATCTTTTCGGGCAAGGCTTCCAGGTCGGCCACGAGGTTCTCGTACTGGCCGTCGGCCAGGGTGCCGCGCACGCGGGCAAACTCGGTGGCCAGCAGGTAGCAGGCTGCCAGCTGGGTGCTGTAGGCTTTGGTAGTGGCCACCGAGATCTCCGGTCCGGCCCAGGTGTACATAGTGGCGTCAGCCTCGCGGGCAATGCTGGAACCCACCACGTTGACGATGCCCACTGTGCGCACGCCGCGGTCCCTGCACAGGCGCAGGGCGGCAAGGGTGTCGGCGGTCTCGCCGCTCTGGCTGATGACCAGCGCGAGAGAATCCGGCTCCAGCACAGGGTTGCGGTAACGGAACTCGCTGGCGACGTCGACCTCCACCGGCAGGCGGGCCAGGCTCTCGAATACATAGCGCGCGGCCATGCCCACATGGTAAGCGGAGCCGCAGCCGATGATGTAGATGCGGTGGATGCCGCGGATAGCGTCCTCGTCCAGAGCCAGCTCGGACAGATCGATCTTGCCGTCCTTCAGGCGCGGGGAAAGCGTATCCCGGACAGCGGCGGGCTGCTCGTGGATCTCTTTCATCATGAAATGCTCGAAGCCGCCCTTTTCGGCAGCCTCAGTGTCCCACTCGATGGTGGAAGCCTCGTGCTGGACGGACTCTTTGTCAGTATCGAAAAACTCGATGGAATCAGGCGTCAGCCGCGCGATCTCCAGGTTGTCGATGTAGTAGACCGTGCGGGTGTACTTGAGCAGCGCGGGCACGTCAGAGGCAATCAGGGTGCCGTTCTCGGCCTTGCCGACCACCAGCGGGCTGTCCTTGCGGGCGGCGTAGATGGTGCCCGGCTCGTCGGCAAACAGCACGCCCAGCGCGTAGGAGCCGCGCACATGCAGCATGGTGCGGGCGATGGCGTCCAGCGGGTCGCCGGCGGACTCGCCCATGTAATAGTAGTCCAGCAGCTGGGCCAGCACCTCGGTGTCCGTCTGGGAGACAAAGGTAAAGCCTTTGTTGGTCAGGCGCTCTTTGATCTCTAGGTAGTTCTCGATGATGCCGTTATGCACGATGGCAATTTTTTTATCGTTGGAGTAATGGGGGTGCGCATTGACCACAGAAGGCTCGCCGTGAGTGGCCCAACGGGTATGGCCGATGCCGCAGGTGCCTGTAAGGGCATTGCCGCCGTCCGTCATCTCGCTTAATACTTTCAGGCGGCCCTTGGCTTTGACGACTTCGATCTTGCCGGCAGCGTTCTGCACGGCGAGACCGGCCGAGTCATAGCCGCGGTATTCCAGCTTGGCCAGGCCATCTAACAGGATCGGTGCTGCCTGGGCGGCACCGGTAAAACCGACGATTCCACACATAAGAGTTGCGCCTCCTTGTTTATGTTCAGTACGGTATAGATCTTGCTTTTTAACAATATACGCACATAAGTATATTCTATTTTACGAAAAATGTCTACTGTTTTGCAAAAAAAGGCGGGCGGCCGTCAAGGGCTACGGCCGCCCGCTGCGCATATTCTTCTCTTCCGAGTTCTTACACCATAAGACTCATCACGAGTTCTTGCGCATTTATCAGTTTACCACGCCTGCAAAATTTAGGCAAGTATAAAAGCTGATTTTGCGCATAAAATTTTGCATTTGCAAAAGGAAATAAAGTTTGTAATGCTATTACCGAAATAAATTAGGAACTTACCTTGCGGGCGACTACCACATACCGCCCGTTGGCCGAGGAATATTCGCAGGTAGAAAGGGTCAGCAGCTGCTCGCCATACTCGGGGCGGATGCCGCTGTCTACATCGCTGCGGCGGATGACCTCGGCCACGTAGTCGTTGTAGGTATCCTCGTCCATATCAACGTACTGGTTATAGACGAAGCTGGTGTCCTGTACCACGTCGATGGCAAAGGCGGCAAAGACCTCGTACTTGGCGTCGCCGTACAGGGTGTCGAACTCGATGTAGGGGTGTTCCTGATAATAGGCCGCTTTTTTATACTCGGTCAGGCAGCCGAAAATGGTGCCGGTCTTCATGTTGTGGCCGTAGACGATCAGGTTATTGCTTTGGGCATTGGCACCGATGGTCGTTTTTTCATCCAGGTACGGCACGCCGTAATCGCTGTACTGGTGCTTGAAATCGTGTTTTAAGTAGTAGTCTTTGTTGTTGGGCGCGTACATGACCGGGAAGTCCAGGCTGGTGCCCTCGATGGAGATCCAGCCCATGAAATCGCTGTTCTGGTCTTTCAGGGCGGCGAATTTGGCGGCGTTGGAAGGCTCGCTGTCCTCGGCCGGGGCGGGTGTAGCGGCAACGTCGATCATCGATTGCAGGTCGGAAAACTCGTTCTCGGTCTTTTTATCGTCAAAAAAGCGCTTGACCAGCAGCCCGCCGCTGACCAGGAAGATGACCGCAAAAACCACCATGGCGATGGTGTAGGCCAGATCCTTTTTACTTTTGGCTTTGCCCGCTTTCGCGGCGCTTCCCTTGCCTTTGGCCGGGTGCGGGGCCTCGTAGTCGGCGTCCTTGTCCTGGTCGTAGAACTGTGGTGCGGTAGCCTTGGGGGCAGCAGGTTCCGGCTCTTTGGGCAGGGTGATGGTTTGGGTGGGGTGCTGGACGGGCATATCGTTGCGGTGAATTTTGGCCATAGTGTTTGCTTCTCCCTGTCAGAATACTGCCCTTACTATACGCCAAAACGGGAAAATATGCAAGCAAAAGACGGCGGATTTTGTTGAGTTGTCTGCGTCAATGCTGTCAATGCTCAGGAAATGAACTGCAAGGGAGTGAAATCGATGCTGCCGGCAAGCAGGTCTTCCAGCGGCATGACGCCGTACAGGCGCCAGACCGGCGTGTAGGTGTAGGCTGTGCCGGATTTGTCAATGCCCTGCCGGGTGTCAATCTGTTCATCGTAGATGACCAGCACCTGACCGTTCTGGATGTCCAAAATCTGGATGTCCTGTACACCCTTGCCCTCGGCATAACGCTTTTGCGGGATGAGGGTCATCTGGCCGCTGCCATCGCAGAAATATTGTGCGCTGGTGCCATCGCCGGTGCCCATGCCGTCAGAACCGCGGCCCCACTCGTCCACCGTCAGCAGCCAGCCATCGTGATAACGCGCGATGCTGTAGTTTGCCTCGTACTCGGCGGTGGTAGTGGGCAGGTTTTCGGCAAGCACGGTGCGCTGCCCGGTGGCTGCATCCCGCACGGCGGCGGTGCCGTGTTCGTTGTCGCATTCGGCAATGCCACTGCTGAAAGACCCGTAGTAGCCGGTCAGGGTGTAATAGAGGCGGCTGTGGCTGATGACACCGCTGTTTGTGTAGGTGTTGCCGTAATCATCGTGGACTTCCTGCGGCGGGGTGACGATGGTGCCATCATCGTCCTCGTACCGTTGGGCGGCGGTGCACTGGTTGGCGGCAAGGTCATAACACCAGACCTGCACGGCGGAATTATAATAGTTATTAGGATCGGGGTTCGTTTCGGAATGGGTAAAATACAGTTGGCAGCCGCTGGCGCCGACCAGATTGACGAAAGTAACTTGCCCCGTGCTGCCGCGTCCGTTTTCAAGACCGTCCAGCTGGTAAAGCGTCTGCATATCGCCGGTTGCTTTAGAAACGGCCAGCAGCATGGCGGACATTGTGGCGTTGCTGTAGTTGTCAGTGGTTAAGAAATAAAGGTGCGTGTCATCCGCCGCCATGCCGATAGGCTGTACCCATCCAAACGGTAAATCATCTGCAAGGCAGGTACGTTGGGTATGGTCCGCGTTGATTTTCTCTAAGCGGAAAACGGTTGTATCTTCCGCTTCTTTATATAGGCAGATGTAGAGATAGACCTCGCTGCCATCGGCATAACAAGTGGCCGAGCCTTGGATGTAGGCTGGGCAGGCATCACTGTCGTGGGTGCAGCCGGGTACATTGCAGGCCGGGCGGGCCAGACCAGTGGTTTCCTCGACCGCATAGACAAGATTGCGGCCAATGTCGACCTCGTGGTTGACCTCACTGTCGGCAAAAGTCTGATAGTAGATCCCGCCGTCCGCGGCGCTTAGCATGCGCACTTCCCCACTGCCGACGTCTTGGGTGGTGGTAGATTTTTCCGGCGCGGCTGGTAGAGTATCAGATGTAGGGGCGGTACAGGCGGTTAACGTAAAGGTCAGTGCGGCGGCGAGGGAGAGTAGTTTTTTCATGGGGTGTCTCCTTTAGCGTAGAGGGCGTCAAGATCAGCGTAGTCCTGCGGGGTCATGCTGGCGGCGGAGAGGGTGATGCCATAGCGGCAGTTGGCGGTGAGGTAGAGCTGTGCGGTCTCGCTGTAGGCGGCGACGCCGAAATCCTGCACGGCGGCTCTCCAATCCGGGTACTGCCAATCGGCAAAGGAATCCAGCCCCAAAAGGGTGCTGTACTTTTGCAGGTAGGCGGCGTCCGCGATAAGGTGGGTGGTATCCTGGCCGTCCTGGTAGTTGAAATAGACCGGGGCGTCAGCGCTTGTCAGAATCAGGTTCAATGCAAAGCTGCTGTAAGAATCAGGCGATTCATCATCAAAATTTTCTATGACATTGCAGCTTACCTGTGTCAGGCCGCCGGGGGCGGTGGCGGCGTTCCAGGTGGTGGCTTTGTCGTTTTGGGTGCAGACGGCCAGGGCTTTGGCAAGTTGGGCGTCGGTCAGCAGCCCGGCATCGTGAAGGGCGCGCAGGGCACTGCGAGCACGGTCCAGCGTGGCGTCATCGATGGCGGTCTGCGCCCAGGGGTTTTCGCTGCCGCTGTTGTAGCCCAGCGGGACGTTCAGTACATGGCTGCAGGCGTACAGCGTGCAGGCAGTGGAATTGGCGCGGGCTTCGGCGGACAGGCCCTGAGCGGCCGTCTGGCTGTGCGGGGCGGAGAGAAGTGCTTTGTCCCACAGCGAAAAAACAGCGAAAGGCAGCGCCAGGCTGAGGAGGACCACCAGCGCACAGGTCAGTGGAAGGCGATATTTTTTCATGGCTGCTCCTTTCCGTCTGCATCGGCGGCAGGCAAATCATCAGGGCCAAGGATAGGTACGGATACGGTCACGGTCGTACCCACACCCTCGGTACTGTCGATTTGTAATTGGGTGCCGTGGGCCTGGGCGATTCGGGTGCACAGCGCCAGCCCGATGCCGCTGCCACCATCGGCACGGCTGCGGGACTTGTCCACCATATAAAAGGCTTCGGTCACGCGGGGCAGGTCGGCGGCAGGGATGCCGCAGCCGGTATCGGCCACTGTGAAAACGGCGGTGCTCCCCTGCTGCTGGCAGCGCAGTGTGATGGCCGCCCCCGCAATGCCCTTGCAGGCGTGCTGGGCGTTGATGGTCAGATTGCGCAGCATATCCACCCAGAGGGCGCGGTCCACCTGCACGGCGCAATCGCAGGCGATGATGCGCGGCACAGGTGTGCTGCCCTGGGGCAGGCTGCGCACTACTTGATTCAGCAGGCTGCGGTCGCTGACAGGTTCCGGCGTCAGGCGGTCAGCGGCGTCTAAGCCCATCAGAGCCAGCAGACGGCGGCTGAGTTCCTCCAACCGGCGGGTCTCGTGGTAGATGTAGTTGGCAGATTCCCGCTGCAAGTCTGCGTCGTCAGGCGCGGCACGCATCAGGTCGGCATAACCAAGCATGGCAGTCATGGGGGTCTTGACCTCATGAGTGAAGGCTGCAATGAAGTCTTTCTGGCTTTGCAGCGTTTCGTCCATCTCGCCAATTTTAGTCTCTACCGCAGCAGCCATAGCGTCAAAACTGCGGCTCAGTACACCGATCTCATCGTCGGTCTGCACCTGGGTGCGCTCGGTATACTGGCCGGCGGCAATCTTTTCGCTGGCAGATTGCAGGGTGGTCAGCGGCCGGGTGACGAGGCGGCTGAAGAGAACTGCCGCCGCGCCGCCCAGCGCCAGCAAAGCGGTTGAAGCCGCCAGCCAGGCCCGTAGCTGGGCGTTGCGCGTGGCAAACACGCTGGTGACATCGTAGGAGCAGAGCATGTCTGCCTGCACGCCGGGAATATCCAACGGATGGGACAACAGCAGATACCAGTGCCCCGCGCAGTGAGCCAGCTGCCAGTGGTCAGCTCCATTGGAAACGGCCTGCATTTGCACAGCACGCGGCAATGCCGTGGGCAGGTTGGAATACAGCGTATATGCACCGTTGACCCATAGAGCAAGGCCGCTGTTGGCATCGGCCGTTTGCTCGGCATACTGCTGGGCGGCGGTGGCCAGGGTGTAGTTCTCGACCATAGTGTTGGTCGAGAACAGGGTGTTGGTTTCGGCAGCGGTAAAAATGCAGCGCTCGAGTGTGTATTTTTCTTTGGCCTGCTGAGCCTGCATGGCGGCGCGGGTGGTCTCTAAACTGCCGGAAAAGCTTTTGCCGGTCAAAATCAACCCCGCCGCGCAGAGCGCACAGGAAAGCAGCGTGATGCAGCCAAGGGATAGTTTGGTAGCAAATTTCATAGGCAGTTCCTCGCTAAGCAAAATCGTCGCCCAGCAGGGTGACGTGGACCCAATCCTGGCTGCCTGCCAGGTAGTCGTCGAAAGAGATGATACCGTACTCATTGCGGCCTACGGTATAGCTGGCAGGCAGGCCGTCGGGGCCGATGCCTTTTTCGGTGTAGTACACCTCGCCATATTGCAAGAAAAGCATGCCGTGATCCGCGGCCCAGATGATGGGGCAGCGCGGCGCGGCCTGGTCCTTGAACCAGGTGGTGGGCTGGGGCTGGAATTCGCCGGTGTCCAGATTCAAAAGGCACTCGTTGTTGCCGTTGCCGAGGTCTGTGATATAGACGCTTGCCCAGTTGCCGGGCAGAATGTCCGGGTCGTCCGGCACGGCCTGCCCGGGCAGGTCAAAAGATTGGGTGGTGGAGCTGCCTGTGGACAGGTTCATCTGGGTGACGGTGCCGCCCGGGCTTAGCAGATAGACGATGCCGTTCTGCACCTTGGCAATGGCACTGTCGGTTACGGTCCAGTGGAAATCGAGGGGGTGCTCTTCCCTATCGGTGCCCAGCAGGTACAGCGAGACGGGCTGGGTAAGCTGGGCGGCATCCTGCTCGTCGTACCAGGCGTCGTATTCTTCCTCGGTGGCAGTGTCCCCAGCTTTTTTAAGTTCGGGGATGTAATAGTACTCGTTGTGCTGAAGAATAATTTTATCCTGCCAGCAGCCGACGGCATGGTACCATTCGGAATCGGAGCGGGTCTTCTGCCCGATGATGGCGGCGCCGGTTTCATCGATGCGCAGGATGAGAAAGTCGCTCCCGGAGTAGTAGGCGGTGTAAAGCGCGCTGCCATCGGCGTACCAGTTGTTGACGACGCCGAGGTCGGGCAGGTCGTCTCCTTCCACGATACGATGGCGGTTGCGGCCGTCCAGGTCGCTGACATCCACGTAGGCACCGCAGCTGTCATTGAAGCGGCCGTCGATGATCCAGTAGAGCCTGTCCGGTGCGGGAATGAGGTAAGCGGTGGGCACGGCACCGCTGGCGGATTGGGCCATAAAGCCCGGGCAGGTATCGTCCTCGTGGGGGCAGTTTGGCTTATAGCAAAGGATCTGCTGCTGGCCGGTGGTGAGGTCGATGGTGGTGGCAAAATAGCGGCCCTCGCCGTTTACGTTCATGACGTTGTAGACGGCGTTTTGACCCATAGCGAAGCCCGACCAGGTGGTGATGGCGGTCAGGTCTGTGGAGAGCTGGGGCGTGGATTCGGCAGCAGGTGTAGGGGCTGTGCTGGCAGTGATAGCAGCATCGGGTGCGGCGGCACAGGCGGTCATGGATAAGGCCAGCGCCAGCAGGGGCGCGGTGATTTTAGCGGAAAATTTCATGGCAGGTTCCTCAAAAACATCAGACCAGGTCGTTGCCCAGCAGGGTGACGGGGAACCAGTTCTGGCTGCCCGCAAGATAATCGTCCACCGAAATCAGCCCGTATTCACCGCGGCAGGTGGTGAAACTGTAGGATTGCCCGTCGGGGCCGATGTCGTTTTGGGTATAGTAGATCTCATTGTATTGTACAAGCAGCATGTCGTCACTTGCGGCGACCACAAAAGGGCTGCGGGGAATGGCCTGGTCTTTGAACCAGGCGGTGGGCAGCTGGAAGTATTCGCCGGTGTCCAGATTTAAAAGGAAGTCGTTATTATCGCCATCGGAAATATCCATGTAAACGGGGATATAATCACGCAGTAGCGTGTTTTCTGAGCTGGACCAGACACTGGCGGGCAGGTCCAGCTGGTGGGTGGTAGAAGTGCCGGCGGCTAAGTCCATCTTGGTAACGGTGCCGTCCCGACCCAGCAGATAGGCGGTGCCGTCGTCTACTTTGACGATGGAACCTTCACCAAGTGTCCAGTGGAAGTTTGCGGTGGTTTCGTTGCCCTGCGTATCGATCAGGCATAGATCGAAGGGGCGGCTGTCACGGGCGGCTTCCCAGGCTTTATCAAAGGCATCAAGTTCCTCTTGCGTGGTGGCATCGCCAAGCTCTGGTTCGTCATAATCGGGGCAGTGCTGAACAACAAGCTTGTCCTGCCAGCAGCCTACTGCAAAATAGCTTTCGTAGCCTTGCAGGGCTTTCCAGGTAAGAAGCTTCAGGCCCGATTCGTCAATGCGGAAGAAGGAAAAGTTGCCCGGGGTGGTGACGACTGCATAGATGGCGCTGCCGTCATTGTACCAGCCTGCAACATAGCTTAAATCAGGGATGGCACTGCTTTCCAGGATACGGCGGCGGTTCTGGCCGTCGGAATCGCTGATGTCGATATAGGAGCTGGTGCCTGCGGTGATGCTGCTGTCAACGATCCAGTACAGTTTATCCCCGACGGGAATCAGGGCGGCGCGGGAAGACTCTGCCATAAAGGCGGGGCAGCTATCATCCGTGTGGGAACACCCGGATCTGTGACAAAGAACCTGCTGCTGGCCCGTAGAAAAATCAATGAAAGTGGCGAAAATGCACCCGTCGTTGTTCACATTCATGGGCTGATAAACCGCATTTTTGCCCATGGTGGTGCCCCAGATGTTGGTCATGCTGGTAAGCGGGGCGTTGGGCTGTGGGGCGGCTTCCGTGGTTGGCGCGGGTGTTTGGGTTGTGGTGGATGATGCGGCGGTTTCGGGCGCGGGGGCGGCTGCATCGTGTACGGCGGCACAGGCAGTAAGCGATACAGCCAACGCCAGCAGACAGGATAGGAGTTTAGAAGAAATACGCATAGGGCAGATTCCTTTCCGAAAATCGGCGGTAGGATATTAGTACAAAAGCCCACCGTCCAGCATGGCGACGGGCGTCCAATCCTGGCTGCCGGAGAATAAGTCTTGCAGAGAAATCAGGGCCAGGTCAGAAAATGTCTGCTGGCGCTGATATGGAAGCCCCTCTGGGGTGAGCTGCGGCGTAGAAATGGCGCGGTCGCTGACTTTGACCAGCGCCATCGTGCCATTCTCGGCATAGATGACCGGAGAGCGGGCAACAGCAGTGTCCTTGCACCAGGTGGGGGCCAACTCTATGGCGGTATCGCTGCCGGGGGTCCAGGCATAGTTGATTTCGTTGCTGATCAGGCCAATGGTGCCATCGCCGTAGGCGACGCAATAATTGTTCCAGCCACCGCCAGCAGGCAGCGGGAGCGTCTCGGTTGTTTGAGCGGCAAGGTCGGTGACCTCGATGGTTTCGGCCTGGTCGCCGCTGCCGGGAACGTAATAAAGCTTGCCGTCATGCAGGGTGGAAATCCAATCGGTAGGGCTGCCAAAGTCGATGCTGTAGCTGCCCAAATCCGTAACAGAGCCGTCGGCATGCACGCCTATCAGGCCTGTGCCGCTGCCGCTGAGGGACGGTGTGCAGGCAAAGACGGCCATATCCTGCCAGCAGCCAAGGATGGTGCAGCGGGGCGTGTTGTCCTGCGTATAAAGCGGGTTTTCGGGCGTGGGATGCCCATCGTTCAGCGGGAAAACCGAGGTCAGGCCGGTATCATCAAGCCGGACAAGGCTGCTGGCGGCGGTGGCAAGATACAAAGCATCACCATCGGTAAAGCACATGGACATCGTGCAATCCAGCTGGAATATACTGCCGTTCTCAACAATCGTGTGACGATTACTGCCGTCCAGTGCACTGACATCGACCCGGACATTGACGGGCGAGGCCCCACCATTGATAAACCAGTAGAGCCTGTCCCCTGCGGCAACTAACCCGCCGGTGTAGTACTGCGACAAAGCATCATCGTCAGCGGCCATAAAGGCCGGGCAGCCTGCATCAACGTGGGAGCAGCCGTCTGCGCTGCAAAGCACCTGCTGCTGTGCGGTGGCAAAATCAATTTTGGTAGCCAGCAGTGTGGCGCCGAATTTCATAGGCAGATAGGCGGTGGTGTCCGTTATAGCAAACTCTGGGGCTGTGCCGCCGCTGTTGAGGATGTATAGCGGCTTACCGCTGGCAACTGCTGCGGCGGGGGGTTCCTGCGTGGTGACAGTGAGCGCGGCGGATTCCGCCGCTGGAGTGATGCCTGCGGCAGGTTCAGCAGCGCAGGCGGTGAGTATCAGGGCGGCCAGAGCCATGGCAAAAGCTGTGCGGTATTTCATAGAAAGCATCTCCTTTGTTATGTTCTGGCCTTAGTGTACGGCGGCAATGTCACGGTTTTGTTTCCGGCAGGCGTCCGGGATGCAAACTTTTGCGACGATTTTAGGCAATACCGCATAATTCTAAGTGCCGATACGGCGAGCGAGGTGCGGCAGATGCTAAGCCAAAAGCGCAGATAATACTTTGTGTATTATCGAGCATTTTGGCAACGCAGATGCCGTGCCGCAGCCGCCGGAGCGGTGCTTAAGCCGTTAGGCGGGAATTGTGCGGTGTTGCCTTTACTCTTTTTCCAGCATATAACCCACATTGCGCACGGTACGCAGGCGGTCGCCCAGATGCAGTTTGCGGCGCAGCCGGGTGACATGGGTATCCAGCGTGCGGGTGCTGTCGGCAATGTCATCCTCGCCCCAGACGGTTTCGTACAGATAGTCTCGGTAGAGTGCGCGGCCGCGGTTACGCAGGAAAAGCAGCAGTAGTTCGTACTCTTTGGGCGTCAGGCGTATCTCCTCGTCCCCGCGCTGGATGCGGCAGGCAGCGGTGTCTACGGTCAGATCCCACAGGTGGTAGACTACCATGCTGCGGCCCGCGCGGCGCAGAACGCTTTCTACCCGGGCTACTAATTCGGCCGGGGCAAAGGGCTTGACGATGTAATCATCGGCCCCGCTGTGCAGGCCGCGCACGCGGTCCTCTACCGCCGCCTTGGCCGTGATGAAGATGCAGGGTGTGCCGGTGGGGCGGATATAGTTCAGCAGGTCGTAGCCGTCGATTTGGGGCATCATAATATCCAGCAGCACCAGGTCGTACTGTTTTTTCTCCAGCAGATCGGCGGCTTTGATGCTGTCGGTCACGGCCTCGCAGCGGTAGCCTGCGTCGGTCAGGATGCGGCGTATCAGCATGGCGATAGCCTGTTCGTCGTCTACAACTAAAATCGGATGCATGGCAAAAAACCTCCTTTACCTCTATTGTACCGCAGAATGTGTCCGATTTGAAAACTTTTGCAAAGAAAAAGCCGCCGTGCAGCAAAAAGCGCACAGCGGCTTAGAAATTATAAAATTACTCGCGGATCTCGATGCCAAGCTTGAACTTCAGGTTGCCGAGGATCTTCTTGACGAAGCGATCGACCTCATCGGCAGCGAAGGGCTTCTCGCCGGGCTGGAAGTACAGGCTGAAAGCCATACTCTTCTTGTCAGCGCCCAGCTTTTCGCCGCGGTAGATGTCGAACAGCTCCACCCTGGTCAGCTGCTTGCAGGCGCGCTGCATCTCGGTGATGAGGGTGCCGCACTCCATGCTTTCGGGAGCAACCAGGGCCAGATCGCGCTGGACCGGGGCAAACTCCGGGATCGGGGTGTAGTGCAGGCTGGTGGGGACCAGAGCGTGGAAGGCGACCCAATCGATCTCGCCCAGGTAGATGTTCAGGTTGGAGCGGCTGTCCTTGGGCAGCTTCAGCTCAGCGGTGACATCATTGGCCAGCTTGCCGAAGACGCCGACACGCTCGCCCTTGCACAGGATGTAAGCGGCAATGCCGGGGTGCAGCCAGGCAACATCGGCGGCACGCTCCACGGTCAGCTCCACGCCGAAAGCATCGCCCAAAGCGGCGACAGCGCCCTTGACGGTAAAGAAATCCTCGTCACTGCCCCAGGCGGCGAAGCCCAGGTGCAGGCGCTCTTCCGGCAGTTCGGTGACAGGCAGCTGCTTCGGAATGTAGATGTTGGACATCTCGAACAGGCGGCCCTCGCCGTTGCCCTTGCGCAGGTTGTCAACGACAACGTTCAGCAGGGACGGAGCCAGCAGCGGGCGCATGATGGTCAGATGAGAGGAAATGGGGTTCAGGATGCGGATAACCTTGCGCTCCGGGGCGTCGGCAGCGATATGCAGCATATCCAGGTCGGCATCGGCGTAGAACGCGAGGGTCTCGGCCTCGTAGAAGCCCTGGGCGCACATGGTGCGCTTGGCCTTGGCGCGGGCCTTCTGCTCAGTGGTCAGGCCGCCGGTGGTGACCTGGGCAGCCTTCAGGAAAGTAGGTACGATGTGGTCATAGCCGTACTCGCGGATGACTTCCTCGGCCAGGTCAGGCTCTCCGACCTCGATGTCCTCACGCCAGCGGGGCGCGACGACCTGCATGGTGTTGCCGTCGGCTTCGAGGGTGACCTCGAACTGCAGACGGTGCAGGATGTCGAGGATGGCATCGGTGGGCACGGTGATGCCCAGGATGGCGTTGATGCCGCTGATGGTGGCGGTGAAGTGCTTACCCTCACGCGGGGCACCGGCGGAGCAATCGAAGTGTGCAGCGGTGACTTCGCCGCAGCCCAATTCCTGAATGAGGTGCAGGGCGCGGGCCATGCCCAGCTCGGTGGTGTACTCAGAAATACCCTTTTCGTAATGGCTGGAGGCATCGGTGTTCTGGCCCAGGCCGCGGGCGGTCTTGCGGATGTTGTCGCGGGCGAACTTGGCGCTCTCGAAGAGCAACTGGGTGGTGCTGTCTTTGATCTCGCTGTTCAGGCCGCCCATAACGCCGGCCAGGGCAACGGGCTTGGAACCATCGCAGATGACCAGGTTATTGGGGGTCAGCTTGAAGTTCTTTTCGTCCAGGGTGGTGATCTCCTCACCATCCTTGGCGCGGCGGACGATGATCTGGCAGCTTTCCAGCGTGTCCATATCGAAGGCGTGCATCGGCTGGCCGATCTCCAGCATGACGTAGTTGGTGATGTCAACGACGTTGGAGATGCTGCGCAGGCCGCACAGGGCCAGCTGGCGCTTCATCCAGCGCGGAGAGGGGCCGGGGGTGATGTTGCGGACATAGTGGCCGATGTAACGCGGGCAGAGGTCCGGGGCCTCGACGGTGATGGACAGACGGTCGTCGGTGGTGTCGGAGACGGTGTAGTCGGTGGCGGGCATCTTGAGGGGCTTGCCCAGCACGGCGGCAACTTCGCGAGCGATGCCGAGGACGCTCTGGCAATCGGCACGGTTGGCGGTGACGGAGATGTCAAAAATGTAATCATCCAGGCCGACAACTTTCTGAATGGGAGTGCCGGGAACGGTATCCTTGGGCAGGTCAAGCAGGCCGTAGACCTCAGCGCCGGGATACAGGTCGTCGTTCAGGCCCAGTTCCTCACCGCTGCAGAGCATGCCATTGGACTCAACACCCATCAGGGGCTTGGCCTTGATCTTGATGCCGCCGGGCAGCGTGGAGCCGTCCAGAGCGGCGGGGGTGTGCATGCCCTCGTAAACGTTAGAAGCGCCGGTGGAGATTTGGATGTCGTGGCCGTACTCGCCGCAGTCTACTTTGCAGATATGCAGGTGGGTACCCTCCTGAGGAACGCACTCGGTAACAACGCCGACAACGACCTTGCTGATCTCGCCGCCGAGATCAATGAGTTCTTCGACCTCAAAGCCGCAGCCAAAGAGCTTATCTTCCAACTCCTGTGCGGTGACGTCAATATCAACATACTGTTTTAACCAGCTGAACGGTACTTTCATAATCTGTACTCCTCCCCCATCAATCCTCGAACTGCTTCAAGAAGCGCAGATCGTTTTCAAACATCAGGCCGATGTTGTTGATGCCGTATTTGAGCATGGCGATACGCTCGATGCCGATGCCAAAGGCAAAGCCGGAATAGACGTTGGGGTCAATGCCGCAGTTCTCCAGCACGCTGTGGTGCACAACACCGGCACCCAGGACCTCGATCCAGCCGGTGTGCTTGCACAGCGGGCAACCCTTGCCGCCGCACTCGAAGCAGGAAACGTCGACCTCGACGCTGGGCTCGGTGAACGGGAAGTAGGACGGGCGCAGACGAGTCTTGACGTCAGCACCGAACAAAGCCTGGACGAACTTGTCCAGCATGCCCTGCAGGTCGCACAGGGTGATGCCTTTGTCCACGACCAGACCCTCCATCTGATGGAACATCGGGGAGTGAGTGGCATCGGAGTCAGAGCGGAAGACGCGGCCCGGGACCAACACTTTGATGGGGGGCTTTTCCATATCCATCACGCGGATCTGGCCGCCGCTGGTCTGGGTGCGCAGTACGATGTCATCGGCCACATAGAAGGTGTCCTGCATATCGCGGGCGGGGTGATTCTTGGGCACATTCAGGCGGGTGAAGTTGTGGTCGTCATCCTCGATCTCGGGACCTTCGTAGATCTCAAAGCCCATGCCAGCGAAAACGTCGACAATCTCGTTCTTGACGAGAGTGATGGGATGCAGGCTGCCGTTCAGGCGAACCTTCGGGGGCATGGTGATGTCCACGGTTTCGGCGGCGTTGCGGGCAGCCAGGGCAGCCTGCTCCACCTGGACGGACAGGGCCTGATACTGGCCCTCGGCCCACTGCTTGAACTCGTTGATGGTCTTGCCAACGGCAGGGCGATCCTCTTTGGGCACATCGCGCAGGGACTTGGTCAGCCCGGCAACAGCGCCGTTTTTGCTCAGGAATTTCTGCCAGAAGTCCGACAGCTGTGCCTGATCGGTGACAGCGGCGGCAGCTTCTTCAATCGCCGCGCGCAGCTCTTTGATTTTTTCTTCCATAGTACACCTCTGTTTATGGGTCTTGCGGGACAAAACAAAAAGGCCTCGTCCCTGTGCTTGTCAGGGACGAAGCCTTGCACATCAAAACTCCGCGGTACCACCCGTGTTCCGCGCAAAAAAGGCGCGGCACTCTTTAACTGCCGGTAACGGTGCAGAGCCGTTGCGTACTACTAAGCGGGTATGCCGTTCACGCGCACCACTCAGGAGTGAACTTCGGCGCGGGGGCTTGGGGGCGGCTTGCAGCCGGTGACCGCTCTCTCTGGTCCGAAACGAACCGCGCGTACTTTCTCCGTCAATGTGTTTTAACGAATACGGATTTAGTATAGCGGTTTCGGCAGGATTTGTCAAGGGCGGTTTAGCTGTCGCGGCGGCGGCCAAGCAGACGCACCACGTACAGGAAGATGTTGATGAAGTCGAGGTAGAGGTTCAGTGCACCGATAATGGAAGCCTTGTGCAGCATGGCTGCATCACCGCCGAAATAGGCGTAGTGATGCTTGAGCATCTGGGTATCATAGGCGGTCAGACCCATGAACAGGAACAGACCAACGGCGCAGAGCAGCAGATCACCAATGCCAAAGCTGAAGCCAAACAGGCTGAACAGGCTGCCAACCAGGGAGCAGATGATCATGGCGATCAAACCGCCCATCAATTTTGGGCCCCAGCCGACTAGGCTGCGGTTGGTGGTAGCACCGTACACGGCCATAACGCCGAAGTAGACAGCGCCCACCAGGAAGGCCAGCACCAAGCTGCCCAGATCATAGATCAGGAAGATGGAGCAGAGGTTCAGGCCGTTGAGCGCCGCATAGGCAAAGAAGATGCCAGTAGCGGTGCCTGGCTGCAGGCTGGTGACACGGGCGGACAGTACACCGACCAAAATCAGCTCTGCAATGCAGGTGATGAAGAAGACGCCGCTGTTGATGAAAGCATAGACCAAACCGGTGGAAATAGCACCGATGGCCACGGCGAAGGTGACCAGCAGACCGGCAAACATCCAGCCGAAGGTCTTGGTCATATATTGATTTAAGGTTCCAAACGGACTTTCAGCATAAGAAATATCATTGTAATTCTGATACATGGTTGAAATCCCCTTTCTGTATGAAGTATTATACTGTTATTAGGATGTCAATTCATCACAAAACTATTAAGAACCATGGATAAAAGGTGAAAAATGTCTGATTTGTACGGAATTTATCTGCATATTCCCTACTGCCGGGCCAAATGCCGGTATTGTGATTTCTACTCGGCTCCCGGTGCGCGGGGAGTACCGCAGGCCTATGTGAGTGCGCTGCTGCGAGAGCTTGCAAAGAACGACCGCCGCCCGGATACGCTCTACTTTGGCGGCGGGACGCCTGCCCTGCTTTCGCCTGCCCAGGCAGAAAGCCTGATTACGGCGGCGAATCCTTTGCCGGGGGCGGAGATAACGCTGGAGGCCAACCCTGATGTGGTGATGCAGGAAAGCTTGGCAGGCTTCCGTGCGGCAGGGGTGACGCGCATCAGCTTTGGCGTGCAGAGCGCCAGCAACGCCCAGTTGCGGCGACTGGGGCGCACCCACACCGCCGAAAGGACCGCACAGGCACTGGCCTGGGCGCGGGCGGCAGGTTTTGAGGAAATCTGCGGCGACATCATGCTGGCGCTGCCGGAGTACAGCAACGCCGAGTTTGATGCTACGCTTGCCTTGTTGCGGGACGGCGGCTGTACGCATATTTCGGCTTACCTATTAAAGGTAGAGCCGGGCACGGCGTTTTACCGCAACCCGCCCGCGGGCCTGCCGGACGGCGACGCGGCGGCGGACTTTTATTTATATGCGGTGGCCCAGCTGGAAAAGGCCGGGTACCAGCAGTATGAGATCAGTAACTTCTGCCGCCCCGGCCATGAGGGACGGCACAACCTGCTGTACTGGGATTGCTGCGACTACCAGGGCTACGGCCCTGCGGCCCACAGTTGTGTGGGCCGTGTACGGAAATACTGGCCGGACGATGTGCAGGCGTTTATTGAGGGCACCGCCGCCGAAGCGATGGAGGGCGATTGCACGGCCGAGGATTTTTTGCTGATGCAGCTTCGCCTGCGCAGAGGATTAAGCTTAGCCGAATATGGCCGCTGGGGCGGCAGCTTTACCTCGGCGCAGAAACAGTTTATCCGCCAGTGCGTGGCCCACGGCTACGCCGAGTTTGACGAGAAAACGCTTCGCCTTACTCCCGCCGGTATGGTGGTACAGAACTCTATTTTGACCGAATTGATGTGAAATATAAAATGCCGCCTCTGCCTTTTTTGAGGGCAGGGGCGGTATTTGTATGCGTTTAAATTTCGCGGATAGGCCAGCCGAGCAGCTCGGCTGCGGTGCGATCATGGGTGACCAAAATCGTGGGCCGCTCCCCTGCCAGGCGGCGGGTAACGGCGGCGGCATCGCGCACCAGGTCGGCATCCATGCCGGTGAAGGGTTCGTCCATCAGCAGCGTTTGGGCATCCTGGCACAGCAAGGCGCGCAGCAGGGCGGCGCGGCGCTTTTGCCCGCCGGAAAGCCGCACGGCAGGCAGGCGCAGGTCAGCCTCGGTAAAGCCAAGGGATTGCAAGTCGCTGCGGGCCTGGGCGGCGGTCAGACCGTGGCCTGTCAGCACAAGGTTGTCTACGGCAGTCAGCTGGGGGCAAAGACGGTCCTCCTGAAAGACGACGGCAGGGGTCACCACGCCGGTGACGGTGCCGCTGTCGGCGGTCTCCAGCCCTGACAGGATGCGCAGCAGCGTGGTTTTTCCACAGCCGGAAGCTCCCATCAGTACCATGGGACGGTCCACTGTCCAACAGAAACTTTGCAGCACGGCGTGGGTGCCGAAGCTTTTGCAGAGGTTTTCGATAACGATGCTCATGCCTGCACCTCCCCGCAAAGACGGGCTTTTACGGCCCGCAGCAGCCGGGCGGCCACGGTGGACAGCAGCGCCGAAAGCAGCACGATGACCAGCGTCCAGGCGAACACATCGGGTGTGGACAGGGTGATTTTGGCGCGGTAGAGCGCGTCGCCGACCGAATGGTCCGGCAGGCCGATGACCTCGGCCGAGACGCCGCTTTTCCAGCACATACCCATGGCGGCAATGCAGCTTTCACAAAACGACGGGAAAATGCCGGGCAGCCAGATATACCGCAGCCTAGTGATGAGCGGCAGGCGGTAGACATGGGCCATCTCCAACAGTTGAGAGTCCGTATCAGCAATGCCGCCCTGCACCCCGGCGTAGACCACCGGCAGCACATGGGTAAAGCTGACTACCACCGAAAGGTTAGCACTGCGCACCCACAGCAAAGCCAGGATGACAAAGCTGGCTACTGGCATGGCGCGGATAAGCTGCATGGCAGGCTCAATAAAAATGCGCACCCAGCGCCAGCGGGCACCCAACGCACCCAGCACCAGCCCACCGACGACCGCCAGCAGGAACCCGGCCAATATGCGCATAGCACTGAACACGATGCGCTGCCAGAAACCAGCTGTAGGCGCCAGCTGAGCCAGCGCCTGCAGTGTTTGTATCGGTGTGGCGAGAAATAACCCGCCATGCCCCAGAGAGACAGCCGCCAACTGCCAGACCACGATCCATGCGGCCAGGGCGGCGGCTCGCTGCCAGAATTTAACCGGCATAGTAGAAGTCGTCAGCCGGCATGCTGCCACCCACACTGGTGGGGTCAGCGTCGAACAGGACCTGATAGTAGGTGGTCAGGTCGGTTTTCATCTGGTCGCCGGTCTCGAACACGATATTGCACTGGGGCAGGGCCTTCTGGGCCAGGGCAGCCTTGGCAACGATGCCGTACTCCTCGCACAGGGCGGCAGTGCCTTCCAGATCGGTGTTGGCGGCGTTCACGCTGGCCTGGTAAGCGTCCATGAAAGCGGCGAAGCGGTCGGCATCGGCCTCAACGGCATCCTTGCGGACGACCAGAACGCCGGTGACCAGCTTGGAACCGGCGACCTTCTGCCATTCCTCGTTCATATCCAGGGCAACGCGCAGGCCCTCGACCTGGGACAGAGCGCTGGTCACGAAAGGCTGGGGCAGCATGGCGATGGTGGCCTCGCCAGCCTGGACCTTGCTGAGAGCCTCGGTGGCTTCGCTGCAGTACTCGATGGTGATATCGTTGTCGGGGTCGATGCCGTTCTCGGACAGGACATAGCGCAGGACATACTCCGGCGTGGTGCCCTTGCCGGTGGTGACGAGGGTCTGGCCCTTGAGATCAGCGACGCTGTTTACGGTCTCGCCATTTTCGACGATGTACAGCACGCCCAGCGTGTTGACGCAGGCAACCTCAACGGCACCGTTGGTCTTCTGGTACAGGGTAGCAGCTAGGTTAGCGGGCACAGCGGCGGCGTCGATGTCACCCTTGACCAGCAGGGGCACGACCTCGTCGGCAGCACCGTACATGTTGAAGTCGACCAGGTCGGCGGCATCATCAGCTGTCAGCATGTTGACCAGGCCCATGGTGGTGGGGCCTTTCAGGCCAGCCACGCGCAGGGCAGTGGTCTCGGCAGAGGTTTCGGGGCTGGCGTCCTCCTCCACGGTGGAGACGGCTTCGGTAGAAGCGGACTCGGCGGTGGATTCAGCCACAGAAGATGCGGATGCGCCGCAGCCGGCCAGAGATGCGCAGAGCGCAAAGGCGGCAACAGCAGAAAGAATACGTTTCAGTTTCATGATTTTTCTGTTCCTCTCTTTTTTTGGGATGCTGATAGAAACATCTCTTGCTTTTGCTGCCCCACTATACTATAATAAATAGAAAATGTCTGTTGCCTGTGCAACATTCTTGAGAGAGGACCCCTGCATGGAGTACACCCCTTATTTTGATACATTGCGCAAGACCCGTCTGCTGCGCGGCATGACGGATGCGGAGCTGACCCTGCTGACGGAAAGCCTGGCCCCGCGGGTGCGCCGGTACGATAAAGGCGAACTGCTGCTGATGGCCGGGTACGAGACGAAAGACGTGGGCATCATTTTGGAAGGCGAGATCACAGCCACCAAGCCGATGCCTGACGGTACGCCCATCACGATGGCCCGCATGGGGCCGGGCGGCGTGTTTGCCGATGTGCTGGCAGGCGGCCGCAGCAAAAGCCCGGTCAACGTGACGGCGGCTGTTCCCTGCCTGGTGCTGTACCTGCCCTACGATGGTATGCTGCGGCCAAGCGGAGAGTTGAGCGCCGCCCACTGGAAGCTGCTGCAGAACTGGCTGGAGACGATCAGCGGGAAATATTTTTCGCTGGACTGCCGCCTGGAATTACTGTGTTGCAAGAGCCTGCGCGGGCGCATCTGCCTGTGGCTGCTGGAACAGCGCGACCAGACCGGCAGCGACACCTTTACTATCACGATGACCCGCGCGGAACTGGCCGCCTACCTGAACTGTGACCGCAGCGCTTTAAGCCGAGAACTGAGCCGCATGCAGGAAGATGGCCTGATCGAACTGTTCCGCAGTACCTTCAAACTACTTGACCCGGAAAGGTTGGCAAATGAAATGTAAGGAGCTTACCATGCCATTTAAAACTGCAGTGCAAGCCCGCTGGAATAATGTGTACCAGTGGCTGCAGGAGACCGACCATATGGATACCCACCCGGAAGGCCCGGTGTTTGTGTTTCTGGAGCGCCACGAACTGCAGGATATTCTGGGGGAACACACCCTGGATAAAGGCACTGTGGAGTTTGAAAACGAGAATTATATCGCCTACGGCTATCCCAGCTACGATGAAATGCGTGCTGATTTTTTTGATTAAGTGAGGATTTAACTATGAATGACCGCAAAGACCCGATCCTTTACATCGTCATCCCCTGCTATAATGAGCAGGAGGTGCTGCCGATTACGGCACCACTGTTTTTGCAGAAAATCAACGACCTGGCGGCGGCTGGGAAGATCAGCCCCGACAGCCGGGTGCTGTTCGTGAATGATGGCTCTAGGGATCGCACCTGGGAGATCATCAACGAGCTGGCGGCCAGTGATGAACACTATGTCGGTATCTGTCAGAGCCGCAACCGTGGGCACCAGAACGCTGTGCTGGCGGGCCTGATGGAGGCAAAGGACCGCTGCGACATCACGATTTCCATCGATTGCGACGGCCAGGACGACATCAACGCCATGGACGGCATGGTGGATGCTTATCGGGACGGCTGCGATGTGGTGTACGGTGTGCGCAGCAAGCGCGATACCGATACTTTCTTTAAGCGTTTTACCGCCGAAAGTTTTTATAAACTGCTGAACGCCATGGGGGCTGAGGTGGTGTACAACCACGCTGACTACCGCCTGATGAGCGCCCGTGTACTGCAGGAGTTTGCCAAGTTCAAAGAGGTAAACCTCTTCCTGCGCGGCATGGTGCCGCTGGTTGGCTTTAAGTCGACCAGCGTAGCCTACGAGCGCCACGAGCGCATTGCAGGTGAGAGCCACTATCCCCTGTCCAAGATGCTGTCGCTGGCCTTTGACGGTATCACCAGCCTGTCCATCAAACCCATCCGCTTTATTACCGGGTTCGGAGTGATCGTGGCACTTATCAGCTTTATTGGTGTGATCTGGGCCATGGTGGAGGCCATCCTGGGGCTGACGGTCTCCGGCTGGGCCAGCATGACCAGCATTATCTGCTTTGTGTCCGGCGTGCAGCTGATCTGCCTGGGCGTGATTGGCGAGTACATCGGCAAAATCTACATGGAGACCAAGCACCGCCCGCGCTATATTATCAGCGAGACGACGCCGAACTTTGGCGAAACCAAGGAGGACAACGCATGAGCCGTCAGGTTTGGAAAGGTTCTACCCTGCTGAACCCGGAGCCGCCGGTGCTGGTGAGCTGCGGCAGCCCGGAAAAGCCGAATCTTATCACCGTAGGCTGGTGCGGTACCATCTGCACCCAGCCGCCGATGCTGTCCATCAGCGTGCGGCCAGAGCGATACAGCCATAAGCTTATCAAGGAAAGCGGCGAGTTCGTGGTAAACCTGCCCACCGAGAGCCTGGTAAAGGCTATCGATTGGTGCGGCGTGAAAAGCGGCCGCGATGTGGACAAGTTTGCCGCCATGCATCTGACCGCTGCCCCCGCCGCCAAGTTGGGCACGGTGCTGCTGGAAGAAAGCCCGGTCAATTTGGAGTGCAAGGTGACGCAGGTCATCCCGCTGGGCAGCCACGATCTGTTTTTGGCTGAGTGCGTAGCCGTGGATGTGGACGAAAAGCTGCTGGACGAAAACGGAAAACTCTGCCTGAACAAGGCAAAGCTGATCGTCTACTCCCATGGGGACTATCTGGCACTGGGCCGCAAGCTGGGCAGCTTTGGCTACAGCGTGCGCAAAAAGAAAAAGCCGATTAAAAAGTAATTTTGCTGTAAATAAAGCGGCAGGGAACGCAAAGTGATGCGCACTTCCCTGCCGCTTTTGTTATAGGCAAAAAGAAACACCCCCGAAGCGGTGAAACTTCGGGGGTGTTCCCGGTTAAAGGATGCCCTTGCTTTTCAGTATGCCGATGCCGACTACTGCGACAAGAGCGATAGCGCATATGACGATGAACGCATCAATGTATTTCAGCGGAACTTTGGAGAAGTTCTCATAGAAATTCTCAAAGGCGTTCAGCTGGCTGCGGTCGGGACGGTCCGATTTCTGTTCAGTCCCTTCAGGGGCAGTCTGTGGGGTCTCGTCTTTGATTTCGTCTGCCATAGCGGATTACTTCTTGGCCAGGTACTTGCGCAGGTCAAGGGCAACGGCGATGACGATGACAAGGCCCTGTGCAATGTAGGTG
>ENA-USUG01000548-USUG01000548.1-human-gut-metagenome-genome-assembly--contig:-NODE-548-length-63831-cov-13.577736_pt1 | contig 63831 bp, 57 predicted proteins | sample MGYA00250059_ERZ773394 | MGnify/ENA primary metagenome ERZ773394 (study PRJEB29103, sample SAMN06111957) | human gut metagenome | biome: human gut; feature: ankylosing spondylitis patient; material... | reverse complement strand
CATAAAAACACCGCCTATATTTGATAGATACATTGTACCAAATATAGACGGTATAATCTACTTTTTCAGTGCCCTCGAATGAGGGGCAGGGGAGTTGAAGTGTCGAAGACACTTTTTTATAAATCCTGTCTGGAAGTCTCCGATATCCATTTGGGAACAGCTCAAAAAGCTGTTTTTCAGAAAGTTCATGATATTCTTTCCGGACTAGAAGTCCTGACAGATCTTCATCACGTTTTCCTTTCGGTCTTTTTTTACGTTTATATGCAGGAATGACTTCTTCGATCAATGGTTCTTCTGCACAGTCTGTTTCTATCGTAACTTCAGCTTCGTTAAAACACAGAGTCAACTGATCATAGTCAAATTTCTCCGTTTTCTGAGCAAAACGATCTGTTCGTGACATGGTAAGCTGTTCATAGATCAGGTCAAACTTTCGGTTCAGTTCTTCCAACTGTGTTGTCTGTTTTTGCAGCTGTTCCTGTTGAGAAAGAAACAGTTCGATGATCTGTTTCTTTGTAAATCTGTTTAATTGTCCCTCGTTAAATATGATCTTTTTCATAAGACAACACTATCATAGAACATAAACGCACGTAAAGAGATATGAGACAACTTTTTAAATCCGTGGATAAAGTCATTTTGACAGGAATACTTTATCCACAGAATGTTCAGACGAAACGTGGATGATCTATTTTCTGAATACATTTTTTAGGCTGGATCGTCAGACCTTCCATCAGCCATCGAAACTGCTGGGATGTAAGCTTACATACTTCTTCCTGACTTCTGGGCCATTGGAATTTACTGGCTTTTTGTTCTAACCGTTTATAACAGAGTAAAAATCCATCACCTTCCCATATAAGTGCCTTGATCCGGTCTGTTTTACGTCCACAGAACATAAACAGGGTTCCGGGCTGAAAAGGATCCATCCCATAGGTTTGAGAAATGATGTTTGAAAGAGAATCGATTCCTTTTCTTAGATCTGTATAACCACACACAATATAAACAGCCTGAAGATCTTTTGCATCATTCAGCATTTTTCAGATTTCTCAGCACACGGGAAAGAAGTTGTCCGTCCGTATTTTCATAGATACGAATGCGAAGATCATCCTGAAAGATATCAAGGAAAGAATCTGTGGTTTGAAGTTTTGAGAGATTTTTTTGTATACTCTGATCTTTATGAAACAGTTCTTTTGGTACAATTGCTAGATTTTCCTGAAGTTTTTCTTCAGATACTTGATCCAGATAAGCTTCTTTTACCTTTCTGACCCTGTAATAATATCCAGCTGCAGAAATCCCATAATTCTCTTTACACCATTCATCCAGAGGAATCTGTTGAGGTCGCCCTTTGGATTCCTTCATCATCTGAAACCATTCCTGCAATTGAACCTGTTGCGTGACTAAAGTTGTTTTTGACATAAACTATATCGCCTCCTAAAAAATCAAGAATGTTAAGACTCAAACTTTTTTACAAGTCAAAAAAGTTAAGGCTTAACATTTTTGACACTGTTTAAAATCTTGAGTTAATTATCTCAGATTATTTTAGGATTTTGTAGGGAACACTGATTTACCGTTTACATAAAATATGTTACAATCCCATAAAAATAAATATTTAATTTACAAGAAAAAAACCATTAAATAAGAAATATATGGTATACTTAAATTAACGGATTCGTATGCGTTTCTTTAAAAGAAAGACTTAAAGGAAATAGCATCAATAGGTAATAATACTATGACTAAATTAGTCAAAGATGAAAATGCTATCATGGACGTGATAGTTAAAATATGTAATGCACTAAATGTACTATGGATGAAATTGTAGAAGTTTTACCAGATGAAGAAATAAAGTTATGGGGATAAAGATATGGCTAAAATGATTGATAAATTACCAGAATATGAGGGGGAAAAGAAGGTTTGGGAATACTTATCGAAGAATCTTCCACAACAATATATAGTGTATAATAATCGCTCAATCAAAGGGTGGGAATATGATTTTTGTGTAATGGCAGAAAATGTTGGATTATTTATTATTGAGGTAAAGGGATGGTTACCACGAAATATATTTAATGTTGTCAGTGAGGATGCCATAATTTTGTCGGGAGAGGAACAGCCACAATCTAGTCCAAGAAAACAAGTGCGCGGATACAGATTTAATATGATTAATTTGTTAAAACAAGAGCTAGGAATGAATCCATTAGTTATGGATTTAGTTTGTTATCCCATGATTAGTAAAAATGAATACTTGGAAAAGCGGTTAGATGTTGTTTCAGATGAGACTGAAACTATTTTTAAAGAAGATTTAGAAGAACCTGCTTTATTATTTCAAAAACTAATGGGACGCTACAATATTAATAAGAGTACACCACATGATATTTTAGATACAAAACGTTTTGCACTTATTAGACATCATTTTGAACCTAACTTTGATTTGAAAGAGAGCGAAGAAAATTTAAATCCAGGATATTCTAGATTGCGAATTGAAAAAAACTTATTAAGTGAGGATAAAGCAGATGAGATTGTTGAAGAATATTTTAAGGGAATTAAAGAAATAGTTTTTGTTGATTCACGGGAATCTATGTGTTTGTTAGCGAATAAGGTAGAAGAGATTTTATTCAGAAAGAAATTAGTACCATTAAAGGGAAATTTAGTAGTTGGAACCAGAACATTTGATGACTCAAATTTAAAAGATTTTTATTCCATTTTTAATTTTGAAGTTTACGTTCTTAATAATATAAAATCGTATGTAAATGATTCAATTCTAATTGAGGAAGGTGTGTTTGATGATGAACAAAAAATTTTATTGAAGTTATTAGCAGAAATGACTCCTTTTAATTTTCAACAATTTGAAATAGAACATGCACCATCATCTAGCAATATTATGGTTGCAGCTGGAGCTGGAACTGGAAAAACATATTCTATGGTATCTAGAGTTGCATATTTATGTAATAGAACTGCAGATGCTGTAGTCGATATTGTTAGTGATATTGCAATGATTACATTTACTAAAGATGCTGCTGAAAATATGAATCGCAGATTGAAACGTATGTTTATGAATTATTTTGTACTTACATCTAATGAAAAATATATGCATTTGATTGAGGATATGAGTCAAATTCAGATTGCTACAATTCATAAATTTGCAATTTCATTATTACGTAAAGAATGTATGCGAATGGGCATCGGTTTTGATAGTCAAATATCAAGTGAAACATTCGAGCGAAGAAATATTTATCACTCAAAATTAGATATATACTTGAGTGAAAAAACAGAGGAAAATCCCAATTTTGTACATCAGCTAACTATTCCTTCATATGAACTAGAAATTATGTTAATTGAATTTTGTGATCAGTTGTACAATCGTAGCATAGATATAAAATCTATTGATACATCATTATTAGGGAATCCAATCGAATCAATTCCTTATTTTAATGAATTAATAGAGCGTGTTATTATTCCATCAGAAATACAATATGCAAATGATCTAAAAGAAAAGAATATGATTAGTTTAAGAGATTGTATGATAAACATTCATAAATTTGTGGAAAATAACAGTATTAGAAGTATTGGAATTAACTATAAGTATCTTTTTATTGATGAATTTCAAGATACAGATGATATACAAATAGAAACAATTCTAGGCCTTCAAAAAGTGTTTGGAAATAATTGTAGATTATTTGTTGTTGGAGATCTTAAACAAAGTATTTATAGATTTAGAGGTGCTACATTAAGTGCCTTTGAGAAGGTGGGGGTTAATAGTGATTTATGGAAAGAGTATTCATTAAATAGAAATTATAGAACAGATGGAAGATTACTAGATATATTTGATGTGATCTTTACTAAAATGGGAGCACAAGGATTGCTTCCTTATGAAAATGAGGATCATTTAAAAAGTCGAGTAATAAAAGAATACACAGATGAATTGTTAGTTAGAAAAGTGGAAACACATGGAAAAGATAAAGAGAAGTTTATTGAAGATTTGTTTAATGAGATTCGTTTTCAAAAAAAAGAAATTGAAAAGCTTTCCAAACAAAAAAAATTAAGTAAAGAGGAAATGACAATAGCAATTCTAGTAAGATATAACTACCAGATTTCAAATTTGGTAAAAGCTGCAGAAAATACAGAATTAGTTATTAAAGATACAGAAGGTGGAAATCTGTTTAGACTTCCCTCTACTAGAGATTTATATAAACTAGTTCTTGCTATTACACATTCGTACAATAAAGTTTATCTAGTTAATTTCATAGAATCAAACTATGTTTCTATGAAATTACAGTTATCAAATTTTAATGGATATAATTCAGAAGAAAAATTAGATGAACTAGTTAGAATATTGGATGAATATTTTATGTTGCTTCTTGGGAAAAAATGGGACGAGATAATATCGGATTTTGAAACAAGACCGGTTTTAGTAGTATTAAGAGAAATATATGAAGCAACCAAACCATGGATTACTTATTCTAGCGATAAAGAATTGCAGTTAGAATATAAAAGTAATTATGAATGTTTGCTTGAAAAAATAACACAAAAATATTCTAGAGAATATTTGACAGTTAATATGATTGGAGAACATTTAAAAATTAATATAACTACTTATCAAGAAGAGGCATCAAGAAGCAAAGAGATTGAAACAGATGAGGTAAATATAATATGTACGACAATACATAAGTCAAAAGGTCTTGAATATGGGACAGTAATTCTCCCTTATACAGCTGATGATATTTCTAGTACATATCATTCTGGTCTTAGTGTAAATTATGTGAGTGGTAAATTAATTTATAGTTATGGATCTGGTCATGGAAATATGGATTATAGTGATGGCTACATGATTGATAATGAATCTATGGAACAAGAGCAAGAAGAATCTAGAATTCTATACGTTGCATTAACAAGAGCGATTCGAAATGTAGTATGGGTAAAGGATTTAGATAGCACCGTACAGCAGTGTTGGGGGAATTTCATGGAGGTTATTGAATAATGGCAATTACAATATATACATATAGCAATCCATATGAAATACATAAGGAGCCGTATTGGGCTTCTATTCAAAATTGTTTTCATTTGTGTGTATCACAAACATTAGTAAACGGATTATGTGACCAGTATAAGGAGTTTTACAAGGGAAAACTCACTACGGTAACAAAATTTATTAACACATTATATGAGGATTGGCAAAGTGATTCAATTACAATTAGTCAACGCGCATCTATTGATAATTTGATTGAATGTATGAATTTTTCAACAATAGTAAATGATATAGATAATACAGATATTATATCTTCACTTAAGCGAAATAGAAGTGAAGTTGTTGAAAGTGTTCGAACTATGTTTGAACTTGGGATGGATCCGGCTAATATCAGAGATGAAAAATTATCATATGATCAGAAGTGTATAGTTGAAATATATAAAGAATTGATTTTAACAAATAACAAGTTTTTTAAAATAAAGGAAAATTTTGAAGAAAAGGAAATTGATACAGCAATTGAGAATACTATTCAGGATGTTTCCAGAGGAAAATGTGATTCTAAAAAAATAAGAAAAGACTCAATTATAGTTCACGGAATTCATCAATTCACACCTATTATGTTAAAAATGATAGAAGAGTTAAGCAAATATAAGTTAGTAGTAATTCTTTTCAATTATCAAGCTGATTATAAAAATGTATATCAAACATGGTTGGATGTATATTCTTCGTTTGAATCAAAAATCATTTTTTCACCTAAAAATTTGAATAATAATACTCAACATTTCGAAGGTGGAAAGATTGCAGATAATATAGCATCATTAATTGCGGGCAATACAAGTGTTATTGACTTTTCAAATAAAATTGAAGTGACAGAATTTGATAATGTCACAGAATTTGCAGGGTATATTGCAAAAAAATTTGAAACAGCAGAAGCATTAAGAAAAGATGATAACTATATTCATTCAGCGTTGTACTATATGGATGAACAGTTGTATGCAGCAAACAGTGAAGTGAATAATATCTTAAAAATATATTTTCCTGAACAATTTGGAGAAAGAGCTTTTTTAGACTATCCGATAGGGCATTTTTTCTTATCAATAACTAATATGTGGGATCCCAATTCTCAATCATTATGTATTAAAGATATAAATGATTTATATGAATGTTTATCTTGTGGAATTATACTTGAACAAAAGCATGGGGAATTGATTTCAATATTAGATAAGACAAAGCTTTATTATGATAAAGAAACCTCAATAAAAGGAATAATTAAGAAGTTGAAGAAACTGAAAAATCGTATAGATGAAATTGTAGATGATGATAATGAAAAACGGGAAATTCAACGTGTTGAATATTTTGATATCTCCAATTCGGAAATCGATACTATGATAAGCGCATTACGAGAATTAAATGCTATTACAAAATACTTTTATGACGATTTTAGTGACCAAGGAAATGATTTTAAGTTATTCTATAAAAAAATTAGAGATGTACTTGTTTCGAAAGTATTAGATGTTCAAGAGATAGATTCAGAATTTAAAAATATTGTAGAAAGATTATTACAAAGATTAAATGAAGTTAAAGATGTAGAAGCAAATGCGTCATTTGATTGTTTAAGAGAAACGATGCAATTATATCTTCAACAAATACCTTCAGAGGGGAAAGGTGCAAATTGGATTGTTAGAAATTTTGAACAGATTGACGGTGACGTTTTAAGAAAAAATCAGAATAACCAGAATAAAATATACCATTTTGCTTGTTTATCAGATCGAGATATGAGTATTACAAGAAAAGATGAGTTTCCATGGCCATTAGACATTAATTTTTTTGAAGTTGCACAGGCACCAGTAGATTGGAAATATCAGGTTTTCGTAACATCAAGATTAGAGTATAAGAACTTTAAACGATATGCATTAATATACGGATTAGCATTTAGTAAATGTGGAATTAAATTAAGCTATATAAAGAATGAAAGAGATGGAGAATCAGAGTTATATTATCTATTAAGAATATTAGGTGCAAAAATATCACCATATGAACCAGAAATAAAAGATAATTATCGAAAAAAAGCTGATTACATTCAGATTGAAGGATTTAAAATGAAAGAATTTAATCAGTATGATCTTATGAGATACAGACTTTGTAAATATAGATTTTTAATGGAATCAGTAATAGAAGGGAAAAGTGTATATAAGGATGTGTTCTTATTAAAAAAATATCTAACAATTATATTAGAACACAGAACTAGAAGGTTCTTTGAAGGAAAAGTATTTGTTAAAAATATTGTATTTGATTACTTAAATACTCAAATGGAGGAGCTTAAAGAAAACTTTGTATTTATTGATAATGCAGAAGCAATAGATATTGTAAGGAGTGTCTGCATATACATTCAAAAATATGCTTTATTTAATGGAAAATTTATGAAATTAAAAGAAAAAGATTTTGATCACATGATTAAAAGAGAAGATTTTCTTACAACAAAAATTAATACAGCTTCAAAAGTAGATACCAAAGAAATTTTTAAGAATTCTACACAACAAGAGGTAAATGCTACACTTAATGAAAACACGCTATTTGAAGTTGCTTATAGGAACATGTTAAATCCTTTGTGTTCAACATGTTCAGAAAAAGATATTTGTTTAGAGTTTTTCAAATCTAAACAAGCATAGGGGGAGTATTATGATTAAGGAAGGAATGTTTGTGAGATGTCCAATAGACAGAGAATATCCATATGATCCTAGAATATTTGTAACAGGTAAAGTATTGAGTATAAATGAATTTAATGAAACAGCTTATATTAAATTTTCAGATCCGTTTGATCAAAAAAAATATTTTGAATATATTCCAGATGAAATTGAGGAAGCACCATTAGCTACATTGGAGCATTGTTATTTATTTAAAGAATCTTTAGTGAAATGGGAAAGAAAAACATATAAGGTAGTTGAATATAACAGTAATGATATAGGATTTTTTGAATATTATTTACAGGATAGTGTAAATAAAGAATATAGATGTGTAAATGAGGTGGATTTAGTTACATCTTTTATTTCTGGTAGAGCGAATCCTATACAGCAATTAAAAAAATATGAGTTTCAGAATCCTTGTTGGTATTTAGGACGTCAGGTAGTAAAAGACACTATGAATGTATTAAATAATTCAATTTTAGGATTCAAAGAATTAGCAGGATGTAAAATTTATTTAAAAGCTTTCCAGCTTAATACAATAATGCAATGTTTACAAAGCGAATGTTGCAGATATATGTTGGCAGATGAGGTTGGTTTGGGAAAAACAATAGAAGCTTGTGCTGTCTTAAAAATTTATTTATCTAATAATTCAGAAAAACAGGTATTAATAACAGTACCTAAAGTATTAATTGCTCAGTGGAGAACGGAATTATTATTTAAATTTGGATTGTTAGAAGGAAATGATGAAAATGGAAATTCAATTAAACTTCTTCCAGTAGAAAACTTATCGAGCGTAGATTGTCACGTAGAGTGGGATTTTGTTATTGTTGATGAGATTCATAATTATTTAGATCGAAAAGAAAGATATGAACTTATTCACACAATAAGTCGTCATTCGGAAAACATTATTTTACTTAGTGCAACTCCAATTCAACAAAGACAAGAAGAGTATTTGGGCTTATTAAGACTGATTCTTCCTGATAAATATGATGATATGTCAATTGAGAATTTTAGCGAATTGGTAGGCAAGCAGAATAGAATTTCCCGATTAACATATTCTCTTTTAGATGAGTTGGACAGTTTTAAAAATGAATTATTGCCTGAAATTGAAACAGAAAATCCGCATGAAGATGAAGATGTTCAAGATGAATTAGAAGTAATTGAAGAAAATCTAAATGATTTAGCAGACGAAATTGCTGATACAAAATTATTTGAGTTAGTATCTGGCGTGGATACTTCAAAAGAAGATTTTGGAATATATGATATACAAGTAGTAGTTTCTTATATTTGTGATAACTTTCAATTAGAGCGAAATATTATTCGTGGAAGAAGAGCAATTTTAGGTGTTTATCCTAAAAACGAAGATGGTGAATTTGCTGAAAGAGCAGTTCATGAACTTACATATGAAATTTCAGAAGAAAAGAATTATTATGAAAATGAGGCATATCGTCAACTTAAAGAGTGGATTTTGTCTCAAGAAGGGAATCTAGAAGATTCTAATGTAAAAGATATTATTCAACCTCTGATAGAAGCATTTTTCAGCTCACCATGGGCTTATAAAGCACGACTTACAGAACTAGGGGGTGAATATGCAATTCCTTTAGATGTAATTAGGACAGCTTCAAGATGGCTCGAAGAGGAAGAAGCAGCAGTTAACAACCTTGCAGATGTAATGGATGATATTGAAATTCACCCATCAAGATTATTCAATTTGATTAATTATATTGATCAAGAACTGTTTGGCGAAAAAATAGTTGTTTTTACAGATCAGATAGAAACCTTTAATGCATATTATGAGGTTTTTAAAGATGCGTTTGGAGATGAAGTTACGGGATTTGCTGAATCAATCAATAGAGATAAGGCGGAGATTAATATATATAGATTCCAGTCGGATCCAAATTGCAAAATGTTGATTTGTGACAGATCAGGTGGTGAAGGCCGAAACCTACAAATTGCTGATTATGTAATACATATAGATTTGCCATGGAACATCAATACTATTGAACAACGAATTGGTCGATTAGATAGAATGGGACGAAATGTAAAAAAACCTGTGACTTCTGTTGTTATTCATTCAGTAGATAGTTATGAAGAACAACTTTTTAAGTTTTGGAATGATGGACTAAACGTATTTTGTCAATCATTGAGTGGTCTAGAAATCATTATGAATGATATAAATAATAAAATAATTGAATCTATTAAAACTGATTTTGAATTTGGATTATATCGTTTGATACCGGAATTAATTAAAGAAGCTGAAGAAATGCGTGAAACTGTACAACGTGAACAAATATTTGATACCGCTGCAATGAGATTCAGGCCGCTTTATTTGCAATTGGAAAAATTGCTACATAATTATCAATTCAATGAAAATAAATTATTTGCAGAAACAATGATGAGTTGGGCATCACTTGCAGGATTTGGAGAACTAAAACATGGTGCAAATGATGGTTTTGTTGCATTTGACGAGCATAATTTTTCAGTAAGATCTGCGCAGAATTCATTTTTGATTCCGCCAAACTGGGATTATTATATGTCAAAAAAACAAAATGAGATTATCATAAAAGCACAAAGAGGTCTTGAAGAGGAAACAAAAAAGAATATTAATCATAATAATAGAACGATAATGGGGTCATTTGACAGGCAAGTGGCAATAAAAAATGATTATATTCATTTTTATGCACCAGGTGATGAGATTTTTGATTGCATCGTTAAAAATGCTATGGATTCGTATAAAGGTATGTGCACAGCTTTGGCTGCAGAATCAAGTATAAATTGGAAGGGATTTATTTATACTTATTCAATTGAACCTAATGAAAGACTTTTGCTTGATGCTGGAATGTCACTATATTCACTTGGAATGTTTAGACAGTATTTGTCATCAGCAATACAGGTTATTCCTGTTGGTTTTTCATCATTTAGTGAAGTTTCAGATAAAATGGTAATATCTGAGCATAAAAGATTATCACAAATGGGATATTTTGATTGTTCAGATTCAATTGAGCATTTGGGAAGAAGAGGAAAAGAAAACGGTTTTTTAGGTATTTTTTCTAAGTATCGAGCAAGCAATATTGATTGGTTTAGAAGTCAATATTCCGAGGAAAAGTGGGAAAGTCTTGTTGAGCAAAGTAGCCAAATAGCTCAAAAAAAAGCACAAACAGGATTTAAAAAAGACTCTAATTTGCTTAGTGCAAAAGAAATGGTTGATCAGATTTTATCCATGAAGGAATCTAGAAAAAGATATTATGGAATTGAAGGAAACGAATCTATAGAAGAACTAAGAAAACAGTATGAAGTAATACTTGAGAGCTTGTATAATCCTATTATTTGTTTGGAATCTGCTTGCTTTATGTGGTTGGTGAAAAAATGAAAAAAGAACTTATCGTAGATTTAATTGAAAAATTAATAAATAATGAGCCTTGTGACTTAAAACTACTTGCCAATGCTTCTCCCAAAACCTCGGTTGAGGAGTTTTTGTTAAATACAGCATATCGCCTGATGAATACCTACATAAGGTATAATGAGGGAATGTGTGGGAGAGCAGATTATTTAGTTGCTATTCGCGGATTTATGTTAACTTATCAAGTTTCACTTAGATTTGATAACGCGCAAAGTTTTTCGAATTTATCTGATTATGGAATCTATTATGATTCATTCGAAAGAAAATATTATGCGATATTTGACATTCCAGAATTTATAATACATAAGAAATTTGTATCTGACTCATTCATTACTGCGAGTACAGATATTTCTGTAATGCATTCGAAATATAGTCTTAAGGTAAATTCATTTATAGAAGAGACAACAGGATATAAAAGTTTTAAATCATTTGAACAAAAATTGTGCGTATATGGGGCACTTAATACGCCAATGGGATTCACATCATTAATTTCAATGCCAACAGGTGGAGGAAAAAGTTTAGTAACTCACGTTTTAGGATATGAAAAAAATGGATTATCGGTTGTAATTGTTCCAACAGTTTCTTTGGCAATAGATCAGGAAAGAGCAGCACGAACAAATATTAAATGTTATAAGGAAGGAGAAATTTACTGTTATTATAATGGGATAAAGAATTTTAAAGAAATAAAAACGGCTATAGAACAAAGGATAGCAAGATTACTCTTCATATCTCCAGAAGCATTGATAAAGAACGAGCAATTTAGTGAATTGATTTCAAAAGCAAATATGGATAGATACCTCAAAAATATTATTATTGATGAAGCTCATATAGTAGTAGCATGGGGGGACTTTTTCAGAGTTGATTATCAGTGTGTAAGTCCATGGAGAAATGAGTTATTAAAAGTTAATCCCGAGTTGCGGACATATTTGTTATCAGCAACATATCGCGATGAAACGGTATTATCACTAAAACATCTTTTTGCAATAAATAATGATTGGATAGAAATAAGATGTGATTCATTGAGAAAAGAACCACGTTTTATATATAGTAAAGCAAAAAACTATTCTGATAAACGAAAAAAAGTTTTAGATATGGTAAATAAGCTTCCACATCCAATGATTTTATATGTTAATGCTCCGTATGAAGCAGATCAATGGAAAGATTATCTGGAAAATAAAGGATTTTCTAATATTAACACTTTTACAGGTGACACAAAGGCAAACGAAAGAAGAGATTTAATTGATAATTGGGTAAACAATAAATTTGATTTAATGATAGCAACCTCTGCGTTTGGTGTTGGTGTAGATAAGCCGGATGTTAGAAGTGTAGTTCACCTTTATATGCCAGAAAGTCCAGACACATATTATCAGGAATTGGGAAGAGGCGGAAGAGACGGACTTCCTTGTATTAGTGTTATGTGTATTGCTGAAGATGATGTTTCAAGAGCTTTTAATCATGTGAGTAAAGTCCTTACAACTGATAAGTTTTGGGGAAGATGGTGGAGTATGTATTGTAACCCAAACAATCAGTGGCAAGGTGGTAATATTGCAATTATGACATCTACAAAGCCTAATTATAATAAAATAAATTATTTTGAAGAAGGTAATGATACCGATGAGAAGTGGAATATCAATGTATTATTGCTGTTAAATAGAAAAAAACAAATCAAAATAACAGGGTTAGATTTGGATGCTGAAAATAGATATATTTTCACTGTGAAGATATTAAATGATGTTATTACACAAGAAACGAGTGAAGCTAAAGCAATTTTTAGAAAAATAAGAGATGAAGAATCTAAGAAATCTCAAAAAGCATTTTTTACAATAAAGGATGCAATTGATAAATCTGATCGATTATGTTGGTCAGAAATGTTTTTTGAAACATATCCTTTAGTATCTGAATGTTGTCCAGGCTGTAATTGTCATGAAAATATGATAATTACAGAAAGTAATCGTTTCCCGTTAGTTGTTGATGTAAAAGGGCCTGAGAAGAAATTGACAGATGAAATGGTTAATTTTTTTGCAAATACAAATGAAGCTTTGATTATTACAGAAGAAAATCCGAGTGAATTAATACAGAAATATAAACCTAATGTAGTGGTAAGTAATTCGCTAGAAAATATCAATGAATCAAATATTGTTGGAATTAACTATATGAATTTTCAAGAATTTAGAGCTCTTCAAGTTCATGATAATGGATTTTATACTTCGGGATTAGTAATGGCAATATATGATGATGATAAAGATCAAGCTAAAACAGAGTATCAAACTATTTATAAGTATTTAAACAAAAAAAGATATGTAATACATGTTTCAAAACATGATTTTTGCGTGTCGAGTGATACAGAAAAAATGATTGCAGATCAAATTGATGGAACTGTAATCAGATAGGAGGAAAAAATGTTTACAGGGAAAATGGTTACAGAAGCGATACCTGCAAGGGTTTTTGCATTATATAAAATTGTAACATCAAAAAAAAATATTTCTCGATTAGCTTTACAAGGGTTAATGGAACCAAAAGAAATATATGAAGGAACTTCTTATTTTTCTACAATACTAAAAACAGCAATTGAATTAAAATTAGTTGATGTACAGGATAATTATGTAACGGCTATTGTTCCGGAAGAAAAATTAAAAACAATAGAAGATTTAAGAATGTATATAATTTCAAAGCTAGATAATTATGAAGAAGAACAGTTTTATAAATGTACAAATGCGATTGTGAATTTAGATGAAAAAATTTATAAATATAGATCGATTTCAGACAATGAAATGCTTAATTATTTATCACAAAAATCCAATCAACAGATTACTGCACCAATGGCCAGAGGATGGAGATTCTGGGCACAGTTTTTGGGGTTTGGATATATGAATGGTTTTGTTTTTCTTCCAAATGCTTATATTTTTGTTAAAGATGTAATAAAACTTATGGAGTTAGAAAAGAAGAAAGAATATCAAATTGATGATTTTATGACAAGATTTAACCAATATGGGAAAATACTGTCAAGTAATTCTAAAAATGAAAAAAATTTAAATATTGCGTTATCTAGTGCGTTAAGACAACTGCACGAAAATGGCGAAATATCTTTAAAGTATGTTTCTGATAAAGGAAGCAAATGGATTTTATATCCGTCGAAAGAATCGTTCAACGATCCTATTGGTGCAATTATTTATAAGGGGGTTAAATAATGAATATTCAAATAGCAAAACAACGATATAAAAATGTTTTTCGCCCTGATGTAATGAATAATACACAAGGTGACTTTTTGGCTACGCATGTACCTATGAAAAATCTATATGTAACATCTCATGCAGATGTTACTCCACAAGATAAAAAACACCCGATGACTGAGGAAGAAGTTTTTGATAAATTCTTTTCTTCAAGTGAAGAAGACCAATTTGTTTTGGTAAAGGGAGCAAGTGGTGCTGGAAAGTCTCATTTAATTCGATGGTTTTATACAATGTTAGAACTTCGTAAGAGTGAAAACGAAGTGGTACTACCTATTCGAAGAGCAGATAATACATTAAAAGGGACGATAAAACAGTTGATAGAAATGCCAGAGGTCCAAAATATGCCTAATAAAGAGCTTTATAAAAAATTGGCATCTGCATCAATAACCATGCCCGAAATAGAATTAAAAAATACAATTTACTATACATTCGTAAATCTAATTGAGAGCGATGATGGAAGAGCTGGCGAAGATATTGAACGAATGATAAATCGAGTAAACCGTCAGCATTTAGTAGCACTTCTTCAAAATTCTTTATTTAAAGAAAAGTTAATGTCAGAAAATGGACCTATCGAAAGAATATATTGTAAATTTGCAGAAAATAAGACTACTGAAGTTAATGATAAGGCAGCAGAATTCATAACTACAGATTTTGAACTTAATTCAGTTTTTTTAAATGAATTATTGGATTCTGGTGCAGATGAAAAAGCTAGAAAAATTGCAAGTAAACTTATTGATAATGAGGATTTTGTAAAAAAAATAGTAGATTATATAAATTTATTTGTAGAAAAAGTAATCCAGAGATGTGCTGGTCTGGAACCAGGAGATTTAGGACTTGTAATACAAGAAATACGACAAGAATTGTATAAACAAGGAAAAACATTAACTATTCTGATTGAGGATATTACAGCAACGTCTGGAGTTGATGATTCATTGTTAGATGCTTTATTGACTAATAAAAGGGCATATACTGATAGAAATCTATGTAGGATTAATTCTATAGTAGGATCGACAGATGGTTATTATATTGATAAGTTTCGTGTAAATACTAAAGGTAGAATAGAAAATTTTGTTAATGTATCGGATGATATGTTTAATAATGACGTAAATGGACTAATTGAATTTTTTGCAAGGTACTTGAATACAATATCATTGTCTGAAGATGCTATTGAAAAGTGGTTAGATAATAAAGCTAATCCAGACTTCTATCCAGTGCATGAAGTAACTATTGGTAAGGGTTGGGATGAATATAAATTAGGTGGTTCTAAGATAAATCTGTTTCCTTTTTCATCAAGAGCAATTACCTTTTTGTATAAAAAACAAGACGTAAATATGCGACATCCACGAGCATTGATGAGAGATATTTTGGAACCATATATCGAAAATGCGTTAGAAGATTTACAAGATTATCCTCAGAGAAGATCATCTCTTGAGGGAATGGATACCAAATTACAAAATACAATATACAATCGAAATGATCTTGATGATAATACCAAAATCAGATTGACACAGTTCATGTATATATGGGGTAATGGTACTAATAATGTATATTCAAAAAATGGTGTTAGATATATTGGTGGAATAGCAGATAGTGTTTACAAACAATTAGGCTTACCAGTGCTTGATGGAAAGCAAGTAGAAACACCGACTATTGAAGATAATAATATTTCACAGAATGATCTACCAAAGCCAGTTATAGAAAAGCCACCTGTACAAATAGTTAAAGAAAATGAACAAGTGGCTATTGCATTAAAAGAAGTAGACAAATGGATAGAGAATATAGACTATAAATTAAATATAGGACAAACAACTGCAAATGTTAGAGCTTTGAATGATGCTAGAAAGAATATGAATACATATTTGTATGCAGTAATAGACTGGGAATCAGAAGGGGTTCCTATTGATGCAATGATTAGAGTTAGAGATACAAGTAATAAGTTTTTAGTTTCATTTGAACGCCAGACAATGAAGAGCGATTCAGTTGTTGTTTTGCCTGCATCTATAGAGTCTAGAAAAATCATAGAAGCATTTGTACGGTGGAGTGAAGTTGGTGGAAAATCATGGAATTTTGAAGGTTCTACAGATTACTTATTTAGAGTACAAAAGTGGACAGAGAGCATTAAGCCTATAATTGTAAAATCAATTATGAGATATGAAGAAACAGAAATAGACTACTTTTCATTTGCAACAGCTGCAGAGTTCTATCGATTGATTTTTAATGGCCAATGTAAGAACTTTCAAAAGCCACAAAATTTTAATGTGGAAATGCTTTTGAAAAAAAATATAGTAGATAATGCTAGAAATGGTCATACAAAGAATTGGAATGATCTTTTGAAAAAAATGAATGGTTCGGATGGTGATGATGCAAGGAATTGTGTGTTACAATATTATAATTTACCACAAGGTACGGCTGTTAAGTCTACGAATTATGAGTTTGATTATATTTCATTTAATAAAGCTGTAAGAAAAGTTATAAATACAGGATTAAAGTATAGTATTGATGATTTACAGTTAGATGATCCTGTTAGAAAAAGGCGTCTCATGAGTGAGTATTTGAAGTATATTCTCGACAGAATTGATATTGTACTATCTGCGGAAAAGAGTGCTTTAAATGAGGTTATTGAGGCATTAGGAAAAGCGGTTGACTTAGATGATATTGATGATGAAGAAGATATCAAAGATATTATTATGTCAATTAAAAAGTTTTATAATCAAGCACAGATTAGTCATATAAGCGTGGCAATACATTGTGATGATTTTTTGATTAACAGTTGTAAGAAAAATGCAAGAGAAATAGTGTCTGCTATCAAAACAGCAAATCAGATAAAAGAAACTACTGATACACAAGAATTGTTATTGAAATTTAGTAAAGATCCAGTATTTGCATTAAGTAATTTTGTAAGACTAGTTGATTTGGCCAATAGAGATTTGGTTATAGCCAAACAGGAAGTTAAAAAAAGAATGAATAATGTTATTTCAGATAGCGAAGGAAATAATACAGATCAATATAATACAGAAAAAGAAAATCTGCAGGAATGTAAAAAAATAATTGCGGAGGTGAAATAAAATGCTAATTGATGACATTAAACAAGAAATTAAGAGAATGAGAAAATTAGATTCAATGGAGTCAGCTGCACAAGATGCTGAGAGAAGACAAAAAAACGATGCTGATTTCACCTCTTTAGTCCTTTCATTTACAGCTTCTATGGAAATAATAAAAGAGGCTAAAAATGTATTTGTGTTTAAACTAACTGATGAGACTATTCAATACTTAAATGACAGTGTAAACGGATTAGAGAATATAATTAATTCAATGGTGGTAGACGAATCGGCATTGAAAGAAATGAAACAACATATTACCAAAAAAGTAAATCCAGCGTTATCAAAGGAATGGAAAGCGTTTCATAAAATAAAGACAAGTGGGATGTCTGGAAAACTATCATCAATAGGTAGTCTTATGTCAGATAAAAATAAAATTGATGCAATTCGAGCCAATATTAACAATGGAAGCGAATGGGATGGATTGCTGTTAAGAGATGATGGTGTTCATACAAGACTAGAATTATTAAAAGATGGAATAGATCAAGTTAATCAGTTAGAGCAGAGCTTAAATCTTAGCGAAGAAATAAAAGATTTTCTTGTAAAAGTAACAAGTGGAAAAGCCAGGGTCACTGACGTTAATGAAAATATTATTAATTGGATTATTAAAGAAAAACTAATTGAAAAATTCGTTATCAATTTCAAAAATTAAAGATAATAAATTGACACTATAGCTTAGTGGAGATATACTTAAGTAGATACTTAAGTATATCTCTTTTTGCTTGGAGGCATTATGGATTATGTATATAGATTTCCTGTAGTTAGAGGAACACAGGCTGGAGCAGAATACTACATTGCAATGGTTCCACTTAAAATGTTAGCAAAACTATTCCCGGTAGATGATGAAGAGTTTGTTTTACCTGAATATAGAGCTCAAAGAAAACTTAATGAAACAAGAATTCCAATTATAAGTAAATATATCTTAAAAAATAGAGACAGTTATGTTTTCTCGGCGTTAGCAGCATCAATTGATGGAGAATTTTCCTTCAAATCTAATGCAGACAATGTGGATACAGGAATGTTAGAAGTATCAATGGATGCACATTTTCTAATAAATGATGGACAACATAGAAAATCGGCAATAATAGCAGCTTTAAAAGAAGATTCGACATTAGGTGACGAAACTATATCTATTGTTTTTTATGCGGATCAAGGACTCAAGAGAAGTCAACAGATTTTTACAGATTTAAATAAAAATGCAGTAAAAACTTCAAATTCTATTTCGAAACTATATGATTCAAGAGATGAAATGGCTGTATTAACTAGGAATATAATTTGGAATATTGAATTTTTAAATACGTATACTGACAAGGAAAAGGACATTTTAGGTAAATACTCTTCAAGTTTATTTACACTTAACACTTTTTATACATCGAATAAAATTATTATAGGAAAAAGCATAAATTCCCGATCAGAAGAATTTTTGCTAAATTATTGGAATTTAATTGTAAAACATATGAAACAGTGGCAAGAACTGCAGAGCAGAGAAATAACTAAAGTGGATTTAAGAGAGAACTTTATTGCAACTCAAAGTATAGTAATCCAAGCTTTTGGCAGAGTTGGTAATTATTTTTATACAAACCATGATAATATGGATGTGATTTTGCAACAATTAGAAAAAATAAATTGGAGCAGAAACGCAAAACAGTGGTATATGCGTGCAATAGGTAAGAATGGACGTATTATTACAAATAAGAAAGCAGCATTACTGATTTCTAACATTATTAAAAAAGAAATTGGGATTCCACTTTCGCAAGAAGAAGAGGATGCTGAAATTCAATTAAAAAAAACTATAGAAAATAGAGGATAGAAAATGGCAATTACAAAAAAATTAATAGATGGCCTTATTGTCACAATTCAAAATTTATATTTGACAGATGATATTCCTTGGATGATTGGATATTCAGGAGGAAAAGATAGTACAGCGGCGGTACAGTTAGTATGGATGGCAATTGAACAGCTTCCTGAACGTTACAGAAAGAAAACAATTTATATTATGAATACGGATACACTTGTAGAATCACCGGTTGTATCTAAATGGGTTGATAAGTCTCTTAAATTTATGAAGGATGAATCAGAAAAAAAAGGATTACCATTTGTTCCTATTAAGCTTATTCCAGATTACAATAATACTTTTTGGGTTAATTTAATTGGCAGAGGATATCCATTCCCAAGAAAGAAATATAGATGGTGTACGGATAGATTAAAAATTCAGCCAGTGAATAATTTTATTAAGAATAAAATTGCAGAACATGGAGAAATAATTCTCGTTTTAGGAACAAGAAAGCAAGAAAGTTCTAGACGTAATCGAACAATGACAAATCTAGAAAAGAAAAGAGTACGTGAATTATTAAGTCCTAATCCTACGTTGGCAAATGAACTTGTTTTTTCTCCAATGGAAGATTGGACAGATGATGATGTATGGTCTTTCTTATTGCAGTATAAGAATCCATGGAATTATTCAAATATGGATTTAATGACAATGTATAGAGGTGCAACTGCTGATAATGAATGCCCTTTACAGATAGACAAGTCGACTCCAACTTGTGGAAAAAGTAGATTTGGGTGTTGGGTATGTACAATGGTTGAAAAAGATAAATCTATGGAGGCAATGATTTTTAACGATCAGGAAAAAGAATGGATGAGTACTCTGTTACAGTTTAGAAATGAGTTTGGAAACGAGGATGGTGATCGCGAGAGAAGAAGCTTCCGCAGAATGAAAGGTAATCTTCAAGGAAATTATGGCAAGTTGTTTCATGGTCCATATAAAAAGGAAGTTAGAGAATATTGGTTAGAAAGACTTCTAAATATTCAAAAAGAAATTCAAGAAAACGGACCTGAAGAGTTTTCAAATCTTGAATTGATTCGTATCCCAGAGCTACAAGCCATTCGTAGAATTTGGGTTAATGACAAACATGAATTTGACGATTCATTGCCTAAAATATATGAGAAAGTAGTTGGAAAAGAATTTGAGGATCCAGAATGGATTCATTATGAGAATTTTGAAGCTGAAGAGTGGAATATATTAAAAGAAGTTTGTGAAGAGATGTTTCCAGATGAAGAACTTACGTTTGAAATGATGTATTCATTGATAGACATTGAAAACAAGGCATCTGGCGTTAACCAGAGAAAAGGTATTCTTGATAATGTAAATAGTATTATTAGAAAAACTTGCTATAAAAATGAAAAGGATGCCACTGAGTATTATACAAATATGATGCAGCGAAAAAAAGAAAATGGTGGTAAGTACAATGAAAAATTTTTGGATTATCAGCCATTGGAATCCGAATTTGATGAAGAGGAAGAATAGTCGATGATTATAAAAAAATTAGAATTACATAATTTCGGTGTATATGCAGGAGACAATAGATTTCTCTTTGAAGGTAATAAACCCATTGTTTTAGTGGGTGGTATGAATGGTAGAGGTAAAACGACTTTCTTAGAGGCTGTGCTATTAGCACTCTATGGTTCTAACTCCGTTGCATATTCTGAAAGTGAATACAGATCATATTTGCAATATTTAAGATCATTTGTGAATAGAAATGCGGAAGATAAAGAATGTAGCGTCGAATTAGAATTCGAAATAGATAATGGAACTAAAGAAAACTACGTTGTTAAAAGAAAATGGGATATTTTAACCAAAAAAACTAAAGAAGAAATATTTGTATACAAGGATGGTAAGTTTAATGAGTTTTTAACTAACAACTGGCCAATGTTTGTTGAGAATATTTTACCAAGTGCGTTATCTAGTTTTTTCTTTTTTGATGGAGAAAAAATCGCTGAAATGGCAGTTGATAGTACGAACGTACAATTAAAAAATGCTATTCGATCTATGTTAGGAATTAATGTCTTAGATGTTCTTGAAAATGATATTTTAAGAAATTTAAAAAAAGTTAGCAAGAAGGGTACAGATAGTAATAAGACATCTGAAGAATTAGAAGCTTTAAGGAGCAAAAAAGATTATGCTGCTATCGAATTAGAAGAGATTACAACAAAATTGGAAAATACAACGGACATTTTGATAGAACACAATAATGAATTAGAGTCATTGCACAAGTTGTACACTGCAAAAGGTGGTGATGCAGTAGAAAAAAGACAAGAAACTATTCAAAAACGTGTAGAACTAAAATCTGAATTAGAAGCAGAGGAAAATAGGGCATATGAAATTGCAGCTAATGAATTACCGTTAGCTCTTGTTGCAGATTTAATTCAAGATATAAAATTACAGGCAGTAGACGAGCATACAGAAGCTATTATGCAAGAAGCTATTCTTCAATTTGATATGTTATTAGAAGATTTTTCTGTAATTTATGACGGGGATACAAAAGCGAGTATTGATTTCATCAATTTCGTAAAAGAACAAACTCAGATTAATCAAGAAGAACCTATATATGAATTATCAGATCAAGCTCTTTTCCAAGTGAATTCATTAAATGAAAAAACTATTGATAATAGCTGTGCAGAAATGAAAACTATCTTTGATAAAAAGGAATTACTAATTAAACAAATTGCAGAATTAGATAGCTATTTGACATTAGATATTAATGATAAAGAATTACAACGCATTTACAAGAAAATTAAGCAAGTGGAAGAGAAAATCATTCAAGATAAAGTGGCTATTTCAGACTTGGAACAGAAGCATGCACAGGCCACATCTAAACTCAATTCTGTTTCATCTGAATTTAACAAATATGTTGAAGCATATTTGGCTACAGCTGAATTGAGGGATAGTTTGGATCGAACTGTTAAATACTCAAATATGGCCCTTAAAATAATTGAGAAATATCAAGTGGCTTTACAGAAGAAAAAAGTTGATGTTTTGTCTAAGACAATTACTAAATGTTATAAACAATTAGCAAACAAGAAGAATTTAATTAACAAAATTGAAATGGATGCAAAAACGCTTAATGTAAAGTATTTATCTGAAAACAATAACGAAGTGCCTAAAGAATCCCTTTCAGCTGGAGAACAGCAGTTAATGGTTATTTCAATATTATGGGCATTAGCAATTTGCTCAAAGAAAAAATTACCTGTAATTATTGATACACCGTTATCTAGATTAGATTCTTTACATAGAACAGCATTAATTACAACATATTTTCCTAATGCAGGAGAACAAACTATTATTCTCTCAACGGATTCTGAAATTGATGCAAATTATTATGAACTAATGAAAGAGAATGTGGGTGACGAGTTTACTTTGGAATATGATGAAATTTCAAAGAGTACATCTATAAAACGAGGATATTTGATGGGAGTGAAGGTATGATTATTAAACAGGTAAGGTTGTCACAACAGGCGAAAAATCAATTATCTCGTCTTAAAGGTAAAACAGGAATAAAAAATTGGAATGTCTTATGTAGATGGGCATTGTGCTATTCACTTAGTGAAAAGACATTGCCAACAGATATTCAAATAGTAGCGGATAGTAATCTTGAAATGTCATGGTTTACATTTGGTGGAGAATACTACGAAATATATGAAGCACTTGTTAAAGCATGGTGTATAAAAATGAATTTACCAACAGATGATGAAACCGTTTCAAAGTACTTTAGACTTAATTTAGAACGCGGCATCGCACATTTGTGTGGTACAGGTTTTATAAAAAATTTGGATGATTTAGTTAAACTAGCAATAAAGAGGTAGTTGTATGAGTGTGTATTTAGATTATAATGCATCAGCTCCGATAGATCAAAGAGTGTTGGATGAAATGATTCTTACATATCAAAATAAAGTAGGAAATGCGGATAGTAGAACACACTTTTTTGGTGAAGAGGCCAGAAGTGTGGTAGAAAATGCAAGAAAACAAGTGGCGAGTTTACTAGGAATTTCTTCAAATGAAGTATTCTTTACTAGTGGAGCTACAGAAAGTAATAATATTGCTTTGCAGGGATTAAAAGAATATGCCGAAAAAACAGGTAAAAAGCATATTATAACCACTAGTATAGAACATAAATCTATTCTTGAAACTGCTAAATATATGGAACTTAACGGCTATGAAGTGGATTTTATTGATCCTAACAAATCTGGACAAATAAGCATAGAAGAAGTATTAGAAAAATTACGTGAAGATACACTCTTGGTAAGTATTATGCACGTTAATAATGAAACAGGAGTAATCCAGCCAGTATTAGAACTTGGTGAAGAAATACAAAAAAGAGGAATATTATTCCATATAGATGCAACTCAAAGCTGTGGAAAGTTGGTTGAAGAGATTAGAAATCTAAAATATGATATGTTATCATTTAGTGCTCATAAATTAATGGGACCACAAGGTGTTGGAGCATTAATTTTAAAAAGAAAATTGTATAAACGCCCACCGATTAAAGGAATTATGTATGGAGGTCAGCAGGAACAGGGAATACGTCCAGGAACAATTCCAGTAGCATTGGTTGTTGGATGTGGTAAAGCTTGTGAAATTGCTGAACATGAGTATAAAGAAAATGAGAGACATTCTCTTCAAATTAAAGAAGCTATATTATTCGTGTTGGAAGAATCTGGATTGAAATATCAAATAAATGGAAATCAAGATGTGTGTGTATCTAGCACATTAAATATTGCGATAGATGGTGTTTCATCGGAGGCATTAATGATTTCTAGCAAGCAATATTGTGGAATATCCAATGGTTCAGCATGTACATCATCCAACTATGCGCCAAGCTATGTGTTAATTGCTATGGGACTTGATGTTTCACGTATAGAATCATCCTTACGATTGAGTTGGGGCGCAACATCTAATTTGAACGAAATTGTAGATAATTTTAAAAATTTATTAGATGTAGCAAAAATGATGGTCAATTAGAATGACTATATTGCTACTTGTGAAGCACTTAAGGTTCCTTAGATATTAATGAAAAAATTATAAAATAAATTGTATTATATAAAATAAAAATACAAAATTGGTTTCACTATTTGGAAAAAAAGAATTTCTATATTATGAAGAAGAAAATACAAATGGAGAAATCAGCATGGATTATTCTATTCATGCTACAAAAGAAGCAGGATTAAAGAATCGATTGATGTTGAATATGTATTTTTACAGTGGCTTGATGATCTTCCAGAAGGTTTTGAAATACCAGAAGGAAGAACAAAACCATAGAGAACAGGACAGGTAGTCTTATTCTGCAAATATGTGGTGAAAGAACCATTTGTGATCATAAATGAAGATGATTATTATGGAAAAGAAGTATTTGTGAGAATTGCTGATTTTATGAATTCCATTTATTATTGAGAAACAGAGGATAATTGATGAATGCTTAAAAGTTAATAAACAATGTGAGATTACTACTTGTATATCCATTGAAGTTTATAAGGAAAATTGACGTTTTAATAAGCATTATCGTACTACAAAGCAAGTAAAGGTGCGTGATTTTTTATGAAAATAAAATATAATCTTCTTCCAAAACATAAAACTCAAAAACATAATTTAAATGTAGAGATTGACCTCTACCCTTACGCTACTGAACTATATGAAGAATTAGATAAAATAGGAATAATAGAGCGTATCAAAGAAATTCCTCAATTAGGTGTTATAAAAGTAAAAAAGAAACTTGCAAAGACAAGATGGGATTATGTGATGTTGCAGTTATATCTGCACAAATTAATCAAAAGTCGATTGCAAGGGGATTTACGTTACACTTATAACAACTTGATAAACTCAAAACAATTTAGAGAAGATTATGTTTATTTTGACAAGAAGAATAAGCCTTCTATGGGTGATATTTTTCAATTACTTACCATCGTATATAATGTGGGGCATTTTTATAACACATTTACTGCTTCTCGAGCCATTGTTATGATAGCTCAAGAAGATAGAAATTTTCGCAATTTGATTATTAATGCTTGTGAAGATAAACGATATCAGAATGCCGCTAAAACAATATTAGAAAGTAAAAATTATCAAAGATTACATTTGTTGAATTCAATTCTTGTATTGGAGCATTGTAATAAGTCGAAGCAATCTGTATCAGTTGCATTAGAAATTTTATATGCATATATAAACGAGCAAGTGTTACTGGAAGAAAGCAAATTAAAATATGCATTTTCGATATTTAGAAAGGTGAGGACTGTTTCATATATAGCATATGATTTGCAGATAGCAGAAACACCATTGACAATTGACTTGTGCAATGAAAAGGCAATGGTGCTATTGTTAAAAGAGTTATTGTCTGAATATAACAATAATCAATCTTCAAATCATTTAATTGTTTCTATTATTAAGCTTTTGGATGATACGGTATATAATGAAAATTCAAATGCCATTTGTTATTATAAAATATCTAGAAAAATGGTTTCTTTGTTGACAAAAAAGTTGGATTACACTAATGTAAATTACTATAACGATTTATTTATAAATAAACTTAGTATTTTGAATCAAGTACATACTCAAAAAAGGGATTATATACAATCACAGATATTAAAATTGACCTTTGCGCCAGAGCAAAGATTGGTATCAGAGTCATTGTTATATGAATTAGAAAAAATCAATAATACTCGTGTGGGTTACTATGATAGACATTCTGGTGAACAAACAATCCTTGTTTCTATAAAGCGTAATTGTAATTCTGACGCCAAAAGATATGCCGCTTATAAAACATTAAAATGTACTGTTAAGTATCTTCGCAGAATTTCAGATGTTTCTTCCTACGACTCAAGATTTCTTTTAGCAGTAAAGTTTTTTTTGTTTTATTTATTTGATGAGAACCCCGTGGTAATTAAACCAACTATAAATAGAGATATATGTGTTGTTTGTACACGAGGAAAAAATAAAAGAAAAAAAGAATTACAGGCACTGTTGAAATCTTCAATTGGAAATGATGATGAGAATCACGAAGTTAAATTTCTGCGAAGTCAGATTATTAAAGATTCAATTAATGACACAACAATTACAATTCCAGCAAGTATTATTGTATATAAAAAAGATACAGTGGGACGAAAATTAAGTGAATTTGATGGCTTGGTTATTCACCCAATGAGGAAATCAAATCAAGTTATTTTCTTAGAGGCTAAGAACAGAGATAAAAATCCAAGCTTAGCCAAAAAGTGTCTTATTGAAAAATTTGAAAAATTTTCATTTGAATATATGCCAGATAGCATTGAGATTGTTGACTATGACGCATTCTTGAAATACTCAATTAAATAATCTAGGTAACTTAAGCATTCCTGTAATTCATAAATAATGTCAATAGACGAAAGAAGAACCTCTCAGTATAATTAAGATATCATCTTGTTGGATGAAAAACATCTTAATTATTGGAGGTCCTTATAATGAATTATACACAGAATCGTAAGCGCTTTATCTAAGGGTGGATTTTCAATCCACACAAATCCTGTCATAATGATTGCTAGATGCTAGTGTTTTACTTCCATCATTTGCTAGATGAATGAAAATGCTAGTACTTTACTACAATTATGGAGGAGTACAATGAGAGCAAAAAGACGCACCGAACAGGAACAGTATGAGATCATCATGGAATGCAGACAGAGCGGACTTTCTGATCACCAGTGGTGTCTGGAACATGACATCAATCCAGGAACTTTTTATAACTAGGTCCGTCGTTTTCGCAAGCAGGCTTGTGAATTTCCAGCACCAGCAGGAAAAGACCGGTTTCAGGCGATCCATCAGGAAGTTGTAAAAATGGAGATCATTCCAGACCAGTCAACCGATCTTTATGGACAGTTTAACGAACAGTTCCGTGATATCCCTGTCCGCCAGGAATTCGTCGATACTCTGACAGAAGAACAGAAAACATGCAGTATCTGCGGAACAAAGATGGTCGAGATCGGTCATGAACTGATCCGAAGTGAAGTCATCTTTACACCGGCGAAACTGGAACGTGTGGAATATATCGCTACAACTTATGGATGCCCAAAGTGCAAAGAAACGGAGGAACAGCAGTTCATGAAAAATAATGGAGTTCCTGCACTTCTGCGTGGAAGCTGTGTGTCTCCATCACTAGCAGCACATGTGATCTGTCAGAAATTCATGAACGCAATGCCACTGTACCGACAGGAAAAAGACTGTGTGAATTAAGGTCCCGCAGACAGAGGATGTGGAAGATGCAGTGTTTAAGGCGTTGGGGGTAGAGTAATATAGCAAATAAGATTTATAAAATCGTTTATTTCGATGAGGATTCAGTTACAGACTATGTTCAGATTGTTGTAGGTGGAAGCCTTAAAACAACAACTGAATTGCTTAAATCAAATGAGAAACAAGAAGTAGGTGCTACTGCTAAAGCTGGGATTGGTGGAATTTCATTTTACTGAGAAACAATTAATAGAAACCCCTTATTTTAGGGGAAATAAGACTTAACTATACAGGGAGGAACTCAGTTGAATAATGTAAATCTTATCCAGAGTGCAATCATGCAATTGGAAGGTGGAGCTTTTCAAAAATTGTTTGATGCATATCTTTACAAAAAATATAAATTTAATAATATTCAGACTTTAGGGGTACAAACAGGAACTAATAAACCAACAAAAGGTACACCTGATTCTTATGTTTTAACTGATGATAAAAAATATATCTTAATAAACTATGGAAGTGTGAGTTCACAGTCTGCAGAGAAAATACGTACTGATATTTTATCATGTTTTGATGATTCGAAACTATCATTACCTAAAGAGAAAATAAAAAAGATAATTTGTGGTCACTGTTCTACGAATATTCACATCGAACAATTCAATAGTATTATGGAAACTATTGATGGTGTTGAAATTGAACTTATCGGAATAGATACACTTTCACATGATTTAGCATTACTTTATCCACATATTGCAAAAGATGAGTTAGGCATTGCTATTGATACAAATCAATTTTTTGATGTAGAGGATTTTGTTGAAGTATATGATGCAAATGGTATAAATGCTCCCATTAATTGCGATTTTCTACACCGAGAATCAGAGATTATGGAAACATGTACAAGTATACTGAATAACAAGGTGACTATATTGACAGGACCATCAGGAATCGGAAAAACAAGATTGGCTATAGAGGCGTGTAGACGACAAGAAGATGAAAAGATAAAAGTTTTCTGTGTTAAAAGTAATGGCAATTTTTTATATGAGGATATAAAATATTATATTTCTGACCATGGAAGATATTTGATTTTCTTTGATGATGCTAATATGGTTGTAAGCTTAGATAATGTGCTTGATACTATTTTAGCCTTACCAAAAAATTTTGATGTCAAGATACTTATTTCAGTAAGAGATTATGCCAAGGAGAGAGTAATAGATGTTGTATCACAGTATGTATTACCTAATGTTATTGAAATTGGACAATTTAAGGATGATGAAATAAAAGATATTTTAAAGACTGATTTAGGAATAATAAATTCGGATTATCTAAAAAAGATTGTTGAGATTGCAAATGGAAATATACGACTTGCATTTCTTGCGGGTATGAAATCTATAGATGATGGATATCAAGCAATACGTAATGCTGAGGATATTTTCAAAAATTATTATGGAAGAATTATTGACGATGCAAAATTGACAAAAGAAGATATTCTTATGCTGTTTTTCATTTCTGTAGCTGGTCCAGTTAAAAAAAATGGAAATCAGTTATATAGTGATATGAAGAACCTATATGGTAAGAAAATTGTTGAGGATGATATTATTGAAAATTTGTATTCTTTAGAATTAGTAGATTGGTTTAAAAATGAGATAACAAAAATAGCAGATCAGAGTTTTGGAAACTACATATTGTATTATGTATTGTTTGAGAAAAGATGGATAAGTGTGGAAAATTTGATTACTATTGGATTTCCTGCATTCCGAAATAAAATTATATATGCATTAAATACGTTGATGGAAATATTTAATTCAAAAGAGTGTGCAAAATACATTGAAGATTCAATAATTTCTGCTTGGAATAATGCACCTGAGAAACAGAATATAGAATATCTCGAAGCATTTTATCAGGTTAATCCTGATGAAGCTTTATCTATCATCAAGAATCATATTGACCAAGAATCAAAAGTTGATTTTGATTTGCATAGTTTTGATATTAATTGTAGGAAAAATTATAACAATATTACGACAAAGGCAATAAAAATATTGGGTGGTTATAAATATACAGAAAATTTTGAAGATGCAATTGAGCTTCTGATGCTATATTTTGAAAAAAGACCGGACTTGATAATGGATTTTTATTTTGTACTAAGGGATAGATTTTTATATGATAAGCATTCATATATAAATAAGTATAATCATGAAATGTGTCTGCTAGATAAGTTATGGTATTATACAAATGAAGGAAAAAACTATAATAACAGTATATTATATTTACAAATTGCTGAATATGCATTAAAAACAGAAATATCTTTTACTGAAGAAATTAGAAATAGTAGATCAATCAATTTTGTACAGATGACATTGAGGTTTACGAAAGAATTAGCTGATATACGAACTCATATATGGCGTAATCTAGGTATTTTACGTAAGAGTGCAGAGTATTACAGTATTGTCAATGACATTCTTTTAGATATTCATTTTAATGGATTGGATAAAGAGGATTTTAAGAATTACTTACAATTAGATTTTAATAATATATATGAGTATGTAATTGACAAAAATACACCAGATTTTTTTGATGCGAAGATTATTGAAAAATATAAAGAGCTAGCAGAGCAAATTGACATAAAGCCAGATTATCGGTATATGGTGTCTGAACGAAATCCAGAATTTAGAATTTATAGAATGTTGACGCGTGAACATTTGAATGGAAGAACAATAGAGGAAGATGAACGATTACGTAAAGAGTCTATCTTAAAAGAAATCGGTACATATGAGTTAAAAGATTTTCAAAAATTATTTTGTTCTTGCAAATTCCTAGAAAAAACTGTAGATAATAGAGATCAATGGTTCTTAAATGCAGGATTAGATTGCGTTTTTGAAATCATAGAAGGCGATACAGAACTATATTTGAAAGTGCTTAAAGAATATTTTGATGCAAATGCACCATTTAGATTGAATGGATATCGTCAGATAAGATATTTGCTTGATCATATTGGATATGACTCTACGTGCTGTTTTGTGAAAGATAGCATGTTTGATAAGAAAGCTGTATGGATGTCACTTATTTGGGAATCTGTGTCAGAAGAAAAAATAGATGAGAAGATTGTTAATGACTATAAGACCTTTGTATTGAATAATTTAGCAAATGATAATCCTATAATCCCTACAGTACAAGTTGTGGCTCGTTATGGTGAGCGAGATCGTGAACTTAAAGCAGAAGTAATAAAAGCAGTAGTAAGCAATTCTAAATTGTCAGTAAGTTTTTTAGGACATGTGTATGATGATAATGAAGTTAATGAAATTATCAATTTCTTTAGAAGTGATATTAATGCATTAGTAAGTATTTATATAAGTGCGATAAAAAGTAGTTGCCACATTGATTATGATGGAAAGCTATTTACGAAAATATTTGATCAACAGCCTACAATTTGGAACGAATATGTTGATTGGGTTAAGTCTAAAGATAATATGCATAGGGATGGAAATGAATATAAAATTTTTGAATTAATATGGGAAGATGATAAGTGGCAAGAATATGTGGAATATGCATTTAAGGTTCTGATAGATGATAACAAGATTTTTGGTATAAAAAACCAGCTGGTTTACTATTTGCTAAGACAACCAACGCAATTATATTGGAACGAAAGAAATATTGGCTGTTTGAAAAACTGCGAGAGAATAGTTTAGAGGTTGAAAAATGCAAAAAACTTATGGCTATTGTTGTAAATATTCTACCGGATTTGGAATTGGAGTATATTCTTGAATTTCTAAAAGTAAATAAAAATCTAGAAGATTTCAAAGAAATACCCTTATTTCCTGGATCCTACTCATATTCAGGAAGTGAGATTCCACTTATTATGAAAAAAATAGATTTTCTTAAATTATTGAAGGATAACCTTAAGGGAATTGATTATATTGACCATAGAAAATATATAGAAGAATATCGTAGAGATCTTGAAAAGTATAAAGAAAAAGTAGAATTAAGAGAATATCTTGAAAATGCTGATTATGCATAAGAATTTTGAAGGCTTAAGCATTCCTGTAATTCATAAATAATGTCAATAGACGAAAGAAGAACCTCACAGTATAATTAAGATATCATCTTGGCGGATGAAAAACATCTTAATTATCGGAGGTCCTTATAATGAATTATACACAGAATCAAAAGATTGAACAAGTCACAGAATCAACTTTAGTACTCGGAGTTGATATCGGAAGTTCTGAACACTATGTCAGAGCATTCGATTACCGGGGAAGAGAGCTGACAAGAAAAGTATTCAGATTTTCAACTGATATCAATGGGTTCAACAGCTTTTATGACTGGGTTACACAAATATGCATAAAGCATGGAAAAAATGAAGCAATGATAGGATGTGAACCTACAGGTCATTACTGGTATACCTTTTATCAGTTTGTAAAAGATCATGGGATGAAACTGGCATTCGTGAATCCTGCATCTGTTAAGAAAGCAAAGGAACTGGATGACAACAGCCCAAAGAAAACAGATCTGAAAGATCCAAAGACGATTGCAAAGCTTGTAATCGATGGAAGGTACAGTTTTCCATATGTGCCGGAAGGAATCTATGCAGAGATCAGAGAAGTGACATCCAGCCGAGATCGCATCATGAAGGAGCTGAATGTAGCATCCAACAGGATACAGAGATGGCTGAAGATATATTTTCCAGAATATCTTACTGTATACAAGAAATTTGATACAACAACAGGAATGATGATCCTTGAGGAAGTACCATTACCGACTATGGTGACAGCACTGGGTGTAGATAACATTATAAAGATATGGAGAGAACATAAAGTGCGTGGCAAAGGCGCCAGTTTTAATAGGGCAAAGACCCTGGTAGATGCTGCGCATGATAGTGTTGGAAAATCAGGAGGTCAGGGTGCAGTCATGGAGATTCAGATGTTGCTGGAAGATTATAAGGTAAAGAAGCAACAACTGGAAATGGTTACATCTGTGATGGAAGAACTGATCATGCAGATAACAAATGCAGAAAAGATGCTGTCAGTTGATGGTGTCGGATTAGTAACTGTAGCTGGTTTCATATCAGAAGTCGGGGATATCAGTCGCTTTAAAAACCCGAAACAGATCCAGAAGTATGCTGGATTTGAACTGGTAGAGAACAGCTCTGGAAAACACAAAGGTCGTACAACGATCAGCAAGCGTGGTCGGAAGAAACTGCGAAAAATCATATATCAGGTAGTATTACCATTGATACAGAGCAATAAAGAATTCAGATCGATCTATGATTATTACAGAAAACGGATAAAGAATCCACTGAAAGGCCGACAGGCAATGATAGCCGTTGGATGTAAGCTGATCCGGGTATTCTTTGCAATCATGACGAAGGGTGTTGTCTACAATGGATCAAAAATGATAGAGGATATTCATCGTCCAACCCAACTGCCACAGGCAGCCTAACAAGAAAGAAATAAACCTGAAAACAGGAAAGCGTCCGCCAAGGAGATTGGTGCTGTGGACAGGGATGTAACTGTATCGTTGAAAAAAGTATAGCCAGTTTAGCCACAGGAGATACAGACCATAGGACAAAGATCCTGTGCTTAAGCATAAGTGGCAGCCCAGCTATGGATAGACAGAACGAAGGAATTTAGGACTCCGATCGTAGCAGATGGATGATCCTGTCAGACATGAGAGGTTTGTTGCTGTAGAGAAAATGGGTGAACAAAGAAGGCAACCATAAAAATATCAAGACGTCTTCTTTTTATACCAATTTTCTATGAATGGTACAAAAAGATACCTTATTCACTATCCATAAGGCTGTATTTTGATCAGCTAATTAATTTAAAGAGTATCCGGAAAGCTGATAAATCCAAGCTTTCTTGTGCAATTTTAATAAAAATATACAGAGAGGTCCCGTAGACATTAAGAAATCATGTTAATTGATGGAAATCGTCTTGCAGATTTAATGATTGAGTACGAATTAGGGGTATTAACACAATACATATATCAAGTGAAACAGATAGATAGAGATTATTTTTCTGAAGAATAATTGTAAAAGTAAAAATCTGTCAAAAGCTTTATTTATTTTTGGGCGCTATGGCTTATTATAATTAAATAAGAAAACGTATTTACTGATGATAGAGAGGGAGAATTAATTATGTCATTTCAAGATGAATTAAATAGAGTCACAAAGACACCAGAAGATGTATTAAGTAAAAGGGAAAAGGAGTCATATGCAAAGGGAGTTGATTCTGCACAAAGATCGTATGAAAAAATAAAAGAAGAATTATTGGAATATGCTAAGCAAGGAAAATATGAGACTGTTAATTCGAAAAAACGGATAACGTATAAATATAAGAGTGATAATCTCTGGGATACATTTTTAGATAATATATTAAACTTAAAAATAAGAAATGTGACTATTAATAAATCATTTTTTAATAAACATGGGCAAGCAGCACAAGAGGCATGGTTTTATATAAAAGATCAGGTAGCATTTGATGCGTATATGGAAACTTTACAGGAATTATGTAGAAAAGATGGAATTTCAACCAAACTAACAGTTTGTTATAATAGTTTACAGGGTGAAAAAACATACGATATTGATGAAAAAATAATAGATTATGTATTGGTGTCATACACACTTAAAGTATATATAATATGTACTGTAGAATATTAATATATGAGCTTAAGCATTCCTGTAATTCATAAATAATGTCAATAGACAAAAACAGGAACCTCACAGTATAATTAAGATATCATCTTGGCGGATGAAAAACATCTTAATTATCGGAGGTCCTTATAATGAATTATACACAGAATCAAAAGATTGAACAAGTCACAGAATCAACTTTAGTACTCGGAGTTGATATCGGAAGTTCTGAACACTATGTCAGAGCATTCGATTACCGGGGAAGAGAGCTGACAAGAAAAGTATTCAGATTTTCAACTGATATCAATGGGTTCAACAGCTTTTATGACTGGGTTACACAAATATGCATAAAGCATGGAAAAAATGAAGCAATGATAGGATGTGAACCTACAGGTCATTACTGGTATACCTTTTATCAGTTTGTAAAAGATCATAGGATGAAACTGGCATTCGTGAATCCTGCTTCTGTTAAGAAAGCAAAGGAACTGGATGATAACAGCCCAAAGAAAACAGATCTGAAAGATCCAAAAACAATCGCAAAGCTTGTGATCGATGGAAGGTACAGTTTTCCATATGTGCCGGAAGGGATCTATGCAGAGATTAGAGAAGTGGCATCCAGCCGAGATCGCATCATGAAGGAGTTGAATGCAGCATCCAACAGGATACAGAGATGGCTGAAGATATATTTTCCAGAATATCTTACCGTATACAAGAAATTTGATACAACAACAGGAATGATGATCCTTGAGGAAGCACCATTGCCAGCTATGGTGCCAGCACTGGGTGTAGATAACATTGTAAAGATATGGAGAGAACATAAAGTGCGTGGCAAAGGCGCCAGTTTGAATAGGGCAAAGACCCTGGTAGATGCTGCGCATGACAGTGTTGGAAAATCATGCTTACGAACTTAAGGTCCCTGAGACATTAAGAAATCATTGAGAGAGGATGTAAAAGAAGATACTTTTGCTGCATATGTAAAAACACATAAAAAATGTCCAATCTGTGGAAAGCAAATGCAACTTAAAAAAAGCAAAAAAGGGAAGTTCTTCTTGGCGTGTATGGGATATCCTAAATGTAAAACAACAGCATTTGTTGAAGCTGATTTTGTTGAAGAATATTTTAATCGTAATGGTGGAACAGGACAGAAATGTTTACGTTGTAAGTATTCATTAAAAGCAGAAAAAGGAATATATGGAGTGTATATTCATTGTTGTGGTCAACCAGTTCATAAATATAAGTTAGATGAGATATAAAAATACTTATATATGCGATAAGTAATAATTTGATTGAAAAAATAGTATATTTAGTTACTTACTAGTGAAAAAATGAAAGGGAAAAGTTACTGAACGCAGAGAAAAATAATACATGTAGAATTCACTTTATAAAAGCAATGTCAGGAGATAGTTTTTTATAGAACTTGACTACATTGGATTCCGTAGACATTAAGAAATAAGTCTTTGAAACAAGTTGATTAATTAAGCATTAACAAAAATTGTTGGGAAGTATAGATTTTTGGAGGATAAAAAATGATTGACGAAAGGATAATAAAATTAGCTTTAGATTTTCTACTTAAATTTCCAGATGAGGGAATGAATATTCTAAATTCAGATTTATGTATGCCTAATATACCATTTCCAACTATGGGTGGACATACTTTTTGGACAAATCTTTGTGAATATCAAGGATATAAATTGCAACAAAATCAATTTACACATCATGCCCGTATTTTAGATTCTAATGATATTAGGATAGCATGGGGAACTGTAAATGGTATGGAGAAGACATTAGAACGTATGGCCAATATGGCAACAAAATCTATAAATGCTGCTAATATGGTACATAAAAAAAATATTGTTGATGTAGAAGATCAATTAATTTCTATAAAAAAACTTTATGATCAAGGAATTTTTACAAAAGAAGAGTTTGAATTGAGAAAACAAGAAATATTATCACAGATAAAATAAGAAGCATTAATAATATGTAATCTAAGTTCTAAAAGATCTTATGAATGAAAGGAATTAGTTTATATGGCTTTTTTTGATTATAATCGTGATGGAAAGAAAGACTGGAAAGACAATGCCAGAGAATATTATCTTTACAACAAATTTAAAGAAGAGGAAGAAGAAAAACAGAAACATAAAAAAGAAGAATCATCTGATACTGGAGGATCAAATGTTGGATGTGGTAGTGTACTATTGTGTTTCTTGTTTCTGTTTTTTGCAATATGGTTTACTATGATGGTTGATTCATTGCTTAAATAATACAATTGTCTAAAAATTTCAAAGAATCATTACAAAGGTGGTGAATAACAATGTTCAACAAAATTCGATTAAAAGAGATACTGGCAGAATACAAAAAAGTTTTTGTGCAGCAACAGTGGCCTAACGAAAAATACAAATGGGAAGCTGTACAATGCTTTCAAGAGAACTGGGATATTAATTCAGCTGATTTTGCACAGATGCTTAAAAAATCTCTGGCTAAGACTGATAATTTGCTTAGGTCTGCAAATAACTTTCCAAAAGGAATGATTACCGGTTTTGCGGAGGCTGCACCAGAAGCGGTCCATTCAATGTATATGGAATTATATGACGAGAGTAAGGATTTATGTGAGAGAATTGCTAACTTTAAAAACAAGTCCAATACATTATTGGAGCGTTATGGAAATGGAGCTGCACAGCACTATCAGTATGAAAATGCAATCATGACATATTTGTGGCTGCGCTATCCGGATAAATATTATATCTATAAATTTGGTGAAGTAAAAGCTGTCTCATCGGAAATTGAAAGTGACTATCGGTTTAAGAAGGGTGCTTATGTAGATAATATTAGAAATTTCATGGCATTATATGATGAGATATGTGCAGAATTACAGCAGGACGATGAGCTTAGAAATCTGCTTAATTCTCAGATCACATCGACTTGTTATGCGGATCCTGAATTACGGACACTTACAATAGATGTTGGATTTTTCATTTTTCGTTATTGGAACAAGAAAGATTCAACAAATGAGCTTCTTTATGCACAGCCTCAAGAAGATGATGGACAGCAATACTGGTTCTTGAATGCAAATCCAAAAATGTGGAGTATGTCCAGTATGCCAGTGGGAGAAGTTCAGAATTATACTTTGTTTAATGACAATGGGAATAAGCGTAGAATCTTCCAAAACTTTCTTGATGCAAAGGCGGGAGATATGGTGATCGGATATGAGTCTACTCCGGTGAAACAAATTGTAGCTATATTTCGTGTAAATGCAGAGCAGGATGGAGAGAGAATATATTTTGAAAAGTTAGAAGGACTCTCATCACCAATTGATTTTGCAACATTGAAAGCCTGTCCTGAACTGAAAAAAATGGAATATTTCAGTATCAATCAGGGAAGTCTATTCAAATTAACAAAGACTGAATACGAATTTATCATTGATTTGATCCGTGAAGAAAATCCAGTGCCAACAGCTGAGGAAAATAAAGATGAGTATTCGAAAGAAAAATTCTTAGATCAGGTTTACATGACAGAAGCAAAATACGATCGTCTCGTAGCTGTTCTGACAAGGAAGAAGAACATTATTCTGCAGGGAGCACCAGGTGTTGGAAAGACTTATGCAGCTAAGCGTCTGGCTTATTCGATAATGGGAGAGAAAGATGATGACCGCATTGAGTTTGTACAGTTCCATCAGAATTATTCCTATGAAGATTTTATGATGGGGTATAAGCCTGTCGAGGATGGATTTGAACTGAAGTATGGAATTTTTTATAGATTCTGTCAGAAAGCAGCGAACCATCCAGATAAAGATTATTTCTTTATCATTGATGAGATTAACCGAGGCAATATGAGTAAAATCTTTGGCGAATTATTAATGTTGATTGAGGCTGTCTATCGAGAGACAAAGACAACATTAGCCTATAATGGTCTCAGCTTTTCCGTTCCAAAACGTCTACATATCATTGGTATGATGAACACGGCTGATAGAAGTTTGGCAATGATTGATTATGCACTTCGCCGCCGATTTAGCTTCTTTGATATGGAACCTGGGTTTGATTCGGAAGGATTTATTAAATATCAGGAAGCATTTGCAAATGATACATTTAATACGTTGATTGACCGTATTAAGGAACTAAACAGAGAAATTGCAAACGACAAATCTCTAGGTAAAGGATTCTGTATTGGACATAGTTATTTTTGTAATACGAAAGAATGTACAGATGAGTGGATGCAAGATGTAGTTGATTTTGATATATTACCAATGTTAGCAGAGTATTGGTTTGATGATACAGATAAACTACAGCGTTGGGAGAACATTTTGCATGGGGTATTTCAATGACAAAGGACAAGAGTATTCTGATTAATAATATTTACCATATGCTTTCCTATGCTTTTCAGACACTGAAGCAAGAGACATATGAGGATGTTGCAGTAGAATCTTTTGATGAGATGTATAATCTGCTGGCTGCAATCCTATCCAAGGGCATAGGGCTGCAGTTGAAGCAGGGACTTTACAGAGAATATATAAGTCATCAGGAAGAGCTGACGGTTATGCGTGGTAAAATAAATATGCCAGGTACAATTAAAAATAAACTGTTGCATAAACAAGTACTTACCTGTGATTTTGATGAGCTTTCAGAAAATAACACGTTGAATCAAATCTTGAAAACAACAGTCATGCTTCTTTTGCGAAACGGCAAAGTAAAAGCAAAATACAAAGATGATCTGAAGAAGAAAATGTTGTATTTTTCGAATGTAGATTCTATAGAACCGACAAAAATTAAATGGTCATCGATTCGTTTTCAGCGTAATAATCAAACATATAGAATGTTAGTTAGTATTTGTCAGTTGATGATTGAAGGAATGTTGATCACAACAGATGTAGGTAACTATAGATTAGCATCCTTTGTAGACGAGCAGCGTATGTGCAGGCTGTATGAAAAATTTATTCTGGAATATTACAGCAGACATTATCCAGAATTGTCTGTTAGTGCATCGCAGATTCCGTGGGCACTAGACGATGGTGTTGGAACGATGCTGCCGGTTATGCAAACTGATATTCACTTGCAACGTGGCAATACAGTGCTTATCATTGATGCGAAATATTACAGTCACACTACACAGGTTCATTTTGATAAACATAAGCTTCATTCAAACAATTTGTATCAGATTTTTACCTATGTAAAAAATCGAAGCTATCAATTTGGAGAAGAAGATAATACAGTTTCAGGAATGCTTCTTTATGCTAAGACAGAAGAAGAAATCCAGCCTGATAATGTGTATCAGATGCATGGCAGTCAGATAAGTGTTAAGACACTTGATCTAAATTTGCCGTTTGTAGAGATTGCAGCGCAAATGGATAGGATTGTTGAGTCTCATTTTACTGGTGTAATAAAAGCTGATTAAATGGGAAAGCTGTTTTGCAACTTAAGCATTCCTGAGTTTGGACCTTGTGAAATCTGAATACAAAGATTAAGTCAAAAAGTAGCAAAATGGAGCGAAACAAAGAAAGCAGAACGTTTTTTCAAAGAACGAGGAATTAAGAAACCAGTTGTTCGAAATGGAAAGCAATCAACACTAGGATATCAACCAGATGTTTGGAAAAAGTAGAATTGATTATTTAAGAAACTGAGGAAAGTACAAATGGAAATAGGAGTAACGCAAACAATTCAAAAACGTTTAAAAAATCAAGACATACATCAGCCATATGATCAAACAACCGAACTGGCATTTTGTTGGGATACACATTTAGTCAAATTAGGAAGAAGAAATGTCTTGCTAGTTGCAAATGTCAGTAATCGTTTTATGATTGCTATGATGGACATTGAACCAAGAAACTGGAAGTATTATACGTTGTATATAGAGGAAGTCATTTCTAATGCAATGAAGCAAATTGGATATCAGGAAAAGGAAATAAACAAATACTTCAAGTTAGCAGGAAACAGTCAAATTACAAAATCACATGGTCGAAAAACACTCGGTGCAATTAACTATATAACACAGATTATGAATTGCTATGAATGGGATATAGAAAGATATCAGAAATATTCATATGAATTAAATGATTGCGTGAATAATAATCTATGTATCCCCGAGGGATTTCACGAATATGGAATGCCAATTGAGATGTTTCATATGGATATGGAGCGGTTGGGCATCAAAAAGGCAAATAGATTTCATAATGTAATAAGTTTTGAAAATAGAAAACGTACTGATCAGGAAAATAAAGAAGAGAACGTGGAAATAAAATCACTAAAAGAATCTAAAAAAGTATTAATCCTATCAGCAAGTCCAAGAAAAAAAGGTAACTCTCAGATTCTATGTGATAAATTTGTAGAAGGAGCCAAAAGTGCAGGTCATCAAGTCAAGATGATTCGCCTGTCAGATAAAAAAATTAATTTCTGCAAAGCTTGTGACGCATGTATGAAAAATGAAGGTTTATGTATTCAACAAGATGATATGGGAGATATTTTAAAAGCATATCAACAGGCAGATATATTAGTTTTGGCAACCCCTGTTTATTTTTATGGAATTTCAGCTCAGATGAAAACATTCATTGATCGTACATATCCAATCTGGCAGAACTTAGGACATAAAAATGTGTATTATATTATTTCAGCAGGATTGGGAGAAGACATTATAAATAGATCTTTAGGTGATCTTGATGGATTTGTAGAGCATTTGGATGATTCAAAAGTAAAAGGAAGAATATATGCGACAAATGTTATGGATGCAGGGCTTGTAAAAGAACAAGAAGATTTATTAGAACGTGCTTATGAAATGGGTAAATCAATATTTAATGTATCAGCTAATTTATGAAAAAACCAGAGATTTATAAGAAATTTAGGGTGTTATATTGTGCAAGAAAAGATTAAATGATAATAAGCTGATTCAGAGAGTTTTGAGCTTTGAGAAAGAAGGAATTTTCGAAATGGATGATGAGAATACATATATTGATTTCATGGATTATTTGGACGATGAGTCTGTAGCTTGGATGGATGAAAATTATGATGCTACACCACAAACAATTATGTTAGAATCAATAAGAGATGATATTTTTTGTCAGACTAATTAGAAGAGAAAGTTGACATTGAAACAAGACCTTATAGTCATAACAGGCCATAAGATCTTGTTACAGGAGAAAATGGATGACGACTTAATCATCATCACGAGGTAAAAACGGTGGTCGGAAGTGGTACAATTCTTCGTAAGATTCAAGCTCGGCTTCTGTTCTTGGAATAACCTGGATCAATCCAGTACAATCCGTGGTAGAACAAATATTGCACATTTCGAAGATATTTTCATCAATTTCTTCGTTCGTAAGTTCTCGTTTCTTCTTCTTATTATTCATGCATTGAAACCTCCTCGTTTCTTAGTATGTGATAATTTAAGAAAAATATTTTGTAAAATAAATCCAATAAAAGATATTATACGAGGAGATAGGAACAATGTATTATATACCAGAAGAAAGCAGAGAAAAGGCTGTCCATCCTAGACAGAATGGAAGCCTTTTCCGATAATCTCACTTGTATTAGAAACTAAAAGAAAAGCTTTTGGATCTTGTTCTTTGATAAAGTTTCGAAGTTTCACTGCCTGTGAAGGACTAAGAACCGTCAGGATAATATATTTATCATCCCCTGTAAAGGCTCCGGTCGCATTTACAATGGTTGCTCCGCGCTGTAGATCATTTTGGATAAAATCACAAATGCATGTTGCATTAGAAGTTACAACATGAAAGTATTTAGAACGGTTAAAACTTTCAATAAAGTTATCGATCAACGCAGAACGCATGATCAGACCAAACAAAGAATAAAGTCCTGTTTTGACGTTAAACACTAGGAATCCTGCGAGAGTAAAGATAAGATCAGAGATCATTAAGCCCTTTCCGATATCTACACTTGTATATTTTTTAAGAATCATAGCGATAACGTCTGTACCACCACTAGAAGCTCCAATATTAAATAAGATTGCTGAACCAAGCGCTGGCAATAAGATTGCAAAGATCAACTCTAATAATGGCTCATTGGTAAGTGGATGACTCATAGGATAAATTCGCTCTAAAAGAGATAAACTTATAGATAAAAGAATCGTGCTGTAAGCTGTTTTTTCAGCAAAGCTTTTACCTAAGACGATCCATCCAATGATCAGCAATAAAATATTCACAACAAAAGAAAAATCACTGGCAGAAATAGGAAGGAATTTTGCAACTAAAACGGCAATACCTGTGATACCACCAAATGTGAAATTGTTTGCAAATTTAAAGAAGTAAATTCCGACAGCCATAATGAGTGTGCTGATTGTAAGTAAGGAAAAATTTTTAAGTTTTGATTTCATAATACTACCTTCTTTGATGATTGTTTCATTTATAATGATTTCATAATTCAATCATTTATTTTAGCATGAATATTCTATTTTTCAAGAAATTCGGTGGAAATAGTGAGAAAGAATGTATTATAATTTTTGTTATGGAATCTTTCGACAAAATGGATTGGCGCAATCAAGACAAGTATCTATATTTACGTATCCCCTGTTATAACCGTAATACTTTCAGTGTTGATCTTACATGAAAAAATAACAGTGATTTCTATCATTGGAACTGTATTAATCCTTATTGGGCTTGTGATCTCACAAAAAAACTAAGACAACAGACCAGATTAGATGTATAATATGTGATAATAAAGCAAAAAAGGAGATAGGAACAATGTATTATGTACCAGATGGAACAAAAAAATGCGGATATTATGAATGCAAAAAATGTGGGAATAGATTCCTCTCATTACAGACGATGGAGAAGATTCCATGTCCAGACTGTGAGGCAGAGATTGACTATGAGATTGGACCAGATGAAAGTATGGAAGATATTTTAGATACTGCGCAGTTACTTCAGAAAATCGAGGGTGAAGAAGAAGTCGAAAAGATGGATGCTTTACTAAGCCTTGCTATCACGGGTGGAGACTGCAATTGGATTTAAAAATGTATTTTCTAAAAGACTCAGGGACCATGGACTTCTGAGTCTTTTAGATTGTTGCAATAATTGAAACAGGAAGGCAGGAAGATCAATTTATGAACGATACACAAGACAACAAATGGGACAAACTATTGCACATCAAAACCATGGGCAGAGACGACTCTCAATCCGATCAATACCGCTATCCATACGAACCAACTCCATATTCTGTACTGCAACGATTAGCAAATACAGGACTTATAAGGAAGAACAATATGCTCTTAGATTATGGCTGTGGTAAAGGAAGGGTAGACTTTTTCTTATCCTACCAGACAAGATGCCGTTGCCTCGGAGTTGAATATGACGAACGCATTTATGAGAAAGTAATGGAAAATAAGAAAGAAGCCGTATCGAAAGAGAGGGTATCATTTTCATTAGCGAATGCAGAAGAATTTCAACTCCCAGAACAGATAGACCGCATCTATTTTTTTAATCCATTTTCCATAGAGATTTTGAGAAAAGTGATGGCAAGGATCATGGAATCATACTATGAACATCCAAGACAGATTTTATGTTTCTTCTATTATCCATCCGATGAATATCTTACATATCTGATGACGGTGGATGAGATGATGTTTACCGATGAAATTGATTGTTCCGATTTGTTTGGTGGAAATAGTGAGAGAGAACGCATTATGATTTTTGAGATGGGGCAGTAGACAGACTCAGACCATCTAAATATTTGATACCAATATTAGAAAATTTATATATTTCTACAGAAGAATTTTTAAAGGAAATAAAGGAGGTAAAAATAAAATGATAAAAGACATAATGAAAGATCCACTGTTTCTAGCACAGAAATCAACAGATGCAACAAAAGCAGATCAGCAGGTAGTAGTTGATCTGTTAGACACACTAAGAGCTAATTTAGATCATTGTGTTGGAATGGCAGCAAATATGATCGGCGTTAAAAAGAACATTATCGTAGTAGCAGTTGGGCCATTTCAGTTTGCAATGATCAATCCGAAGATCACAAAGAAATCAGGCATATTTGAGACAGAAGAAGGATGTTTATCTTTGGATGGAGTAAGACCTTGTAAGAGATATAAGGAGATAGAAGTAGATTATCTGGACCAGGATTTTAAAGAGCAGCATGGGAAATATTCTGGATGGACAGCACAGATCATACAGCATGAAATTGATCATTGCAAGGGGATTGTGATATGATTGAATTACAAACAATGAATGAAATACCAATTTATACGATCATAAAAATAGAAGCAGAAGAAGCAGAAATTCCAATGTTAACTTTTTATGTAAAAGAAGATTCTATGGATGAACCAGAAGAGATTTCAATGGAAGAATTAACAGCTTATGACAGGAATCTAGGGATTGGAGATCAGGTAATAATCGGTCCAGATGAAACTTTGTTTCCGCTAGATATGGCAGAGAATCTTGGAATGTTTGACGAAATCGATCCGTTAAGCCAGATATCAGAAACAGATCCCAGACACTGGCAGATGGAATGGATGGATAATTATATGGACGCGTTAGAAGAACTGGAGGATTCTACAACTAGGGAATAAGCCAAAATTCATAAAAATAAATCCATTAAAAGCAGATAAATTTATGGAGATGAATGTATTTATGCAGAAATTACAGATAAGACAGAAAGCATGTTATATAGAGCAAAATGGTTCCGGTGGTCCGATCATTTTATGGGGAATGTACCCTCATCGTGGAAATGAAATAGCACATATGTGGGATTGTCTGATGGAGACAGTCAATGATCAGGATTTTCTTTTCTGTGCATTTCAGGTAAAAGATTGGAATGGTGATTTTTCTCCATGGAAGTCACCTGCTGCCTTCGGAGATGATGATTTCAAAGGAAATGGTCCAAAGACTTTACAATGGTTAATGAATGATTTGATTCCGAAATTAAAAGCAGATTACGGGGTAGACAGAGAAATTTATCTGATCGGATATTCCCTTGCAGGATTGTTTGCTTTATGGACAGCATATGAAACGGATATCTTCTCAGCAATTGCAAGCTGCTCCGGTTCTTTATGGTTCGAACAATGGGATGAATATGTGTTGCATCATCAAATAAAGCATGAAAGCAATATCTACTTAAGCCTTGGAGGAAAAGAAGAAAAAACAAAGAATCCGGTCATGGCAAGAGTTGGAGATCGAACTAGAACACAGGAACAAATTTTGCGCAATGATCCTAAGGTAAAGCATACAACATTAGAATTTAACAGCGGCGGACATTTTGCTGATGCCCAAAAGAGATTAGCGAAAGCTGTCAAATGGTTATTAGAATGTACTTAAGCGAGGATTCCAATGAACAACAAAACCATAAATTATTATAACAAATACACTAAATCATTCATACAAACAACAAGATCCGTAGATTTTACAAACATACAAAATAAATTTTTATCTTATCTTCCATCGGGCGCATCCATCTTAGATTTTGGGTGTGGTTCCGGACGCGATACAAAATATTTTCTAAAGCGAAACTATAACGTAACGGCGATTGACGGATCCGAAGAGATTTGTAAGGAAGCCTCAAAATATACAGGAATCAAAGTAAAACAAATGTTGTTTGAAGAATTAAATGACCAGAATATTTATGATGGAATCTGGGCATGTGCATCAATCCTTCATTTATCAAAAAGTGATCTTTTTCTTGTATTTCATAAGATGAACAAAGCATTAAAAGAAAATGGAATCATTTATACATCGTTTAAATACGGCGAATTCGAAGGGGAGAGAAATGGGCGTTATTTTACGGATTTTACAGAAGATTCATTGAAAGAATTTATCTTGCAGATCCCTCAATTACAGATCAAAGAAATATGGACAACAGGAGATGTCAGAGAAGGACGAGGTGATGAACGATGGTTGAATATCCTGATTTGCAAGGGAAAAACATCCTAGAAATTGAGCCAAAATATTATAACAATCTAAATATCGATGGATTTTCTAAAATGATGAAAAGTCCCTCCTATTGCTATAAATTTTACTGGCTGGAAGCGATCATACAGTTAATATTTTGGGGTGGATTCAATGCGAAAAAGTAAAATGGCTACAGAACAATAATCCAGAAGTTCTCGGTCTGGTATATAAATTGACCCCAACAGAAGAAAAGGTGCGAAAGCTTAAAAAAGTAAGAGATCTCTGGCAAGATATCATGGAAGTTCAAGAAATCAGAGACGTCTTTACTGGACAACCTGTGAAGAAGAAAAAATACGATATTGATCATTTTATTCCATGGTCATTTGTTATGAATGATGAACTTTGGAATCTGATGCCGATGGATGCATCACTAAATTCATCAAAGAGTAATCGATTACCAAAATGGAATCCGTTTTTTCAAAATTTTGCACAAAATCAATATCTGATGTATCAAATAATTTATGATGATATGGGAATCTATAAAAGCTAAGCAGAGTACCACGTCCATAGGAGCAACTGCACCGCATGAGCGTGGGTGAATGCGTCCTGACGGACCCAGACTTTATTTTATTCCTTGATTTTTGATATATTGTTGGATAACTTTCAGACTATTTTCACTCACGGATGAGATAAAATAACTGTCTGACCAGAAGTAAGGCTTCCAGTAATACTTCTTTAAAGTCGTATCTCCATACAGCTTTCTGGCTCTTCTGGCAGTTTGCGTCTTTAGGACATTGGCAAGTTCTGCCGGAGATGTCATAGTATCTGCTTCCAACAGAATATGAACATGGTCTGGTTCTCCATTGATCTCCAATATATGAAAGCCTCTCTGATCTGCAACGTAACGGATCCTTTCATAAACAGCATCACGGACTCCGTTAACTAAGACGGGATGTCGAAATTTCGTAACAAACACGATATGATACTGAAGTAAAAAGCAACTGTGCCTGTGGATATAATAATCTGTATTATCTTTCTTTCGCATGATGTATCTCCTTTACAACTAAACATATGTTTGCTATAATTATATTATAGAAATACAATGTTTTCAAGACATTAGAAAGGATACAATCATATGGCATTTTCCGTAACACAACGGGTGATCTCATCCGAAGATATGATCTACAGTTATTGTGATGACTTCTGCAGAAAAGCGAAGTTATTATATAATGCTGCTCTTTTTCGTATCCGTAACATCTTTACTGGATATGAAAAAGAACATCGGACAGACAATGAAGAAGATATCTTTTGTGAGGTTCATGCATTACAAGATGTTCATCCTCAGATCCATGTCCGAAAAGTGATCTCTTACAACCATCTGGAGAAGCTGATGCGTGTCACGGAAAATCCGGATTTCTTTATCGGACTGCCGATGCAGACAGCACAGGCGATGGTAAAGCAGGCTGTCACAGATTTTAAAAACTGGCTGGCTTCTTTAAGAGAATATAAAAAACATCCGGAAAAATTTTTAGGCAGACCAAAGATGCCCCACTATAAAAAACAAGATCTTGCAACAGTGATCATCACCAATCAGGATGCTGTTTTATATCCGTCAGAAACTGGAGTATCCTTAAAACTGCCGATCATAAAGAAACGTCTGAGTTTTTCTAATATTTCTGAACATGCTTTCTTAAAAGAAGTCCGGATCAAACCTTATTATGGAAGATTTTTGTTCTGTCTGACATTTGAAGAACCAGAGCCGGTGATCGAAACTTCCATGCCTTATACCTGTGCCATTGACTTCGGGATCGACAACTTCGCAGCTATCGTATGTGATGATGGATCATCCGCAATCTACAAGGGCGGAGCTGTTTTATCCGATACCCAGTGGTTTCATAAACAAAAGGCAAAGTACGTTTCCATTCTGACCAAGGGACATAAAAACCGATATGCAACATCAAAGAGATTGGCTGATCTCTCTTATCATCATGCGAATTTTGTGAAGGATCAGTGTCATAAGATCAGCCGGAGTATCATTGATTTCTGCGTAGATCATTATGCAGGAACTTTGATCTTTGGTGTGAATCCGTTATGGAAACAGAATTCCAGGATTGGAAAAATCAACAATCAGAAGTTCGTCTCCATGCCGATCGCTTTTCTACGAGCTATGATCACATATAAAGCATTGAATGCAGGGATCAAGATCATTGAACAGGAAGAAAGTTATACTTCCAAAGCAGATATCACAACAAAAGATCATATTCCTACTTATCGTGTGGATGATGAGAACGCACAGTTTTCCGGGATTCGTATCAAACGAGGTCTGTATCGTTGTGCAGATGGAACGATCCTGAATGCTGACTGTCATGCAGCAGCGAACATCATGAGAAAAGCAGTTCCGGATATTTGGGATCGAACAACAGACTTTTCTTTTCTGACAAGTCCAAAAGTGTATGGATTCCACGAACTGAACCCTAAAAGTATTCCCGTCAAAGGGATAGCGGCATAAGTGAATATGCCCTGATCGGTACGAACAGCCAGAATCTTCTGGTCAGAGATGAGTAATTGTTACGACTGTCAGAAGCCTCTTCCATAGGAACTACTGTACCGCATGGGAGAGGTAATTCACTTGGGCAGGACAAGAATTATATCGAAAAGGTAATTCAAAAGAGATGTTTTATAATATACTTGAAAAGAATATGATACCATTTTCAGAAATTGGGCTTGCACCGATCATCTATAGGTTTTATAATATACTTGAAAAGAATATGATACCTGTATATGATTCCGCACGTCGACAAGGATATGAAATATGGGATTATTCATAAGGATTTTAAAAGGGCAGAAGAATATGTGGTCAGAAAAGCAAAGAAAATATCAGAAGAATATATGTAGTAAATTAATGCTAGCTATTTTGTTACTCGCAAGTGTCATAACACTTACAGCATGTAGATCATCAAATATAAAAGAAACAACAAAACAAACAGATCATAAGACAAAAAAGTGGGAACCATTGGTGATAACAAAGCGAGAAAAAGCTCAGGCACAAAAAGAAGTTAAGCAAATTTCAGACATTTGTCAAAACATAAAAATCAATGAGAATAAAGTTACAAAAAAAGACTTACAAACGTTATATGATACATTAACATCCAAAGGTTATCCTGTTGCCCAGATTGGGGAAGAAAAACATAGTACAAAAAATGCACCAGTAAAATTCAAACCATCCAAGACAAGTCATGGTGAGAAATTGAAAACATTTTATGAAAAAACAAAAGCTGGAAAACCAACAACGATAACATTGTTACAGCAAAATAGTTCCGGAGGATTTGCAAATATCCGATTACAAAGCAACAATGGAAAGACAGAAGGAATTTTGACAACGATCTATAAAGAAGATGGTAAATTTTCTGTGAGTGAAATGGTAAAGTATCAAGTGAAAAAACTGGAATTGAATGAAAAAAATATTATGACTTTGGAATTTTACTTATCTGATCAAGCAGAATTACAGACGGATGGTACGATGGAATTTCAATGTAATTGAATATTAAATTTTCGCCATTCGTTGCATAGAAATGCATCAAACAGCAGATAATACCATCATAAAAATTTCCAAAGTAGAAAGGAACTCATATCATGGTATTAAAAGAGACAGAAAGAACAGCAATTGAAAACCTAAGAACACAGGAGAAAAGCTGCATAGAAAAGTATCAAAAATACGCACAGCAGGCGATCGATCCAGAACTTAAAAATCTTTTTGAACAGTTACACAAAAAAGAGCAGACACATTACGATTCACTCACACAGGTCTTAGATGGAATAGTACCGTCAAGTGACTGTAACGACAGTGATGGAAGAGACTATGAACCAAGAGCAATCTATACAGCAGCGAGCCAGTCCGAAGATAAGATGCATGATGCATTTCTTGCAACTGATGCAATTGGAACAGAGAAATTGGTTTCCGGAGAGTATAATACAAATGTATTTATGTTTGGGGATAGTGATCTTAGAAAGTTGATGGCAGACATTCAGGTAGAAGAACAGAATCATGCCGAAATGCTGTATAAATATAAGACGGCAAACGGAATGCAGTAATGCAATAGCTATATGATAATTTTAAAGGACTCAGGAGCCGTGGACTTCTGAGTCTTTTGTTGTATATCGATGATGTATGGATTGGATAAGATATGAAAATATGATAAAATGATGTAAATATAGTACTATACAAGAGAGGATAAATAAAAAGATAATGAAAACAGAACATCATACATTAACAAAGACCTGGGTTGTAGCAGCACTGGCAAGTTTATGCTGTATTCTATGGGGAAGTGCCATTCCAATGATCAAGACAGGATATCGACTGTTACAAGTAGATACGACAAATACGGCCAATCAGATCGTATTTGCAGGAATAAGATTTGCGTTAGCAGGGCTTTTCGTCTTGATTTTTGCTTCTATACAAGAAAAGAAAGTGACACTGCCCGATGGAAAGATTCTAAAATATGCAGTTCCTGTCTGCCTTGCGCAGACTGTTGGACAGTATTTTTTCTTTTATATTGGCGTGGCACATACATCTGGAGTGAAAGGTGGAATCATTACAGGTTTAGGAAATTTTATCGCAATCCTAATGTCATGTTTGATCGTACGAAATGAAAAACTAACGGGAAGAAAATTAACAGGATGCATCTTAGGATTTGCAGGAGTTGTCGTGATCAATCTTCTTGGAAATTCTTTGGATTTCGGCTTTACGATGATGGGAGAAGGATTCGTTTTGATTTCACAGTTAGCCTATGCAACATCCACGATATTGATCAATTACTATTCAAAAAAAGTATCACCAGTTATATTAAGTGGAACTCAGTTTTTTATTGGTGGAATTGTATTATTTTTAATCGGAAACGCAATGGGTGGACATTTAGATCATGTAACAGTTGGTGGAATTACGGTCGTGTTGTATCTTGCATTGGTATCTGCAGTTGCCTATACACTTTGGTCTGTATTACTTGCATATAATGATGTGTCAAAGGTAGCAATCTTTGGATTTGTAAATCCATTATGCAGTGTAATCTTGTCGGCATTGGTATTGGGAGAAGTCAAACAGGCATTTAATATCGGAAGTCTGATTGCACTCGCACTTGTATGTGTTGGAATTTATATTGTAAATGCAAAGAAGAATAACAAATCAAATGTTGAGTAAGGAGGAAAACATTATGAGATATGAAATTTTAGGTGAAACACTTCCAGTAGTTATCTGTTATCTGGAATCTGGAGAAAAAATGGTTACAGAAGGTGGAGGAATGTCTTGGATGTCTCCAAATATGAAAATGGAAACAACTTCGAATGGGGGAATAGGAAAGATCTTTGGAAGAGCGTTTTCAGGAGAAAAGATGTTCCAGAATGTTTATACAGCACAAGGCGGAGAAGGGATGATCGCCTTTGCTTCATGCTTCCCGGGATCCATCAAGGCATTTGAAATTGCACCTGGACAGGAAATGATATTACAAAAAAGTGCTTATCTTGCCGGTGAGAATGGAGTTGAGTTATCTGCATTCTTTAATAAAAAGATCGGAGCTGGATTATTTGGCGGAGAAGGTTTTATTATGCAGAAAGCATCTGGCCATGGTATCATGTTTGCAGAATTTGATGGTCATGTCGTGGAATACGAATTAGAGACTGGCGAGCAGATTGTTGTAGATACTGGGCATTTGGCTGCGATGACAGCAAGTTGTACGATGGAGATCAAAAGTGTTCCGGGTGTAAAGAATATGTTGTTTGGTGGAGAAGGAGTGTTTAACACAATACTTACAGGCCCTGGGAAAGTATGGCTGCAAACAATGCCGATCAGTAATGTAGCTGGAGTATTAAGCCCATATTTTCCAAGCTCTAGTAAATAGAGAAAAATATGAATAGGCTAAGGAATTGGGAGTGATCAATATGGCCTTTTTTGATTATGATCGAAATGGGAAAAAAGATTGGAAAGACAATGCCAGAGAATATTATCTATATAATAAAATGAAAGAAGATGATGCATCGAAGCATAACCAGGCAAAGGAAGAATCATCCAATGATGGAAAATCAAATGTTGGGTGTGGTTCTGTTCTATTGTGTTTTATATTTATGTTTTGTATGATGTGGCTTGCTATGATGGTTGATTCATTATGCAAATAGAGGAGCATGGAATAATGACAAAGACAAAGGCTTATATTGCGATTGACCTCAAATCATTCTATGCTTCTGTGGAATGTAAGGAGCGAAATCGCGATCCTTTAACGACAAATCTTGTGGTTGCAGATCAAAGCCGGACGGAGAAGACGATCTGCCTTGCGGTATCTCCATCGCTGAAAAGCTATGGAATACCAGGCAGACCACGTTTGTTTGAAGTCGTGCAAAAGATTAAAGAAGTCAATAATACCCGCAGGTGGAAAGCTTTAAACAGAACATTTACAGGTTCGTCGGATGACAGCACAGAATTAAATGAGGATCCGGCATTGAAGGTTGATTATATTGTTGCACCACCACGTATGGAATACTATTTGGAATATAGTTCCAAGATTTATAATATCTATCTGAAGTATATTGCTCCAGAAGATATTTTTCCGTACTCAATTGATGAAGTATTTATAGATGCAACAGATTATCTGAATACTTATCAGATGACTGCAAGGGAACTTGCCATGACTATGATACGAGACGTTTTAAAAACAACGGGAATTACAGCAACCGCCGGAATCGGAACGAATATGTATCTGTGCAAAATTGCGATGGATATCGTAGCAAAGCATATTAAACCGGATAAGGATGGCGTAAGGATCGCCGAATTAGACGAAATGTCTTACCGTAGGAAACTATGGAATCACAGACCGCTTACGGATTTCTGGAGAGTAGGCAAAGGCTATGCGAAGAAGTTGGAAGAACACGGTCTTTTCTCAATGGGAGATGTTGCAAGATGTTCCGTCGGAAAGCCAAATGAATTCCATAATGAAGAACTGCTTTATAAGATGTTTGGAATCAATGCGGAACTGCTGATCGATCATGCCTGGGGCTATGAGCCTTGTACGATGGAGCAAGTCAAAGCGTACAAACCGGAAACCAACAGTGTATGCTCCGGGCAAGTACTTCACTGCCCATATGACTTTGATAAGGCAAAGTTAGTTGTAAAAGAAATGACTGATCTTATGACACTTGATCTGGTAGATAAGAGACTTGTTACTGACCAGATCGTATTGACCGTAGGTTATGATATAGAAAATCTAACGGATCCAGATAGATATAGGAAGTACAAGGGATCTGTTACGATCGACCGATATGGAAGGAAAGTTCCAAAACACGCTCATGGAACAACAAACCTGAAAAAGAAGACATCATCTACCATGCTGATTACAGATGCAGTGATGGAATTATATGATCGGATCGTGGATAAAAATCTGCTGATCAGAAGAATCAATATCACAGCGAACAAGCTCGTGGATGAAAGTTTTTCAAAGGAAGAAGAAACGTATGAGCAGCTTGATCTTTTTACAGATTATACGGTAAAGGAACAGGAACAAGCCGAAGAAGAGGCTGTTTTAGAGCGTGAGAAACGGATGCAACAGACAATGCTCACAATCAAAAAAAAGTTTGGGAAGAACTCTATCTTGAAAGGAATGAACCTTCAGGAGGGAGCAACAGCAAAAGACCGTAATGAGCAGATCGGCGGACATAAAGCATAGAAAGTAAGTATTCAGTGTCAATGGAGGAAGATTATGAAGGATCAGTACAATCATAAATACGATGATATTATCAATCTGCCGCATCCAACTTCAAAGAAGCACCCTCGTATGTCACTTTATGCCAGGGCAGCACAGTTTTCGCCTTTTGCGGCACTTACCGGACACGAAGCAGCTATTAAAGAAACTGTAAGACAAACAGATGCAAAACAGGTGTTGAGTGAAGAAGTTATAGCAGAATTAAATAAAAAGTTATATCTGATCGCTGAAACGATCGGTACACAGCAAATGGTTGAGATCACGTATTTTGTACCAGATGCTAAGAAAGATGGGGGAGCATATATTACCTGTTCTGGTTGTGTAAAGAAAATTGATAAATATAAACATACAGTTGTTATGACTGATCAGACGATCATCCCTATTGAACAGATAAGTGATATAGAGGGAGAAATGTTTGAAGAATAGTAATGGTGCCTGATTCGATCAAAAAATCAGGCACCATTGCTGTTTCATAAAAATCTACATACTCTGATGGAATGTACGACGAATCACTTCTTCCTGCTGTTCGCGGGATAATCGATTAAAGTTCACGGCATATCCAGAAACACGGATCGTAAGTGTTGGATATTTTTCTGGATGTTCCATAGCATCGATCAAAGTTTCTCTATGCATAACATTTACATTCAAATGATGTGCACCTTGAACAAAGTATCCGTCTAAGATTGTTGTAAGGTTTTGTACTCGTTGTTCCTGATCTTTTCCAAGAGCATCTGGTACGATGGAAAAGGTATTGGATACACCATCCTGACACACATCGCGATATGGAATTTTAGCGACAGAGTTTAAGGATGCAAGAGCACCATTTTCGTCTCGTCCATGCATTGGGTTTGCACCTGGAGCTAAAGGTTCTCCGAGTTTTCTTCCATCTGGTGTGGATCCGGTTTTTTTACCATACATAACATTAGATGTGATCGTTAAAGCAGATAAAGTATGGATCGCATTTCTATAAATTGGATGTTTCTTTAGTTCGTCAGAGAAGAATGTTACTGTGTTAACTGCAAGATCATCTGCGCGGTCGTCATCATTTCCATACTTAGGGAAATCCCCAATGGTTTCAAAATCAATTGCTACACCATTTTCATTGCGGATTGGTTTTACAGTTGCATATTTGATCGCTGATAGAGAGTCTGCGGCAATAGACAGACCAGCAATTCCATAAGCTGCGATTCGCTCTAAGTTTGTATCATGAAGAGCAAACTGGCTGGCTTCATATGCGTATTTATCATGCATAAAATGAATGATATTTACTGTATCAACATATAATTCAGCAACATAAGTCATAACTTTCTTATAGTTTTCCCATACTTTGTCAAAATCAAGAACGTCATCTGTGATCGGTTCGATTCCAGGAACAACCTGGATTCCTTTTTTCTCGTCAATTCCTCCATTGATCGCATAAAGCAGTGATTTTGCCAGATTGCAGCGGGCTCCGAACAGCTGTGTCTGTTTTCCAACCTTCATTGCAGATACACAACAAGCGATTGCATAATCATCCCCATAGACTGGGCGCATAACATCATCATTTTCATATTGGATAGAATCCGTATCAATAGAAACTTTAGAACAAAAATGTTTAAAGTTGTCTGGCAGTTTTTCAGACCATAAAACAGTTAAGTTAGGCTCTGGAGCAGTTCCAATGTTATATAAAGTATGAAGATAACGGAAAGAGTTCTTAGTAACCAGAGGTTTTCCATTAATACCAACTCCACCGATAGACTCCGTGATCCACGTAGGATCCCCACCAAATAGTTCGTCATATTCAGGAGTTCTTAAATGTCTTGTCAGACGAAGTTTGATGATAAATTGATCGATCAATTCCTGAGCTTCTGTTTCTGTGATCACTCCATTTTTAAGATCTCGTTCAATATAAATATCAAGGAATGTAGAAGTACGTCCAAGGGAAGTTGCAGCTCCATTATTTTCTTTTGTTCCCGCAAGATATCCCATATAAACCGCCTGAACAGCTTCTTTCGCATTTTTTGCAGGTTTTGAAATATCAACACCATAAGATGCAGCCATTTCTTTCATTTTAGAAAGGGCACGGATCTGCTCAGAAATTTCTTCACGCAAACGGATGCGGTCTTCTGTCATAGTTCCATCTTCAAAGCCTAGATCTTTTTGTTTTTCTTCGATCAAGTGGTCGATTCCATAAAGAGCAACACGACGGTAGTCTCCAATAATACGTCCACGTCCATAAGCATCAGGAAGTCCTGTTAGAAGTCCAGCAGTTCTTGCAAGACGGGTACGTTTTGGATAGGCATCAAAAACCCCTTCATTGTGTGTTTTTCTGTATTCATTAAAATGGCGGTCGATCTCTTCATTTAGTTTATAACCATATTGTTCCAGTGACTGGTGCGCCATACGTTTACCGCCATATAGATTGACAATACGTTTTAGGGGTGCATCTGTCTGAAGTCCAACGATCACCTCATTTTCTTTATCAATATATCCAGGTGCGAAGTTCGTGATACCAGAAATGATATCTGTCTCAACATCTAAAACGCCTCCTTTTTTCAATTCTTCAGCAAGCAGTTCTTCACATTTATTCCAGACTTTTTTTGTTTTCTGAGATACATCAGCTAAGAAAGAGTCATCTCCTTCATAGAGAGTGTAGTTTTTCTGTATAAAATTTCTTACATTGATTTCTTTTGTCCAGACACCATCGTTGAATCCATTCCATTCGTTTAACATGATTTTTCCTCCGTAAAATAAACATGATCAAAATAGGTTTGTTGTAACATCTCTGTTTTCTTTTTATCCATGGCAGGTACACCTTCTAAAGAATAAGGAATATCCATAACTTTATATTTGTTGGTACCAAGTAAATGATAGGGAAGCAGCTCAACTTTCTCTACATTAGGAATCGTTTGAATATAAGCTTTTAACTGAGCCATATGATCTTCGCTGTCAGTAATTCCTGGAACAACGACATGGCGAATCCATATCTTAGTCTGATGTTTTTTTAAAGCATTCAAAAATTCTTCAAAACGATCCATTGATCTTCCTGTCATTTTTTCATAATCCGTTTTATGGATGTGTTTCAGATCAAGAAGAACAAGATCTGTATGATTTAAAATCTCATCATAATCAGAAAGTCCATAACCTGCAGTGTCGATGCAAGTGTGAATGCCTTCATTCTTGCATAGTTTTAAAGTCTCTTTTAAAAAATCAGGTTGTAATAAAGGTTCTCCACCAGAAAAGGTAACACCACCATCTTCTTTAAAATAAGGTTTAAATCGTCGGATCTTTGCAACGAGTTCTTCCGGTGTGTATTCGGTTCCGCCAGATAATTCCCAAGTATCAGGATTATGGCAGAAACGACATCTTAGAGCACATCCTTGTAAAAAGATAACGGTTCGTATCCCTGGTCCATCAACCAGACCCATCGATTCGATGGAATGGACATGACCAACTGTCATAGTATTCCTCCTTATGGATGATACGTACTTAGGACAAGTACGTAAAAAGTTAACAGGATCAATATCTGAACGATGAAGTGTTGTAAAAATAGAATAAAAAAACGCCGCACGTCCAGACAGATTGCCCAGACGGTCGGCGACTAATGATCATACTTCCATGTGGTTAATTCCACGTGCTCCGTCAGTTATATGACCTTATGGCTATAAGATACTATAGAAAATGAGATTCGTCAACCCCTTAATTTTGTCGAAAAGCTTCACAAATTGTACAAAAAATGATACAATATAGTTATCAAAACAACTTAAAGGAGGATATGCCTATGAAGCTAGAGAAATTGCAGTTCGTTGTAGAAGATGGAGTTGGTATCATCACAATGAACTATATGAAGAATCTTAATGCAATTGATGATCAGATGGCAGACGAGTTGATGTACGTGGTAGATACTTGTGAGAATGACCCGAATGTAAAAGTTGTTGTTTTAAAAGGAATGCCAAAGGCATTTTCAGCAGGAGGAGACATTGGATACTTCTATAACCTAATCCAACAAGGTGGCGAAGTGAATATGGATTCTCTGATCAGTAAAGTTGGCAATGTAACCGATGGTCTGAAGCGTATGAGTAAGCTTGTGATCTCAAGTGTAAGTGGAGCGGCAGCAGGTGCAGGAGTAAGTCTTGCATTTTCAGGGGACTTTGTTGTATGCGCAGACAATGCGAAGTTTATTATGGCATTTGTGAATCTTGGACTAGTTCCAGATACCGGTGGAACGTACCTGTTTGTTAAGAGTCTTGGAATTCAGAAGGCAATGGAACTGTGTGTTACAGGAAGACCAATGAAAGCACAGGAAGCAAAAGATGCCGGAATGGTATATGATGTAGTTCCAGCGGAGGAATTAGATGATACCGTTATGAAACTTGCTAAGAAATTTGCTAGTGGACCATTACTTTCTTATAAGAATATCAAGAAACAGATTTATCAGGCAGGGCTTGCTGATTATAAGAAATACCTGGATGAATGTGAGATTCCGACACAGCGTGAATGTGCGGCATCTTCTGATTTTATAGAAGGAGTCAAAGCTTTTATGGAGAAGAGAAAGGCTGAATTCAAAGGAGAATAAAGCCAGGATCAAACCATGAACATAGAAGGGAGGTCACGCCTTTGAAGTCAAAAGTTGTAACAAGAGAGGAAGCGCTCTCAAGAATTCATGATGGACAGACGATCATGTTTGGAGACTGGCATGGAGAATTTGCAGCAGATGAGATCATTGATGGAATGTTAGAAAAAGGAATCAAAGACATTGATGCGATCGCTGTATCTGCTGGAATGGCGGATCAGGGAGTCGGAAAGCTGATCAAAGATCACAGAGTTAAGAGTTTGATCACAACACATATTGGGTTGAACCCGATCGCCAAGGATCAGATGTTTGCAGGAGAACTTGCGATAGAATTTAGTCCGCAAGGAACCTTTGCAGAAAGAATCCGTTGTGGTGGAGCAGGCTTAGGAGGCTGTTTGACACCAACAGGACTTGGTACAGAAGTAGAAGAGGGTAAACAAAAACTAACGATCAATGGCAAAGAATATCTTCTGGAATTACCATTGCGTGCAGATGTTGCTTTGATCAAAGCAACGAAAGCAGATACTGCAGGTAATATTTCATTTCGAATGAATTCCAGAGCAACAAACAGTACGATGGCTATGGCTGCCGATACGGTGATCGTTGAGGTGGAAGAGATCGTGGAAGTGGGTGAACTAGGACCAGAAGAGATCGATGTTCCAGCACCTGTGATCGATATGATCTATGAAAGAACCGGTGAGAAACGACCAATGTGTCCAATGTGGCAGCGAGCCAAAGCAAAAGCGGAAGGAGGTCAGTGATATGGCAGGATTGACAGGAAGAAAGCTGATCGCATCACGATGTGCAAAGTTTTTTAAAGATGGAGATTTTGTAAATCTTGGTATCGGAGTTCCGCTGATGTGCGTAAATTATCTCCCAGAAGGTGTGGATCTGTGGCTGGAGGCAGAGATCGGAACCGTCGGAAGTGGACCAACCCCAAGCTGGGATAAAGTAGATATTGATGTTATTGATGCTGGCGGACAGCCTGCATCTGTGATCAAAGGTGGAAGTGTATATGATCATGAGATGTCTTTTGCGTTTATACGTGGCGGACATATTGATGCAGCAGTTCTTGGTACACTTCAGGTAGACCAAGAAGGTAATATCGCCAACTGGATGATTCCAGGGAAGATGGTGCCAGGAATGGGTGGTGCCATGGATCTGTGTGCCGGAGTGAAGAAGATCATTGTAGCAACAGACCATTGTGAAAAGAGTGGAAAGTCTAAGATATTAAAGAAATGTACACTTCCTTTGACGGGAGTTCATTGTGTAACAGATATCGTAACAGAACGTTGCTATTTTGAAGTTACAAAAGATGGTCTCGTGTTAAGGGAACTTGCAGAAGGATATAGTGTAGAAGATATCCTTGCATGCACAGAAGCTGATGTGATCGTACCAGATGAAATTGGTGTTATGAGCTGATAATAGACGCAGGAAAGCATCATATAGAAAACAGCACTGTACAGGAATAAAATTCCCAATGCAGTGCTGTTTTTATTAGTATATTTAATCTTCTTTTGGCAATGCAATATTTAAAATAATTGCAACAAGTGCTGCAGGTACAATACCAGATCCTCCGAAGATCAACTGAATTCCTTCAGGTAGTCCAGAAAGAACTGTACTGTTTGCACCGATTCCATATCCCAGTCCGAGAGCTACAGATACGATGGTAATATTTCTCATTGTTAGTGGTTCTTTTGTGATCAGCTGAATACCACTGATCACGATAGAAGAGAACATCATAACAGCTGCTCCACCTAATACGCTCTGTGGCATGATAGAGATCAATGCAGCAAGTTTTGGAAATAATCCACACAAGATCAAGAAGATTGCTCCTGTTGCAAGTGCAAAACGGTTTACGATCTTTGTCATCGTAACAAGACCAACATTCTGGCTGAATGATGTATTTGGTAAAACTCCAAAGAATGCTGCGATCGTAGATCCGATACCATCACAGACAACACCACCAGAAAGCTCAGAATCTGTAGCTTCACGATCCATACCACCTTCGATAACTCCGGAAATATCCCCGACTGTTTCTACAGCAGTTACGATAAACATGATAAGTACAGGGACGATTGCTCTTGCATCAAAAATGATTTTTACAGGCATAAATTTTGGAATGGCAAACCATCCAGCCTGAGCAACTTTATCCCAGTTTAACACCCATGCTTTTGTATACTCTACACCATCTGCATTGACAGCAGTTGTAGGAAGTACAACACCCATGATTCCTGCGATAATGTATCCTGCGATAATTCCGATCAGTACAGAAGAAGCACTTGTGATACCTTTCGTTCCATGTTTTAATGCAATGATGATCACAAGAACAATTGTTCCAAGTAACAAGTTCTCAATTGAACCGAAATCATTAGCAGAATTTCCTCCACCAAAAGAATTCACACCAACACCGATCAGTGATAATCCGATGGAAAGTACAACCGTACCAGTTACGACAGCTGGGAAAAATCTTCGAAGTGGTTTTAACATAAATCCTAATACAGATTCAAATAACCCACCGATAATGGAAGCACCCATGATCGCACCATATCCAAGGATTCCACCACCCATAACAGATGCAACACTGCTGCAGACACCGATAAATCCTGAACTCGTTCCCATGATGATTGGAACTTTTCCACCGATCGGTCCGATCGCGTACAACTGGATCAGTGTAACAATTCCGGCAATTAACATTGCATTTTGTAAAAGCGCAATCTGAACGTCTGCAAATTCGGTTCCAGAAGCAATACCACAAGCCCCTGTAATGATAAGGACTGGAGTAAGGTTACCTACGAACATAGCGAATACATGCTGCAGACCAAGGAGAATCGCTTTTTGCAGCGGAAGTTTCCCGTAAAAGTCGTATTCCGCACCTTTGTTTTTCTCTTGATTCATTTTTCTTTCGTCTCCTTTTTTTAATGCATGATGAGCAGTTTTATACTGCTATTTTTCACAGCATACTATTATAAAGGATTTGAATGAAAATGTATAGTTCTTTTTTTTAAGCATGTTTTTTTACATTGCAACCACACCATTTTCATGATAAAATTTACCCGAAAAACTTTCCAAAAGGAGTCAATGTACAGTGATAAGTTTAGGATTAGATTCTGGTTCGTCTATGACAAAAGCCGTTTTGTTAGAAGATACGAGAATAATAGATACAAAGATGATCCCAACATCGATCAGTCCAAGGAAATCTCTAGAAGATCTTTATAGAGAAATACAAAAACAACATAAAGAAATAGATGTTATTGTAACAACTGGATATGGAAGGAGTCTGTTAGATCAGGCAGATTTCAAGATCACTGAGATTACTTGCCATGCAGCTGGAGCATTTTTTATGAATCCAGATTGTGACACGATCATTGATATCGGTGGGCAAGACAGCAAAGTGATCACCATTGATGATCTTGGATGTGTCACAGATTTTTTAATGAATGATAAATGTGCTGCTGGAACTGGACGTTTCCTTGAGATGACGATGAAACGAGTCGAAAGTGAGATTGAAAGAATTGATACTTTCGTAAAAGATGCCAAGCCAGCGAAGATCAACAGTATGTGTGCTGTATTTGCAGAAAGTGAAATTGTTGGACTATTGGCACAGGATATTGCACCTGGTGATATTGTTCTTGGATGCGTCGAATCTATTTGTCAGCGAACCGCTGCATTTGCACAGAAATTGGCGCCAGAGAATCCAAAAGTATTTTTCTCTGGTGGACTAGCACAATTTGATGTGATCAGACGATCATTAGCCAGTCATTTAGAAGTGAAAGAAGTAGCAACGGATTCATTATGTCAATACACAGGAGCAATTGGAGCTGCCGTTTTAGGCATCCGCAAAATAAAACGATAATTTTTACTTATAGGAGAATTTAAACAATGGTTGAATTAAAGAAAGAGTTACCAGAGATTTTTGAGGAATTTGCAGAGCAGAGAAAGAATTCTTTCCTCGCGATCAAGGAGGTTAAAGAAAAAGAGATACCTGTTGTCGGTGTATTTTGTACTTATCTCCCAAGAGAGATTCCAAATGCCATGGGTGCAGCAGTTGTCGGATTATGTTCCGTATCAGATGAAACAATCCCTGATGCAGAAAAAGATCTGCCAAGAAACCTATGTCCATTGATCAAATCAAGTTATGGATTTGCCAAAACAGATAAATGTCCATTCTTCTATTTTTCAGATTTGGTTGTAGGAGAAACAACATGCGATGGAAAGAAAAAAATGTATGAAATGCTTGCTGATTTTAAACCAGTTCATGTCGTAGAACTTCCAAACTGTCAGACAGAAGATGGAATCCAATTATATAAAAAAGAATTACTTCGTTTCAAGAAAGTTCTAGAAGATAAATTTGAGACAACGATCACAGATGAGGCAATTCTTCATCAGATCAAGTTAAGAAATGGAATCAATAAAGCATTAAGACGTCTTCAATATGTAATGGCAAATGATCCTGCACCAGTCAATGGATTAGATGTGATCAATACTGTGTATGGAAGTGGTTTTGACATCAACACAGAAGGTCTTGAAGACAGAATCAATGCAGTAACAGATAAAATTGAAAAAGAATATACAGAAGGGAAAAATATAGGAAAAAAACCAAGAATCCTTGTAACCGGATCTCCATCTGGTGGTGCGGCCTTGAAAGTCATTCGTGCAATTGAGGATAATGGCGGAGTTGTCGTATGTTTTGAAAACTGTACTGGAATGAAACCATTAGCAATGGTAGATGAAGAGAATCCAGATGTATATGATGCACTCGCAAGAAAATATTTAAACATTGGATGTTCTTGTATGTCTCCAAATAAGAATCGTTTGGATCTTTTGGATGAGCTGATCGATGATTTTCAGGTAGATGGTGTCGTAGACCTTGTTCTTCAGGCATGTCATACATATAACGTAGAAACCGCATTTGTCAAGAAATTAGTGAAAGACAAAAAAGGAATCCCGTACACAGTGGTTGAAACAGATTATTCACAGGCAGATATTGAACAGATCAATACGAGAATGGCAGCTTTTATTGAGATGCTGTAAGTACAAAATTTGGTAATTACTGTCCAAAACGTATTACATCTATTATGGAGGTGTCTAACTGTTAAAATAATCTTATAATAAATTATAAATATTATATGGAGAATTTGTTTATGAGTAAATATTATTCTATCAATAAATTTTCAAAAATATTAGGTGTATCGGCTCAAACATTAAGGAATTGGGATAAAAAGGGTAAACTTCATCCACATCACACTTCCAGTAATGGATATAGATATTATTCGCATGAGCAATTAAATCAAGTTATGAATGTAAAACCTAATTTAGATAGAAAAGAACTTATGAAACGAATATCTCAAAATAAAGTGGACAAGGTGGTTGTTTTTTATAAAGACAGATTGTTACGATTTGGATTTGAATTAGTTGAATATATTGCAAGTCTATATGATTGTGATATTGAAATCATCGATCATACTGAAAAGACAGAGCAACAAGAACTTGTTGAAGATTTAGTTCAGATAATAACTGTATTTAGTTGTAAATTACAAGGCAAACGTGCCAATAAAGCAAGAAAACTTGTAAAAGAACTGATAGATGATGGTGGTGAAGAAGACAAAACTCTTTCAATATGCCAATACTGCCAGATTCGCTTATAACTGGGCGTTAGGAAGAGAAAAAGAAAACTATAAAAATGGTGGTAAGT
>ENA-USUG01000544-USUG01000544.1-human-gut-metagenome-genome-assembly--contig:-NODE-544-length-63951-cov-38.869791_pt1 | contig 63951 bp, 85 predicted proteins | sample MGYA00250059_ERZ773394 | MGnify/ENA primary metagenome ERZ773394 (study PRJEB29103, sample SAMN06111957) | human gut metagenome | biome: human gut; feature: ankylosing spondylitis patient; material... | reverse complement strand
GCCAGCGGGTTGTTCTGATCCATGAACTGGGACAGCGGAGAAGAACCGAAGAACTCCTTGATGGCTGCCACCACCGGGCGGATGTTGATCAGAGCCTGCGGGGTGATGACGCTCTGATCCTGGCTCTGCAGGGTCATGCGTTCACGGATGACGCGCTCCATACGGGAGAAGCCGATGCGGAACTGGTTCTGCAGCAGCTCACCCACACTGCGGATGCGGCGGTTGCCCAGGTGGTCGATATCATCGGTGGTGCCGATGCCGTGGCCCAGGCCGTTCAGGTAGTTGATGGAAGCCAGAATGTCGGCCACGGTAACGGTACGGCCGATCAGCTGGTCGTGGTTGCGGCGCAGCATTTCCTTCTGCTCTTCCACATCAGAAGTGGTATCGAGGATCTTCTTGATCTCGTCGAAGGAGCAGCGCTCGTTGATGCCGCACTCCTTCACGTCGAAGGAGAAGAAGCCCTGTGCGTCCACGCAGCCGTTGGTGATGACCTTGACCTTCTTGGCCTCTTCCTTCAGGGCGTCCTCCATCTTCAGCACGACCAGGTTCACACCGGCGTTGTCGGCCTTCTCAGCCATCTCACGGGTGATCTTGGTATTGGCCTCGATCAGCACCTCGCCGGTCAGCGGGTCCACCACGTTCTCAGCGGCCACAAAGCCGATGATGCGGCGGGCCAGAGACAGCTTCTTGTTCATCTTATAGCGGCCGAACCGGGACAGATCGTAACGGCGCGGGTCGAAGAACAGCATGTTGATCTGGCTGGTAGCGGACTCCACCGTGGGAGGCTCGCCGGGGCGCAGCTTGCGGTAAACTTCCAGCAGGCCCTCGTCCTGGTTCTTGGTGGTATCCTTTTCCAGGGTGGCCAGGATGCGCTCGTCGTCGCCGAAGAAGTTCAGGATATCCTCGTTGGTGGACAGGCCCAGTGCACGGCACAGCACGGTGACGGGCAGCTTGCGGTTCTTGTCGATGCGGACATAGAACACGTTGGAGGCATCGGTCTCATACTCCAGCCATGCGCCGCGGTTGGGGTTCATGGTGGCGCTGTACAGGTCGTTGCCCACCTTATCCTTGGCATCGCCGTAGAACACGCCGGGAGAACGGACCAGCTGGCTGACGATCGCACGCTCTGCACCGTTGATCACAAAGGTGCCGGCGTCGGTCATCAGGGGGAAGTCACCCATGAAGATCTCCTGGTCCTTCACCTCGCCGGTCTCCTTGTTCAGCAGACGGGCGGTGACGCGCAGGGGTGCTGCATAGGTCACGTCGCGCTCCTTGCACTCCTTGATGCTGTACTTCGGCTCCTTATCCAGACGGAAGTCCACAAAGCTCAGTGCCAGATTGCCGGTGTAGTCCTCAATGGTGCCGATATCGTGGAAGACCTCTTTCAGGCCCTCGTCCAGGAACCACTGATAAGAGTTCTTCTGGACCTCGATCAGGTTCGGCATACTGATGACTTCGTCGATGTGGGAGAAGCTCATGCGCTCGGTTTTGCCGAGCTTTACGGGCTTGACTTTCATCATAAAATCAACCACTCCTTACTTTTATACTCTACGGGATGTCGTATACACGGGTCAAATTTGAGCAGACACACATAATTCGACCCGCGTCGGAAGGAACGTTTCGGCGTTTTTCACAAACTTTGCGGTTTGACCCACTCAGCCGACTCCGGCGCATTCCTCTTTTAGGCGCATTAGTCCATTATGTGATACTAATGCAGTATACACCCTAAAAGTCCAGTTGTCAAGCCATTTTTCACGATTTCTGTGCATTTTTTTGATTTTTGCCGGTTTATTTCGTACACCCGGCAGCGTGTCAATTTTCTTCGTTTTAGGGGTTGATATTTTTATTTTGCACGTTCCATACCAAAACAGCCTTGTGCAATTTGTCTATCTTGTCTCTTGTATTCTGAAGTAGGACTTTATCAGAAAGATTTCTCTGCCCTATTGCGCGGCGACCGGAATGCCGATCGCAACAGATGCCCCTTACCGTAACGACCCCTCTCGTGAAAATGATATTTCCGCGATTCATGGCGCAGCGCACGCGGAGCCATTTCCAATCGTTCCGTTCCACTTCTGCACAAAAAAGCCTCCGAAAAATCCGCAGATTTTTCAGAGGCTCCCTCTTATAATGTTATCAGCGCTTCACTCATCCAGATAATCCCGCAGGCGCTTGGCGCGGCTGGGATGCCGCAGCTTACGCAGGGCTTTGGCTTCGATCTGCCGCACCCGCTCCCGGGTCACGTTGAACTCCCGGCCCAGTTCTTCCAGCGTACGGGAACGCCCGTCCTCCAGCCCGAAGCGCAGGGCGATCACCCGCTCTTCCCGGGGCGTCAAGCTCTTGAGCACGTTCATCAGTTCCCGGCGCAGCAGCTGCCGCCCGGCTTCGTCCACCGGAACACCCGCTTCCTCATCCTGGATGAAATCCTCCAGATGGGCATCCTCTTCCTCGCCCACCGGCGTTTCCAGACTGATGGGATCCTGTGCCAGCTGCAGCAGTTCCCGCACCCGGTCCGGTTCCAGATCCAGCTGCACGGCGATTTCCTCCACCGTGGGCTCCCGGCCATTTTTGCGCAGCAGCTCCCCTGCTGTCTTTTTGACCCGGTTGATGTTCTCCACCAGATGCACCGGAATGCGGATGGTACGGCCCTGGTCTGCAATCGCACGGGTAATGGACTGCCGGATCCACCAGGTGGCGTAGGTGGAAAACTTGAAGCCGCGCTCCGGCTCAAACTTTTCGGCCGCCTTCATCAGGCCGAGGTTTCCTTCCTGAATCAGGTCCAGAAACGGCAGCCCCCGCCCGACATAGCGCTTGGCCACCGACACCACCAGCCGCAGGTTGGCTTCGCTCAGAGCACGGCGAGCGTCGGCGTCCCCGGCCTGTGCGGCGCGGGCAAGGTCTGCTTCCTGCTGTGCCGTAAGCAGCGGCACCCGGCCGATCTCCTTTAAATAGGTGTGCACTGGGTCATCCAGCGCCACGCCCTCGGCGGAGAGTTCGTGTTCCAGCTGACCAAGCTGCGTTTCGTCCAGCGGCGGAAGCTCCGCTTCCTCGTCCTCGGCAATGTGCACGCCCCGGGCCTCCAGCGCTTCGTACAGTTCATCCAGCCGGGCCACATCATAGTCTGCCTCGTCCATGGCGCGGCTGATCTGGTCCGGGGTCAGGGTCTTGCGCCGGGCGTGTGCCGCCAGCGTCCGGGCCAGTTCCTCGGTCTGCGACAATTTCTGCATGATTCCTGCTCCTTTCCTCTCCTGCTCCAGCCGGAGGGGAAAGCGGGCCTCATTCTTCTTCGCACACGAGCCCCTGCTTTTTTTCGCGCATCGACTGGAAGTAGTCGTTCAGTTCCTCGTTTGTCATGCTGGCCGCCTTGCTTGCCACGGGCATGCCCCGGGCAATGCGGTCCAGATACAGCCGGATGTCATCCGGTGTACAGTTCACATCGCTGTATTGTGCCGCAAGATGGCTCAGTTCATTCAGGGCCTCCTCCCCGGCAAAAGCGTGCAGGGCGGTCAGGCTGATCTCCACGCCTTGCTCCCGGCACCGCAGCATGGCTTCATACAGCTCCTTCTGCTGGGGCTGGATGAACTGCTCTGCCGTCAGCTGATCCTTGACCAGATCCAGATACTGCGGTTCCCGCAGGATGGCCGCCAGCAGACGCTGCTGTGCGCTGACGATGCCCAGTGCCTGGCTGCCGCCTGCTGTGTAGGACACCTTGATCTGGTTCATCTCACCGGACTGCAGCACGGCCTTTTTCTTTTCATAACGGCGCTTGCTGCCTACCCGTTTTACGGCCGTTTCCAGCTGGGTCATGATGGCGGTCTTGGAGATGTTGGTTTCCTCGGCCAGACGTCCGGCGTACACCTCCTGCTCCGTGGGGCTGGAGCGCTCAGCCAGCAAGTCCACCGCCTGCTTGACATACTCCAGCCGCTGGGCATCCTGCGAAAGGTCATACTGACTGCGCAGTCGTCCCAGACGGAAGTCCAGCGCATTGCCCACGCCGTCCAGCAGTGCCTTGAAGCGCTCGGCGCCATACTTTTTGATGTACTCATCCGGGTCCTTGGCACCGGGGATCTGCAGCACGCCCACCTTGACCGGGCTGTTACGGAACAGCTCCAGCGACCGCAGGGTGGCTTTCTGGCCCGCCTCGTCCGAGTCGTAGCTCAGGATGACTTCGTCCGCATACTCGCTGATGAGCCGCACCTGATCCGGGGTCAGGGCCGTGCCGCAGGCACACACTGCTGTGTCGATGCCGGCCTGCTGCATACTGATGACGTCCATATAGCCCTCGCACAGCACGAACCGCCGGGACGCACTGCGCTTGGCGATCTGCAGCGCGAATACCGTGTCCGACTTGTGGTAGACCAGCGTTTCCGGGCTGTTGACGTATTTGGGCTTGGAGTCATCCAGCACACGGCCGCCAAAGGCAATGATGTTGCCCCGCAGATCAAAGATGGGGGTCATCACCCGCTTCCAGAACAGGCAGTAGATCCGCCCGGACGGACTGCGCTTGAACAGACCGCTGGCATCCAGCTCCTGCTGGTTGTAGCCTTTGTCGCGCAGGAACTGGTACAGGGCCTGCCCGTCGTTGGGGGCATAGCCCAGCCCGAACCGGACGATGGTCTTGTCGTCCAGCCCGCGCCGTCGCCAGTAGGCACGGGCCTGCCGGGCCTCCTCCACAGTGGAGTTGAGGCAGGCATGGAAAAACCGTGCCGCCTCCTTGTTCATGGACAGGATGCGGCTGCGCATCCTGCCGGTCTTGTCGTCCTCCTGGGGCTCCGGCATCCCGGCCCGGGCCGCCAGCATCTTGACGGCCTCCGGGTAGTCGATGCTGTTGATCTTTTTGGCAAAGGTAATGGCATCGCCGCCGGCCCCGCAGCCAAAGCAGTAAAAGCTCTGAGTGTCCGGGTAGACATAAAAGGAGGGCGATTTTTCACTGTGGAAAGGGCACAGCCCGCCGTACAGCCGCCCCTTGCGCTTGAGCTGCACATAGCTGCCCACCAACTCCACGATGTCGGTGCGGCGGGTCAGTTCCTCAATGTATTCGTGTGGGATCATGGATTTTCAAACGACCTTTCCGGTTTATAGAACATGCCACTTCTGCGGCACAAAAAGCTCCTCAAAGGTACGGATGGCAAACTCGTCGCTCATACCGCTGATGTAGTCGGTCACCGCGCGGTCACGGCCTTCCTGATACGCCAGCTGAACGTAGAAATTGGACATCCGGTCGATGTGGTTCAGGTAGTAGTCATACAGCTCCCCGATCACCTTGTCCACCTTTTGTTCCTCGCGTTTGGCGGTTTTGTCCACATAGACGGTGGCGTACATGAAGTCCCGCAGGGCCAGAAAGGCCTCATTCTCCTCCGTACCCACCCGTACATTGCCGTCGCTATTGCGCAGGATGCTGTTGATCATGGTCGTGATGCGGGCGGATTTGGTGGTGCCCAGCACCGCGGTGCAGTCCCTTGGCAGGATGTCCGGGTCCAGCACACCGGCGCGCACGGCGTCCTCGATGTCGTGGTTGACGTAGGCGATCTGGTCCGCCATGCGTACGATGCGCCCTTCCGGGGTGGCAGCCCAGGTGCCTTTGGTGTGGGTCACGATGCCGTTGCGCACTTCCCAGCTCAGGTTGAGGCCCCTGCCATCTTTTTCCAGCTTGTCCACCACCCGCAGGCTCTGCACATAATGCTTGAACCCGCCCGGGCAGAGCTGGTTGAGCGCCCGTTCTCCGGCGTGGCCAAAGGGCGTGTGGCCCAGGTCATGGGCCAGGCTGATGGCCTCGGTCAGGTCCTCGTTCAGGCGCAGGGCGCGGGCAATGGTGCGGGCGATCTGCGACACCTCCAGCGTATGGGTCAGCCGGGTGCGGTACAGGTCCCCTTCCGGGGACAGGAATACCTGGGTCTTTTGCTTCAGGCGGCGGAACGCCTTGCAGTGCAGCACCCGGTCGCGGTCACGCTGAAACACCGGGCGCAGCGGATCCTGCGGCTCCGGCACCGCCCGGCCGCGGCTGGCATCGCTGAAGGTCGCCCACGGTGCAAAGGTCAGGTGTTCGATCTCTTCGGTTCTCTGGCGCACATCCATGCTGGTTCCCTCCCTTTTCTGGTTCTTCTCCCCCCTTTCCACCGGAAATCCCGGCGCAGCCGATCCCACGCGCCGCGCCTGCGGCAATTGTAGCACAACGGCCCTGTCGAAGGGGGAAGTTCTGTGTCAGCTCCTAAAATTCACTTGATTTTTAAAAAGGTGCGTAGAATGGCTCAGACACTGCTGCCTCCGCCCCGCCCCGGGTCAGCTCCCGCAGCTGTTCCAGCAGCGGACCTTCGGTGTGTTCCGGCATCTGCCAGCGCAGGGTGACCCGGTCGGCGAACTCCGGCGCAGCCTGCTTTGCCCCGGCGGCGTCGATGAGCAGGGATGCCCGCTCGTAAAGAGAATAGTCCACCGTCATGCGCAGCTCCACCACACTGCGCACCGTGACCACCTCGGCATTTTCCAGCGCGCGGGCCGTGGCCGTGGTGTACGCACGCACCAGCCCGCCGGTGCCCAGCAGCACCCCGCCGAAGTAACGGGTGATCACCACGATCAGATCCGTCAGGCCGCTGTGCTGCAGCACCTCCAGTGCCGGGGTCCCGGCCGTTTTGGCCGGCTCGCCATCGTCGGAGTAGCGTTCCCGATTCCCCTCCCGCAGCCGGTAAGCATACACGTTGTGCCGCGCCGTGCGGTTGGCCGCGCGCACCTGCTCCAGGAATGCCACGGCGGCCTCCTCGCTGTCCGCAAAGGAGAGCTGCGCAATGAAGCGGCTCTTCTTCTCTTCGTATTCGCCCACGGCCGTACCGCGGATGGTCCGGTAATCCTCCACAATGGTTCCTCCTGCGTGTTATTCAGAATCAGTATAACATAAAACGCCATTTGTGCAAGTGAAAAGCCCGGCAGCTTTCGCTGCCGGGCTTTCCTCGCACACAACTTTTCAAGAAAGGGAGAAGGTATCTTGGTATGATGATGAAGCGGATATCACTTGGTGAAGATCTGAATCCACTGATGGCCCCAGGTGCTGCTGCTGTTGTAGTAGTAGCCAACGCCCATGGCACGGGCTTCGGGGTTCAGAATGTTAGCACGATGGCCTTCGGACTGCATCCAGGCATCCACGACCTCCTGCGGAGAAACGCTGCCCCAGGCGGCGTTCTCACCGGTGGGAGCTGCGGTCACGCCGTACTCCTTGAGCACGGTGAAGCACTTGCTGCCATCCGGACGGGTATGGGAATTGACGGTAGCGATCTCTTCGGCACGCTTCTGTGCAGCAGCGGTCAGGTTGGCATCGCCCATCACCAGCGGGGTCAGGCCGTACTTTGCACGCTCGACATTGACCAGATTCAGCACTTCCTGACGGAAGTCATCGGTGTGAGAGTTTTCGGGGTAAGAGAAGATCAGCACCCAGTAGTTGCCGTAGGCACCGCCCTCATAGTGGCCGACACTCACGGTGGTGGCATCCGCATTCAGGATGCGCTCACGGGCGAAATCGAGGTTCATCCACTGGTCCATGGCGGAGTCCGGAGTGGACACGCCGGCCAGATAGTTCTCGCCAACGGACACATCGTCGATGCCGTTCTCGGCAAAAACGGTGAAGTCGCGCTGACCGTTGGGACGCACATAAGAATATGTGGTAGCCAGCTCTTCGGCACGCTCAGCAGCGGCGGCGTTGTGGGCGGCATCGCCCAGCTCCACGCTGTTCAGACCGGCCTTTGCACGGGCCTTGTTGATGAGCTTCAGGAAATCCTTCTGGTACATCTGATCCTGTGCGCTGATGTAGGAGTTTTCTTCGTCGATGTCCGCAGAAACCGACACAGTGTTCTGTGCAGCGCTCGCAGCCAGAGGCTTGAGCGGAGATGCGCAGCCAAACATCACAGCCAGCGTCATAGCAGCTGCCGCAATCTTCTGAACAGTACGCATTTCGAGTTTCATAAGACATCCTCCTGATACAGCTTTTTGTATAAAAGCCGTTTTGCATTTGATCGGTTGCGCGTTGCAAATCTGTTTTGCAACTCGTTCGTTTCACAAGTGCAACTCTTGTGTCACAAGAGTATCACAAGAGCATCTCATCGTCAAGGGGTTTTGCGCAATTTTTCGGGACAAAAATGCAAAAAATTCAAAAATCGGTCCGTTCAGAATCGTAACACAAGTGCAACAGTATCCGGAATCGTCCCATTTTTCAGTTACGCTTGTGTTGCACTTCGAGTGCGTTTTCCGGGAAGTGCAACACATTTTTGTTCTTTCACTCACTTTTCTCTCAAAAGTCCGACTTATCAAAAATGCATATTATTGCATTCTTATTCATTTAATTGCATATTGTGCATTCTTCGCTTTTCCCGTACACAAAAAAAAGACACCGCGCCCTGCATTTCTGCAAAGCGCGGTGCCCGCGTTTCGATCGGTTTCCGGTCAGTTCATCTCTTCCAGAGCCTTCTTCAGGTTCTGTGCGATCTGGTCCGGGCAGCTGGTGTTGCGGAACCCGCACAGCGTGCCGCCCAGACGTGCAATGACGTCCTCAGCCTTCATGCCGGTGACCAGCTGGCAGATGCCTTTCAGGTTGCCGTTGCAGCCGCCGATGACCTCGATGGACGCAATGGTGTGGTCGTCGTTCAGGACAAAATTGGTCTGCTTGGAGCAGGTGCCTTTGTTTGCAAAACTGAATTCCTTGCTCATGGTTTCAAACTTCCTCTCTCTTTCTTATAAAGGAAAAGCCTTTTCCGGCTTTATCGCGTGCCATTGCCGCCGCCCCGTTTGCGGGCGATCTCCTGCAGGCGGGTGACCGTCTCGTCCGGAGCGGTACAGGTGCCGATGGGATGGGGCACCTTGTGGTTGCGGCCATGGAAATCCGTCCCGGCCGTGGGCACAAGGCCGTATTCCCGGCAAAGCTGCACGCACTCCGCGCGGTCCTCCGGGCTGTTGCTGGGGTGGTCCACCTCAATGCCGTCGATGGCGCCTTCTGCCACAAGTTCGCGCACCAGCGGCATGCTCTTGTAGACGGTGGGGTGCGCAAACACCACGGCACCGCCGCTGGCCTTGGCCGTGGCCAGCACTTCCCGCACCGGCAGATACTCCGGCGAGTGCAGCACGATACCGCGGGGATTCCAGCCGAACAGCTTGTGGTAGGTCTCGCCGTAAATGCTGCCGTCACTCAGGCCAAGCTCCCCCAGCACCTGCATGATGCCGCTTTTGTAGATCACGCCGCTTTCGGCCGCCGTCTCCCAGACAAGCTCCTCGGTGAACTGCGGGTACATCGCCTCCAGCTCATGGACCGTCTGCAGGCCGCAGGCATTGCGCCGCTGCTTCATGATCTCGCAGTGCTCCCGGAGCGGGACACAGTCCAGGTTGGGGTAATAGCACAGCAGATGCACCCGGTGCTGGCGCTCAAAATCGTAACCGGTCAGCTCCACCGCCGGGATCAGCTCCACGCCCTCCTGTCGGGGATGGGCGTAGCAGTACGCCGCACTCAGGGTGGTGTCGTGGTCGGAGATGGCAATGGCGTGCAGCCCGGTACGGGCCGCGATGCCCGGCAGGCGCTGGATGGGCACCGAGCCGTCGGAACAGGTGGAATGGTTGTGAAGATCGCAGGACATGGAAACGCCTCTTTAATGTTTGTAGAAATTGATCAGGCAGCCGTCGGCCAGGATCTGACGCTCGTCGTCGGTCAGCGGAGCCATGTAGAGGTCAAATGCCTTGGGATCATCGCCCAGCACATAGGCCTTGATGTCTTTCAGGTCACCCTTGAGCGCTTCACGCACATTGGGGATGAGGATGTAATCCCCCAGCCCGAAGGGCGTAGCCCCGGCCAGCTGCAGGGGCAGCATGCCCCAGTTGATCAGGTTGGAGCGGTAACGCTTGGTGGCGTACTCGGTGACGATGTTGGCCCCGGCACCCAGCACACGCTGGCAGCTGGCGGCCTGCTCACGGGCGGAGCCGTCGCCCGGCTTGACTGCAAAGATGGTGGAGGCGATCTGCAGGTCGTTCCAGGTCAGGTTCTCGCAGCCGGGCACGGCGTGCACCTTTGCCAGCAGGGCGTCATCGGCTTTGCCGGCACGGCGGGCTTCCTCTTCGGCACGCACGGCCTTGGCACGGCCCACATACTCCGGGTCCTTGCGGCTGAGGGTGAACTCGGCCAGACCCAGGGGGTTGGAGCGATAGGAGGAAGTCTCACCGGAGGGGATCAGCTCGTCGGTGGTCGTAACAGGGTCGGTGATGTAGGACGCCACCTTCAGCAGCAGGTTGTTGCCCAGCGGTGCGATCTCCGGCCAGTCCTTGATGTTGGGGCCCAGCTTGAGCAGGGCGTCGTAGTCGCCCTTGCCAAAGCCCTGATACACGCGGGTGTCGTAGCTGGAAGGATCGTACTGGTACTCCGGCACGGTGGGATCGTAGTCGATGTCGGTGGCCGGGGTCAGGATGCCGCCGTTGGCCGTGGTGGCCGCAATGCTGCGGGCATCCATCAGGGCCACACCCGCCAGCTGGCCATTGCCGGGCTTGGAGCCTTCGCGGCTGGGGAAGTTGCGGGTGGTGTGGCGGATGGACAGTGCCCCGTTGGCGGGCACGTCGCCTGCGCCGAAGCAGGGGCCGCAGAAAGCCGTGCGCACGGTGGCACCGCTGGCCATCAGTTCGCTGATCACGCCGGTGCGCACCAGTTCCATCATGATAGGCTGACTGCCGGGGTACACACTGAGGGCGTAGTCGCCGCAGCCGCCGGTGCGGCCCTTGAGGATGGAAGCCGTCTCATAGATGCTGTCGTACAAACCGCCTGCACAACCGGCGATCACGCCCTGGTCCACCCGCAGCTTGCCGTTCTCGATCTTGCTGCACAGGTCCAGGTGCACATCCTTGCGGCCGATGAGCTTCTGCACATCCTCTTCGCAGGCGTGCAGGATGTCCTCCAGATTGGCGTTCAGCTCTTCGATGGTAAAGGCATTGGAGGGGTGCATGGGCAGAGCGATCATCGGACGGATGGCCGACAGATCCACTTCCACAACGCCGTCATAGTAGGCAAGGTCCGCCGGGGCCAGCTTCTTGTAATCCGCAGCACGGCCGTGCACGGCAAGGAACTTCTGCGTGGTCTCGTCGGTCTCCCAGATGGAGGACAGGCAGGTGGTCTCGGTGGTCATGGCGTCGATGGCGTTGCGGGTGTCCTGCCGCAGGGAGGCAATGCCAGGGCCAACGAACTCCATGACCTTGTTCTTGACATAGCCGCTCTTGAACAGCTTGCCCACCAGCGCAATGGCCACATCGTGGGGGCCGCAGCCGGCCTGCAGGCTGCCGGTGAGGTAAATGGCCACCACACCCGGACGGGCCACATCGTAGGTGCGGCCCAGCAGCTGCTTTGCCAGCTCGCCGCCGCCCTCGCCGATGGCCATGGTGCCCAGTGCACCGTAGCGGGTGTGGGAGTCCGAGCCAAGGATCATTTTGCCGCAGCCGGCAAACTTTTCACGCATGTACTGGTGGATGACAGCCAGATGCGGGGGCACAAAGATGCCGCCGTACTTTTTGGCAGCCGACAGGCCGAAGCGGTGGTCATCCTCGTTGATGGTGCCGCCCACAGCGCACAGGCTGTTGTGGCAGTTGGTGAGCACATACGGGATGGGGAACTTTTCCAGGCCGGACGCGCGGGCCGTCTGGATGATGCCCACAAAGGTGATGTCATGGCTGGCCATGGCGTCAAACTTGATCTTCAGGTTTTCGGCATCGCCGCTGGTGTTGTGAGCCTGCAGAATGCTGTAGGCCATGGTACCGGTCTTGGCGTTTTCCACCGCAGCGGCATCAAAGCCCTTGGCGGCCAGTGCTGCCGGTGCGTTGCCGTCTGCCGGCACCCACTCGCCGCGGGCATAGTATGCGCCGCCGGTGCTGCATTTGATCATATCCAACATCTCGATTCGCCTCTCTTTTTCTGTTTCCCGCCCGCCGCAGTTTGCGGGCACTGCCCCGGCAGGACAGCCAGCGGCCCCCTGCCCCGTTACGATCACGGATCGTATCGTTTTTTTATTATAGCATGAAACCATGGAAAGAAAAAGCACTTTTTCCGAATGAACTGTGAACAGACCACAAAGCCTCTCCATCCGCTCGACCGCAGCATGTGCATATCATCCCCTTTCCGGAATGCAAGCATGAAAAAAGCACCCAAGAACCATCGTTCTCAGGTGCTTTTCTTCATGCCGCCGACGGGGGTCGAACCCGGTCCAGAACTTTTCCGGCGAAAACTCGGCATGCACATTCAACGTACTTCCGTTAAATTCCGAAATCCACTCCTCCGGGAAGGAAACCGTAAACACGGTGTGAGAAATAGAAACGTGTTACAAAATGTGTTACTTCTCAAGACTTTCCGGATCAAGAACCCTGCTGAGAACGTTGTCCAGGTCTGCGGCAGTCTGCACATCCTCGCCATGAATAAGATGCGCGTAGATCCCGAACGTGTCCATCTGGCGGGAGTGGCCAACCAAGGGCTTGACTTGTCCCTCTGGCAGCGTTTTTGCCAGTGATACGAACGTATGTCGGAGATTATACGGCGGAACATAGTGCAGTCCGTTGGCCTCGCAGTAGCGCCGCCAATATTTTCTATAGGTGTCCTCACAGGAGATGCCAAACACGCTCTCCTGACCGCCTGTCAGCTTTTTCTGTGCCTGCAGAATAGCGGCCGCACTATCGGTGAGTGCAAAGGCGCGCACAGCGTTGTCGTTCTTGCCGCGGGTTTCCTCGCCACGGGTGTTTATAGCTCGCCGGATCTTCACCCGGCCACCCTTAACGTCCTTCCAGCTCAGTCCGATCAGCTCGCCCGGACGAAGGCCAGTCACAACGCTAAACCTGTACGCATTGACATAAGGATCCTCGATCAGTTTGCCGTCCAGGATCGTAGTGTCCACCTCAAAAAGTGTACGCAGATCCTCCGGCTGCAATATTTCTTTTTCCTTGGAGCGTGCACCCTTTGGCACATGCAGTTCTTCCGGCCGCAGAGTGGACATTTTGCTCAGGCGCAGCCATTTGCAGAACATGGTCAAATCCGTGCACATGTTGGAAAGGTATTTTTTGCTCAGTCCTCCTGCAAATCCTTTGTTGATGATGGCTTGCAGCTGTTGTTCCGTCAGGTCTCCCACACGCCTCCGGCCAATGACTGGACGCACCCAGACGTTCCACCGGCTCTGGATCGGTTCCCAGTTGGAGCGGCTGGTGGTCAGTTTCAGCTCGCCGATCCACTGCGGATAGGCTGCTTCTACCAGCATCCGAGTATTGCTGATGCCGTCATCCAGCCATGCGTCCGCCTTTGCATTGGCTTCACGCTGGCCGGTGCGGCCGGGCTTTGAGCTGGTAAAGGATCTGCGCACACCATTCTTTTGGACGTTGATCTGCCAGCGCTGCTGGTTCGGCAGCCAGGTGGCTGTATTGGTTCGTTGTCCCATGTTTACACCTCCAAAAGGGTACACTTTGACAAGCCTGCCCAAAAGAGGTATAATCGCATTGCTAGGTGTGCGATGACCCCGTAAGGGCGAGCCGCTTACTTTACGTCCTGCCGGTTGCGCCCGGCAGGACGTTTTTTATTTGCATCAGCAATTGCTGCGATAGATTACTTCCATACCCTGATCCGGATGATAAGACCAAGTCACAGTTACATTGTCAATGGATTCTTTCTGGCGCCCGTCCAAAGCTCGAGTTTTCAGCATTTCTTCATAGAGCCAGTCAGGTAAACCCAGTGCTTTATTAAGCGTTTCAATATGGTCGAGTCCCGCCTCGATCAATCTTGAGTCTCCGCCCTTCTGATTATAGGGATTTGTGTCGATCATGAGGTAGGAGTTGTCATCAGCAACAGTAATCATGCGATCTGAGTACACTTCATAGAACTTCTTGAAAGTTTCCGTAATCGATTTGCCGTGGTCAATAGCCGCCCACACAACATTACCAAACGGTGTGCTCACTTTTTCGCCCTTTTCATTTGTCGTGACAACTTCACTGGCCAAGAAAATAGGAGAGCCATCGCCTGCTGTTTGCTGATACAATCCCTTCAGTGTAAGCTGCTGGTTATTAAGCGCAGCCTTGGCATACTCATACTGGGTGTCTTTAATTGCTGCATAGAAACGCTGTCCATCTGCGGAGACAACCGAGAAACATTTGTAATTTGCATCTTGATAAGGATAAGTTGATTGATCTTGCCCTGCATAAGTGTAAAAATACCCGAAATCTGTCTGGCCTGAAAATTCTGTGGCGGTCCATTTGCTGTAGTTTGCCGCAAACGCAGGTACTGCCAAAGCAAGGCACAGCATCGCGGTCAATAATAAAGAGACAATTTTCTTTTTCATGATCAACACTCCTTTTTATTTTTTACCGGAACGATTCCGATAATACATGTTTTTACCCCTTCAGTTCCTTCACCGCCCGGTCAAAGTCCGACACGATCTTCTGGGTGGGGTTGAACAGATCATACTCCGCTTCTGCCTTCTGCTTTGCCTGCCGGGCAGAAATCTTGCCCTTGTCCGGCAGAATGTCGTAGCGTCGGAACGATAAAAACTCGTTGATGCTGGCGGCGAACTGTTCCATGGTGAAGGTGTTTTCCCGCTCGATCAGATCTTCAATGTAGTCAAAATAGCCGGACACGGTACGCTCCAACTGCCGGATCTGCTTCTCGGACAGGTAATTCTTCGCCACGGACACATCCGACTTGAGCACACGGCCCTCCGGAGCGTTCTTCCAGGTGGTCAGGCCCATGTGCTCTTTGGTGTGGTCTGCCCTGGTGTACACGATCTCCGCCGCCGTCTGCCCGGTGATGGCATAATGGAACTTGTTCTGCACCATGGCATAGAAGTCCTTGGTCACCGGGGAGTTACGGTCATAGTCGATGCTGCACTCGGCAAAGATGTCCGTCACCTGCTGCCAGATGCGGCGCTCACTGGCACGGATGGAGCGGACACGCTCCAGCAGCTCTCGGAAGTAGTCCTTGCCAAAGGCATCCTTTCCCTGTTTCAGGCGCTCGTCATCCAATACGAAGCCCTTGGTCATGTACTCCTTGAGGATGCCTGTGGCCCAGATACGGAAGTGCGTGGCCCGGCGGGAGTTGACACGATAACCCACGGAGATGATGGCATCGAGGTTGTAAAACTGTGTTGGATAGTTCTTTCCGTCTGCGGCAGTTGCCGAGATTTTCTCGGTAACTGAATTTTTGTCCAACTCACCAGAAGAAAAAATATTCTTCAGATGCAGTGAGATATTATCCGTAGAGCATTCAAAAAGTTCTGCCATTCCCTTTTGGGACAGCCAAATGCTTTCCTCCTTCACGATCGCATCAACCGAAACATTTTCTTCCGCAGAACGGTAGATCAAAAACTGAAAGTTGTTCTCCATCTTTTCTCCTCTCACCCCACCCAGTGGGTCCAGCCCACGGCCTTGCCCTCGATCTGCACGTTGTTCAGTTCCGGGCCGGTGTAGACCATGGGCGCATAGGCGGCGTTTGCGGGCATCAGGGTCAGGGTGCCGTTCTGGTAGTACACCCGCTTGAGGGTGGCTTCCTCGCCGATGCGCACCGCGGCGATCTCGCCGTTTTCCACCTCGGGCTGGATGCGGATATACACCACGTCCCGGTCATGGATGCCGGCACCCTCCATGCTGTCGCCGTGGCAGATGAGGGAGAAATCGCACCGGATGTTCTCCGGCACGTCCACGATTTTTTCAATGTTCTGCTGGGCCAGGATGGGCGTGCCGCAGGCGATGGAGCCCACCAGCGGGATCTTCTTCATCTTGGGCATCGGCTCAAACCCCTTCGGGATGGGCCGGGGTGCGGGGGCGGGCTGGGAGCGCTCCGCTTCCATTGGTACATCATAGCCCATGAGCCATGCCGGATTCACGTCCAACGCCTCAGCAAAGACCTGCACACGGTTTTGCTTTGCCTCATAGCGTCCATTTATATAACAACTTATAGTGCCTTCTGCTACCTTCGTTTTCTTGGAGAGGTCTGCGGCCTTCATCCCTCGTGTCTCGAGAGCCTGTGATAGCCGACTTGCGAAATCGCTCTTTTTCATTTGAACGTACCTCCGTCATGTCTTATTCACAGTATAGCGCCATTTTATAGAAAGCGCAAGATATTTTTCAAAAATCTTTAGAAAACGTATTGACTTTAGAAATCGCAAGTTGTATAGTATTGGCAAGGAGGTGATACAAATGGATTACTTAAATCTGCTTGGCCGCATCCGCGCCAGAGGTATGACGCAGAGCGATGTTGCGCAGAAAATCGGCATTTCTCCTACAACTTTAAACAAAAAGTTGCGTGGTCACACGGACTTCACTCAGACCGAAATCCGTGATTTATGCCGTGTCCTCGCAATCCCTGACGCAGAAATCCCCGCTTATTTTTTTGCCGCAAAACTTTAGTTTTCGCAAGTCCATTCCAAAGGAGGTGAAGAAGATGGAGAACCACAAAAAGCCCAGCTGGAAAGAACGGCTTTCCAACTGGACAACGGCAGAGTTGATGAGACTTGCACTTTTCTTCCAGTGCATCGCACTGGTTTTTCAAATTGCCGCACTCATCCTAACAATTGTAAGATTAGCGTTATGAGCGCAGCCAAAAAGGACGCACCGCCAAAAAACGCGGCCGCAAGGGAAACCTTATAGCTTTTGAGAGCGAGCTCTCTATTCTTCTTGTTTTCCTCGGTTTGCTCTTTTTGGTCAGCTTCCATCATCTCTAACATTTTGCGAATATCTTCCGCGGAACCAAGTTGGGCGTTTGCCAATTTTTCCTTGCGAGCAATCGAATTTTGTATCATTCGATTTTCTTGCTCTTGTTGTTCCGCAAACTGCCTCATGACATCATGAACCTGCCAGGCACTGTTAAGATTATCGTAAAGACCCATACAACACGCCTCCCTTCCTCTTAAGTATACCGCAGAAGGGAGCCACCCACAAGGAGGTGAAGAAGATGAAAGACTTCATTGAGGAGAACTGGCGCACCATTGTGCTAGCAGCGGCCACAACCATTGCAGTGCGTTTATTACTAGGGTGGTGATGATGCTGACGATGATCGGCAGCCAAAGTGAACTCAGCATCATATCCCGGCGCTTATCTTTTAAGTATTCCTCATAAACAAAATAGAAATCCGAAACGTGATACTTGCTGGTTTCGATGGGACAGCCAAATCCATCTATACCATCTGTATCTGGAGACACAAGCTCGAAGAATCGCAGCGAGTGGACTTCATTCCAGTCACATTCTCGATGCGGATGATTTTTTATTTCCTTCAAAAGTTCTTTATCTTTTGCACTCAGAACAATATTTTCGCAATCCGACTTTTGGTGAACCATAGAATTACCTCTTTCCGATTTTCTTTCATTTTACCGCAAGAAAGAGGTATGCACAAGGAGGTGAACACCATAGACAACAACAAAAAGCCCAGCGAACCTTTGGAAGAGGAACGCTGGGCGGAAAGTTCAGCTGGAAAAGCATACCTGAGTGAACTCTTTTCCGAAGGGCGTTAATTTCACAATGCCATTTTGTTGTGTTACAGACGTGTGTCTCATATCATCAGGAGTATTCTCGTTTTCCATTGCTTGATATATAGAAAGTGTAATTCGTGACCTTTGCATAATTTCTGTATTTTCAAATGGCTCATATACCGTTTTGTCCAACAAAAGCTGTCCATAAATGATTTCTATCAGCCCCTGGCGCTCCAGTGAACTCAACGACGCGGCTTGCAATTCCAGTTCATCTGCTGTTTTCATTTTGGAGTTTACCAAGAAACAGTGTGTGAACGATACATACTCGCCACCACCAGAAAGATTGAACTTATATCTGGCAATTGGGTATACCTCTTTTTTTCTGAACAGTGAAAGGTTTTCTGCATCCAGAGGAGACATCTGCGCAATTATCGCTGAGAAGGAAGGGTGAACCTTGCTTTGATAACGTTCATCTGCTGCATTTGCCAGTAAATTCTGAAACATTTCTCTAATTTTCGGCTCATCCATGCAGTACTTGGCATTTTCGACAGCAGGACCTACCACCTGCATACGAGGTTCAACCAAACATTCTTCTGGTTTTGCATTCAACTTGTCACTCAGTGATTTTTTAAACTCTTCTAGATCATGTGCTTGTTGCAACCTCATCTTTTCTGCTGAAAAATGGATTTTGCTTGTTGCCATTGCAAGAAGATCTCCAAAAAGAGTTCCAATCTGATTAGCACCGGGTTTCAGAACAGCCTTTACAGGTTCGTCAATGCAACTTGGTACGGCATTGATGTTAAAGGTGTTGCCGCTATTCTTCTCATCACTCATCTTATCATTCCTTTCTTTGGGAGGTTCTATGGACAAACTTATTCTGATTATTAAAATACTCGTCACTGAGCAGAAAGTCAAATTTTATACAGCAGTCTGCCGTGTGTGCGAAAGAATCGAACGTTATATCAAAACACATCGAAAATAAGGAGGTACATCTTCACCATGAACGACATCATCTTATCCACCCAGAACGGCGAACCGGTGGCATCCAGCCGGGACGTCGCCAAGCGCTTCGGCAAACGCCATGACCACGTCATCCGCGACATCGCGGAAATCGTGAAGAGCTTCCCCAAAAATGGGGACCCCCCGCTGTTCTTCAAGACCGAGTACGTCCACCCTCAGAACCACCAGAAGTACCCCATGTACCTGATGAACCGGGACGGCTTTTCGCTGCTGGCGATGGGCTTTACCGGCAAGGAGGCCGCCCAGTGAACGGCCGCAACAAGCGCTGGGCAGAACAGCGCTGGGAAAAACGTCAGCCGGAGCGGCTGGAACACATCCGCAAAAAGAAGGAGGATGAAAGCCATGAGAAAGCCAAGAAGCCCTTACCTGAAGCTGGCCCGCCTCATCGAGGACGAAGGGTTTGAGCACCGGGAGTTCGCCAAGCTGGTCGGCATGGGTGAAAGTACCCTGTCCACCCGCCTGAACCCGAAGCCGGAGCAAAAGAACAATGAGTGGCGCCATTACGAGATCACCGCAATCTGCAGGGAGCTTCACATCCCGCAGGAGCAGATCGGAGAGTATTTCTTCCCGAAGGTTGAGAAAGGAGCATGAACATGAAGATCAAGTCACGAGTATGGCACTGGCTGGCCGTCGCATGCGGCGGTGCGGGTCTGGTGCTGGGCATGGGTGCCGAGGGCACCGCACAGACGGGCGGCACCCTCAACGGCAACGCTTTCACCACGGCGGTGGTGCTGATCCTGACCGGGCGGCTGTGCATGAAACTGGGCTTCCTGGCACAGGAGCGTGAAGAGCGGGAGACCAAGGGCCGCCACGGCTGCGGCAAGATCACCCGCAACCACGCCCGCAACGACGAGTACCCTGCCCTGCCGGAGCGCAGCAGCCGCGGCGCATGACCGGGCCCCGATCGGTCAACTGGTACACCATCTACGACGCCCAGACGGACGAGATCGTGGCCTGCGGCACCGCGGACATGATCGTGCAGCAGATGGGCTATGCCAGCAAGCACAGCTTTTTCAGCGCGATCACCCACACGAGAGAGCATCACAACAACAAGTACATTTACCACATCGAAAAGGTCTCCCGCAAAGAGCTGGAGGAAATGCAAAGGAAGGTTTGAGCATGAAGATCACAATTGACTTGGAACCGAGCGGTCTGATCTCCGTCCACTACGATGACAAGATGCCCCCGCATGTCGCTCTTAACACCCTGATGACCACGACCGTCAACGTTTTTGCACATTGCCTGCGCAAGAATATGACGCACGAGGAGATCAGCACCCTGAGCCACAAGTTCGGCAAGGCCATGGAGAGCGCTGCCCTTGCACTGTACAAGCTGGAACAGGATGGTGTGCCCGGCGGGTTCTCCGGCAAGGAGGCGGCTTTCCTCAAAAAGCTGTTTGAATCATGACCAGGCAAAAAGAAAGAGCCTGCCCGTGCGCCAACACGGACAAGCCCAACATGGATGACTTCCCACCAGAGTATACCATGGACACGGCCCAGTTGCAATATGCAGGCATCCTCTACTATGCAACGGACGGCCGCGGGCATAATTTCAAGGCGTCCACTGTCCTGCGGATGGATAGCACCCAGTTTGGCGATCTGATCCACTGGCTGCACTACCACCTGAAAGGCAGCAACCCGCCGCCTGCCCTGTATCACCTTGAAATGCTGCTGCAAAGCCTCGAATACCTGCGGGGCGGGCGGCAGTACCTGTACAACTCAATCTATGACATCCAGAGATTGGAGGCATACCCATGAAAACCGTAAAAATCGTATACGAATCGTATGACGCCCCGCATGACCCTGCGCCCCGTGAGCGCGCCATATCTCTCACGCTGGAGGACAAGGACGCGGACAAGCTACTCCGTGTCCGAACGCCTTATAATCGCACCGAGAACATCACGCTTGACGGTGATCGCCTTTATACTTCCCTGTGGTCCATGGAGCACCTGATGGGCCGGTATATGATTCTTGGATGCAAAGTTTTGAGCATTGATCCGGCTTGACCGGTGCCCTCCGATGATGGCAGGAGGTAAAACAAAAGCCACTGCCAGCGCATAGCGCAAAGAAAGGAGCTGATCCCATGGGAAGGATGGTCACCGTTGAGGAGTGGGCCGAGATTCACGGGAAAACACCCGCCACCGTCAAGCGTAAGATCCACGCCAACGCATGGCCCGACGCAAAGCAGGCCACACTGGACGGGAAACTGGTGTGGATGCTTGACGAGGATTGGCTGTGGCCCCGCGCCATGACCCCGACAAAGCAGGCAAAGCTGCTGTGCGAGATCCGCCGCCTGATGCCTCCCGTGGTCTACACTACCGCAGAGGATGGCACAGTGATCTGCATGGTGCCCTGCACCTATCACACCCACGTTGCCAGCGGTGTGACCGCTGACGAGATGAATGATCTGTGGAGAGCTGCCCCCCCTCAGAGGGCCGCCGCACAGGCTGCCCTGCAATACGGCTGGCTGCACCCTCTCGCAGATCCGAGATCCTACAACGAGAAAGGAGAGCGTTTACATAATGTCTACAACCACAAAAAGTAACGCCGCCCGCCGCAAGGCCCCGCAGAACGCGCAGGAGCGCCCGGCGACGCAGGCGGTACAGTTTCCCCTGTTTGCCCCCAAACCCCGTCAGACAGCCCCGCAGGAGGTGCAAGTGGTCATTTGCGAGTGCAGTGCAGATGCCGTGCGCGTCCGGCTACTGCCTGACCCCGCTGCCGTCTGGTGCATGATGGATGAGACGTTTGGCACGCTGGGCTGGACGCGGCGCTACTACTTCGCAGATGGCCGTCTCTGGTGCGGCGTGGGCGTGTATCACCCGCTGATGAACAACTTCGCCATCAAGGACGCAGCTGCCCCGGCGGGCAAGCTGCAGATCTCTAACCCCGACAAGTGGAAGGAAAACGGCAGCTTTCTGGCTGCTTGCGCACTCTGGGGTGCCGGTGCTGACGTGATGGCACTTTCCTCCCTGACCTTTGCCGCCGATCAGGTCAGCATTGACCCGGTGCACAAGCGGGCAAAGAACCCCAACGACCCGCCCACGGTGGCGGGCTACCGCCTGCACAGCGCTCTGACCGTGGACAAGCTGCTGCGGGCTGAGGATGGGCACATCATCGGTGTGCAGCTGCTGCAGGGAGAGCGTAAAGTGGTATGGCAAGCAGAGTAATCGGCCGCCTGCCGGTGGTGTACTATCCGCAGACCGGCAGGCTGGAAGTGGAAAACGCAGGTGAATTTGTGGAGAAACAGATTTATCAGCGTCTGGATGAACTGGCACACGGTCAGCCCCTGCACATCACCCTGACGGTGGAGCCGGTGAACAAAGCCCGCAGCACGGCACAGAACAGCCTTATGTGGGCACTGCTCATCATCATGGCAGACCATTACAACGGCGGGCGCACCGGCGGCGTGACCCCGGAGGACTGCTATCTGGAGATGCTGGAGAAGTACGGTGCCAAGGTAGATTATCTGGAAGTCCCGGCGGGTGCTCTGGACATCCTCCGCGGCTGTTACCGCATCGTCCATGTGGTGGAGATCCTGGACAACAACCGCTGCACGGTCAAGTGCACACAGGGTTCCAGCACCTTCACCACCGGCGAAATGAAAGCACTGATCGACGGGATCTTTGACCGCCTCGCTGAGATGGGCGTCAATGATCCCGTGGTAACTGCTTATTGGCAGGAATGGAGTGAACCATGAAACGCAAACGCTTTGAAAAGCTGATGATCTCGCAGCATAAATCACAGGCTCGCGATATCCGGCAGTCTATCCGTGCCATCATCGAACTGCGCCACTACTCTGAGGGACACAAGGGCATCCTGATGGTCTACAACGAAAAAGCCGAGTGCTTCGCAGAGGCCAAGCTGTACCCTTACGGCGAAATGTATGCCCGGATCCAGAGAGGTCAGGGCGCTATTGGAAAGGAGCCTTGACAGATGACCAAGAAAATGACCCGCAAGCGCTTTTACAAGCTGCTGATGGCTCACGGAGCCAACCGGAACACCGCACGAGACTTGGCGGAGTGTGTCAAACTCGCCCGGCGGGCTTACTTTATCGATGGCTTCACCGTTGAATTTGTCAACGGACAGAAGTATCACGTTGGGAACGTGCACTCTTACCGCGGGGCATACGAGAACACGCAAAAGGATGGGGTGCCGCTTGTCTAAAAGCATCATTCAGGCAGAGCGGGAGTGCTATATCTGCCGCCGCTGGTATGCGGTAAAAACCACGCGCGGGCTGGAGGAGCACCACATCCTCAATGGGCCGCTGCGCAGCTTCTCTGAGCGGCACGGTCTCAAGGTCTGGCTGTGCCACCAGCACCACAACGAGCCGGGCATGAGCCCGCACCACAACGCCGCCTGCGCCCAGACCCTGAAAGCCGTTGCGCAGGCAAAATATGAGGAGAAGAACGGCCCCGGCGCACACGCTGCATGGATGGCCGCCGTTGGAAAGGACTATATCAATGCTTAATGTTACCGCTATCATGGGCCGCCTTGTGGCGGATCCTGAGCTCCGCACCACCCCGGCGGGCGTGAATGTCTGCCGTTTCCGCATTGCCTGTGACCGCAATTTTGCAAAGCCCGGCGAGCAGCGTCAGGCCGATTTTGTGGATATCGTGGCATGGCGGCAGCAGGCGGATTTTGTGTGCCGCTACTTCCAGAAGGGCAGTCTGGTCGCCATCAATGGCCGTCTCCAGACCAACAACTATCAGGACAAGAACGGCAACAACCGTACATCCGTTGCCGTGGTGGCGGACAACATCAACTTTGCGGGCTCCAAGGGCACCAGCAAGCCGGTGGACGAGGGCGGCGAGGCTGCCCCGCGCTCTGATGCCTGGCCGAAAGCAGACCCGCCTGCAAACTACGGCGGCGTGGACGATTTTGCAGTGATTGATGACAGTGACGATCTCCCGTTTTGATTCAGGAGGACAAGCAGGATGAGAAAAGACGGATATGTTGTGGTGCAGCCGTGGATGGTCACAGACTACAACCTCAACGGCAACAAACTCTTGATTTATGCCCTGATCTGGGGTTTTTCACAGGACGAACAGTCTTGCTTTTATGGCTCTGTCAGCTACATTGTGGAGTATTTCAAGCTGAGCAAGCGGGCCGTGCTGAACCTGCTGGCTGAACTGGAAAAGGACGGCCTAATCCGCAAGTGGACTGAGCCGGTAAACGGCAGGCCCACAAACAGGTATGCAGCGCTTCGCCCGGCGGCGTGCGCTTCTGCGTCTGATGGGTGCAAAAAATGCACCGGTGAAGAAAATGCACCGGTGAACAATGTGCACTCTGATGGGTGCAAAAAGTGCACCTCTACCGGTGCAGAATGTGCACCCAAGAAAGAAAATAATAATAAAAGCGAGAATAAAGGGCCGTCCGCAACTCGTTTTTCACCACCTACGGTGGAGCAGGTCAGAGCGTATTTCCGGGAGCGTGGTGTCCCGCCCGCTGATGCCCAGACTGAGGCTGACAAGTTCGTTGACCGGTACGAGGCTAACGGGTGGATCGTGGGCAAAACCAAGATGAAGGACTGGAAAGCGGCAGCGCGTAACTGGCTGAGGAACCGGAAAGAGTGGGGCCAGCCCGCTGCACAGCCTGCAACCCCGTATGGCGGGCGTACATGGGAGGATCTGTGATGGACGTGCAAAGCGTATTGATAGGCGCGCTGCTGATGGACGATCAGCTGGCACCGTATTCCCTGCCGGAGTTGAGCATTGAACATTTCCGGCCTGAACTGCAGCCCACCTTTGCAGCCGTGCAAGGGTTCTGGATCACAAAGGGCCTGCTGGATATCATGCAGATCGCGGCAAAATACCCAGACCAAAAGCAAAACCTGCTGTCCTGCGTGGCCTCCTGTGAGAGTGAGTGCATCCGGCTGACCCGTGACCGCGTGGAAGAGTGGACGCGGATCATCATGGAGGATGCCGCAAAGGCCCGTTTCCAGAGCCTTGCCTTTAGGGCTGTGGATGCTGCAACCGCCTTTGATGATCTGCCGGATCTTTACCAGCAGATGGGGCAGGCGCTGGATATCCACACTGAAAAGAACGATTTTCAGAGCGTGGGTGATTTGCTGGATGATTATATCCGGCATTTGGACGAGAAACCCAAGTACATCCGCACCGGCCTGTCCAAGCTGGACGAAAACCTGCACCTCGTGCCCGGCAACTATTTCGTGATCGGCGGCAGACCAAGCGCAGGCAAAACTGCTCTGAGCCTCCAGCTTGCTGCTGGCATGGCCAAGCAGGGCAAGCGTGTGTGTTATTTCTCGCTGGAAACAGACCCGGCCACATTGCAGGCCCGTCTGATTGCCAACCAGCTGTATGCTCCTCTCTCGGCGGTCAAAAATAAAACGCTGTCCATGAACGAACTTGACCGGCTGGCCGATATGAAGCGCTGGCCGCTGTTCATCCGTTCCGCAGCTGGCAAGGGTGTGGCGTGGATCAAGGCGCAGGCCCTCCGCATGAAAGCAGATATCATTTTCGTGGACTATTTGCAGCTGATCCATGAGCGCGGCAGCAGCGACCGATACAACGCCATCACAGAGATCTCCATTGCGCTGCATGAACTGGCCCAGACAACCGGCATCCTCGTTGTGGCTCTGGCCCAGCTGAACCGTAACGCTGCACGGGCTGAACCGTCCAACGCAGATCTGCGTGAATCCGGCCAGATCGAGCAGGACGCGGATGCCATTTTGCTGTTGTCCGCTGATGGTGACACCTATTTCAGCCGCCTGACCAAAAACAAAGAGGGCCGCGTAGGCAATGCCGGGCTGGAATTTGACAAGATGACGCAGCACTTTACTTGTGTGACCGCAAATTAACAAAAGGCTGCCCGGCGGGGTGGTAAACAGGAGGCAAGCAAAAATGGATTGTAGTTCTTGCAAGGCACGCCATAACTGTATGGCGGTGGTGGAGCCCGGCTCTATTGCGTGTATGGCTCACCTGCTGCAAGCGGGTGGAACAAAGGCAGATGGAAACCCGTACCAGACACGCGGGGTGCCTAAATTCTGCCCGAATTGTGGCAAGCTGCTGAAAGTCATTGGCGCCGAGCGTTTTTGCAACAACGTCCAGTGCGAAAACAGGTATGTTTCTATGGGGTGAGCGGGCTATGGATGGAAACATAAGTGTTTGCTACAACATGGACTGCATGGAGGGTATGGCGAAAATCCCTGACGGGCATTTTGATCTTGCTGTTGTAGATCCTCCATACTTTTCCGGCCCAGAGCGCCGCGGGTATTATGGCTGCAAGTCAAGCAAGATCGGCGTTCATCGTGTTGACTACCCTGTGACGGAATCGTGGTCGGCTCCGGGCAAGGCTTATTTTGACGAACTGCGCCGGGTAGCTGCGCACTATATCGTCTGGGGCTGCAATTATTTCGACTACGAGTTTGCACCCGGTAGGATCGTGTGGGATAAATGCAACCAGAGCACAAGTTTCTCGGATTGTGAGCTTGCTGCAACAGATCTGTTTGACAGCGTGCGTCTGTTCCGGTTCATGTGGAACGGTATGCTACAGGGAAAGAGCATTTCAGAGGGGTACATCATGCAGGGAAATAAGGCTCTGAACGAGAAGAGAATCCACCCGACACAAAAGCCCGTTGCCCTGTATGACTGGATTTTTCAGCGGTACGCCAAACAGGGATGGAAAGTGCTTGACACACACCTCGGCAGCGGTAGTAGCAGGATTGCAGCCTACAATGCCGGGTTGTCCTTTGTAGGGTTTGAGCTCTGCAAAGAGTATTTCGACCGGCAAGAGGAACGCTTTAGCGCATACACCTCGCAGCTGGATATGTTTCACCTGATGGACAACCTTATGGGGGAATAAAGGGAGGATGCAGTCCGATGACCTATGAAGAAAAAAAGGAATGGTTACGGCGGTACCGCAAGGCCGCAAAGCTGGAAAAAATCAAGTTGGAAGAGGTAGAGCGGTACCGTACAGACGCGGAGCATATCACGCAGATGCTCTCCCCTGTTCCCGGCGGCGCTGGTGACGGTCAGGCGCTGCCCCGCTCTGTGGAACGCATTACGGACGCTATGCAAGCAGCCAACGCGCAGGTGATGGAGTGCCAGAGAATCTGCAAGGAGATCCTGAGCGTCATGAACCAGACCGTGGACATACAGGATTATGAAATCCTGTACCTGCGGTACATCGGTGGCAAGAAGTGGGAGCAGATCGCCGTCAAGATGGGCATGGAAGTAAGCAGCGTATACAGACGGCACAAGAGAGCCGTCAAGGCGCTGGACGTTCCAGAACGCCAGTAAATACCATATTTTGGGGGCACTTTGCAATACAATACCATGTTTTGAGGGCAACTTGCACTGTTTTTCAATGTTTTGCCTGTGATATTATTAGACTGCGAAAGCCGCAAGGAGCTGGACAACATCCAACACCCTGCGGCTTTTGCATTGCCCGGCTGCGACAGGGGAACACCTTACCGACCAACAGCCTGAATGTACCAGCCGGGCATTTTGCTTTGCTATCCAGCGGCACCGTCCGGGCCTGTACCCGGCGGGGCCTTTGAATAGACGCGGGTTCTGGACATCATCCCACAATGTGCATGGCAGCATAGCCAAGCGGTTTCCCTTCCATTCTGACCAGCAAGCTGCCGTTGCGGGCAGCTGTGCACATTCCATGCCGTTGTAGCTCAAGCAGAGCACCGTCCGGTCAGGGCGGGTCACGATGCCGGTTCAAGTCCGGCCAACGGCTCCATATTTACCACCCCCGGCCTCGTTTGTACCCCGGGGTCATTTTGTACCCTGCCCCCTCCGCAAAGCACCCCCGCCCATGCAAAGGCCCCGGTGGTGTTTACCGGGGGGCGGAGATCTGCCTGCCATGTGCAGGCTTTTTGTCTGTCAGGAGGTGAACCGCATGGGCAACCCGCGCTATGCCAACGGACAGCTGCGACGGCGTCACCGGGCCCGGCTCCGGGCGATGGGCGGCGAATGCGGCATCTGTCACGGACGTTTCGGTCCGATCCATTACGATGAGCCTTCCGACGCGCAGCACCCGCTGTCCTTCGTGGTGGACGAGATCAAGCCCGTTTCCCGCTGGCGGGAGTTCGGCTACCCGTCCGCGCGGGCAGCAGCGGAAGATTGGAATAACCTCCAACCCGCACACTGGTTCTGCAACGCGCAAAAGGGCAACAAAACCGGTCAAAACGGCCCAAAATCGGGCAAATTCCTGCGCGTTCCGAAGGTTTCTGACGGTGACTGGTGAGGGGTGGGGAGGGGCCCCCTCCCACGCCCACGGCGCACCCTGTGCCGTCCAGCGCCGATTTACACACAGGAAAATTCTGAAAGGGGTGTCAGGCCATGGCGACCATGAAAAGCATCACGGCACGGGGCACCCGGCTGGAGCAGCTCAAACAGCTGGCCAAGGTGCTGGCGGCGGGCATCGACACCTGCAAGGACTGCCGCGCCCTGCCTCAGCTGACCAAGCAGTACCGGGAGACCATCCGGGAAATTGAAGAGATCGAAGGAGCAAACGACGATGGCGACGAGATCGGCGAGATCCTCGCAGAGCGTGAAAATGATGGGAAGCCAGGAGCCGTCCGAACGCATCGCGCCGGAGTACCGGGCCACTGACGGACCGGATGCCGTGCGCATCCTGCGGGCGGGCGGCACCGTGCTGGACCCGTGGCAGAGCGACATCCTGGACGACTGGATGGGCCGCACCGTGTCCGGCAAATGGACAGCCCCCACGGCAGGAGGCAGCGTGCCCCGCCAGAACGGCAAGAGCCTGCTGGTGCAGGGGCGGGCGGCGTCCGGCATGCTCATGTTCAACGAAACGGTCATCTACACGGCCCACCTGCAAAAGACCGCCACCGAGACCTTTGAGGAAATGCGGGCCTTTTTTGAGGGGCCGAAAATGCGCCGGTATGTTTCCGAGATCCGCACCGCCCTGGGCCGCGAACAGATCATCCTGAAGAGCGGCGCAAAGATCAAGTTTCTGGCCCGCACCCGCAACGGCGGACGCGGCCAGCACGGCGACCTGCTCATCTTCGACGAGGCGCAGGAGCTGGACGAGACCGCACAGGGCAGCTTCATCCCGGCCATTTCGGCCAGCCTGAACCCCCAGACCATCTACGTCGGCACCCCGCCCGGCCCGGATGCCGTGGGCACCGTGTTCCGGGCCCTGCGCAAGCGGGCACTGGAGGGCGAAGCCAAAAAGGCCGCGTGGTTCGAGTTCAGCGTGCCGGAGATCGGCGACGTGAAGGACCCCGCCCGCTGGGCAGCGGCCAACCCGGCACTGGGGCGGCGCATCCAGTACGGCACCATTGAGGGCGAAAGCGAACAGCTGGACCCGGACACCTTCGCCCGGGAACGCCTGGGCTGGTGGAGCCCGGTGGCCACCGAACATCTGGACTATGCCCTCGACCGCAAGGCGTGGGCAGCCTGCGCCAGCGAGGACGAAAAGCCGGAGGGCAAGACCGCCTACGGCGTCAAGTTTGCCGCCGACGGCAGTTCCGTGTGTCTGTGCGGCGCGGTCATCCCGAAGGAGGGGCCCGCCCGCGTTTCTCTCATCGACCTGCGGCCCACCGGGCAGGGCCTTGCATGGCTGGCCGACTGGCTGTGTGACCGGTACGGCAGGGCAAGCTGCGTGGTCATCGACGGGCGCAACGGCGTGGACGTGCTGGTGGAGCGCATCCGGGAAGTCTGGAAGGCAAAGAACGCGGTCGTCCGGCCCGGAGCACGGGACGTGATCGCCGCCGTGAGCCTGTTCACCAACGCGGTGAGCGAGGGCGGCCTGACCTGGTACGCACCCCAGACCGCCCTGAATGAGAGCGCTGTCACCGCAACCAAGCGCCCCCTTGCGGGCGGCTTTGGCTTTGGCGGCGAGAACAGCCTGCCGGTGGAAGCCTGCGCGCTGGCTCTGTGGGGCGCAAAGACCTGCCGCCGCGACCCTACCCGCAAGATGCGCATCGGCTGAAAGGAGCACCATGTTCGTCACCCTGAATTTTGGCCCGGTGGAGGGCCTGAGCGCGGAAGAACTGCAGCAGCTGCAGGATCTGGCCGACGCCTACAACTACCACCAGAGCCGCAACCGCCTGAAAGATAAATATTACGAGGGCCACGTCACCCTGCAGGACGTGAACCTTGGCATTGCCCTGCCGCAGGGCCTGCGCAACCTGGAAGTGGGCTGCAGCTGGGGCCAGAAGGCCGTGGACGTGCTGGCAGCGCGGAGCATGTTCGACGGCTTCGTGGGCACCGGCGGCAGTCTGGACAGCCTTGCAAAGCTGGTGGCCGACAACCGCCTTGTGGCACAGTACGCCAAGGCCTGCCGGGACGAGCTGAAATACGGCTGCACCTTTGCCACCCTGTCCGGGGACAACGCCATCGGCTGCAGCATCCGGTTCCACTCGCCTGCCACGGCAGCCGCCCTCTGGAGCGGCGAGAAGGGCCGCATCGACTGCGGCCTTGCCATCGTGGACACCGTGAAGGATGAGCACTTCGAGGGCACATGGCGGCCTTCCGTGGTCAACTTCTACACAGATGACACGGTCATTGTGCTGCATTCCAATGGCAGCTTCTGGACGGCGCAGCGCTACGCCCACAAGATGGGCCGTCCACTGATGGAACCGCTGATTTGGAACGCCACCAACTCCAAGCCCTTCGGCCGTTCCCGGCTCAAAAAGCCCATCCGCGCTCTGATCGACGATTACATCCGCACGGCAGCCAACGCCACCATCGCACTGGAATTTGCCACCACGCCCCAGAAGTACATCCTCGGCGTGACCGATGAGCAGTATGACGCCATCATTTCCAACAAATTCAAGACCTACATGGGAGCCATCATCGCCGCCACGGCCAACCCGGAGACCGGCGAGAACCCGACCCTGGGCCAGCTGGCACAGGGCGGCCTGACGCCTCATGTGGAGAAGATGCGGATGACCGCCACCCCGTTTGCGGCGGCCACCGGCCTGACCGTGACCGACGTGGGCGTTGTGAACGACGCCAACCCCACCAGCAGCGACGCCATTCTTGCCCAGAGCCAGACGCTGGTGCTTCTGGCCCAGCAGCTGAACACCGGCAACGGCGACGCGCTGCGCACCATTGCCTGCATGGCACAGGCCGTGGCACGGGACTGCCGCCTGGCCGACCTGACCGAGGAAGAGACCGGCATCATGGCCCACTTCAAGAACCCCGCCATGCCCAGCGTGGCCGTCACTGCCGACGCCGCCATCAAGATCGCATCTGCCCGGCAGGAGTTCGCCGGCACGGACACCTTCCTGGAGATGATCGGCTTTGACCAGGCGGACATCCGGCGTATCAAGGCGCAGGAGCAGCGGGCGCGGGGTGCACAGGTGTTGATGGAGATGGAAGATGAAACTGACACAAGCGGCGTGGGATGATTACATTTCCCGGCTCTCCCGGCTGAACCAGAAGGCCGGACAGCTCATGCGGGAGTACATGGACGAGCACCCGGAAGCCGACACCGACGCCCTCATCCGCTACGCCTACGCCTTTGTGACCAAGTACGGCGAGGGCAGCGCAGAGCTGGCCTGCCAGATGTACGACGCCCTGGCCGAGGCTCAGGGGGTCACCCTGCCCGCCGCAGAACCGGCTCCCACCGCCACCTACGGCGAGGTGACCGGCATGGTCAAGGCCACGCAGGACAGCCCGCGCAGCCTGCAGAGCGGCGTTTCCCGCATGGTCAAGCAGGCCGGTGCCGACACCACCACCCGCAATGCCATCCGGGACGGTGCGGAGTGGGCGTGGGTGCCCCATGGCGACGCCTGCCCGTTCTGCCGGATGCTGGCCTCCAACGGCTGGCAGCGGGCCAGCAAGAACCTGCTGAAGAAGGGCCACGCCCAGCACATCCACGCCAACTGTGACTGTGAGTTTGCGGTGCGGTTCAGCCGGGAGTTTGACGTCTCCGGCTACGACCCGGAAGAATACCTCCGGCAGTACCGGGAGGCGGGCAGCGATATCAACAACTGGCGGCGGATTGATTATGCGGCCAACCGGGAGCGCATCAATGCCCAGAAACGGGCGGCGTATGCGTCTCAGGCGTACCGAAAAGACAGAGGCGCAGTCAGCGAGATATCTCTGATTCGGCGTTCGGAGGAAGTCAAGCTCTCTGTAAGACAGGTTGAATCTTACAAAACGCCGGTTTATGTTTCAGACCAGGCAACAATAAAGCCGAAAGCTCTCCATAGAATCAATCAAAATACCGAAAAAGCGCTTTCCGACTGGGGTGTCAGCCTTGACCGGAAGCCCAAAATCATCGTTGTCGGCGATAACGAGCTGCGCGGCGCAGTCGGTATTTACGACCCGTGCGAGAACGTTGTTTATTATGCGGAAAGCGTTGGCAAAAAGACTGTTCAAGACGTTTCTGGTGGTTTCGGAGTAATCGAAGCTCACGAAATGTGGCACATGAAACAGGCCGAGGACTTCCGGCAGTCCGGCTGGGTTATCACCCGTGAAAACCGTGCAGAATATCTTGATGCCCTGTGCAAAAAGTGCAAAGGACGCATTGACAAACTGGGTATCACGCGCGATAATGTAAGAGAGTTAAGCCAATACGCAGCTGATATGTATTTAGGCGAACGTTTTGACGAAGTCGAAGCAGAATTCATGTCATTAAGGAGGCGAAAATAATGGTCATTCTGAAATACCCGGCGGATATTCAAAAATTGATTGATATTTTCGACCCCTACCGTGAAGCCATTTCGTCCAAACAATTTGACCAGATTCCACCTGAAGCGGTGGACGCATTCAACAAGTTCAAACAGTGGTCTTGGGAACAAGACCAGTAATCCAACCACGATGCACCCGCACCGTGGTTTTTTGTTGCCCATTTTCAAGCACTGTGCAAAAAATGCACGGTGCTTTTTTCATGCCGTCTTAGCTCATTCAGGAAGAGCGCCGGTCTCCAAAACCGGAAGCGGGAGGTTCGATGCCTCCAGACGGTGCCACGCAGCGGGCGGTGCGTACCCCGCCCAAGACCAAATACTGACAGCGAACAGTGTATAAAAACTGTGGTCACACAACCTGAAAGGAGTTTCCACCATGAAACGCGAAGATGTGAAGAACAAGATCCCCGGCATTACCGACGAGCAGCTGAACTGGCTCATGCAGGAGAACGGCGCTGACATCAACCGGGAGAAGTCTGCCGCCACCGCCCTGCAGACCCAGCTGAACAACGTGAATGCCCAGCTCAAGACCGCGCAGGACGGCCTTGCCGCCTTTGACGGCAAGAAGAAGCCGGAAGAGTACGAGGCCGAGCTGGCCAAGCTGCAGGCCGACCTGAAGGCACAGGCCGATGGCTTTGCCTTCGACAACGCCCTCGACACTGCCATCCTCGGCAAGAAGGGCCGTAGCATCAAGGCCGTGCGTGCCCTGCTGGACGTGGACAGCCTGAAAGGTTCCGCCGACCGCACTGCCGACATCGCCAAGGCGCTGGACGAAGCTGCCAAGGCGAACCCCTGGGCCTTTGGCGAGGACACCCCGACGCCCGCACCCGCGCCCGGTTATCCTGTCCTGCCCGGCGGCGGTGAACCGCGGCACCTGCCCAGCGAGAAGGACGGTGTCACCGCCGCATTCATGGACCGCAACCCCGGTTTGAAAATCTGACAGCCGTGCAGCAGCACGGAGAAAGTGAGTAATTTTTATGGCACATGCAAATCAGGAACGTTGGGCCACTCTGGTGGACGCAAAGCTGCGCAACCAGCTGGTGACCCGTGATAACCTCATCTTCAACAGCCGCTACGAGGGCGACCCCACCTCCGGCAAGGTCAAGATCCCGGTCCGTGACACCGAGGTGGCCGTCAAGGAATACGACAAGGCCAACGGCATCGCTGCCGAGGCGGGCACCACCACCTATCTGGACCTGAACATCGACCACGACGAGGCCGTGAACGAGCTGATCGACGGCTACGACGCCGACAGCGTGCCGGATGACATCGTGGCCGACCGTCTGGACAGCGCCGGTTACTCTCTGGCCCTGTCCATCGACAAGAAGTCCATTGCCGCGCTGGAAGGCGCGACCGGTGCCACCATCAGCGCCACCAAGACCGCCGCCACCGAGAGCAACGCCTATAAGCTGGCGCTGGAGGCCAAGCGCGTGCTGGGCCGCAAGGGCGTGCCCGCCGAGGGCCGTTTCCTCATCGCATCCCCGGAGTATCTGGAGGTGCTGATGCTGGACGAGCACTATATCAAGCAGGGCGACCTGTCGCAGGAGCTGGTGCAGCAGGGTGTTGTGGGTCGCATTGCGGGCTTCAATGTGTTTGAATCCAACAACATGGATTACGAGAGCACCACCCGCGTGACCAGCAAAAAGACCACCACCGAGTTCATTGCCGGTCACCCCAACTGGTGCCACCGCGTGATGGAGTGGCAGGTAGCCATCCATCTGCAGGACCTGTCCGGCTCCGGCAAGTACATCGGCGCATCCGCTGTGCAGGGCCGCAAGGTGTACGGCCTGAAGGTCTCCAAGCCCCAGACCCTGTACATCAAGCGCACCGAAGTGTAACGGGGTGCCTCATGACCTATGCCGAAGTGTTAGATGTGGAAGCCGGGTTCCGTGCCCTCTCCAAGGACGAACAGGAGCGCTGCAGCGCTCTGCTGAGCGAGGCGGCGGTCATCATCGACGCCTACAACCCGGACGCCGGAGAGGACGCAAAGCGGCTCGTTTCCTGCCGGATGGTGCGCCGCCAGCTGGGCGAGAGCGACAGCGAGGGCGGCGTCAGCTTTCCCGTGGGTTCCACCCAGGGCACTGCCACGGCGCTGGGCTACTCCCAGAGCTGGACCATGAGCGGCGGCTCTTCGGGTGAGCTGTATCTGTCCAAGCTGGAAAAGAAACTGCTGGGCGTGGGCAGCCGTCTGGGGGCCCGCAGCCCGCTGGAGGACTTATGTTGAAAGGCATCGACGTCACCCTGTACGAAAAGACCCAGACCGGCACCGACGAAGCCGACGCCCCGGTCTACGCCGAAACGCCGGTCACCGTGCACAACGTGCTGGTGGGCGAGCCTTCCGCCGAGGAGATCACCACCGAGCTGCAGCTGACCGGGCGGCGGCTGGCCTACACGCTGGCCATCCCCAAGGGCGACGCCCACGACTGGAACGACGTGCAGGTGGAGTTCTTTGGCCAGCGCTTCCGCACCTGCGGTGGCGTTGTGCAGGGCATCGAACGCATGATCCCCCTGTGCTGGAACAAGAAAGTGCAGGTGGTGCGCTACGAGTAAAGTCCGTTTCGAGCTGAACCGCGCCGGGGTGCGTGCCCTGATGCGCAGCCCGGAAATGCAGGCCGTGCTGAAGGCGCGGGCCGACACCGTGAAAGACCGCTGCGGCGACGGGTACGAGGCCTATGTGGCCGCCACCCGCGCCGTGGCCGTGGTGGAGACCGCCACCCCGCAGGCCGTTGATGACAACTCTGCCCACAACACCCTGCTCAAAGCAACCTCGACTGCACACAGCATTGAGGGCGTGCATCACCACAAGCGCCTGAAAGACTGCCGGGCCATCCGCTACAGGAGGAAGAAATGATCGAAGAAACCATCCGCAGCTTTCTGGCCGAGCGGCTGGACGTGCCGGTCCGGCTGAGCGTGCCAACCCCGGCCCCCGCCCGCTTTGTGGTGGTGGAAAAGACCGGCTCCGGCTATGAGGACGGCATCTACAGCGCCACCATCGCGGTGCAGTCCTACGGGCCCGCCGCCACCAGCCACGACGGCACCCTGGATGCGGCCAAGCTCAACGAGCTTGTCAAGGCCGCCATGCAGGACGCCGACAACCTGCCGCAGCTTGTGCGCTGCGACCTTTATTCCGACTACAATTTCCCCGACACCACCCGAAAACGACCCCGCTATCAGGCCGTTTTCGGCGTGGTGCATTACTGATCGAAAGGAGCCTTTTTTATGGCAGATGCAAAGAACGTGACCGCTGCAAAGCCCAAGGTGGGCGGTGCCGTCTGGCGTGCACCGCTGGGCACCACTTTGCCCACCGACGCCAAGACCGCGCTGGACAAGGCATTCAAGAGCCTGGGCTATATCTCCAGCGACGGTCTGACCAACGCAAACTCGCCCTCCAGCGAGAACACCACCGCCTGGGGCGGCGACACCGTGCTGACCCAGCAGACCGAGAAGCCGGACACCTTCGCTTTTACCCTGCTGGAATCCCTGAACCCTGACGTGCTGAAGGCCGTGTACGGTGACGACAACGTCACCGGCGACCTGACCACCGGCATCACGGTCAAGGCCAACTCCAAAGAACAGAAGGACTGCTGCTGGGTGGTGGAGATGATCATGAAGGACGATGTGAACAAGCGCATCGTCATCCCGGACGCCGCCGTCACCTCGGTGGGCGACATCACCTATTCCAACGGCGCGGTGGGTTACAACACCACCCTGACCGCCGTGCCGGACACGACCGGCAACACCCACTACGAGTACATCACCGCCAAGGGCGTGTAAGGAGGATCTGACATGATCACTGCAAAAACCAACGACGGCTTTGAAATTGAGCTGAGCGAGGACGCACTGGACGACGCCGAGCTGCTGGACGCCTTGGGCGGCATGCGGGACGGCAACGTCTTTGATATGAGCCACCTGACCCTGCGCCTGCTGGGCAAGGAGGGCCGCAAGAAGCTGTACGACCACCTGCGCACCCCGGATGGCCGTGTGCCGGTGGCTAAGGTGGCGGACGCTCTGGGCGAGCTGATGAACAGCTTCACGGCCGGAAAAAACTCTACATCCTCGCCGAACTGATCGCATCGGACGAGGACGCCCTGATCTGCGATTTCGTGCAATATTACCATGTGCTGGACTGGCGTGCCCTTCCGCTGCGTCTGGCCGCCACACTGGCCGCAGGCCTGCCGGAAACGAGCCGCAGCCTGCGCAAGGCGGCAGGCCGCACGGTGGACTTTGAGACGGAACTGCTGGCCTATGCCGCCGACCGCCTGACTCAGGTGCTCTGGTGGCTGCACAGCGACACGTCCAAGCCGCCCTCCGTGCTGGCCGACCTGCGCGGCGAGGCGGACACCAGCAACGTGCAGAGCTACGCCAGCGCAGAAGAATTTGACGCCGCACTTGCGGCGCTGAAAGGAGGTTAACACCATGGCGGACGGAATCGAACTGGGCAAGGCGTATGTCCAGATCGTGCCCTCGGCGCAGGGCATCAAAAGCGCCCTGACTGAGATGTTTGACGAAGAGACCGAAGGCCTTGGCGAGCAGACCGGGCAGAGCATCGGTCAGGAACTCATCGGCATCCTGAAGAAAGTGATCGTGGCGGCCGGCATCGGCAAGATCATCTCGGAATCCATCAACCTGGGCGGCGCGCTGCAGCAAAGCCTGGGCGGTGTGGAAACACTGTTCAAGGACAGCGCCGACACCGTTAAGGCCTACGCTGCCCAGGCCTACAAGACCGTGGGCCTGTCGACCAACGACTACATGGAGCAGACCACCAGCTTTGCCGCCAGCCTGCTGTCCAGCGTGAGCCAGGACACCCAGGCGGCTGCCGATCTGGCCAACATGGCTATGGTGGACATGGCCGACAACTCCAACAAGATGGGCACCTCCATGCAGGACATCCAGAACGCCTATCAGGGGTTTGCCAAGCAGAATTACACCATGCTGGACAACCTCAAGCTGGGCTACGGCGGCACGCAGGCCGAGATGCAGCGCCTGCTGAAGGACGCCGAGAAGATCTCTGGCGTGCACTACGACCTGGGCAACCTAGCCGACATGTACAGCGCCATCCATATCATCCAGCAGGAAATGGACATCACCGGCACCACCGTCAAGGAAGCCGCCACCACCCTGACCGGCAGCTTTGCCGCCATGAAGGCGGCTGCGGAAAACGTGATGGGCAACTGGTCCACCGGTGCCGATCTGACGGAGCCGCTGCAGGCGCTGGCCGACACGGCACAGACCTTCCTTGTGGATAACCTGCTGCCCATGATCGGCAATGTACTGGCAGGCATTCCGGAAATCGTTTACAGCCTTGTGCCGGAGCTCCTGCAGACCGGCACCGAGCTGCTCAGCTCCCTGGCACAGGGCTTCACCGAGGGCATCCCGGAGTTCTTCTCCACCGCTCTGCCGCAGCTGCTGGCATTTACAGACCAGCTGCGGGACAACGCGGCCAGCTTTGTGGACGCCGGTCTGAACCTTATCACCCAGCTGCTCAACGGCCTGATCGCCGGTCTGCCGGATCTGATCGCCTATGTGCCGGACATCATCATCAACATCTGCGGCATCATCAACGACAACATGCCCAAGATCCTCGGCGAGGGCGTGGCCATCATCGTGCAGCTGGTCGTGGGCATCGTCAAGGCGATGCCGGATCTGCTGGCAAACTGGAAGAAGATCCTGCAGGCCGTCCTGTCGGTGATCTCGGCCATCAACTGGCTGAACATCGGTAAAAACATCCTCACCGGTGTGGCAAACGGCGTCAAGAGCATGGGTTCCAGTATGCTGAATGCCTTTAAGGGCGGCTTTTCCAGTGCTCTTGCCTGGATCAAGAGCCTGCCCTCGCAGGCTGTGCAGTGGGGCAAGAACCTGATCCAGAGCTTCATCAACGGCCTTACCGGCAAAGGCGGTGCGGTTGGTGCAGGAGCCATCGCAGCCACCGCCGGTGCCACCATTGCTAAAACCGCCAGCGGGAACGACTGGTCCTCCGTCTGGGCGGACGCCAACGCCGACGTGGCCGACAGCGCCCAGTCCATGGCGGAGGTGGTCGTCCCGGCCTATACCAAGTCCGGGGACGCCGCCACCAAGGCGGCCAAAAAGACCAAGGCCGCCGCACAGGCCGCCGAGACCCTGCTGTGGTCCCTGCAGGACGCAGGCCACACCGACACCACCAACGCCCTGGGCAAGGTGACCATCCAGACCACCGAACTCACCGAGCACCTGAAAAAGGGCTCTGAAGAGTACGACCGCCTGACCAAGACCGTGACCGAATCCGGTAAGGAAATGGTCAACGGTGTGGCCAAGAACTACAAGACCGTCACCAAGTATGTGACCGAAAACGGCAAGACCATCGCCCAGACCCAGAAGGTCTACGAGGAAATTGCCGCCACTGTGGCCAAGACCGTTACGTCTACAACGGATTCCGTGGTCAATGGCATTGCCACCAGCACCAAGACCATCACCGAGACCCTGACCGACAAAACCACGACCCAGAAACAGGTCATCACCGAGACCTACAACGACATCGTGGACGGGGCGCTGGTCACGGTGGAGCGGGTCAAGACCATTGCCGCCGACGGCGTCCCGCAGACCACCGAGGAGATCAAGAAAGCCTCTGCCAATAGCTTTGACGGCCTTGTCAAGGGCTGGCAGGACGAGGCCGACAAGGGCGTGGTGGGCACCTTCAACACGCTGGTGAACGCGGTCAAGAAACAGGACTGGCAGTCTGTCGGCGAATGGGTGCTGTCCACCCTGTACAACGGCCTTGCCCCGCAGGCCAAGCAGCTCATTGACGACTTCGGCAAGAACCTGATCCAGCAGGTCAACGGCTTGCTGGGCAAGGGGGTCAGTGCCGTCTCCAACGGCCTGTGGGATATGGGCGGCGACCTTGCCAAGGGCCTGACCAGCGGTTTTGCGGACGTGATCACGCAGGCGCAGGGCCTTGGCTCCACCCTCACCGGCATCTTTCAGGGTCTGAAAGGTCCGCTCACTGCGGCTGCCGCTGCCATCAGCACCGGCCTGAAGGGCGGACTGATCTCCAGCTTCCCGGAGATTCTGGCCTCCATGGGCACCCTGATCGGTTCCATCGGCAGCGCCTTTGTGGGCATGCTGGAAGCCGTCGCGGCGGCACTGTTCCCCACCGGATTCGGTGCCCCGCAGGCCCTGCTCATGATCGCGGCAGGCGTGGCCCTGACCGCCGCCATTGCGGCCATCGTGGCCGGCGTCGGCGGCGCGTTCAAGCGCAAGACCACCCCCGGCATCTCCGGCGGCACTTCCGGCAGCAGCACGACCTCCACGGCATCCGGCTCCCTGTGGGATTACGAGAAGCGTGCTCCGCTGCCGCAGCGCACCCAGCGGCCCAACATCGAGGTCAACCAGTACATTTACAGCAAAGCGCAGACGGCTGCCGACCTGATGCGTGAGGCACAGTACGAGCAGGAAAGGGCGGTGCTGCAGGGTGTTTGATGCGATCTTCAAGGCCAGCAACGGCCTGACCTTTTCCTTTGGTTACGCGGCGGGCGTGCTGTGGAGCATCACCCCGCTGGGTGACCTGCCCGTGGATCTGGAGACCAGCCAGGGTTACCAGCAAGTGGGTGCCACCGTGGAGAGCCGGAGCATTTCCGGCGTGACCCGCACGGTCACCGGGCGCATCCTGCGCAATCAGGACTACTGCAAGCGACAATTGCGGGATGTGTTTGCCCCCTACGTCACCGGCCGTTTAACCGTGGCCGGGGCCTACTGGTGCGACGCCGAGGTGCAGCGCACCCCGGACATCAGCGTGTCCGGCCTGTGGCCCACCTTCTCGTTTCAGCTCTACTGCCCGGACCCTTACTGGCACAGCGTGAAGGAGCTCACCGTCTCGACCTTGAGCGTAACACCCACCTTCCGCCTGCCGGTGTGCTACGATGTGCACAGCTACGGCGTGCGGGAACAGGCCAACTACCTCCGCATCGCCAACACCGGGCTGGACACCCAGGACTGGCAGCTGACGTTGGAGGCCCGCGGCCCGGTGGTAAACCCCGGCGTCAAGGACCCGGAGACCGGCGAGTTCCTGCGCTTTGTCACCACCCTGCAGGACGGCGACAAGCTCCGGCTGTACCGCGAGAGCGGCCAGCTGAAACTGGAACAGATCATCGACGGCACCGGCTACAACATCATGTCCACGCTGGACGGGAGCAGCAACCTGTGGACTTTGCGCCACGGGACGCAGGCATGGCAGCGCACAGCGGATTCCGGCACGGAATGGCTGTTCCTGACCCTGACCTGCAGCACGGCGTTCTCCACCGTGGTCCTGGAGGTGGGCGGCAATGGCTGAACGGACAAGCGCCCTGACCGCAGGCGGCCACAAGAGCATCTGCGTCTACGACGGCCAGCTGAACCTGCTGGCCCGGCTGGAAAGCTGGGTGTCGCTGGTCTGGCCGGAGCGCTACAACGTGTACAGCGGGGTGCAGGGTGCGCAGCTGGAGCTGCACGCCTCCACCGACCTGCAGGCGCTGTGCCGCCCGGACCGGTACCTCTGGCTCACCGGCTCCGACCGCATCATGCGCATCTGCTCGGCGCAGACCGACCGCTCCGAACACAAGCTCGTGATCTCGGCCAGGGACGCCGCCTGCATCCTGGACGAGCGCATCAGCACCCAGACCCTGAGCGGCTTTGCCGTGGAGAGCACCCTGCGCAGCCTTGTGTCCGGTGCGGCTGCATGGCCGGGGCTGGAGCTGGGCGTGCTTGCAGATCTTGCTGACGCCTACACCGGCGAGATCAAGCCCGGCAGCCTGCTCAGCATCGCCGAACAGGTGTGTCAGGAACTGGACATCGGCTTCCGGGTGCGGTTCGACCAGCAGGCCAAAAAGCTGCTGTTTGAGCTGTACCGGCCCAAGCTGGATTCCAACGCCCGGTACGCCCCGCAGTACGGCAACCTGACCGGCCTGACCTACACTGAGAGCATCACCGACTACAAGAACATCGTGACCGTGGCGGGCGCGGACGGCACCGTCACCGTGGGTGCCACCGGCAACACCGGCTCTGCCCGGCGGGAACTGTATCTGGACGCCACCTCTAAAAAGAAGAAGGACGGCCAGAGCCAGGAGGACTATCTGGCCGCGCTGCGGGCGCTGGGAGAACAGGAACTGGCCAAGCACACCCGCATCGAGAACTTCCGCTTTACCCCGACCGGAACGGTCACGGTGGGCAAGGTGGTGGCCGCCAGCCTGCCCGGCACCGATATTCAGGCGGCGGCCCGCATCACCAGCGTGACCCTGAGTTCCCAGAAGGGCGAGAACACGGTCACCACCGAGATCGGCACACCGATCCTCAGGAGGAAACCATGAGCATTATCACTTACCCGCTGAACGGCGTGACCTACGACGCCGAGGACGTGAGCACCTATCTGTGCACCCGCACCTCCGGCGTCTACTCTAAGGACACGAACTACGCCGTCAGCGTCACCGGCGCGCGGCAGATCACCGTGGCCCCCGGCCTTGCGTGGGTCAACTACGACGACTTCAAGGGCGTCTCCGCCTGCAGCCGGGAAGCGGTCGCCCTGACCGTCCCGGACGCCGACAGCACCCTGCCCCGCATCGACCGGGTGGTGCTGCAGTTTGACACGGCGGCCAACCTGACCGCCGTCAAGCTCAAGCCTGGCACGCCTGCCGCCGCCCCGGAGCCGCCCGCCATCCTGCAGAACCACAACCAGTACGAGCTGGGCCTGTGCACGGTGAGCGTGCCCGCAGGCTCCTCGGTGATCACCGCCGCCGACATCACCGACACCCGCGCGGACGAGACCGTGTGCGGTGTCATGCGGGACGGGGTCAAGGGCATCCCCACGGCCCAGCTGCAGGCGCAGGCGCTGGCCATAATGACCCAGCTGTCCACCGAGCTGCACACCAAACTCGACGCCCTGGACGCCGCCATCGCGGCGGTGGAGAGCGGGAACTTTTACACCAAGAGCGAGGCGGACAAAAAGTTCGGCACGCCGTACACCCTGCCGCCCGCTACGGCGGGCCAGCTGGGCGGCGTCAAGGTGGGCGACTATCTGGACATTGCCCCGGACGGCACCCTCAGCGGCAAGACCCTCAATGATAAGATCGCTGCCGCCGTGGCGGTAAAGTCGGAGCCCCGGCTGGTGTGGAACCACCACGTGGAAACCGGAAAAAGGTGGCATTCCTACGACATCAAAATGCCAGACGGCCTTGACTATGTGCACGTTAAGTCGAGGTACAACGACAGTGGCAAAACATACGGTGAAGAAGTAGACATCGCAAAAGGCGGCACGGTCAACCACAACTTCGGCAGGGGCGATGGAATCTTTGCATCCAACACGACTTTCCGACCGGACGGGACCCTGCACTTTGAATTGGCAGGGTCGGACATAAATACCGGCGGCTACACCGTAGACATCTGGCTCTCCGGCTACCACTACCCTACGCTGGCCGAGCTGCTGACCGAGACGCAGTCCGCGCAGGCGGACTATGACGCGCTGGACGCGGAGGACAGCGCGATTGATGCACCGGACGATGTGACGCAGGAAGAGTAACGCCAAGAAAGAAAGGACGTGAGAGCATGGCGATCAAAGTATATTCCCTTGCAAAAGACGGCAGCAAAAAGCTGTCTGCAAATTTTGCGGTGAGGGAGTTCAGGTGCAAAGATGGGTCTGATCCTATCTTTATTGACTCCGAACTGGTGGAAATGCTGCAGAAGATCCGCAGCCATTTTGGCAAAGCGGTGAACATCAACTCCGCGTTCCGCACGGCAAGCCACAACGCGAAGCAGAAGAAAGCATCCAAGTATAGCCAGCACCTTTATGGAAAGGCTGCGGACATCTGGATTGCAGGCGTGCCGGTGGACACGCTGGCCGCCTACGCCGAAACGCTGCTGCCTGACCGGGGCGGTATCGGTCGGTATTATAGCGATAACTTTGTGCATGTCGATGTACGCGCAGCGAAGAGCCGCTGGACCGGGTAAGGGGGTGATACCGATGGCAAGTGTTCTGATGTCGGATGCACCGTATGCATCCTGGCTTTCTGGCGTTTTAACTACACTCGAAGAACACAAAATCGACCGCATTGCGGTTGCAGCGCCCTTACCGAATGGCGAGGTATTCACAGGCTACTTCCGCTTGGACACGATGGACAAGGCCCTTCTGGCGGCCAACATGCAGGCCGACGCTGTGCTGGACGCAGTGTGCCACAATGGACAGCGCATCCAGCAGGCATGGAGCGATGACATAGATGAGGAGGTGTAACTAACGGATGACGCAATCATCGCCGCCCTGCTGAGCGGTGCCGTGACTTTGATCGGGGTGCTGATCGCCAACAGCCGCAGTCAGGCCGTGACCGACACCAAGCTGGAAGAGCTGACCCGCGAGGTGCGCGAGCACAACAACTTTGCCCGCCGAGTGCCCATCCTGGAAGAGCAGATGAAGGTGGCCAACCACCGCATCGCAGATTTAGAAGCCAACGAACACGAGAGAGAAAGGAACTGACTATGAACGCAAAGACCTACAACGCACCCACCATCTCCGCCGGTACCATCACCCGCACTGCTGTCCTGCTGCTGGCCCTGACCAACCAGATCCTCAGCGCCTGCGGCAAGCCCGTGCTGCCCATCGAGAGCGCCACCGTAGAGCAGCTGGTCACCGCTGGCATCACCACCGTGGCCGCGCTGATCAGCTGGTGGAGCAACAACTCGTTCACCGCTGCCGCGATCCAGGCGGACAAGTATCTGGAGGACAAGAAGAGCCAGGTCAACAAGTAAGGCCGCTACACTACTTAGCCGCTCCGGCGGCAGGCCGAAAGGCCGCATAGCATGACAACAGCCCCGTGGTTCCGGTGATTCCGGTTCCACGGGGCTGTTTTTGCATTTATTGGTCGATCAGAATGCGGAGTTCCTGCACCACGTCCTGCAGCGCACGGTAAACCCGCTCCACTTCCGAGATATCCATAACACCTGCGGCCTGTATGCGTTTGATGTCCTGCTGCGCCTTGGCAAGTGCTGCACAGATTTGTGTGCGTTTTTCCTCGGAAATATTCATAATAATCACCATTTTATTTTAAAGTGGGTTGCTGAACGGGTTATTAAAGCAAAAAGCACGTTGATTTTTATCGAATCAACGTGCTTTTCTTCATGCCGCCGACGGGGGTCGAACCCGTACTCTGTCTCCAGAAAGGGATTTTAAGTCCCTCGTGTCTGCCAATTTCACCACAGCGGCACACCGATACCCGGCTTACAAAGCCCTGCTGCCCCATATTGCTGTAGGGAGCCGGGAATAACAGGTGTGAGGTAAAATTATGTCAATCGGACCGAACGCAAATCGACCGAATGAACACAAATCAGCATGGTCTATAGTACAATAGTTTGCCCGGTTTGTCAAGAAAAGGCGTTACACTTTTCCGCCGTGCAGCTCTGCGTACATTCTGGCGCGGCACTCGGCCACGGCAGGGGTCATGTTGACGTAATGCTTGTGTGGGCACTCCAGACGCAGCTCGCTCTCCCAGGTCTCCTCGGTGAGCTGTTTTGCGATGTAGGCCTTCTTCTCGGCAATGGAGGGCAGCTCCATGGCCAGCTGGCCGCCCAGGATGTGCGGCACCAGCAGCGGCTTGACCGCCGTCGGGGTAAAGGTAATGGTGCGCTCAATGGCGTCAGAGTCCAGGTTGACCATCGTGATGGGCTTGCCGGCCTCGATCACCTCGCCGTCCATGGCGATCAGGTCACACTGGGCCTGTCCGTTTTCATCGTAGAGACGCCAGGGCATCTTCTTGCCGGGGATGATGGCCTTGCTGGCCGAATCCGAGCACTTCATCTTGGGGGTATAGCTGCCGTCCGGCTGCTTGACAGCCACCAGCTTGTACACGCCGCCGAACACGGGGTCGGAAGCAGAGGTGATCAGGTTCTCGCCCACGCCGTAGGAATCAAAATGGGCATGCTCATACAGCTCCATGTTGGCGATCTTCTTTTCGTCCAGACCGTTGGAGGCCACCAGCTTGATGTACGGCTTTCCGGCAGCATCCAGTGCCTTGCGCAAACGCTTGGAGCCGCGGGCCAGGTCGCCGGAGTCGATGCGGGCGCTCTTGACGCGGCGGTTGGGGTCATTGGGGTACTTCTCGATCAGGTAGTCGTCCAGCTTGATCAGGTTGGGCAGACCGCTCTCCATGATGTTGTAGGTATCCAGCAGCAGGCTGACCGAGTCCGGGTAGGTGTCAGCAAATGCCTTGAAGGCGTCGAATTCCGTCGGGAAGAACTCGATGAAGCTGTGTGCCACGGTGCCCACGGCCTTGACGTCCGAGCCGAACTTCATCTCAGCCAGACAGTTGGCCGTACCCACGCAGCCGCCCAGGACCGCCGCATAGGCACCATCGTTGCCGGCGCTCTCGCCCTGTGCACGGCGGGTGCCGAACTCCATGACACTGCGAGGGGTGTGGGTGTTCAGGCCCGTGACCCGGGTAGCCTTGGTGGCGATGAGGCTGTGGAAGTTCATCGTCTGCAGCAAGTAGGTCTCAATGAGGATGGCGCCCACCAGATCGCACTCAATGCGCACCATCTGCACATGGGGATAGCACACAGTGCCCTCCGGCAGGGCATACATGTCGCCCTTCCAGCGGTAGGTGCGCAGATACTCGCAGAATTCCTCGCTCATACCCTTGGTGCGCAGCCACCAGATGTCCTGCGCGTTGAAATGGTAATTCAGCAGAAAGCGGGTCAGCTTGCGCTGACCGGCGCTGATGGAATAGCCCTGATTGTCCGGGTTCTTGCGGAAGAACATGTCAAACACCAGCGTGGTGTCCTTGAATCCGTGCAGGAACAGGCAGTTTGCCATCGTAAATTCATAAAAATCCACGACCATTGCGGGGTTGTCGTAATCCTCATCCGGAATATAAGGCACAACCTTGATTTCGTCCATGAATGTTTCCTCTCTTCTTCTCAACGGCACAGCCCGCGGGCCGCTGCCGTTTCCCAGTTCCCGGCCAGAGTACAGAACCCCGGCGGAAAGCCCTCGCCCTGTCTTGACAGGGTGTTTCTAACATGATAACACCAATCGCAGGCCTGCGCAAGGGTTTTGCGACATTTTCTGGGATTGCGATCGAACACTGAAGAACAACCCTCTCCGTCATCGCTTACGCGATGCCAGCTCTCCCGAAGGGCGAGCTTTTATCGAGAAGGGAAACTTTCCGATTCAACGAAAAAGCTCCCCCTTTCGGGGGAGCTGGATGCGAGTGAAATGAGCAGACTGAGAGGGTTTTGTTCTTTAACCGTTGATGATATTGGGGGTAGCATTCTTCAGCACAACGTCGTGGCTGCCGCCCTCAACGATGGAGGTAGAGGAAACCACGGTCAGCTTTGCTTTCTGCTGCAGCTCCGGGATGGACAGAGCGCCGCAGTTGCACATGGTGCTCTTGACCTTGTACAGAGTGGTCTGCACGCCGTCAGCCAGCGGGCCGGCATACGGGACGTAGCTGTCCACGCCTTCCTCAAAGCTCAGCTTGGTGGAGCCGCCCAGGTCGTAGCGCTGCCAGTTGCGGGCACGGTTGGAGCCCTCGCCCCAGTACTCCTTCATATACTGGCCGTTGATGCGCACCTTGTTCGTGGGGCTCTCGTCGAAGCGGGCGAAGTAGCGGCCCAGCATGACGAAGTCGGCACCCATGGCCAGTGCCAGGGTGATGTGGTAGTCGTGGACGATGCCGCCGTCGGAGCAGATGGGCACATAGATACCGGTCTCCTTGAAGTACTCGTCACGAGCCTTGGCCACCTCGATGACTGCGGTAGCCTGGCCGCGGCCGATGCCCTTGGTCTCGCGGGTGATGCAGATGGAACCGCCGCCGATGCCGATCTTCACGAAGTCGGCACCCTGCTCGGCCAGGAAGCGGAAGCCCTCGGCATCCACCACGTTGCCGGCACCCACCTTCACCTTGTCGCCATAGTGCTCGCGGATCCAGCCGATGGTGCGGGCCTGCCACTCGGAGTAGCCCTCGGAAGAGTCGATGCACAGCACATCCACACCGGCCTCCACCAGAGCGGGCACGCGCTCAGCGTAGTCGCGGGTGTTGATACCGGCACCCACCACATAACTCTTGTTGGCGTCCAGCAGCTCGTTGGCGTTCTTCTTGTGGGAGTCGTAGTCCTTGCGGAACACCATATACTTCAGGTTGCCCTCAGCGTCCACCAGCGGCAGAGTGTTGATCTTGTTGTCCCAGATGATGTTGTTGCAGTCATGCAGGGAGGTGTTCTCCGGGGCAGTGACCAGCTTTTCCAGCGGGGTCATGAAGGTGGTAACGGGAGCGTCATCCGGGGTGTGGTTGACGCGGTAGTCGCGGGAGGCCACGATGCCCAGCAGCTTGCCGTTGGGGGTGCCGTCAGCGGTGACCGCGATGGTGGAGTGGCCGGTGCGGGCCTTGAGCTCCAGCACATCGTGCAGGGTAGCGGTGGGGGCCAGATTGGAGTCGGACACGACATAGCCGGCCTTGTAGCTCTTGACGCGGCGCACCATGGCAGCCTCGTTCTCGATGCTCTGGGAGCCATAGATGAAGGAGACGCCGCCCTGACGAGCCAGTGCAATGGCCAGCTTATCGCCGGAGACCGACTGCATGATGGCGCTGATCATGGGGATGTTCATTTCCAACGGGCACTCTTCCTGACCCTTGCGGTACTTGACCAGCGGGGTCTTGAGGCTGACAGCAGTGGGAACATTTTCCGCAGAGGAATAGCCGGGCACCAGCAGATACTCGCCAAAGGTGCGGGAGGGTTCTTCATAGAAATAAGCCATAGTCAAACTCCTTTTCTCTTATCGCAGCATGAAGCATTCTACAACAAAATCATTCATGTTTGAGCCATCTAAATTGATTGTATATACTTTACCACACTCGGCCTCAGAATACAAACCCCTGCCGCGCCAAACTTTGAAACTGTCCTTTTGAGAAAAACAGGCAAAATGCCCACCAAAACCGCGCAAGGTCATACTTTTTGACGATTCCGGCGGTTTTCGGCATGCAAAAAAGCTCGTCCGGGTCACGGACGAGCTTTTTTGCACACGAAGCGGGACATCGCCTGTGCGGCACACGGAGCACAGACTGTGAAGGAGTTCCAGTCGGAGGAGGAGGCCCGGTGCCCGATATCCCAAAAACAAGAAGAAAAAGATTTCACACACAGCCAGGGGATCTCGGCCCTTGCTGTAACCATATTGTAACTCTTTTGATACTATTTTGCAATAGGGTTTTGTCATTTTTCTGTAACTTATTTTGTGAACTTTTTATGACCCGATCTTCAGATAGCACTCAAAGCTGGTGTGGCCGTCGTGGCGGCCCTGCACATACCACCCCTCTTCCGAGGGTGCATACAGCAGTTCCACCGTGTCCCCCATGGGGATCTCCCGGTGGTAGTTCACGGCGGCAAAGGTCACCGGGCCCGCCTGCAGCACCTCCGGCGGCAGAGCGTCGCAGGCAAGGTCCAGATAATAGGCGTTGTTGATGTGGCCGTTCAGGTCGCACAGCGAGTAGCTGGCCCTGCACTCCCCTGCCGACGTCAGCTCTTTGCACCGGTGGGTGTGCAGGGACAGCTCCCCTTCCACCGTCTCATTCCAGAAATTTTCCACGGTCCAGTTCGGTTCCCGCATGATGTGGCCGCTGGTCAGGTCCACCAGGATCCAGCGGCAGTCCACCGTGGCCACCAGCTTCCCGGCGGCATCCGTGACCGTAGTGATGCGCTTGATGGCACCCCGGCGGCTGTGCTCGGCGCGGGTGGTCAGGGTGAGCGCCTCGGTGCGGCGGGGCACCCGCACAAACTGCAGGGCCTGCTTGCCCACCAGAAACGCCACGTTGTGGTCCTGGAAAAACTTGTCATCCATGCCAAAGACACGGGCGTGGTCGGCAGATACCTGCTCCACATAGCGCAGCAGGGCGCTGGGCTTGAGCAGGCTGCGGAAGTCCGCATCCGCATTGAGCACCGTTGCGGTCTCGGTGTAAAAATTGGGCTCCATAATGTTCCTTTCCCATCCAAAATGATTTCAAAAAGGCCCCGCTCTCTCCATCGTCTGCGGCAGCAGCAGATCCGAGAGGGCGGGGCCGTCTGTTTAATACTGGTTGCGGCTCTTTTTGCGCAGTTTGCGCCAGATGTTGAAGCAGGCCAGCGCCACCATGGCGGCCAGCAGCGACAGGAACAGCAGGCTGCTGCCGCCCTCGTCGTAGCTCTTCATCTCGCTCCACTTCACGTCCAGCTCGCTGTTCACGTCATCGCTCAGAGCGGTGAACACCCGTTCCTTCGCGGCAAGTTCTTCTGGTGGATAAGCGATCTCGCTGTCGCGCAGGTCCTCGTCCAGCACCTCCCGCACCGACTCCATAGGAGTGGTGTAGCCGATGTACTCGGCGTTTGCCTTGCCGATGTCCGTCTCACACATGAAGTTGATGAACATTTCGGCGGCTTCCTGGTGCTCACTCGTGGCGGGGATGGCCATGCAGTCCACCGACAGCACACTGCCCTCCTCCGGGAACACCCAGGCAAGGTCGGGGTTATCGTCGATCATGGTGATGGCGTCGCCGGAGTAGTACACGCCGATGGCTGCCTCACCGCCGATCATTTTATCAAAGATCTCATCCATGACGTAGGCCTGCACCAGCGGCTTCTGAGCCTTGAGCTCTTTCACCACCTCGTCCACTTCTTCCGTGGACTGGGGGTTGATGTCATGGCCGCTCTTGAAGGCCGCAATGGCGTAGGCGTCGCGGCTGTTGTTGAACATCAGGATGTTGCCGGCATACTGTTCATCCCACAGGTCCGCCCAGCTGGTGGGTGCCTTGTCCACCATCGTGGTGTTGTAGATGATGCCGGTGGTGCACAGCATGTAGGGCACCGTATAGGCGTTCTGGGGGTCGTAATCCGGGTTGCGGTATTCCGCGTCGATCTTCTGGAAGTTGGGGATGTTGTCGTAGTTGAGGGGCTTGAGCATCCCTTCTGCGATCATCTTGGCCACCATGTAATCCGACGGGATCACCACATCGTAGTCCGCCGCACCGGATTTCAGCTTGGCGTACATGGACTCGTTGGAATCGAAGGTGGTGTAGTTCACCTTGATGCCGGTCAGGTCCTCAAAGGCGGACACCACGTCCAGGCTGTCGTCCGAGCCGTTGGAGATGTACTCGCCCCAGTTGTAGACGTTCAGGGTCATGTTCTGGCCCTTGAAGCGGGTCCAGTCGTAATCGCCGGACACCGAAACGTCCTCATTCACCTCAATGGTGTCTGCCGCAAAGGCCGGCAGCGTGCAGCACACCGCCAGCGCCAGCGTGAGCAGCAGAACGGCAAAACGTTTCATCACACGCCCTCCCCTCTCAGCGCCTTCTGGTCGCGGCGGTAGCTGCGGCTTTCCATGGCGTTGGAAATCAGAATGATGCACAGGATCACCACAAACATGATGGTGGACAGTGCGTAGATCTCCGGGCTGACCTTCTTGCGGGTCATGGAGTAGATGGCGATGGGCAGCGTTTCCACGGTGCCGCAGTTGAAGTAGGAGATCATGAAATCGTCGATGGAGTAGGTCAGGCAGATCAGGAAGGCCGACAGGATGGCCGGGCTGATCTCCGGCAGGATGACCTTGAAGAAGGCCTGCTTGGGGTTGCAGCCCAGATCCAGAGCCGCCTCATACAGCTTGATGTCCAGCTGCTTGAGCTTGGGGCTCACGTTGAAGATGACATACGGCACATTGAAGGCAATGTGGGCGATGAGCAGCGTCGGGAAACCCATGATGGTGTCCGGCAGCCAGGAGACGCCCTCGGCAAAGCGCTGGTAAGCCACGAACAGCAGCATGAGCGAAATGCCGGTGATGATCTCCGGGTTGACCACCGGGATGTAGGTGATGTTGGTCACCAGCAGGCGGCTGCGGCGGCTCATGGACGCGATGCCCAGGCTGGCCGCCGTGCCCAGCACTGTGGCGATGACGGCGGACAGCAGTGCCACCTCAATGGACACCCACAGTGCATGCAGGATGGACGAATTGTGGAACAGGCTGCTGTACCACTTTAAGGTAAAACCGGTGAACAGCGAATAGCCCTTGCTCTGGTTGAAGCTGAACACGATCATGTAGGCAATGGGCAGATACATGAAGCAGAAGAACAGGATGACGTAGGCACGCTGCATCAGGCGGAGATGTTTTGTTTTCATCAGGACACACCCTCCATCTCGTCCTCGTCAAAGCTGGACGTAAAGCTCATGCACAGCAGCACGATGATCATCAGCACCAGGCTCATGGCGGAGCCCACGTTCAGGTTGTAGCTGTTGCCAAGGAACTGCATTTCGATCAGGTCGCCGATCAGCAGGTTGGAACCGCCGCCCAGCATCCGGCTGATGACGAAGGTGGACACTGCCGGCACAAATACCATGGTGATGCCGGTGCTGATGCCGGGCACGCTCATGGGGATGAGCACCCGCAGCAGGGTCTTGGTGGTGTTGGCCCCCAAGTCCTGGGCTGCCTCCACAAGGCTCTGGTCGATCTTGGTCATGCTGGTGTACAGCGGCAGGATCATATAGGGCACATAGTTGTACACCATGCCCAGCACCACAGCGCCGGAGGTGTTCAGCATATTATAGGGTCCCAGGCCGAAGAAGCCCAGAATGGCATTCACCGGGCCGTTCACGCTGAGCAGGCCCATCCATGCGTAGGTGCGCAGCAGAAAGTTCATCCACATGGGCAGCATCACCAGCATGAGCATGATGTGCTGCTTGTTCACCCGCAGGCGGGACAGAAAATAGCCGATGGGGAACGCCAGCACCAGGCAGATGACCGTGGCGATGAGGGCCAGCAGCAGGCTGCGGGCAAACACCGAACCGTAACCGCTGATGGAAGCCAGATTTTCCATGGTGAACGCGCCGTTGCCGTCGGTAAAGGCGTAATACACCACAATGAGCAGCGGCACCACCGTGAACAGGGTCATCCATACAAAGTACGGATAGGCCAGCTTCTTGTCATAAATCTTCATGGCGCATCACCCCTCGCTCCGTGCCATGATGTGGATCTCGTTGGGGCCGATGCGCATGCCGATGGTCTCGCCGGGGGTGCAGGCGCGGGTGGAATGGATCAGCCACTCGCGGCCCTCGCACTCCACATGCATTTCAAAGTGCACGCCCTTGAAGATGACGTCGTTCACCACGCCCACCAGCTGGCCTTCCACCGGGGAGACCACCTCGATGTCCTCGGGGCGCACCACGACCTGCACGCTCTGCTCCCGGGCAAAGCCGCGGTCCACACAGGGGAAGTCCACGCCGGAGAAGGACACCAGGAAGTCCTTGTGCATCACACCGTCCACGATGTTGGAATCGCCGATGAAGTCCGCCACAAAAGCGTTCTTCGGCTCGTTATAGATGTCCTCCGGGGTGCCGATCTGCTGCACCTTGCCGCCGTTCATGACCACAACGGTATCGGACATGGTCAGGGCCTCTTCCTGATCGTGGGTGACATAAATAAAGGTAATGTTCATTTCGCGCTGCAGGCGCTTGAGCTCCAGCTGCATTTCCTTGCGCAGCTTGAGGTCCAGTGCGCCCAAAGGCTCGTCCAGCAGCAGGATCTCCGGTTCGTTGACCAGGCTGCGGGCGATGGCCACGCGCTGCTGCTGGCCGCCGGACATCTGGCTGATGCTGCGGCGCTCAAAGCCCTTCAGGCCCACGACCTCCAGCATGTTGCGCACCTTGCGGCGGATGGTCTCTTCGTCCATCTTCTTCAGGCGCAGGCCGAAGGCCACGTTCTCGAACACGTTCAGGTGCGGGAACAGCGCGTACTTCTGGAAAACGGTATTCACCGGGCGTTTGTAGGGCGGCACACCGGTAATGTCCTGGCCCTTGAGCAGCACCTTGCCGGAGTTGGGCTCCAGAAAGCCTGCGATCAGGCGAAGGGTGGTGGTTTTGCCGCAGCCGGAGGAGCCCAGCAGCGTCACAAACTCTTTGTCATGGATGTCGAGGTTCAGCCCATCCAGAATGCGCTGACCATCAAATTCCACCACGATATCCCGCAGTGAAACGATCACCGAGTTGTCCATTTTTTTACAATATCCTCCTTATAACTCAGATACGAAAAAAGACAGGGCCTGTGCCCCATCCTTCTCCCGCATCAGGGTGACCCAGCCCTGCACAACATCCATGACGACCGTAATATTGCGCAGTTATTCTGCCCTGTCATGGTTTATCATAAACAATCCGGGGGCAAATGTCAATCACTCTGTCGAGGTTTGCCGAAACTTTACAGAGCCCATAAAAAAATCCTGCGCCGCAGCGGTTTTTTCGCCGGGCACAGGATGGATTTTTTCCGCCGTTCAGGCCGCTGTCAGCGCGTCGGCCGTCTGGGTCACGGCCTGCACGATGCTGCCGTCCACTGCATAGATGGAATCATCGCCTTCCACCATCAGGTAATACCCATCGGTGCCGCTGGCATAGGTGAGGGTCTTTGTTCCGTCGGCCGTGGTCACCTGTACCACGGCCAACGGGGCATCAAAGCCGCAGGCCGCCGGGTCCGCGCCGTCGGCGGGGGTGATCTGGCCGGACACATAGCTGCTCAGGGCCGAGAGCATGCTCTGCACCTTGTCCTGATCCAGGTCCGTGTCGGCATCTCCGGCAAAGCGCCACACCGTCTCGTAGGAAGCCGAATCCGCTTCGTCTCCGTCCCCTGCCAGCTCGGAACCGGCAGTCAGCGAGACTTTTTCCCCGCTGGCCAGCGTATACGCCACCTGCTCCACATCCGACACGGCAAAGCCCGCCGGGCTGAAGCTGCCGAACAGCCCGGCCTTATCGTAGGCAAAGCAGGCCGTCCGGCTGGCGTCCACGGTATACAGGGCGGTGTCTCCGTCCTTCTGCACATAGCGGTCGCCGGTGACGGTGTTGCTGCTGCCAAAGGTCAGGGTGGTGGTCTGCCCGGCCGCCGTGACTGTTACAGTCAACTCCGGCGCGTCAAAGCCGTAGTCCTCCCCGGCCTGCGCGTCCAGCTGCCGCTTTGCATTGAGGGACGAAAGCGCTGTGACCATGGTATTGCAGGCGCTCTCGTCCAGATGGTAGTCCGAGTCCTCCGCCAGCGTCCAGCTGCCGTCCGCATCGTCCAGCGTGAGGGTCTGCCCGTTGTAGGTGTAGGTGATGCGGCTCAGGTCAGCGGTAGAGAACGAGCATAGCGGGATGGTACCATCGGCCGCCGCACTGGAAGCGGCTTCCTCTGCGGCAGTGCTGCGGTTCAGGGCCCAGAGCGCCAGCCCCAGCACTGCGATCACCGCCGCAAGCACCGCAAGGGTGCGTCGTTTTGCGTTCATGGCAGCCTCCTTATCGGCGGCGGCGCAGCAGCACCACCACGGCACCGGCTACGAGCACGGCGGCAGGCAGAATGAACACCAACACCAACCCCAGGGTCGTGGCCTGCGAAGCTGCCACCGTGATAGGCTCAGCTTCCAGCGCCTTAGTGTCGATGAGCAGGCCGCTGTCATCCCCGGCCAGCGAAACGGCACAGCCCTGCAGGAAGGTGCGGTTGCCGGGAATGGACTGATACACCTGTTCGTTGTCCACATTCGGGCAGCCGATCCAGATCACTTCCGCCCCGGTGTTGTCGTTGCATGCCCAGGCGGCCAGTGTAAAGGGGCCGTCGGTGTCGCCGCTCTCCTTTTCGGTGGTTGCGGCGTTGTTGACGTCCTGCTTGCTGTAGGACTGCTCCGAGGTGTTGAGCAGGGGTTCCGCGGTCACATCCTCCGTCTCGGTCAGCACAAGACCCTGTGCCACCGAGAGCATCACATGGGTGTCCTTGTTCACGCCGTTCAGGGCCGCGCTCTCCTCCGTGGCGCCGTAATCCGGGAACAGGGAGTACGGGTAGCCGTACAGCGAATGGCCGGAGTCACCTTCCACCACGATGCCCGGCTCCCGCGACAGGCCGAACTCTGCCATCAGGGCGTCCAGATTGGGGGTCTCGTCGTAGATGTTGGTGGTCAGCAGCATCTTGCCGCCCTCGTTCAGGTAGTTCTGCAGCATGGACGCCTCGTCCACCAGTCCGTCATCCGACGCAAGATCCGACGTGGGTGCGTTGATGATCAGCAGGCTGCAGTCCTCCGGGATCTCGCTGGTCAGCAGATCCAGCGGCTGCAGGGTGATGTTCTGAGCGTTCAGCGCCTCGGTGAGGGAGCTGGTCAGGGCCTGTTCCCCATGGTTTGTGGTATAGTAGGCCACCCGGGCGTCGCCGCTGGTGAGTTTATAGATGGCGGCTGTGATCTGCTTCTCGCCGCCAAAGGTCACATTGGCACTGCCAGTGGTGTAATAGCCGGAGTAGTCATACTCGTACAGATCGGCGGCATCCAGCACCACGCTGTCCTCCCCGCTGGTCACGATCAGGCTTCCGGTGGATGCATTTTCGGCCCCGTACTGCGCCGCAAAGGTCGGGTAAAGGGTCGGGTCCTTCTGCTCCCAATGGATATGGCTGCTTTCGGCGGCGTAATGGTCCAACAGCTTCGTGATGATGGCATCTTCGCTGCCCGTCTCACACAGATAATAAATGGTCACATCCTGCTGCAGGCTCTGCGCAAGCTGCACCGAGCTGTCGCCAAGGGTGTACATTTTGCCCTCCGAAAGGTCAAACTCCGTGTATTTGGACGGAAGTGCCCGCACCACCAGATTGACCAGCACCGCTAGCAGGATGGCAGCCGCCAGAATGGCGGTGGAGTACACCCCACTGCGGAATACCTTGCCGTTGACCGGCCGGTTCTTTCTGTTTTTCATTGCTGTGCCCTCCCCTCAGTTCCAGCGGCGTTTTTCCAGTTCCTGCACGGTAAAGAACAGGAACAGCACCGTCACGGTGAGATAGTACACCAGTGTGGGGATAGAAAAATTGCTGTTGACGAATTCCTCAAAGGGAGCAAACAGGCACAGTGCGCTCAGCACGGCGCTGAAGCCCTCGGTCAGCCAGCTGCTGCGCAGCAGGAACAACACCGTGAGCGCCGCACAGCACCCGGCAAAGGTCAAACACCCCAGCGTGAAGCTGCGGCTGCGCAGGCCCGCCACCACACTGAGCACCGCGGCCAGCGCGGTGAACAATGCCAGCGCCACGGCACTGCCGGTGGTGAACATCCTGCGCAAGCTGGGCATCAGATAGGCCAGCAGCAGCGCCGCCGCTCCGGCCACCGCCGCGATGATCTGGTTTTCGGTCAGGCTGGACAGGAACACCCCGATGGCAATGGCGGCGCAGCCCAGCAGATAGTAGCACAGCAGCGCCGCAAAATTGGCCAGCGTACTGGCAGCGGTCGCCCCCAGCGCCTGCAGGGTCAGGATCATGACTGCGTCCACCACGCAGGGCAGTGCAAACACCACGCACAGGGCAAAGAACTTGCCCAGCACGATGCCCGTCACCGGCACCGGACTGGTGAGCAAGAGCTGGTCGGTGCGGGTGCGGCGTTCCTCTGCAAAGGAACGCATGGTCAGCACCGGAAAATAGAACAGCAGCATAAAAATGGTGTTGTACAGCGTATAGTAGCCAAAGTCCGGCAGGCCGTAGCCCAGGTTCAGCGCCACAAAATAGATGGCCGATGCCACCAGCAGAAAGGCGGTGAGCACATAGCCGATCATTCCATGGAAGCAGCTGCGGACTTCCCGTTTGAAAATTGCGAACATCGGTCATTCTCCTTTCGGTTCGGTTTCCGGTTCTTCCGGCACATCGGCGGTTTCCCCGGTCAGAGCCAGGAACACTTCCTCCAGGCTGCGGTTCTCCGCCGTCAGCTCCAGCACCGTGCACCCTGCCTCCGAAAGGGCGTGGGACACCTCGGCGCGGCGGTCGGTGGTGTCGGCAGTCTCCGCAGTAAAGGTCACCTCGCCGTCTGCTTCGCTGACCAGCTGCACCCCGGTAATACCCGGCACAGCTTCCACGACCGGCAGCACCGTATCGCTGCTGCCCAGCGCGGTAACACGCAGGCGGATGCCGGGGCTTAGCTTCTCACTCAGCTGCTCCGGAGTGCCCTCGGCCACTAACGCTCCCTTGGAGAGGATCAGCACCCGGCTGCACACCGCCTGCACCTCGCTGAGGATGTGGCTGGACAGGATGACCGTGTGGGTCTTGCCCAGTTCCCGGATCAGTTTACGGATGCCGATGACCTGCGCCGGGTCCAGGCCGACCGTGGGCTCATCCAGAATGATCAGCTGCGGGCTGCCCAGAAGAGCCTGCGCAATGCCCACGCGCTGGCGGTAGCCCTTGGACAGGCTGCGGATGAGCCGGGGCATCACCTGATCCAGCCCAGTGCGCCGGGCGGCCTGCTGCACCTGCTCGCGGCGCTGGGCTTTTTTGACCCCCTTGAGCTCGGCCGCAAAGTCCAGATATTCCTGCACGGTCATTTCCGGGTACAGCGGCGGCTGCTCCGGCAGGTAGCCCACACAGGCTTTGGCCTGCTGCGCCTGCTCCGGCAGGGAAAAGCCTGCCACCTTCACTTCCCCGCCGGTGGGGGCCAGGTAGCTGGTCAGGATGTTCATAATGGTGGATTTGCCCGCGCCGTTGGGGCCCAGCAGTCCATATACCTGCCCGTCCGCCACGGAAAAGGTCAGATCCCGGATGGCCGGATGGCTGCCGTAATTCTTGCTCAGATGCGATACTTCGACCACAGCAATACGCTCCTTCTCGGTTGATTGAATGCTGGTTTATTTTAGACGGAAATTGTGTTCAAATTGGGGCAAACCTGTGTGGAAAGCAAAAACAATTCCGCCCCGAAACGCAAAAAAGCGCCGCCTCCCGAAGGAGACGGCGCTGGAAAAGCCTGTAATTACTTATTACGGCCAAAGCGCTTGTTGAAGCGCTCAACACGTCCGCCGGTGTCGACCAGCTTCTGCTTGCCAGTGTAGAAGGGGTGGCACTTGGAGCAAACTTCGACGTGGATCTCGGGCTTGGTGGAACGAGTCTTGATGACGTTGCCGCATGCGCAGGTGATGGTGCAGTCAACGTAGTTCGGATGGATACCCTGTTTCATTCTTTTCACCTCATTTCTGGTTCTGACGTATCGGGGCCATATTATAATGTATGTGCCCATCACAACCTTCAATATCGGCTACCCCCTCGAGCGGCCTTGGAAACGATTGCCTTACTATTATAGCACTGCTTTGCAAAAAAGCAAGAGGGAATTTTGGGTTTTTCCCTGTTTTTTTGGGCAAGACCCCTTGTGGGGCAGTTGCCGCTCACCCCACCCTCTGGCGCTTATCCAGCCGCATCTTATCGGCGATCATTGCGATGAACTCGCTGTTGGTGGGCTTGCCGCGCAGGTTGTGGATGGTGTAGCCGAAGTAGCTGTTCAGGGTGTCCACATCGCCGCGGTCCCATGCCACCTCGATGGCATGGCGGATGGCGCGTTCCACCCGGCTGGCGGTGGTGCCGTTGCGCTTGGCGATCTCCGGGTACAGGCGCTTGGTCACCGCGTTGATATACTCCGGCTCGTTCATCGTGAGCAGGATGGCGTCCCGCAGAAACTGGTAACCCTTGATGTGGGCGGGCACACCGATCTGGTGCAGGATCTCGGTCACGGTGAGCTCGTCGCTGTCCACGCTGGTGTGGAGCACCCGTTTTTCCTGTCCCAGAGCCACCTTGAGCACGCGGGATGCCAGCACGTTTTCGTCAAACGGCTTGACAAAATAGTAGGCAAACCCTTCGTCCAGCAATTCCTGCACCATTTCCTCGCTCTGGAATGCACCGGTGACAAAAAAGGACGTGTGCCGCTCCCCGGCGGCATTGTAGCGCTGCTTGACCGCCAGTGCATCCAGCCCCGGCATAAAGGCGTCCAGCAGCACCACCTGCGGCCGGACGGACAGCATCTTCTGCAGGACCTTGTTCCCGTCCTTTTCCACGACCGTGACCTCCACGCCTTTCTGCTCCAGTGCTTCGCGGCAGGCCGCCGTGATCTGTGCCCCGGTATCCGACATCAAAAATCTCACTTTGTCCATGGTTGTTTCCTCCAATGTGTGCAGTTCCCTTAACACCATGGATTTTACCATATTTTTCCATACAGTTCAACGGTTTTTTATGGCAAATTTTGGCAAAGAAAATCGAACCAGCCGCTTATTTTTCGCGTACAGTGGTTTTTCAGGCTGCGTGATCTGTTTTTGCCGCCTGCTGTGCCTGTTCCAGCATGGTCTGGGCAAAGATGCCGTAGCCCCGGGTAGGGTCGTTGACCAGCACATGGGTCACCGCGCCCACCAGCCGCCCGTTCTGCAGGATGGGGCTGCCGCTCATGCCCTGCACGATGCCGCCGGTTTTGGCCAGGAGTGCCGGATCGGTCACCCGCAGGATCATATTCCGGCGGGGGTCGGCATCGTTCACCTTCTCGATGCGCACTTTGTAGGCCCGGGGCGTCTCGCCCTCGGTGGTGGCCCAGATCTCCGCTTCACCGGGCACCACCTCCTGTGCAAAGGCCAGCTCCCGCGTTTCGCCCGGCAGCGCGGTGCGCAGGGTGCCGTAGACACCGTTCGGTCCATTGATGCCAATGCTGCCCAGCGCATGGGCACCAAGGAATTTTCCCTTCAGCTCCCCCGGACTGCCAATGGTGCCGCTGGTGCAGCCCACAATGCTGCAGGCCACGATCTCGCCGCTGCGCAGGGCTACGCTTTCGCCGGTGTCACTGTCGCTGATGGGGTGGCCCAGCCCGGCGAACACCCCCAGCTGCCGGTCCACAAAGGTCATGGTGCCCACCCCTGCGGAAGAATCCCGCACCCACATCCCGGCCCGCCACTGGGCGGAAGAGGCGTCCCACACCGGGGTCAGGCTGGTCTGCCGCTGTTCCCCGCTGCGGACGTACACCACCTCCACCGCGCCGCCCTGCGCCGCTTCCAGTGCCTGCTTCACGGCGTCGTTGTCCTCGGTGGCCGTGCTGCCGATGCGGATGACCCGGTCCCCCAGACGCAGCCCGGCAGCCTTGGCCGGGTTTTCCGGCCCGGCGGCGGTGTTTACATCCGAAAATCCCACCACGAGGGCGCCTTCCGAGAACATCTTGACCCCGAAGGGTGTTCCGCACACGGTCACCGTCGGGCGTTCGGTGACCACCGCACGGATGGTGCGTACCGGAGGCCAGCCGCCCAGCGCCAGCGTGACCTGATAACTTCCCACCGCCCGGGTGCTGGCCACGTTGCGGCTTCCCCGCCCCCGCAAGGGCTCCACCCAGGCAAAGCGCGGCAATTGCAGCGTCTGCCCGGGCTCCAGACAGATCTCCCCCGGCAGAGCATGCCACAGCCAGCCCAGCGCCGCCGCAGCCGCCACCAGCAGGTAGACAAGCCCCATCCGTACAAGGCGCACCAGCCCCGCTCTGTGCATACGCAGTCCTCTCCTTTTTTGAAAAAATGTCTGCTATAGTATGCACCGGGCGGAGGCTGACTATAAATCCTTGCCGCGGCAATTGACTTTTTGCGACAGAATTGCTAAACTATAGGAACCATCTATTTTGCGGGAGTGGCGGAATGGCAGACGCGCTGGTTTTAGGCACCAGTTCCCCGTGAGTGAGGGTTCGACCCCCTTCTCCCGCACTCTAAGTGTACGGTACGAACTCTTGGCTCCAATGTAACCATTCAAATGGTCGGGAGCGTGTTCGTTCTGTACTGCGAGATACCAACTCGCCAATAATGGTAATCCCCGGTTCTTTCATGTTTTTGGTGAAAGAGCCGGGGATTTTTTGTTATTTTTACCCGTTTTTCGGAAGAATTTGCCGAAAGTAGTAGTTTCCTGCCAAAATCCAGCTAAGCCGATTTGAAATCGGTAGAATTTTGGATAAAGGAGATTGGCTTATGATTAGGATTTTACTGTCAACGCGTCTCGGCGAAAGGCGCATGACGCAAACGGAACTTGCCCGCGCAACCGGCATCCGCGCTCAAACCATCAATGAACTGTATCACGACTTTGCAGAAAGAATCAGTCTTGACGATCTGGATTTGATTTGTGAAGCTCTGGATTGTAGCATTGATGAGTTGATTGTCCGTGAACCCAACGAGGAGCTTCGAGTCACGGAGGTGCGCCGGATCCCGAAAACCGTAAACAAGGCCCGAAAGAAGTAAGTTGTTCTCCCCTGCCCGGATACACAATCCGGGCTTTTTATATAAATATATTTGTTTATTTTATCATCTATTTTCTTGATAAAATATCGGTTTCGCTGTTGTCTTTCAAGGCAAAAAGGAAGATACTATAATCACAGCAAGGGAGTACGACCGGAAGGCAAGGGGCGAAGTAAGAGCCGGGAGCGCAGTAAGTCGTGAGCGCATGCTAAGTCAGTAACCCACTCCCCTGCTGCTTTTTATTTTATCTTTTCAGCCAAAGAAAGAGAGGGCATTATGAAAAAGTTTGATCTGTCCGCCATCATGCGCAAGGCATGGAAGCTGTATCGAAAGGGCGTTGCCGCCTTTTCCGAGTGCCTGCACCGGGCATGGAACAGTGCAAAGGCCGAGCCGATCAACGCCCAGCGCATCGAGGAAGCCCAGCAGGCCGCCGGGGTAGCCGAGCCGGTGAACACTTGGGCAGGCTGGAAAGCCGCCGGGTACATGGTGGAGCATGGCGCAAAGGCCCTGTTTCAGGCTGTGCTTATCCACAGCAGCAAGGGTGACGGCCAGACCTACCGGGCATCATTCTTTGGTGCTTCTCAGGTAAAGTCCTTACCCACGGCATAAAGAAAGCCGCCAGCGCTTCAAAAACACTGGCGGCTTTTATCATACCTCTGTTCCATCCGGGAAGCGGAAGTTCACAACAAGTTCTGCGCCCATGGCCTGCGCCATCTGCTCCAGTTCTTCATACTTGAACTTTCCTGTTTTCATTCGCTGGTTGAATGCCTGCGGGGTGGTGTCCATCCGCCGGGCAAGTTCAGCTTCTTTTACTTTGGCAACAGCTTCAGCCATTTTGATTTTCGTTGGGAAATCCATGCTCATCACCTCACCGCAAGTATAAATGATTTCCTGTATTTTGTCAAGAAATATTTTCAAAAATATAGGTTTTTCTTTAAGAAAAGCCTTGACATTATAAAGGAAATCCTGTATAATATAGGTGTCAGGAGGAGCGGAAAGCTCACCGGAAAGGAGAACAGACCGATGGATGAAAAAACAAAAGCTCTGAAAGAGCTGCTGGAAATCTTGGTCGAACATCCCGATCTTGCAGAGCGGATAACGATCACGATTAAACCCAACAGAATCATTCAGAGCAACGAGACCCCCACGGATAACAAGTAATCCGTAAGAGCAGGGCGGCGGGTAGGAGCCGCCGCCCTCGCTTTTTAATTATAACCACCCACCGATGAAAAATCAAGGAGAATATATATGAACAAAGAGCGCAGAAAGGCCCTGCAGGCCATCATTGATCAGCTTGAGACCCTCCAGAGTCAGCTTGAGGAAATCCAGACTGAGGAAGAAGAATGCCGGGACAACATCCCAGAAAACTTCCAGAGCGGCGAACGGTACGAGCATATCGAAGAAATCTGCGAAAGCCTGTCCGATGCAGTAAGCAGTCTGGAAGATGCCACCAGCAGCATTGAAGAAGCGATTGAGTGAGGAGAAGCACCATGACCATCCGAGAATTTGCAAAGCTGAACAACTTCCCCATCAGGGGCAAGCTGACCCGCATTCCTGATGAGGTAGAATACGACTTCAACGACCGACCGCACAACTGCAAACGGTACGTTGATGAAGATTTCAATGAGTACGGCATCCATGAGGACGGCTTCATTGTTGCCATCCCCTGTGAAAAGGCTTGGGGCCTCAGCATCAAAGAGAAGTCCCGGATCGCCGCCATGATTGAAAAGGAACGCATGGAAGCCAGCCAGCGGCGCGGCTCCTATGAATGGTAAAGGAGTAGACCATGAAAATTTCCGATATTCGCGCTTCCCTCCAGCGTCTGGCCGAAAGGCTGGATAACCAGTGGGCATACGCCCGGTCTGATGCCGAGATGGACATTGCTGCCGGCCGTGCCGAGTACAACGATGACGGAGAGAGGCTGCCTACCGAGCCGGAGATCAGCTACTACGGCATGATTGCCGCATTTGAAACGCTCGGCGGCGAATGGAAACGCAACGCCGATGGCCGCCACTGGCTGTGCCTTGGCGGAATCGTGGCAAGCACCCAGAGCAAGTGATTTTGAAAGCTGTGCTATCTGGCTATACGGGCATTTGGAGGATATGACAATGAAACTTTACAAATACTCCGGCACCATCGAGGAGCTTGCCGTTGAACGCGGCCGAATCTCCTATATCAAACTCTTTGATGTGACCGACTTCGACAAAGCGCCAACCAGACTGGAAGTCTTCGGTGCGCTCGGCAAGTACATTGAGGCCATCGAGGGAACCGATGCCGAAGAGCGGTACATCAAGAGTGATTGGTACTTTGACAGCAACCTGTATCTGCGCCGCATTGAAGTCCCTGGCGTGGGCGATTGGCCGGCAAAGATTATCACCCAGTCGCCTGACGACATCGACCAGCTGGAGATCTTCGGCCAGCAGGACTACATCAAGACCGGCAAGCCGGAATCCATGTCCCGCGAGGAATTTTGCCGCTTGGTCGCTTGGGAACGTGAAAATATGAATTGACGAGGGATTAAACAATGACAGACGAAAAGATTATTGCCAGGATGCAGGCCGATCAGGAGCAGGGCTGGCCGCTGTGTCCCCGCTGCGGCGAGAGGATGCCGGACAAGCTGACCCACGGTGCATTGAGCCGCCACGCCAAGGGCGTGTACATCTGCGAGGCTTGCGGCACCGATGAAGCCCTCCGGGACTGGATCGGAAACGTCAAACCCCTGTCTGACTGGGTGCTGGTTCGCGTATACAACGGAGATCTTCGGAGGTAATCGATGACGTGAGCGTTGAAGATGCTGCGCAGATGAAGTTCTAAGAAAACAAAAAATCCCCCTCCACTTTGCCTACACATACCCCGCGAGGTTCGCAGGGCTTCGACAAAGCAGAGGGGGATT